>ENA-ORRQ01000285-ORRQ01000285.1-human-gut-metagenome-genome-assembly--contig:-NODE-285-length-53610-cov-21.637046_pt1 | contig 53610 bp, 41 predicted proteins | sample MGYA00242177_ERZ509138 | MGnify/ENA primary metagenome ERZ509138 (study PRJEB26280, sample SAMEA2338628) | human gut metagenome | biome: human gut; feature: human-associated habitat; material: faeces... | reverse complement strand
TAGCCGATAGCCGATAGCGGACCATCTGGTTATATATTTCTTTCAGAAATTGGTCGTTTACATAGTACCAAAACCATTGTAAAATAGAATTATTCTATACAGCAGGAGGTACTTATGTCTACAAAACGCGTACTCGCTATTCATGATTTATGCGCCTTCGGGCGTTGTTCGCTCACCGCAGCGCTGCCGGTGATTTCCGCCATGGGGTTCCAGGTTAATCCCTTCCCCACTGCTATTTTCAGCAATAATCTGACCTACGGTGATTTCACTTTTTCTGATTTCACTCCTCATATGAAGGAATTTATGGATCAATGGCAGAAGCTGAACTTTTCTTATGATGCCATTTACAGCGGTTTTCTGGCAGACGCAGGCCAGATCGGCATAGTGCTCGACGCCATTTCCCGTTTTGCCGGAAAGGATACCCTGGTGGTGGTGGACCCGGCCATGGCAGATGACGGAAAGCTCTACCCCGTTTTTACACCGGACATTGTGAAGGAAATGAAGAAACTCATCAGCGCCGCCACCGTGGTGACGCCGAACTATACGGAAGCCTGCCTTCTCACAGACCGCCCCTATGATGACAAGCCGGTTACCACGGATGCCCTTCTTTCCATAGCCCATGACCTCACTGCCCGGGGTCCCAAACAGGTGGTGATTACCAGCGTGCCATCGGATAAAGGCACCATCCGCATTGCCTGCTTCGATGCCAAGGAAGGCACCTACTCCGATTACAAGGTGAAGCGCATCCCCTTTGCCACCTGCGGCACCGGCGATCTTTTCACCAGCGTAGTTACCGGTTCCCTTCTTCAGGGAAAGAGTCTTTCCGACGCAGTAAAGAAAGCGGCTTCCTTCCTCTCCTATGCCATCGAATACACTTATAAAGACGGCAGCGATTACCGGGAAGGAGTGCAGGTGGAGCCCTGCCTTGCAAAGCTCTGGGAAAACTGATTTTTTCACAGCCCCGGGTTCATTGGACACACCTTCGGTGTGAGGGTTCAGAAGGTTCAAAAGGTTCAAAGGATTCAAAGGGGAAAGGTTCTTAGGATTGACCGGCCCTTGGCCGGAGGGTTCGTAAGTTTGACGGCCTTTCAGGCCGAGGGTTGTGGTATCGCCCTTACGGGCGATGAGTTTTATAATGCCGCCTGCGGCGGTCACGTCCACATCGAGTATCATAATCATTCTTACCCTCGTACATCCCTTCGCCACTTCGTGGCCCTCTTCCCCTAAAGGGGACGCAAGAGCGTTATGGGATTTACTTTTCTGTGTCATAGGGCTTGATTGGCATTCTGGTGATTAGCCGCTGCGCGGCTCCCCCTTAGCCGGCTGCGCCTTTGGACACACCTTCGGTGTGAAGGTTCAGGGTTCAAAGGGTTCAGAGTGTGGTGGTAGCGGCTTCGCCGCAGTTTTATAGTGCCGCCTTTCAGTCGGCCCCCTTCCACCGCTTCGCGGTCCCCCTTTGCCCCGTTGGAAATCATCCCACTTGTACCCATAGTTGGAAGACGCAAGGGTGGGCAAGGTTCCTTGTCCCACGAAAAAAAGCCATAAAAAAAACAGCCTGAGGGCTGTTTTTTTAATACTTTTTATTGGATGGAAGCTCTTACTTTTTCCAAAGCGTCCCGGTCCGTCATGTTCCAGGTCAGGGGCGTCAGGGTAGGATAGCCTCGGTGAATCCAGAAAACGTCGGTGTCCGGTGCTGCATCGGGCAGCATTTTCCCGGAAAGCCAGAAGCCCAGATGGCCTGAGGGGTCTTTCATTTCGCGGATGGCATTTTCATAGCGCTGCACGCCAAGTTTCACCACCTTCAGATTTTCCAGGGACAGTTCCTTCCCCTCTTTAGGGATATTGAGGCTTAAGGTGCCTCTGTATTTTTCCTGGACGAAATATTTCCTTACGATGTCAAAGGCAAAGGTGGAGGCTTTATCCAGAAAATCCTTGTCCTTGATGGTTTCTGCAGAAAGGGCGATGGAAGGAATGCCGAATACCGCCCCTTCCAGGGCGCCGGCTACGGTGCCGCTGTAAAGGCAGTCGGTGCCGCTGTTGTAGCCGTTGTTGATGCCGGATACCACCAGGTCCGGCATGTCATTCCGGAGCCAGTGTTCCAGGGCCAGCTTGCAGCAGTCTGCCGTGGTGCCGTTGCAGGAAAGGACGGAAATATTTTCTCCATAGCTTTCCTTGTGCCACATACGCAGATAGGTCTGGAGGGACAGGGAGGAGGAACAGGAGCTTCTTCCCCGATTGGGAGCAATGACGGTGACCCGGCCCAGGCGGGAGAGTTTTTTTGCCATTTCAATCAGTCCGGGAGACTCGAAGCCGTCATCATTGGTCATAAAAATATGCATGGTTCACCTGATTTCTAACACATAGATTCTGATTCTTTTATTTTACCATATAAATTGAAAAGATTCTATATAGATTCTGTAAAGTCCAAAGCCTGTTACTTCCTGGCTGCAGCGCCGATTCTTCCTTCCTCTTTTTTCAGGAAATGAAGGAACGAGTGATTTTCGAAGAAAAGGAAAATCATGGGCATTACAAGGAGCGTGAAAATGGTGGAGGTTAGAAGACCGCCGATGATCACCCAGGCCATGGAGCTTCTTGTTTCGGAGCCTGCCGTCACTGCCAGGGCCGTAGGCAGCATGCCTACGATCATGGTAAAGGTGGTCATAAGGATAGGTTTGAGTCTGGTCCTGCCTGCTTCCAGCACCGCGTCCTTCAGATTCATGCCTCTGGTATGCATGAGGGTCAAAGTGTAGTCCAGAAGGAGGGTGCCGTTCTTGGCCACCACACCATCCATGACGATGATGCCGATCATGGAGTAAATATTCAAAGAATCATTCATGAGGAAGAGGAAGAAGAGAGAGCCGATCAGTCCGAAGGGCAGGGAAAACATGCGGATGAAGGAAGTCTTGGCTGATTCGTAGAGCACAGACAGGACCATGTACACCAGCACCATGCCCATGAGGAGGGCCGCCAGGAGTTCTGTGAAACTTTCATTCATGCTGTCCGCCTGTCCGGAGAATCGGAAGCTCACGGTTTCCGGCAGTCCGGCGTCCTCAAGGTCATGGGTCACTTCTTCAATGACCTGGCTCAGCGGGCGGCTGCCGGGATTTCCGCCGATGATGATGGACCGCTGCTTGTCGGTGCGGTTAATGGTAATGGGCCCTTCTTCGTCTTTAATCTGCGCCACATCGGATATATGGACCAGGCCTTTGGATGTTTCAATGGGAATGACTGCGAGATCCGATTTCTTATAGGATTCACCGCCCCTGAAATATACATTGATATCCGTATCATTGCCGCTGTTTTTCACGTCGTTTGGAAGGACTCCGCCGCCGCTGCCGCTGATGGCGGATGACAGGGTGTCATAGAGGCTTCCCACGGTGACGCCGTAGTATTTCAGCTTTTCCCTGTCCGGAACGATGGAGAGCTCCGGCAGTCCTTCCTGATAGGTGGAGCTCACATCGGTGATGCCATAGCTGCCCTGCTTCAGCATATCCTGGACCTTTTCAGAAGCAAGAATCAAATCCTCCATGTTGTTGCCCCGGAGTTCCAGACGGAAAGCACCGCCGCCCTGGCCCAGCCCGCCGCCGGAGGTGCCGGACACAGAGGCCTGGTCTTCCTTGATTCTCACATCGCCGTCATGGATGTTTTGGGAAATCCAGTCTCTCATTTCATCGGTAATGTCCCAGATGGAACGGTTCCGGTCCTGCCTGTCCATGAGAGACACCCGGATACGGCCGGAATTGACGCCACTACCGCCGCCCACCATGGCCATGTAGTACTTGGCTTCCGGCACCCGGGACAGATAGCCCTCCAGCTGGGTGGTCACCGCATCGGTGCGCTCAATGCTGGCATCGGTGGGAAGCTTGATCTGCACATTGAAACCGCTTTCATCGGTGCGGGGCATGTACTCCCTGCCGATGATGCCCAGAGGCACCATGGCCGTAAAGAGGGCCAGCGCCAGGGCTGTGCCTGCAAAGAGTTTCTTTTTATGATAAAAGCTCCAGTGGAGCGCCTCTTCGTAGAAATCCTGCATGCCTTTTTCGATCCGGTCCATCGCCCGCCAGAGCTTTCTGTCCGGTACGTGAAGGCCTTTTTGGAAGAATCGGGAGGCCAGCATGGGTGTGAGGGTGAAGGAAATGAAAAGGGAAAAGAGGGATGCAAAAACGATGGTCAGTCCGAACTGGCGGAAGAACTGGCCGGTCATGCTGGTCATGAAGGCGATGGGCAGGTACACCACCACATCGCAGATAGTAATGGCTATGGCAGCCATACCAATTTCCATACGGCCCTTCACCGCCGCCTCTTTGGGACTTTCTCCTCTGGCCAGATGGCGGTGGATATTTTCCAGCACCACAATGGAATCGTCTACCAGGATGCCGATACAGAGGGTCATACCCATGAGAGACATCATATTGAAGGTAAAGCCAGCCAGGTACATGGCAAAAAAGGAAGCAATCAGGGAGGTAGGAATAGCAATCATGACGGCCGCTGCGGAACGCCAGCCCCGAAGGAAGAGAAAGAGCACCAAACCCGTGGTGAAAAGACCTTCCACCAGGGTGCCCAGGGTATTATGGAGAGCTGTCCGCACGTAAGCAGCAGAATCGTTGACCACGATGAACTGATAGTCGGGATACTCTTTTCTCAGCTGGTCCAGCACCGTCATGACGGCGTCGGACGTGGAAACCAGGTTGGCATTGCTGTTCTTGTAAATGGATATGCCCACGGCGTCCTGGCCATTGATCCGGGCATAGCGGGACACTTTTTTGTCCTCCCGCACCACGTCTCCCAGGGCGGTAATGGGTATGGCGCCGCCTCCCTGAGCGGTGACATAGATTTTCTTGATGTCCTCCACCGAATGGTACTGCGCATTCAGCCGGATTTGGGTCTGCCGGCGGTCCGTGTAGGAGGAGCCTGCAGGAGCCAGCTTGTTTTCTCGTTTCAGAGCCGAAATGATGTCATTCATGGAAATCCCGTAGTAGGACAGTTTGTCCCTGTCTATCTTGACCGCAATTTCGGGGTCTCTGCCGCCGGAAAGTTCCACATCCGACACACCGTCGGCCTTGGTGAAATCGTTGGTCAGCGTATTGTCTGCCAGCGAATACATTTCATCCAGAGGATGGGGCGAAACCAGGGCCAGGTCCAGGATAGGCGCTGCGTCCATATCCCTCTTTTCCACCACCGGGTCATCGGCATCATCAGGAAGGCTTTTCCTGATGGCATTCACCTTCTGGGAAGCGTCCACCGCCGCTGCATCCACATCGGCATCAAAATTAAGCTCCAGGGTAACCTGGGACTTTCCGGTCCTGGACTTGGAAGTAATATGCTTGACATCGGACACCGAAGACAGAGCATCCTCCACAGGCTTGGTCACCTGCTGCTCCACCGATTCCGCATCGGCACCGTCATAGGTAACGCTGACTACCACATAGGGCGTATTGATTTTCGGATACAGTTCCACCCCCAGACGGTAGTAGCTGTAAAGCCCCAGGGTCACGAAGAAGAGGACAATCATGATGATGCCCACAGGATGGGTGACGGCGTAGCGGGTCATATTCAACCGATTCATACCGTTACCTCCACATCCACCGTCATACCGTCTTTCAGTTTGGAAATATTGGTGACTGCCGCCTGGTCTCCTTCAGAAATTCCTGTAAGGATTTCAATGGAGTCATCATTATAAAGGCCGGTGGTGACCTCCACCTTTTTTACCTTATGGCTGCTGTCAATCAGGAAGGCCCACTTCTTTCCATTATTTTCAAGCACCCCTTCCTTGGGCAGGTACAGGGCATTCTTCCTTTCCAGGGCCATCACAGTGCTTCGGCCAAACATGCCGCCCCGAAGATTCCTTCCATCCCCGTCAAGAAGGATGCGGACCTTGTAGGAATGGGTAGAGGCATCCAGGTCCGGGCTGATATAAATGATCTGTCCCTTTACCGTCTCTCCCAGGGAATCGATGGAAACATCCATGTCCATGCCTTCCCGAAGAACCCCGATATCCTGTTCCGCTACAGCGCAGTCAAGGTACAGGGCGCTGTTATCCACAATGGTTAAAAGCTTCTGGCCTGCCGCTGCCCACTCGCCTGCTTCCGCATCCCGATAGCCGATGGTGCCGGACACAGGGGCATACATGGTCATATCCCCCTTCTGACTTTCCAGGGAATCTACAGTATAAGCCGCCTTTTCTGCTGCCGCTTCTTTGCTTGCAATCACTGCCGGCACGCCCTCCACATCCTGACCGGTCAGGTTCTGAAGGGCCGCTCTGGCTTCCATCATGGCCTGGTACTTGTCATCCCGCTCCTGTCTTGAAACGGCGCCTTCCTGAAACAGGGTGTCATAGCGGTTAAAAGTGGAAAGGGCATTGTCGTAATCACTCTGGGCTTTCAGGGTACCTGCGTCATAGGAAGCCCTGCTTTCCACTGCATCTGCCGCAGCCTCCTGGCTGCCGGCCCGATTCTGGGCAATGGAAAAGCTGATGTCCTTCGTGTCCTGGGAAATTAGGATATCCCCTTTTGTCACTTTGTCCCCCAGATCCACATACACCTTCTCCAGCCGTCCTGCATACTTGGGAGAAATATCCACCGATTCCCGGGGCACTGTCTCTCCCGACAGTACCACCCGTTTCATCATGTCTTTTTTCTCCATCTTCTCCACCTTCACCAGCGGATGGGCCGATGTTTTCCCTACGCTTACCCGGCTGCGGTGGGTATAGGCGTAAATGCCGCAAAGCAGGAAAACAAGGATAACAGTCCATATGATGATTTTTGCCTTTTTAGAATGAAGCCATGAAAGCTGCATAAAATCCTCCCCATGATGATTCATGACCGCCATGAATCGTCTGCTTCCTTCATTATACAGGGCCCATGATATGATTCATAGATTGTTGCAAAGAATTTATCATTCCTTATCATTTCTCTGCCCGCAGCCGCGGGTGCAGCAGAAAATAAAAAAGCGGTGAAGAAATGAGGAACATTTCTTCACCGTTTTTTTACTGATCGATTTCTTTCTTCCTGGTGAGCTTGGCCTGCTCAAAATGCATGCTTCTTGTATGGATGGTATGGACCCAGCCCTTCTTGTGGCGGTCCTTCCAGCCCAGAATGGTGACAGGAATCCAGGAATACATGAATACAGGATAAATGAGCCAGTAAAGATAAATCTTCAGAGGCACTTCGATCTGCAGCAGCACGATGAGGGGCACCACGGACTGGATGAAGCCAAGCACCGCCCAGAACTGACGGGGCACCAGCACATCGTTGTACAGAATCACCGTGAAGCAGGGATAGAACATATTGATATATGTCATGATGAGGTAGAAGGTGGAGAGCAGAAGGAAATAGTTCTGCAAAAGCTGCATGATGCCGTCAAGGATGACAATGCTGTGCCTTTTGATGCCTTCCCTGAAAAGGATGGGAATGTACCGTTCAGAGCAGTCGAACTGGCCCTGGGCCCACCGCTTTCTCTGGCGGCAGGAAGCCATGAAGCCCAGCGGTTTCTCATCATAAATAATGGCATCATGAACCCAGCAGGTACGGATGCCATGGGACAGGCATTTCATGGAAAATTCCATATCCTCAGTGAGGCAGTCGCAGCCCCAGCCGTATTTCTTCACAATATCCGCCGCAATGCACATGCCTGTGCCGCCGAGGCAGGAGGACAGGCCCAGATTATACTTGCCCAGATGCCAGAGATGGTTGATGGTCCAGAAAGCAATGGCAAAGGTGCCGGACACCCAGGTATCCGTAGGGTTCTTCGCGGACAAATAGCCCTGCAGCACCTTCTGGCCCTTCAGAAGGCGGTTGTTCATAACCGCCAGGAAATCCAGATGGACCAGATTATCGGAGTCGAAAACGCAGAAAGCATCATAGCCTTTGTTCAGGGCGAAAATCTTCGGGAATACCCAGTCCATGGCATACCCCTTGCCCACCAGCTCCCTGTTGGTCCGTTCAAAGACGTGGGCTCCGTGGGCGCGGGCAATATCGGCGGTATGGTCGGTGCAGTTATCTGCAATCACATACACATCGTAGAGCTCTTTGGGGTATTTCAGCATTTTCAGGTTTTCCAGAAGGTCTGCCAGCACCATTTCTTCATTATGGGCCGGTATCACCACGGCAAATTTGCTCTTTGGAGGTGCCAGATTTTTTTCTTTTCGATGCCACATGCCGCATACAGCAATGACCGTATAGTAAATGGTAAAAAACGCCACGATCAGCTGTACGGGGATCATGATTATATCGAGTATGTAAGTCATTATTCTTTCCCTTCGCCGTTTTCTCCGGCAGTTTTCCTGGTTCTCTTTGCTTTCCGTTTTGCCTTTCTGCGGTTCAGGAAGGTATTCATCATACCGAACATGATATAGCCGGCGCAGAGAGCTGCTGCCCATACAGGCCAGTAGAAAATGGTGCAGATAATGAAGAAGGCAAAGCAGATCAGAAGAGCCGGCAGATGAAGCTGATCTGCGCTGGCCCCTTTGTTGTCGGGATAGTGGATTTCACTGACCATGAGGAAGGCCAGAAGAAGTACGCACAGCACGGCCAGCCAGTTCCAGATCTTAATGCCCGAAAGTACATAAGCTGCCACAATGACACCGGTCGTCGGGCAGGGCAGACCTTCAAAATAGCCGTGCACACTGGTGACCTTCACATTGAACCGGGCCAGACGGAAGGCGCAGAAGGTCCCCAGAAGAGCACAGGGAATGAACCCCACCGGTCCCAGTTCATGCAGCTGGTAGGCATACATGAGAGCGCCGGCGGCGATGCCGAAGGAAATATCATCGGACAGGGAATCCAGTTCCACGCCCATGGGACCTGCCGTATGGAGGGCCCGGGCCACTCTTCCGTCAAGAGCATCCGCCACCATGGCGATAAGAATGAATAGAGCTGCCGTTTTGAAATTGCCCTCAATGGACATCATAATCGACAGACCGCCAAATAACGCATTTGTTGCTGTGACGGCATTTGCAATCCAAGATTTATTCACTTACTTCAGCCTCCCTACGACAGTCAGACCGCCTTTGACCTTATCGCCTTTTTTTACACAGATTTCGCAGTCCCCAGGAATGTAGAGCTCCGTGCAGGAGCCGAACTTAATCATTCCGTACAGTTCTCCCTTGGTGAGCTTGTCTCCCAGGTTCTTCCAGGAAACCACCCGCCTTGCCAGGATGCCGGCAATGAGGATGACCAGGATAGACCGCTTCTTTCCTGTAATACCGATGGCACCCCGTTCATTTTCAAAACCTACCCCTTCCTTATAAGCAGGAAGGAACCGGCCCTGGGTATAGGACTGGTACTTGATTTCACCTGCCATGGGGCTGCGGTTGCAGTGGACATCAAAAATGGAGAGGAAAATGGTAATCCTGTGACATTTTTCCCCAAGAAACGTATCTTCCTCCACATCATGGGACACATCCACCACCGTGCCGTCTGCCGGGGACACCAGGGTATCATCACCGGGGACGATTTTCCCATTCCGCGGCGGGCACCGGAAAAAATAAGTAAAATACAGACAAAATACGAACGGTATCACTGCTGCGTAATACCATTTCAGATAACAGAATAGAACTCCGAGAAGGAAAGTCACCGCCATGAAGGGATAGCCTTCCTGTAATATGATAGGTTTTTTCAGCATCACTGACTCCTGCGTTCTTTTTTCCATTTCCCTACAGCCCGCATGAACTTCGGCAGAGCCATCATGCGGCCGATGCGGCTGGGCTGCAGGTACAGGCGGTAAGCCCATTCCAGACGGTTTCTCTGCATCCAGAGAGGCGCCCTCTTCAGGTTGCCGCTCATGACGTCAAATACACCGCCGATTCCCATAGAAAGAACGCCCAATTCCTCCTTGTGGGCATAGAGCCACTTTTCCTGCTTTGGCACGCCAAGGCCGGCAAAAAGCAGCTTTGCCCCGCTTTTTTTAATATCTTCGATAATTTTCTTTTCTTCTTCTTCATTGAAATAGCCGTCATGGCAGCCTACCAGAGAAAAACTTCCGTGGTCTTCCATGAATTTTCTGGCTGCTTTGGCAGCTACCCCCGGATTCCCCCCCAGGAAATAGACCGGCCAGTTCATGGCCGAGGCCTTTTTCAAAAGCTCTGTGGTCAGATCCGCCCCGGTCACCCGTTCCGGGAAGGGGGTGCCCAGCTTTTCTCCGGCCCAGAGTACGCCGGCGCCGTCAGGAACCACAAGATCTGCGCCGTTCAGTATGCGGGCCAGCTCAGGGTCCTTTTGCGCAATCATAATCATTTCCGCATTGGCCGTGGCAATCATGGAAGGCTTCCCTTCCATGATTCTCTTTTCCGCAAAGGCCAGTGCTTTTTTCATGGTCACCGCATGGATGCGGATATCCATGACTACATGGGATGTCAACGTTATATCCTTCATTTCGTACTGTAATTCGGTGCTTCCTTCGTAATGCTTACATCATGAGGATGGCTTTCACGGAGGCCGGCGCCGGTGATTTCAATAAACTGGGTTTCCTCATTCATGGTTTTGATATCCGGCGTGCCGCAGTAGCCCAAGGACGCACGGAGACCGCCGATGAGCTGGAAAAGCACATCGGACACATGGCCCTTGTAGGGGATCTGTCCTTCAATGCCTTCCGGCACCAGTTTCTTCGCATTCTGCTGGAAATAGCGGTCCTTGCTTCCGGCCTGCATGGCTCCCAGAGAGCCCATGCCGCGGTAAGCCTTGTATTTCTTACCCTGATAAATGATGGTTTCTCCCGGGCTTTCGTCGGTGCCGGCCAGGAGGTTCCCCAGCATGACAGAGGAAGCGCCGGCGCCAAGGGCTTTGGCAATATCGCCGGAATACTGGATGCCGCCGTCGGCAATGATGGGTACCCCTGTGCCTTCAGCCGCCCTTGCGCAGTCATAAACAGCGGTAATCTGGGGCACACCGATACCGGCAACCACACGGGTAGTGCAGATGGATCCGGGGCCGATGCCTACCTTCACTGCATCTACGCCGGCTTCAATCAACGCTTTGGTGGCCTCATAGGTAGCCACATTGCCTGCAATCAGTTCCAGATGGGGGAAATCTCTGCGGAGGCGGCGGATAGTTTCAAGCACCCCTTCGCTGTGGCCATGGGCCGTATCAATTACAAGCACATCTGCTTTGGCAGCAAGGAGGGCTTCCACCCGGTCTTCCACATCCGGTGTCACACCGATGGCTGCGGCTGCCAGAAGGCGTCCGTCCTCATCCTTCACAGCATTGGGATATTTCTTCATCTTTTCGATATCCCTGATGGTGATGAGTCCCTTCAGGTATCCCTCTTTATCCACCAGCGGCAGTTTTTCAATGCGGTGGGCCTTCAGGATTTCCTTGGCCTCATCAATGGTGGTATTTTCCGGAGCTGTCACCAGACCGTCATGGGTCATAATGTCACTGATTGGACGGGAAAGGTCCGTCTCAAAACGCATATCCCTGTTAGTAATGATGCCTACCAGCTTTCCCTCTTCCGTAATAGGAACGCCGGAAATATGGTATTTATTCATCAGTTCGTCCGCATCAGCCAGGGTATTGTCCGGAGCCAGGTAAATAGGATCCACAATGACGCCGTGTTCGGAACGCTTGACCAGCTTCACTTCCCGGGCCTGTTCGTCGATGCTCATATTCTTATGGATGACGCCGATACCGCCTTCACGAGCCATGGCAATGGCCATTTCCGCTTCCGTTACCGTATCCATACCGGCACTCATAATGGGGATGTTCAGCCGGATATGTCTTGTGAGCTTCGTGCTTACGTCCACATCCCGGGGAAGTACCGTAGAATGGGCCGGAATCAGAAGTACATCATCAAAAGTAAGCCCTCTCTTGCCAAACTTGTCTGCTCTCATCATAGCCTCCGTTTCTTGAAATCAGATTTCCTCTTTCACTTCAGGTATATGATTTTGAATCCATTAATTTAATCATTATAACATAAATAAAAGGTACAGGAAAACAGGAATTGCAAAGGGGAAAGGTTTGCGGCCCTTTACTTTCCATCCTCTTCATACAGTTTCTTGAAGAAGGCGCCGCCGAAGCGATGGGAAAGCTCATCCCTGAAATCAGCGCCGCCATCCACCGCCCGCTTTGCCTCCTTCCTCGCCTTTTCCAGCAGAGGCAGGTCCTTCACAATATCCGCCGCCTTCAGGTCCGGCATGCCATGCTGGTGGTAGCCGAAAAATTCGCCGGAACCCCGCAGGAGGAGATCCTTTTCGGAAAGGAGGAAACCGTCCTGGATTTCACACATCAGTTTCATGCGGAGCCGGGTGATTTCATTCTGGTTGTCGGAATAGAGGATGCAGTAGGACTGGGCGCTGCCCCTTCCTACCCGGCCCCGAAGCTGATGCAGCTGGGAAAGGCCGAACCGGTCCGCCCCATAGACGAACATGATGGTGGCATTAGGCACATTCACCCCCACTTCGATGACCGACGTGGCCACCAGAAGATTGATTTTTCCGTCATGGAAATCAGTCATGACCCGGTCCTTTTCCGCATTCTTCATGCGGCCGTGCACCAGGCCCACCTGAAACATGGGAAACACCTTTTCCTTCAGCTGTTCATACACCGCCACCGCAGAAGCCAGATCCTGCTTCTCGCTCTTTTCCACCAGCGGACACACCACATACACCTGATGGCCGGCGGTCATTTCCCTTCCCATGAAATTGAATACCCGTTGAAGCAGGGCGCTGCCGATGGCATAGGTCTTCACCGGATGCCGTCCCGGCGGCATGCCCCGGATGGAGGACAGGTCCAGATCCCCGTAAATGGAAAGAGCCATGGTCCTGGGAATGGGCGTGGCCGTCATCACCAGAATATGGGGATAGCCTCCCTTCGTTTCCAGGGCCTTTCTCTGCTTTACGCCGAACCGGTGCTGTTCGTCCGTAATGACCAGTCCCAGATGGGCAAACACCACATCATCCTCAATAAGGGCATGGGTGCCGATGAGCACATCAATGGACCCATCCTTCAGCCCCTTCAGGATTTCATTTCTTTCCTTCGTCTTCGTCTGGCCTGACAAATAAGCCACATGGATGGGAAGTCCCTTATAAAACTCCTGGAAGGTCCTGTAATGCTGTCCTGCCAGCACTTCCGTAGGCGCCATCAGCGCTCCCTGATATCCGTTCTCCACGATTTTCGCCAGTGCCAGCGCCGCCACAGCGGTTTTGCCGCTGCCCACATCCCCCTGGATAAGGCGCTGCATGGGGATGAGCCCTTCCATATCATCTTCAATATCCGAAAAGGCCTGCTGCTGCCCGGCAGTCAGATGGAAGGGGAAATTGGCAAGCACCGACCGCACCAGCTTTCCCGACGGCGCGCACTTGATGCTCATCACATGGCTCTCCCGCTTCTTCCGAAGAAGCAGGATGCCTGCCTGCATGAAGAAAAGCTCCTCAAAGGCCGTACGGCGCCGGGCCTCCTTCTGCTCCTCCCAGTTCTTCGGATTGTGCATAGCCCGGGCTGCCTCCAGCCGGCCCATGAGATGTTCCCTTTTCAAAGTGTCCGGCGGCAGGTTTTCATCCATATCCTCCACCTGGTCCAGGGCAATGGAAATCATATCCCGCATCTTCCCGATGCGTATGCCTTCGGTCAGGGGATACACCGGTACCAGCTTCTGAAAAGAAGAAAGCTCCTTTGGCTCTACGATTTCGATTTCTGCATTGGAAATCTGGAGCTTACCGTAGTTGTACTCAATCCGGCCGTAGGCCAGCACATAGGTGTCCTTCCGGAAGGTTTCCCCTTTCCAGGGCTGGTTGAAATACACCAGGGTCACGGCGCCGGTGCCGTCTACCAGAAGCACATTCAATATGCTCATGCCCCGCCTTGGCGTGAGCATCCGGATATCCGCCACCCTGCCGTAAATGACAGTCTCATCATCAGGCCGAAGCTCCTCCATTTTTGTGATTTTGGTCCAGTCCTGGTAGCGCCGGGGATAGAAGGATATCAGATCTTCCACCGTGGCTATGCCCAGCCGCGCCAGCTTTTCCTTCATACTGGGCCCTACGCCCTTAATATATTGTACCGAATCTGATAAATGCATGAGGAAAACCTTTCCGAAAACAGAACCCGGAAAAAAGTGTGCCCGGGACAAAACAGCAATGTCTCTATTTATTATATTCCTGAAAATTGATTACGTAAAAGACTTGCTTAAAAAAAGCAATTGTGATATATTATGAATGTTGCAATTGCGGAAGTGCAAGGAGGTGTAGCACATGGCTAACTATTGTGAAGTTTGCGGCAAGAAAACCGCTACGGGATTCAACGTATCCCATTCCCATCTGAAAACAAAGAGAACCTGGAAACCGAATATCCAGAGAGTTCGCGTACTGGTAGACGGACAGGTCAAGAGAATGAATGTCTGCACTCGTTGCCTTCGTTCTCATAAAGTAAACAGAGACATCTGATTTCTTTGCATTTTCAGCCGGCCAAAGCCGGCTTTTTTGCATGGTCTCTTTTCCGACCCCGAAAAGTTCATATATGGTATATAAATAAAAGGAGCGGTGAAATCATTGAACCTGTGATTTCACCGCTCCTTTCTCTTACCTTCCTTTAACCCAGGGGTGATTGGACCGCCGGTGGCCTATCCGCCTTCTGCCCCAGGGAGATACCACGCTTCTCGTGACAGGTCCCACCTTTTCCTTATGAAGGTCAGACAGGTCCCCTTCCACTTTCCGGTTATTCGCTTTTAGTTTTTTCGTCAGGGGAAGAAGCAGTTTCTTCAGCTTTTCCAGCACCTTCAACGCTTTTTCCATCCCTTTCTGCCGCTTCGGCCTGTTTCTGGCGGGCCCTTTCCTCAATCTTTGCCCGATACTCCTCAGCGGTACTCATCATATCCGCCTTTGCCTGGGTGGCCGCTTCCACAGCAGCATCCCGATACCGGCCGGCTGATTCCATGACCTTATCAGAAATCTCCTGGGCTTTGGCCTGGGCCGTTTCCGCCTGCTCCTGGGCCTGGACTTTCAGCTTGTTTGCCTGGATTCTGGCCTCCTGCATCTGTACCCGGGCCTGGGCTTTCAGCTTGTCCGACTTCAGCTTCATCTGCTGGGACTGGATTTCAGACTGCCGCTTCATTTCCTCCGTCTTCTTCTGGAGCTCATCCATCTGCACCCGGGCCTGGGCCTTCATTTCATCAGCCCGGCGGGCTGCGTCTTTTCTGAACTCCCTGGACTTGATGCGGGCAATGGCCTGCAGATCCCGAGCCGTTTTTTCCGCCGTTTCCTGGGCCACTTCCGATGCGCCAAGGGCGGTGTACTTGGCCTTTTCGATCTGCTCGTCAGTGACGCCGGCCTTCTTCAGCGCATCCACCAGCTTATTTCCCAGCATGCCGGCAGACTCGGTGAGCTGGCGGGCCAGCTTGTCTACTGCTTCATGAGCCTTTTCCGGATATACGTCATTCCAGTTCTTCTTCAGCTCCGCTGTGAAATCCTTCTTTTCATCGCCCAGGGGTTCATCCTTCTTCGGATTCTCCTCCAGTTCCTTTACATCCTTTTCCCCTTCCGCCTTTTCTTCTTCAAAAACGGCACGATAGGGTTTCGTATCATCGGGCATGCCGTCCTTGATCCAGCGCTGGGCTGCCTTGCCAATGCCGTAGGTCACAGAAACACCGATGGGAATCTGCATGAAGGAAATAGGAATCAGCGTGGCCAGCGTGGATCCCACCACCGTAGCCCCCAGGGAGCCGATAAAGGACAGCACTGCCTTCTGGTTCAGCTCCACGCCATAGACCGTACCGATTTTAGAAATCATGTACACCTCATTGGCCACCAGGGCAGCGGTGCCCAGAAGGGGAGCCGCCACAATGACTCCGGCCCGACCGGCCGCCCAGCGAATGAGCCCTTCCGCTTCCTTATCCCGGTCATCAATGATATTGATTTCCATATCAGGCTCCGGAGAATCCACATGGACTTCTTCCGTTTCCTCCGCAGCAGCTGCCGGTACCTGCGCTTTTTCCTTCTCCGCCGGCAGGCCTGCCGGTTCCTTCTCAGCAGGAAGTCCGGCTTCCGCTTTTTCTGCCGGAAGGCCGGTCTCCTCCTTTTCCATGGGCGGCTTAGCCGCTTCCTTCACCTCAGGAGCTGCTTCAGGACGAACAACCGGTGTCTTTTCCATATCTCTTTCTTCGCTCATAGAAACCTCCCTGCCCGGACATCCGGGCCGTAAACCATGAATCTGCCAGTGTAAAGAATGGCTGATGTATGGTGATTTCAAATCATTACTTATCTCTATTATACCTAAAAACATAAAAAGCACCAATAGAAATTCTGATTTCACAGGCACCTGCCAGGCAGTCCCTGCCCTTTGAAATGAAATATTCTCTGACCGGCTATACTCCTCTTTCTATTTTTCTCCCTGATACCCTTTCCCCTTCTCCCTGACTATGCATATAGAAACAGCCAATGCCGAAAGTCTTCTTGAAAATCCTGCAGGCGCCCATCCATGGAGCAGGAGGGAGGAGGTGTAAAGAGCCCGGCTGCTTCCCTTCAGTGCACTGAAAACAGAAAAGTCCCTTCGGCCCCCGAAATGAAAGCTCTGATGGAGGAAGCCTCTTCATTTCATTCATGAGAAGTGCCTTTTCTATAAAAAGGCTTCACCTCTCCGGTGAGGCCTTTTTGGCATGGTGTAAATGGATGGCGTCTCGGAGATAAAAGCAAGAAAAAGAGAAGGTCTTTCCTGGTGAGGAAAGACCTTCTTTTCTTTTTACCAGTCTGTAAGGCCGCCGTCCACCGGAATGGCGGCGCCGGTAATGAAGGAAGCTTTCGGTGAGAGAAGGAAGGCGATGAGTTCTCCCACTTCTTCCGGACGGCCGATGCGCATCAGGGGATACCAGTCCCCCATTTCTTTGCGGCTGGCGCCGTAGTCATGAAGCTGCCTGTCCAGAAGGGGGGTATCAATGTCTCCGGGGCACACCACGTTGGCCCGGATGTTTTCCACTGCCATTTCCAGGGCCAGGGAGCGGATGAAGGAAACCAGGGCGCCCTTGGTGGCGCCGTAGAGGCTGCACTGCACATTGCCCTGAAGAGCAGCGTCGGAAGCGACAGCCACAATGCTGCCTGCCGCCCCTCTCATGGCAGGGATGGCCTCCCTGGTCAGTTTCATGGCGCCGAAAACGTTGACGGAAAAAAAGTGCTCCATTTCCTCATCGGTGGTATTTTCCAGCAGTTTTTCTTCATAGATGCCGGCGGAAAGGACAAGGCCCGTGATTTTTCCAATGGCCGATGCCGCTTTCACCGCCTTTTGGCAGTCTTTTGTAACTGTCACATCACAGGGAATGTATAGGCTTCCCTTGACCTGCTCCTGAGCCTTCTGTCCCCGCTCTTCATTTCTTCCCAGAAGAACAGGCCGAATGCCTTCACCTGCCAGAATTTTGGCAGTGGCAAGACCGATGCCGGAAGTTCCGCCGGAAATAAGAACTGTCTGTACCATGGAATTCTCCTTATTTGGCAAGAGAAGAAACGTAAACGAACTGGATGCCCTCTTTTTCCAGCTGGGGCACCATCTGGCGGAAGGCTTCCGCCGTTTTGGGGCGGCAGTGACCGATAATCACGTAGGTGCCGTATTTCTGCGCCCGTTTGGCCGCTTCCCGGATCATGGCGGAAATGGCAGCCACGTCGGCTTCATTATCTACGAAAAGATCATTTCTTACATAGGGCACGCCGTAAGAGGCCGCTGCTCCATCGGCAGCGGTGGTGGAATTGGTGCGGCTGTCGAAGAAGAAGAGATGACGATGATGAAGCTCATTCATCACCACCTCCATGGTATGACGGTCCGTGGTGGCCTTGGAACCCTGATGGTTATTGATGCCCACCGCTTCCGGCACCTGGGAAAGGGAACTCTTCAGAAGGCCCCGGATTTCCTCATCGCTCATGGAAGTCAGGATGACCTTGGATTCCATACCGATACCGGAAACCGATTCCATAGGCTGGTGAAGAATCACAGGAAGGCCATGGGCATGCCAGGACAGGGCAGCATCCCTGGTGTGCACCTGGTTCGGCATGACAGCCAGAGTCAGGGGGATGCCCAGGGATTCATAGACATGCTGGGATGCCAGGTCCCGTCCTGCATCATCGATGACCACGGCCAGCTTTCCCTTTACTGCTGAAGGTGTATTGGGCTTTGGCGCAGCTGCCGGTGCAGCTTTCAGGGGCGCCGCTTTCTGTTTGGCAGGAGCCTTTGGTTGTCCAGCATCCTTCTTCACGGAAGGAGCAGCGGCTGCCGGGGCCGCAGGAGCAGAGGAGAAAGCAGAAACAGTGGACGAAGGGGTAGATGAAACAGCGGAGGAAGCCGCTTCCGTTGGCTTTCCCTGCAGGGAAGAAGGGGCCGCTGTGTTTTCATGGCTTTCCTCTTTTCCTGTAATTTTAGACACAATGGAAGGCAGACTGAAGGAAGCCTTTTTCCCCTTTTCCGATGGCTGGGTGCCGTCCTTTTTATCTCCGGTGGAAACGCCGCTTCCTGCTGGTTCTTCGTCATCGGCCTTTACCTGCACCGTCACCACCTTATCCATGGCGGCTTTGATTTTTTCTTTCACGCTTTCCGGTGTACCCTGGTCTTCCTTCGGTACCAGCCCCTGCATCTCCTTATCGTTAAACAGGTGGCCAATGGTGGTAACGTTCTGGGCCACCTCCGAATCAGGGGCATTGGTCATGCGGTCCGTCATATAGGCAGAACCCATAATGAGGGCTATAAAGAAGAGAAGCACAAGAAAAGGATGGCCTCCCTTCTTTGCCGCTCTCGTTCTCCGCACCCGCTTTTTTCCTGCCATGGTATTCTCCTCATGTATGAAATAGTAATCATCGAATTTATTTTCTATATTATAGCATACGGGAGAAAAAGGTTCAGAGCCTCAAAGGATTCACCGCTTCGCCCTGGGTTATGGCCTGCTGCAGCAGGCAGGCTATGCGGAAGGGCTTTGAAACGTAAAAAACCGACCAAGAACAGCCATAGAAAAAGGACTGCCCAGGCAGTCCTCTTTTTACATAGCCATCAGTAACCCTTTTTCTTATCCACTTCATTCAGCAGCTTCTCGCCGCGGCTGAAGGCAATGAAGTTGGTTTCCAGAAGGAAGGTGAGCTTATTCCAGAAATCCGGTACCATGGAGGCAATGTGAGGGGTCATGATCACATTTTTCATGTCCCAGAAGGGATGATCTTCAGGAAGCGGTTCCTTGGAGAAAACGTCCATGCAGGCGCCGGCAATGTCCCCTTCCTCAAGAGCCTTTACCAGGGCCGGTTCATCCACCACAGAGGCCCGGGCAATGTTGATGAAAAGGGCCGATTTCTTCATGGCTTTGAATTTTTCCTCATCGAAGAACTTATCCGTTTCCGGTGTAGCAGGAAGAGCAGCGATGATGATGTCTGCCTTGGGCAGGACATCCATGATTTCTTCCTGGGTGTATACATGGTCTGCGAACATTTCATGGGACAGATGTTTCTTCACTGCCAGAATATGGGTTTCAAAAACCTTGGCCCGCTGGGCAATGGCCCTGCCAATGCTGCCGAAACCTACAATAAGGATGGTCTTGCCGAAAAGGGATTCCCCGTGGGGCCTGGACCACTTATGGGCGCTCTGACTGCGGACAGCATCAGGGATGCGGCGGAACCAGGAAAGAAGAAGGGCCATGGTGTGCTCCGATACCGCCCGGTCATGGACACCGTGGGAATTGGTCAGGATAATGGGCCTTTCCATCATGCTGGGAGTAAGGAGTTTTTCCACCCCGTCAGACAGGGAATGGACCCAGCGCACATGGGGCGCTGCCTGAAGGAGGGGCTCCACATCCTGGAATCCCCAGAGAGCAATGGCATCGGCGTCTGCCACATGAGGCAGGGCTTCCTTCGGTGATTTGTAGGCTTCCACCACGGAGCCGGGCACCGCCTTTTTCAATGCATCGATTTTTTCATCGGATAACTTGTTAATCACAACCAGTTTCATAGGAATCAACCTCTTTCATTGAAATTATGGCAATCCTGTTTTCTGTATTATATCATACTGTGGGGCCAGAAAATTCTTTTCGCAGCCTCTCAGGCGGAGTGCCCTGGCCGCCTTACTTCCTGCTTCCCCTTTAGGAAATTCCCGCGCAGCGGGAAAAGGTGTACGTTGACGGGGCTATGCCCTTGGACACGCCTTCGGTGTGAAGGTTCATAGGATTCATAGTTTTCAAAAGGTTCAGAGGGTGGTGGTAGCGGCTTCGCCGCAATATATAGCCTGCATAGTAAGCGAGCACCTTAACGCCCGACAGTGGCGCCGCAGGCGATGGAGGATAACAGGATTTTCACTGAAAATCCGAGGCCCCAAAGGGGCCTGCTGTGACTTTTAACGTTTATCTCTAAATCCCCGGCGGCCGATTGATGACCTGTTATCTGCCATCGGAGCCGCAGAATGATCCGAGATAAACCACTCATCACAAAAAATCTGGTTAGTAATCCGATTATGGCTATTTTTTAGGAGTATTTCAGCGCTTCAAAGCAATAGAAAAAAGGTCTGGAATGAATCGTATTTATCGATGAATTCCAGGCCTTAAATTCATGGAGCCGGCAACAGGATTTGAACCTGCGACCTACGCATTACGAATTTAATTCTATATGTTTCAAATAATAAATAGCATCTAATACTACTATATATTGTATCAAATAAATTAAATAGTTCAAGAGAGCGCAAAGAAAAAAATAAATTTAGAAAAAATCTGGTTAGTAATCTGGTTAGTAAAAAAGAAGGAGCATGAAATCTCATGCTCCTTCTGACTACCTTGGAAGAGAAGTCATACGGTTTTTCTTTGCATTATCCAGATGCACCGGATCATCCTTATCAGGATAGTTCAAATCAAGAGAAGCGGCGGCGAAATCCTCATACCGCTTAAAATTATCCTGCATTATGTCCCCTTCAATAGAATTGATTGCCGCCTGGTTTTCCAAAGCCGCCGCCTGGTTCTTGGCGTTTAGAAGGGCCAGTTCCATGCTTGCTTCCCGTTGACTGGCGGCATAACCGGCACCAGAAGTATCAGAAAGCGTATTAGAGACATGATCATTCAATTCTGCAGAAAGATCCATAGTATTATTGGCCGTCTTGACAGTATTTATAAACTCTTCTTCATGAACGGCCATGAGCTTGCCCATGGCTTCATCCCGGCCCTCTTTAGTGTTGCCCTTATCGCCAAAATCGAATTGATACCGACTGTCCATTTCATTTTTAAGCTGCCCCCTATCTTCACCAGTAGCAAGAAGCCGGGAAAGCGGATTTTCATGAATGGTATTTGAAACTGTATCAGAAAGGCCAGTAATAGCCGAATTGAAATCGCCCCACACTTCCTTGATTTCCTTATATTGATCCCGAAGAGCTACAACCTGTGTATAGACTTCACTTTCTTTAGCGGCGTCAATGGCTTCTTTGATACGCCGGGGAATATCTTCCACGTTGCCGCCATGAAAATGCCACTTGGCATAAGCTGGCCCGATACCTAAAGCCAGACTGACAGCCAAAGCCAGCACTACAGATCTTTTTATCCACATATACATCCCTCAATCCCATAATGAAGCAAAGGCCTGTAAAGCCGAATCGGAAAATTTTGGTAGGAAAAGGACCAGAAGGAACCAGCCAAAAGTGAAAGTAAGAAGAGAAACCACACTGTCCGCATCCAAAGCTTCCATACCGGATAGCTGATCGGAAATGAATACATACAGAAAGGCGGTAACGATAAGATCAAAAGCACTGCAGAAAATGACGGAAATCATATTCTTACCATAGGGCTTCAGCTTCTGAACAAACATGAAAGGAATCCCCAGTACCCCAAAAGCGCATACCAGATAAAAAAGTATAAGTTTATACATCATGTAAAAAATAGCTATCATGGTCAAAATCAAAATGAAAACAACCAGCACGGCAACAATAATGCCGACAACAAAAGTAAATCGATCATCTACATGGAGGAAAGGCCCTATCACATGAGTGACACTTACAAAGAGTTCGTCAAAGTGCAGAAAGGAAGTTTCGGTAATGGCATGGCCGGAATAGGTACTTGAAATATTCTCCACAAAAGGAATACAGAAATTATCTATCATCCAATGCCAAGACTGGAAAAGAAAGAAGAAAATACTGTACCGCAGAATCCGTACAACAATACCACCCATACCCTTGTCATTACGAAGCCCCAGCATCAAGCCAATCATAAACCAGACAAAATCAATAATGGCCAAAAGGACAAGCAGCGGAAACAGGTACTTATTTCCAAAATCAAAAGCCAGGGTGATTTTCGACAAGATTTCCTTGGCCATGGCTTCCGCTTCCTGGGATGGCTCAAAGTACTTGGAAAAATCCATATCAAGATGAGGAATCAGCTTACGAGCCGCCCCAGCCGCCCCGGCAATGCCGGAACCCAAAGTATTATTGGAAATATCCCCATTTACATGGAAGAAAGGACAACTATTAATCAAATCCGTAGGATCCGTAATCTGCCCACCTTCATAGGGCGGGCCGCCTTCAAAAACAGAAATATGAAGATGAGGGCCGGTAGAATGCCCTTCACTGCCCACTTCTCCCAGCGGCTGGCCCATTTCAACATGTTCACCATCCACTACATAAATACGCTGAACATGGCCGTAAACGAAAGAAGTATCTCCATCATCAGAAACAATGGCAATCATGTTGCCATAACCGCCCGGATTAATACCATATCCGGTTTGAGACGTATACACAGTACCGGAAGTAAGAGAAGGGATCATGGTGCCATAATCGGCGCCAAAATCCACGCCATTATGCCAACCGGAGCCACGCCAGGAAGAATACCCCCAGGGATCAGTCACCGGAGCGCTGAAATCCACCCTCAAATCTTCATTTTCCGGGTAGGAATCCCAATCAGCATAAGAACAAGGCGCAAAAAAGCCAGCGAATATCACAAGGAAGGCCATAAAGAGGAAAAACATTCTTTGTATCTTCATCATAATACTCCTGACTTTTTATACGACTATTTCTGCCACCAGCCCTTTAAAGCCCTCATAGGGTGACGAGCCGTCCGGGCCAGGGCGCCCCCGGCATTCTTGGCCCACCGGGCACCTTTCACGGGAGCTGTAGCAATGGTATAAGGGGACTTCGCCAAAGTGCCGACGGCACCGGCAGTGTTCCTGGCGCCAAAATAAGCATTCGGCACAGAATGAATGATATTGTTGGAATTAATCATCACACCGGTCGTCATGGCACCGGCAAATTCAACAGCCTGAGCGCAGAGGAAGGAAATAAACAGTAAAGCAAAAGCAGAGGTAAGAAAACCAGCTATATTATCTTTAGTGAAATTTCCTGAAGCATCCACATTAAAGGCAGAATGGATCTCACTTCCCACCATGGATATCATGAAAATGGCCACCATAAGCTTTACGCCGGACGTAAGAAGAATCCCCCAGGTCTTATCTGAAATAGAAGAAGTCCACTTAGTCACGCCAAAGGGCAGAAGCACAATGGAAAGAGCGCCCAGGATCAGAAATTCTGCATTCGCCATGAACAGGACAAAAGCAATGCGGAAAACAGCCAAAAGGGAAATGGTAAGAGCTATGGCCGCACAAATATACACAAGGGGGTGGGAAAGAAAAGAGAACTTATCCCACAGAGTACCAAAGGCGGCATAGATATCATTCAACGTAGAAATCAGAAGATTAGACGGGGTATAGGCCACATTGGCACCACCGGCCAGCATACCCAGCTTTTCCGCAGATTTCTTAACCATTGATAGAATCTGCGGCCAATTCCGGATAAAAAAGGCAATCATACCAATATGAATTATCTTGGTAATAAGATTACCCCAATTCCAGGTATTGGAAAAATACATATCCCATTCAGTGGCAATAGCAATAGTAGCTAAAAGAACCAGAAGGCCCAACATATAGGGGGTCAGGTTTGAAATGCCGTTAAATGCTGAAATCTCGATTTTATTACCAATATCATTCAACATATTCAACGTGGCTTCCAATTAGATCCACCCTCTTTCATCGGCCAGATCCTCAAACTTGGAATGATAAGAAGAAGAAAGCTGCTGTTTATCTTCCATACTCTGAAGCTCATCAGAAGCTTTAGTGAAATCATCCCCCACCTTCTCATTCATCTTCTGGGCCGCTTCTTCTTCCTGCTTCTTCACTTCATTGTGAACGACTTCCAGTTTCGCCCGAAGGCTGGCAATATCGGAAGTCAGGTTCTGGGAATAGACCATTTCACCGGAAATCAGGGACTTGATCTGGCCGATATCCTTATCGCCATGGGCATCCTTCAGCATTTCTTTGTAATGTTCCACTCGCTGATTGGATTCATCAAGTTCCTTCTGCTTATGATTGATAAGTTCAATGGTTTCCTTATCCAGTTTCTGCAACTGGTAACGATCCTGCTGAAGCCGTGATTTCATGGAACCGTAGGATTCTTTGGAAACATCCATGCTGTTCCAGTCGTAGAAGGTATCTTTGAAAGCGTCTTCCACATCCTTCTCACCGGAAAGAATGCCATTCATGGAAGAGCGGAGCTTGTCATAGTCCGCACGGGAAGACTTGATCTGATCCAGCATGGGGGCCACCTTGCCCCAGGAAATGTCATACAGGTGCTGTTTCTGCAGTTCAATCTGCTGACGGATAGTATTAATCTGTTCCGTCACTTTCTTCACCTGCAGAACCACTTCCTGATACACTTTGGAATCATGAACCGGATACACGGCATGGGCCGTAAGCGGCGCATAAAGAGAAAGCAGAAAAACAGGAATCACAATAAGATATTTAGCTTTAGGATGCATGATGATCACTCCTTTTACACTACATTCTTCAGCCTTTTCCAGCGTCTGACAAACTCTTCACGGGAAAGATCCTGCATTCGGGCTACATTTAATTGATCTTCTTTTGACGTAGCCCCTAAAAATGCGAGTTCCAGAGGGGAAAGAGTTAAGTCAAAAACACGGGTACCCAGGGACGATTTATAAAAATACTGCCGCTTTGGCTTGATATCCCCCAAAATGGAGATTTCCGCATCGTTTAAATCAAAGCGCTGATACATTTCATAAGCCAGGTCATTAATAGAGCTGTTTGGAAGAAAAATCTTGGTCAGACAGTTGGAAGAAACAACGGGGATAAGCTTTTCATCCATGTCGCTTAAATTCTGTGTGGCCATAACAACAGCGCAGTTCTTTTTACGCAGATCCTTCAGGTATTCCACAATTTTAGCCCGGAATGCATCATTTCTAAGGAAAAGCCAGCATTCATCCAGAATCATAAGAGCCGGAGAGCCATCAAGCTGTCCTTCAATGCGATGAAAAAGATAGTCCAAAGTAGGTGCCACAATCTTTGAATTTTCCATGAGCTTTTCCATTTCAAAGACCTGCCAGCGGCCAGAACCAAACTTATCATCATTGGAATCAAAGAGAGCGCCATAAGCCCCCTTCAACGACAGGTCCCTAAGACCGCTTCTGATGGTTTCATCCTGCATCATTGTAATAAGAGCAGTGATTGTGCGTTCTTCTTTGGGAGCACCGGCCACGGAATTTAATGCATCAAGGATGGTATTTCGATCGTTCGGTGTAATCTTCAAGTTAGACGCTTCCAGATAGTTGACGAGCCATTCAAGAATCCAGGTCTTTTCCGTCGGCTGGTCAATATTAGCCAGCGGCTGGAAGCTGATAGAGGTACTATCTACAAGAAGGTTATAGAAGTTGCCGCCAATGGCACGGGTAAGCACTCTGGAAGAAGCGGACTTATCGAAAACAAAGACCTTACAGTTCGGATATTTCCTGAAATTGCTGGAAATCGTATTCAAAAGTACAGACTTACCGGAACCCGTAGGCCCGACAATAAGCGTATGGCCCACATCCCCCACATGAAGATTAAAGAAAAAGGGAAGGTGTTCCGGGGTAGAGCACTGGAAGAGCGGATCATCAATGAATTTCATGTTTGGGTTGTGATTCGTCTCTTCCAGTTCGGCGAAAAAACGGTTCTTCTTCTCTCCGCTGTAATAAGAGCCAAAAGGGGCCATGTTGGCAAAATTGGTGGAAGTCAGAAGATAGGAACGGACATTATTTTCATAATTAGACGGAAGAGAAGAAAGCCAGGCGGCAGTGGCATTATCCTTTTCATTCACCGCCACACACTGCAAATCATTTACAATGGTAATGACGTTCTTCAAATCTTCCTGCAGCTTTTGTGCATCAGGATTCAAAACAACAATATTGGCCGTAAGATAACCCAAACCAAAATCATCCTTACAAAGATGTTCATAAGCTTCCTGGGCGTCCTCGCTGTCAATCACGGCGCCCCTATCCACTTTGCCGGTTTCCTTGTTGTTGATGGTTTCCATAATGACAGTAATAATGGACTTCTGGCGCTGCTGGTGCTGGGCTTCAATAGTTTTTGTTTCGTTGATGGCCTGCTGTTTATCCAGGGCAATATAACGAATCACAAAGCGATATTCAATAGAGAGGGAATTGAGCCGGTCAAACATGAAATCTATGGTACCGGAAGGGACATCTTTTACTCCGACCACGCCCAGATATTTTTCACCCAGTTTGGGGAAACGACCACCCAGAAAAATAGAATCCTTAATCCTGTCGGTAATAAAATTCCGGATATGAGAACCCACCGTCATATGGTGATCAGAAATGCAGTCATGAAGATAGGTCAAAGTTTCCTGTTCAGAACATGGATGAATCTCCACAAAGTAATCGGCAAGGCCTTTTACAAGGGTTTCACACTCTTCAAGGAATCTGCTTTCCATTTCAGAGAAATGATCATAAGTGACATTCTGATCCTTCATAATTTCATCAAGACCGGAAGATAAAGGGTTGAAAACGGCGCCGAACTCCTTGACGGCCCCTTTCAATTCCTTCAGAATCTCCTTATTAGACTTATCCAAAATACGGCTGGCCCTCTGCATGACTTCAGACGGCCATTTATAGCAGATGGTCAAATAAAATTCATTGTCATAAATCTGATGAGTGGAAATATTAGTTTCCCTTTCCCTCTCAAAATCCTGAAGAATATCATCGTCAAAATGGCTGTGAACCACATCATCAGTGCGCCTTTTATGCATTTCCACAAAAACATAATAATTCCGCTTCAAACGCATCAGAATATTATTCAGACCCACATAATAGCTGTTAATGCCGTCTTCCGTCATATTGGACCCGTCAGCACCACGAAAGACATAAGTCTTCTGAAAAGTGCCGTTATGATTAAAGACAACCTGATTATCCGTCATCTCTCCCCATGTCACTACGTCCTGCAGACGAGGAAGTCTTTTCTTTCTACCCATAATGAACCTCCAATCAATAATAATGAGATTTCAGCCGCAGGGAATCTTTGATAATCCCGAAAATTCGATGATCAATCCGGACAATGGAAAGGAGAAAGATATAAATGAAAAACAAAGGAATGAATACCTTAATGGAATGAAGAATCACGAATGAAAAAATCCCTATGAGAAGGATGGAAATGAACACATCCCGTGGCAGACCGCCCCAGAAGACAGGCTTGCACAGGGACTTGAAAACCTTGGCATACATAGTAACAACTCCTTTCAGCACCAAAAACTGATAAGAAATGTCACTTCCCGAGAATAAATACCAGGTGCTGAAAAGAATCGGGAAATGGCATTTATTATCAGCTCTTGCGAGCTGATAAATCCAGGTTAAAACATTCCGGCCAAAGTCGGTGCCCAGGTAGCAAGGGACAGGCCGATAACCACCCAGAGAACTTTTTTAAAGCCTTCCCCGGCATTTCCGGAGAACAGGCCGAAAGCCGCAAAAATAATGGCGATGATACCGATAGTCCGTGCTACCGGCCCGGTTAAGGTGTTGGCAAGACGGGACAGAAAATCCATAAACGGAAGATCTAATTCGGCATCGGACGCAAAGGCCATTGGAAAGCTGAAGAAGCAAAGGAAAGTGGTAATCCAGGAAAGGATCACATTCCGGGGAGCGCCCATTTTATCTGCAAATAATTTCAAGAGGTGTTTCATGAAACATCCTTCCTTTCGTTACCGGATAAAGAACCATCCGGCTTTTCATGTTGAATCAAATATTGATGAGTAGAGAGATCAAATCCATGGAGAGTAATCATGTCATCGACCAGACGGCGCTCACGGCCATCGACAAGCTTCTTCTGAATGGATACAATCACGTCAACAGTAGAACCTATCAAACGCTGCATATCCAGCGTCACACCGCTTCCCCCTTCCGGAAAAGCTTCTTTAGCAAGAAGTTCCAGACGGGTAAGACAATCACTGGTGCTGTCAGCGTGAACAGTGGTGAAGCCGCCGGGATGCCCGGTGTTCCATGCTTTCAAAAGGTCATAACATTCCCGGTTACGTGTTTCCCCGATAATGATTCGTGTGGGGGAAAGACGCATGGAAACGTAGACAAGATCCTGCATGGTCACTTTGGAAGCCCGGTTTCCGGAAGTCACAAGGTACTGAACATCCCTGGAAGAAGACTGCAGTTCAGGCAGGTCTTCCAGAATGGCCAGCCGGTGATCCGGATTGACTTCAGCCAGTTTTTTTAAAATGGCATTGATAAACGTAGTCTTACCGGAACCAGTAGCGCCGCAGACAACCAGATTTTTTCTTTCTTTGATAAAAGAGCAGATCTTATCGTAGTAAAACGGGGACAAAGTACCATTTGCCACATATTCTTCCAAAGAAAATATCCTTCTGGGCTTCTTTCTGAAGAAAAATGTAGGACAAGGGGAGCAGGGCGGGTACAATAACTGGGCACGAATCTTCAAAAGTGAAATTTCAACCCCCAGCATGGGATGATCCTGATTAATAATCTGATCATTCATCCCGGCCACAATTTCGCAGATACGCCGCACCTTGTCCGGCGTAAGAACAATATTCGTGGCATACCGTCCATGCATAGAATCCACACGGACAACGTAATCTGAATTAACATAGACTTCTGTAATATCATCATCATCAATCAATTTCTGGATATCCGGCCCCAAAGCGGTTCGGAGCATGGCCCGATGACGGGCAAAGGTATCATCCATTAGTCCTCACCGACGGCGGATGCGGCAGAAGCTTCATGCTGAATCACATTAACAGGTTCTACGAAAGCTTCATCAGGCACGGAATCGGGAAAGTGATGATGAACATAGACGCAAGCTTTAATAATATCCTTGACGGAATAATGAACGCCTTTCAAATCAAGCTGGTTCAGAAGAAAGTCATAAATGGAAACTTTGTAATCCTTATCCCCTTCATCAGCCTTTTTTCTGGCTTTGTTGTATTCATCCTGCTTTGCCTGGGCATCCGCACGAAGGGAAACCACATTATCATAGGATTTTTCAAGATCTGCAATGAGTTCATCAAAGGTCTTATCTGTCTTTTTTGTTTTTTTAGCCATAAAATCACCTTCCTTAAATGGTTAATCCCTATCAATCAGGCCTACTTTCTGAAACGGATCAAGAGCGTGGCCCTGGTCAATCTTGGAAATCATATCTGGCATTTCATAAAACTTATTTTTAGGAGAGAGAACCAGAAGGCCCTCAATCTGCATAGCTGATTTATTGGCAAGGAAGGTTGAAGTCTCATCAGGCCGTAGAAGCGGCCTGTCCTTTTCAACATAGGTGTAATCCACCTTGCCGAAAATCCCGGCATCAGCATGACGCTGTTTCACCATGATGGTTTTGGAACCCAGCAATTCAGATAAATGTTTTCTTGTATCATTATCGTTAGGCCCGAAATAGACTTGCGTCTGACAGTTAGTCAAGAGATCCAGATTCTTGTAAATCTTCTTGAGCTGTTCCAGGCCCTGGATGATCATAAGCGCCTTCAGCCCGTAACCGGCAATGTAGCCAAGTTCGGCCAGAAGATTTTCCATCTTGCCAAAAGCCGGAAATTCATCAATAAGAAGAAGACACTTGTATTTATCCCCATTAAGCTTCTGTGTGGAAGAAACAACCATCAGCTCTATAATGAGCCGGAAGATCTTCCCCACACGAGCAAGGTCAGAGGGAGGTGTAACCAGAAAGAGATCCACAGGACGATCACTGTTCCGGATATCATGAAGATAGAAGTCCGATTTTGACGTATTATCTATAATCGTCTTTTCGGAGAAAATCATAAGAGAAGTCACCGCCGTAGAAAGGACGGAACCGGCTTCATTCGGCGGCTTGCCAATAAAAGAATTGAACTTGGCCACCACAACCGGGTGAAGATGGGGCGTAAGCCTGGCTTCCGGCGTGAAATGGGTCACTTTATCCGCATTTTCCGGTGTAATACGGATTTTCAAAAAGGCATCAGAAGACGTACCGTAAGGATTAGGAACCTCAAAGACTACACCGTTATCAGGGAAATGCTGGACAGCCTTATGGCCCTTTTTCACCACATTTCCATTCTTATCCACCTTATCCGGGGAATCTACAATCTCATCACGAAGCACCTTCCTAAAGCCTGTCGGAGCATTCGGATTTTCCTCATCTTCCTCATCATCGGAAGCCGTCATACCTGCCGCCATGAACTGGTAGACATCATACATGGAAGTTTCCCGGTATTCCTTATCCCCAGGGTGAAGATCATGCACCGTATTGTACACACAGTCTTTGTACTTCAGATGGGTAATGCAGCCGATAATCAAATCCTTGCCGTTTTCAATCCAGTGGGCGTCATTTCCTTCGCCCCGCCCCACAAGAACCTGGACAATGTTAGAAACGTCACGGCCCTCATTGGGTGTCCCCCAGCGGACTTCATTCAATGGATTCCAGCGGTAGAAACTTCCTGCTTCAGCCGGATCAAACTTAATCACCTTGTGATGAAGCACTTTTTCAAGGTATGCGCCGGTGGTTTCAAGGTTTTCACCTTTTGGATCAGCACAGACCATAGAACCCTGCCAGTTGATACAGGTAGGAATAACCACGCCTATACCTTTACCGGAACGGGACGGGGCACACATAAGGATATGCGTTTTTTCGTTGTCAACGATGTACCAGCGCTTTCCGGGAATGAACTTCAGCACCTTCCGTATATCCCAGGCCCTACCGGAGCCTTCATGGGCCTTCCAGCGGTATTTCCGGGTAAAAGGAAGATGGTTTAATAGAAACACCAGAGGAAATGAAATTTTTCTTTCCAAGGAATTCAAAAACAACGGAAATTTAGAAATAACACCGGCCATCTTATACCGGAATTCATAGTTAAGGCCGGAATCCCAGGCACCTACAATCACCCCGTCTTCCGGCTTGTTCGGGTCTGAAAGCAGGTGCTTTCTTTTCAAATCGGCTTCACTGGCCCAATGGGCCGTGCCGCTTGAAGTCAGATCAAGGGATTTGTCCCTTGTGGCATACCGGTAAATGCCGGGTCCAAGGATGGAGACAATGAAACCGATAAAGAAAATAAGGAAACCGGTAGAAAGTAACGTGGGATATGCGCCCTTGTGTCTGAGGTATGTAAGGATAAAGGTAAAAGGAGGGTAAAATACCATTTCCCCTATCTGCAAACTATGAACAAACCCAGGAACGCCGCCCACCTTACTTACAAAGGAAGAATAGGCCAAATGGGAAGAAATGAGATTGACAAAAAGGAAAAACAGAATGCACCATTTCATTTCTTCCACCAGCCCTTCAGAAAATAACGGAACATAGAGAAAATAACCGAAAGAGAAAAATATAAATCAAGAGAAGTGAAGCAATAAGAAACAAAACGTGAAAGCCCTTCATGGGTATCAAACCTTCATTCCATGCTTGTAACAGTACAGAACACGACAGGTATAGGAACAGAAGTTACGACGAATATCATCGGAATGGGTAACTTTCACCAATTTATGGCATTCAAGACACTTGAAGCGGCGGTAAACCACCGGGGACGCCCTGGCCTTATACATAACTATCACCTTATTTCTTCAGGGAAGCGGCTCTTTTAACCGATTTTGCCGTATCACCCTTTTTAGTATTCTTTGTAATCTTGGAAACCGGAAGGGATTCATTACGGGATTCAGCAATCTTCTTCAGTTCTATTTCATATTCATCAATCTGTTTCTGCGGAACCGGAAGGCCCCGTTTCAGGGCATTGTAGAGCATTTCGGCATATTCATACCTTGTCATGGTACGATCACCCTTGAAATTGCCATCCGGGTAGCCCTGGACAACATGGTTGTCATGAAGGGTTGTCACCGCCTGATTAGCCCAATGGCCGGTGGGAACGTCGGGGAAGGTCTTTTTATCCGAGATTTCGGAAACCTTCAGCGAATCCACCTTATTGGCTTTCAACACTTCAATTTCCTTCTTCATCTCAATCATGTTCTTGACCATAACTTTCATGGCTTCACGGTCTGTCTTCAGCATTTTCGACATTTCAGCCCTAGAAAGGGTCTTGCCGGAACCATGACCAAGTTTCATAGAAAGGCCAAGATTCATCATGGGATCACCATTACCCATGGTGCTTCCAAGAGATACCAAGGTATCTTCGTTAGGATGATAATACACACCCAAAGCCGCACTATTGACATCATGGTAATGACCCATACCAGCCGCAAAATCCCATTTATCATCAGGATCAAAATCCTGCGGATGGAGAGCGGCCAAAGCCGCTGCCCCTGCTGCCGCCTTGTTGATATTCTGGTTCAGCCGATGGCTTACGGAATCAATCTTGGCATCCATGGCACTACCCAGATTATTAAGAGTGGAATTAATGGACTTACCGCCAATAATGGCATCAGAAGCAGAAATGACGCCGGATGTCGTGATATTCCCGTCAACAGAAAGATTCTTGTCCATATGAACATCATTCTTAAAAGTAGCCGGGCCGGATACGGAAAGGGATTTTCCAATATTGGTATCCCCCACTAAAGTGGTATTTCCAGAAACAGAGAAATCCTTGAATACGGAAGCACTACCCTTAACGGTCATATCCTGATTCATAATGGTATTTCCTTCAGCAAGAAGATCACCTTTGAGATCAGTAGCACCACTTACAGTCAGATTTCTGCCAATCACTGCATTGCCCTTGGTTTCGGTATCACCATCAAAAGTAGCATTCCCCGTGGTTTCAAAGGTGCCATCCACTTTGGTGTTCTTAAGGGTGGTGTCTCCTTTTACATCAAGGTTTCCGGCCACATTGGTGTTCTGAAGGTTCGTAGTGCCGCTTACAGTCAGATCCTTGCCTACGGATGCACTGCCTTTGGTTTCAATATCGGAATCAAAGGTAGCTTTGCCCTTAACTTCCAGGGTGTCATTCAAAGTAGCAGCTCCATCAGCAGTGAAAGTACCTTTTACGTGTTCATTGCCGCCAACTGTAGAATCGCCGGATACTTCCAGGCTTCCGGTAGTTGTCTTTCCGGTTACATTCAGATCGCCGGAGAAAGAACCATTGGCACCGGAAATATCTCCTTTGGCCGTAATGTTTCCATCCACATCCACATTCTGGTCAAACTTGGCATTTCCTTTGGTTTCGGTGTCACCGTCAAAAGTAGCTTTGCCCGTGGTTTCAAGGGTGCCATCAACTTTGGTGTTCTTAAGGGTGGTGTCTCCTTTTACATCAAGGTTTCCGGCCATATTGGTATTCTGAAGGTTCGTGGTGCCGCTTACGGTCAGATCCTTGCCTACGGTTACATTGCTATCAGCGGTGACATCGCCCTGAAGGTTCGTTGCCCCCTTGACAGTAAGATTCTTGCCCACGGATGCACTGCCCTTGGTTTCAGTATCGGAATCAAAGGTGGCTTTGCCCTTAACTTCCAGGGTGTCATTCAAAGTTGCAGCTCCATCAGCAGTGAAAGTACCTTTTACGTGTTCATTGCCGCCAACTGTAGAATCGCCGGATACTTCCAGGCTTCCGGTAGTTGTCTTTCCGGTTACATTCAGATCGCCGGAGAAAGAACCATTGGCACCGGAAATATCTCCTTTGGCCGTAATGTTTCCATCCACATCCACATTCTGGTCAAACTTGGCATTTCCTTTGGTTTCGGTGTCACCGTCAAAAGTAGCGTTGCCCGTGGTTTCAAAGGTGCCATCCACTTTGGTGTTCTTAAGAGTGGTGTCTCCTTTTACATCAAGGTTTCCGGCCACATTGGTATTCTGAAGGTTCGTGGTGCCGCTTACGTTCAAATCCTTGCCTACATTTACATTGCTTTCGGCGGTTACATCACCTTTCAGATCAGAAGTACCATCCACCGTCTGATTTCCATTAGTAGTGGTATTGGAATCAAAAGTAGCATCTCCAAAGACATGAAGCACATCTTCCAGAGTAGTCATACCACCAACATCCAAAGAGCCATTGATACTGCCATTCCCTTTAACCATTGCATCATGCTCCATGGTTACATCGCCCTTGAGATCAGAAGATCCGGTTACATTCAGAGAACCGCTGAATTTACCATCCGTTCCGGCCACATTACCATCAGCTACTACATTTCCATGAGAAACTACATTGCCATCAGAAATGACGTTGCCGCCGGCAATAACATTAGAATCACTTGAAATGTTCCCGGAAGATGTAATCTTCCCATCAGTGTGAAGATCGGAATTAACAGTAGTCTTTCCATCTACTGTAAGAGTGCCGCCCACCTTCTGATTTCCTTTAACTTCACTATTTTCATCTACTGTGGCATTACCTTTGATTTCAGAAGATCCTTCCACCGTCTGGCTTCCCTTTACAGTAGAAGAACCGTCAGTTGTAGTATTACCGTTAAAAGTAGAATCACCGGTCACGGTAATGTCGTTCAGGGTAGAAGTTCCTTTGACCGTCTGATTTCCCTTTACAATAGAAGAACCATCAACGGTAGAACTGCCTTTCACTTCAGATGAACCATTCACAGTAGTGTTACCAGTAAAAGTGGAATCGCCGGTAACGTTAAGGGAATCGGTCTTTGTACCACCGGTTACATCCAGGCCGCCTTTGGTAATCGTGGCCTTATTGTTCAGGGTGGAAGTTCCGTCAACTGTCTGATTTCCCTTCACCGAAGAAGAACCATCAACAGTAGAACTGCCTTTCACTTCAGAAGAACCATTCACAGTAGTGTTACCAGTGAAAGTGGAATCGCCGGTTACATTGAGGGAATCAGTAGTCGTACCACCCGTTACATCTAAGCCGCCCTTGGTGATGGTGGTTTTATCGTTCAAGGTAGAAGTACCACCAACTGTCTGATTTCCCTTCACCGTAGAAGAGCCATTAACCGTAGAATCGCCTTTAACTTCAGAAGAACCGTTTACAGTAGTGTTGCCAGTAAAATTGGAATCGCCAGTAACAGTAAGGGAATCCGTAGTTGTACCGCCTGTTACGTCTAAGCCGCCTTTTGTAATGGTAGTTTTATCATTAAGAGTGGTTGTTCCCTCAACTGACTGATTTCCTTTAATTTCAGCATTCCCGATTACTTCCTGACTGCCTACAGTAGATTTACCGGTAACAGATTCATTACCGGTAACAGTAGAATCCCCATTGACAGTCTGTTTTTTCGTAGTAGAAGAATCGGTGGTAAGATTCGTAGCAGTAGTATCTTGCAAAGTTGTTTTACCTGAAACAGTCAAAGTTTTATCGGCAACAACATCCTGCTGAAATTCTTTTTTATCCGTGGAAGAAGGAACGGATAAACCCAATGATTCAGCTGTTTCATTAGGAACTGTATAAAGAACATTATAAGAAACATATCGAGTATTAGAAGAAACATGAGCAGAAGCAGGAGGAATATCAGCAAGAAGGGAAACAACCTCAAAAGCCTTGTTAGATGAATCATAAACTAAATAAAAATCATATAGAGCACTATGACCAGAACCTTCAGAATCATCAATAAAAGGATAAATATAAGGAGCTGAAGTAGTAATCCCACCATTAGAACTTTGCTCATAAGTACCAGTAGTACCTAAAAATAAACCATTTTTAATCGCAGATTGTTGAGAAGCATTTAAACGAGATAAATCATAAATATTTCTATTGGTTGTTCCTTTATCCCAAGGTCTAGCATAAGAAACATCAGTAAATCCACCAAATAAAATGAAAGAAAATACACCAATCATCAATAGCCGCTTATGGGATTCAGATAAACCGGTACAGGACTTTGCAATCTCCGAAACAACCACCCTGCAGCGCTTTGCTTTTGAATAAATAACCTTGAAGATTCTATTCATAAGAATTCACCTCTCTTGAAAATCCAGGGAATGAGAATAATAATTCATACAGGCCGTAATAATTTCACCCCCCTGGACATTAAGCACTGTACGAAGCAGATCAATAACATAATCAATGGCAGCTATGAAAGCCACCGCTTCCACCGGAATGCCAATGGCAGTCCAGAGAATGGCACAGTCCATAAGGGTACCGCCGATAATCCCCGGCGCACACATCAGGCAGATGACTGTCAGAAAAGCGGCCAGCACTATTTGATATCCACTAAGTTCCACATGAAAGATGGAAGCCGCAAATACGGTATACATGCCAACGCAGATGGTGGAACCGATACGAATAAGAACAGCGGTTAGAGGAATAAAGAAATCTATAATATCCGGGTTCAAATCTGAATTTTTCTTCAGGTTTTCAATCCGTGGTCCCATGTAATTAGTAGCTCCTGCCGCCACCGCACCGATAAAATCATGAATAAGAATCGTTTTGAAAAACTTCAAAGGCCGGTTAATACGAAACAGGAACAAAAGGGGAATACAGACAAAAACCATATACATGAATGACCCGGTAATAATTACAAAAATCATTTGAAAATAAGCTGTTACCACAGTAGAAAAACTTCTGGAAATTACTGGATAAAGAAGGCAGAAGACGCCAACCGGGGCCAGATACATAACAAAATTCACAATGTGAACGCAAACTTCCTGGGCTTCTGTAAAGCCATAGGATACTTTTTCATAATCCTTAAGCTGAAGAATGCCAAAGCCTGCCACAAAAGAAAGGACAAGCACCTGAAGCATATTGCCAGTAACCAGAGAATTAAAAGGATTTACAGGAATGCAGCTGCGGATAAACTGTAACGCCATGGGCGCTTCCACTGGCTTTACCGATACATTCTGCACCTCAAAAGGCGGTATGGTGAAGCAGGACATCAAGGTAAATCCCAGAACAAACCCTATAAGGCACATACAAAGTGTCAAAAGGATAAATCTATAAGAAAGCTTACGAATCCGCTTCACTCCCATTTTTATAACCGCCGATGTAACAGAAATGAAAGCAAAGGGAACCACAAGCATTTTTAATAAATCAAAGAAAATACCGCCTACCTGATTAAAGATATATTCCATAGAAGGAAGCGGGCCAAAAATCGCCGCACAAAAAACGGCCAAAATGACGGAGCTAAAAAGGAAAAAAGGCAAACGATAAAGTTTAAACTTCATAAGAACCACCTTTTACCTTTTCATACAAGTCCCATAATGGTATCTGAAGAGCCTGTTCAATATCCCTAATTAAGAAATCCGGATCTTCAAGACCTATAGAAAGCCTGGTACAGATACCCGACTTATAATAAGAATCACTCCGAAAATAATTCGCATTAGAATAGGTACAGCCGAAGGTTCCGCAGGTAACAAAATGCTTAAAACGACTACAAAAATCCGGCTTCATTCCCCAAAGAGTAATCAAGCCCCCTACACCCGGATAAAGAACCTTGATACCAGCCGCCTTCAGCGTCTTAAATATCAAAGTGGCTGATTCAGTGTGCCGCTTCATGCGTACAGGAAGTGTTTCAAGACCACGGGACACCTCATAAGCGCTGATAGGATTTGCAATGTTCCCCCGGCGGCTCACCACCGTCATAATGGACTTCAAGCCGCATACAGGAACCGGGACTTCCTGATCATCCAGCCATTTCATGGAATCAGAAAGGGCAATGCCACCGGCAAAAGTATCTCCGTGGCCACAGACATACTTGGTATAACTTTCAGCCACAATATCCGCTCCATCCTTCAGCGGATTGGAATAATAGAGGGAAACAACAGAATTATCCATCATTACATAAGCCCCGAAGGAATGGGCAATTTCAGAAATCCTTTTCGTATTTTTCCAATGGGCAAAGGTGGAAGGGCTGTCGCCGCAGATAAGCACCGGCTTTTCTTTTCCTTTGATAGCGTCAATAAGTTCTTCTTCATTATCCAGACTGGAAAGCTGGATATACTGACAGTGAACCCAATCAGCGTAATACTGGAAGTTGACCCGAAGCTCATAATAAGTCTCATCATCCACAATCAAAGTACGAGGCTTCACAAGAGCAATGGCCGTATTCACCGCTTCCAAGCCGGAATTGCAAAGAATCACTTTCCAAGCTCCATAGAGCTTCCTAAGCTGTTCTTCCGTTTCTGCCACCGCCGTATTATGAGTGCGCTTGTATCGAGTTGTTTCCGGATCAACCACATTGAGATTTATCTTTGGAAGCAATAAACATGCACCTCTTTTCATCCCAATTCCGAATCAGGGAATCGAAGTAAGCCTGCTTCTTCTGATTCATAGGGTTGATAACAAGCTGATAAATCAGCTGCTTTTTCTCTTCAGAAACACCATACAGATGACTGGAAGGGTAGCAGTGATAACCGCAGTAGACATACCTTGTAAAGTCTAAAGGAGTAAAGCGAGGATTATTCATAAGTTCCAGATACTTCTTGATTTCGTGATTTCTCACTGCCGCTTTTGGAAAGAAATCCGGCAGACCGGAAGCCCATTTTGTTTCACAGTTGTGACAGACGCCGCAGGGTTCATGGCCTCCAAAATCACAAGTCCAGGTATGTTCAAACACATCTTCATAGTGATATTTATGAATAAAGGGAAGCATATCCGTTTCAGAAATCTGAAAAATAGGAAACCGAAAACCACCCCAAAGAAGATCCAAACCGGAATCCGCATGAGAACATTTAAAAGACGTAGAACCATCTTCATGATCTAAAAACCGAAAACCATGATTCGTTAAAAAACGGCGTGTCTTACCATACTTAATTCCCAGTTTCCGTGTTTCCAGGGTCGCCCCTTCTATGCAGTATTCCAAATGAGGAAATAAACGGGATAACTTTGAAATACAACGAATCTGCCCCGGCGTTTCAGGGAAAGGGCGCCATTTTTGGAAAGCTTCATCCAAATCCAGAGCTTCAGGAAGGTTATATTCATGAACTCGAACCGGGCTTAAAAGAACCGCTTTTGTATCCTTTCTCTTACGAAGCATAGAAAGAATGGTATCCTGAGCATGAATTTCATTCTTTTCATTAGACCTTGCAGGACTGAAACAGAGATACACCGGCTGTACTTCCACGCCTTCCATTCTTGAAAGCTGGCAGAGACGGAAAGTTGAATCAAAACCACCGGTAAAGAGAAGATTATGTCTTTCCATCGCCCTATCCCCCATATGGTTTAATGCGAATATCCGTATTAAGGATCACATTAAACTGAAATCCTTCCCGAATGGTTCCCGTAGGTGCCAGGTTTTGATTATTCTGTCTCACCATGTCATTAATCCCATTCAGCAGTTCAGAAATAGCGCCCTTCTTTGCTTCCGTGGAAGCAGAAGTATCATCATCATCGCTGGAATAATCAGAATCATCATAAGTGAATCCACTGACCGCACCGGCAGAAATAGCGCCTACCAGAATGGAGCGGAAACGAAGCCAGGAATGAGTATCATACTTATCACGAAGGCCCGAATAACCAAGACCATCAACCGCCCTATAATCCGGAAGATCGACAGAATGACCGTTAGGGAAAATGATCCGGTTAAATGAAATATCTATTCGTTTTCCGGCCATAGTCATAGGATCGCCGATAAGTTTGGAACCAGCCGGAATGAGAAGATTATCACCGGTGACGGAATCATAAACATTCTGCCTGACCACCGCAATAATGGTGGTCGTCATATTATCAGAAATAATAGGAGTTAAAAGCGTAGCAGGAATCACAGTTCCAGCCTGAAGCACTTCATCTGCTTTCACAAGCTGTCCGGAAACGGCTGAAGCGGCATAGGTATAACCCATGCTTCCCAGGGAAATAGCCAATCCACAGAGAGCGGCAGCTACACATTTCTTTAACATGGAATCACCACCTGTCTTTCTGCTGGCGTGGGCCAACCACCTGAATATAATCATCATCAGAAGAATTTTCAGGAACCGTGCCATCGTTGTAATACTGATTCGCCGCTGGTTCTGAAGAAGAATTTCTTTTTGTCTGGGCCTTTTTCTCACCATCAAGATTGAAGAAGATCTGTGATTTCTGACCGCTTCTTTCATCAGAAGCCGCCGTTTCTTCATCAGATAAACGGCGCTTATAATAAGCCTTCTGGGAATCTTCCTGATACTTTTCATAAGGCGTAATGGGCGCCGGTTGAGAGGACGGAGCCGCCGCATAAGAAGAGGAAGAAGAAGAATTATAGGAATGTCGAGAAGAAGCAGAAGAGGTGGAAGAAGGCGAAGAGGAAGAAGAATCACGGGCAATATAATTACCGTTTTTATCAATGTAATATTTCTGATTTTTCCCGTTAGAAGCAGCATTTTTATTCTGCTTATCGTTCTCCGAGCCATCTTTATTTTTCTTTTCCATAGCCGCTTTCTTTTCCAGATCATCCATCTGCCGATCCGTCAAGGCTTCATCCTTTGTTGTGGAAACGTCCACTTTAGTCTTAGAGGGAGACGGGCCATCACAGGAATACATGGTAGCGCCCAGGGCACCAATGAAAACTACACACACCAGGGTGATAATCCCTCTGTTGATCCGTTTCACCGGTTCCGATTGAGGTTCTACATCAATGCCGCCCTGCTCTTCATCCATCGGTTCCTGATTCAATTCATCGTCCGGAGAGGGACGATCTTTATGAAATTTCTTGAGTAAGTTCATCTGCCTTCACCGCCTTTAGAAGCCGGAGCCGGTGCCGAAGGAGTTTCCTTCTCATCGTCTTCCGCAAGAATAGCGGCCAGGCGATCCAGCGAAGTATCATCTGAAGGATGGGCCGCCTTTATTTTTTCAAGAGCTTTCTTTTCCTGCTTTTCACGAATCTTGTCTTTTAAAGAAACCGGAGCTTCTTCATGGAAATCCACGGCTTTGACCTGGCGTTTTCCAGCCCTTACGGTCTGGAAGGCAAGATCCTGATTTGACTGTTTGTTTAAAGTAATCTGATCCGGTGCCGGTACAGTATTCTTTTCATCATCCTTACGAAGTACCAGATAGGATTTTTGGGGAAACACCAATTTAATCTGATCCATAACCCGGTCTATTTCCATGAAATTCCCCTTCAGCCTATAGTTCACAAGCTGAAGTTTTTTCTTGTCCCATTCATCGAAATAGAAAACAATAGGCATGTTCTGACGGTTGTCCGGAGCAATCTCAATATATGTTTTCCGGCCATCATCAAATACAGCAGGTGGAATGTACTTTTCCAGTACATTTTCATTTTTGGTGACTACATAATGTTTATTAATAAGCTTTGCACGAAGGATAGACTTAATCACATTCTGCAATGCCTGTTTCTGGTCTGCCGTCTTTTTGGCAAGCATTTTATGGTATTCGGCTTCCTGATCTTTGGGATAATTCCACTTGATAATGAAGTACACATCGCTGTTGTAAGTGGTGACGATAAGACGATAGCTTCTTACATTCGTATTCACAATCATGTTGGTGACAGAATCGGAAAGGGGCTTGATATACACATGGGAAGTACCGGCTACAGAATCTTTTTCTACCGACCATTGAACCGTATTTCCAGCAGCTATCTTCTGCACTTCTTCCCCTGGCTTCAGTTCCACATCTGTCACATATCCCAGCCGGGCATTCACAAGGAACTGGGAATCAGGATCGTAATCATAGATTTTTGCAGACTGATTTACGGAAACTGGATCATACACATAACCATGATCATCCGCAAAGGCAGGGGCCGAAAAGCAGGAAAGAATGATGAAAAGGGAAGCCGCTTTTGCGGCTGATTTTTTTGAAAAAGTACGATGGGAAATCATTCATTGCTTCCCCCTTTCCGCTGGCCCTGTTCTTCTGAATAGGAGAAATCTGTAATATAAAGTCCGATGGGGTTATAGACCAATTCTTCCTTTTTGGAAATCTTTTTCGTCTCCACAGTGAAATTCCCGGAATAGTATGTATCTTCCGAAACACCACCAGTAGAAGCACCCGTGACAGATTCTTTCCAACGGACAGTGTAGGTATCTTTGGCATTGGAAACCGGAAGACAGGAAAGAACTGTAACCTTAGAAACTTCTTTTCCGATTTTCTTTGTAAAGCTATCCATATACAGGTTTTTATATTTCTTTGCCGCTTCCGGAGACATGAAACGAACCGCACGATTCACATTGGTCTGAAGAACATTTTTATCCATGGGAATAGACCTCATGCCTTCCACGAACCGGGAAAGAAAATATGTAATTTCAGCATCTGTTGGCCTTTCATTTCTCTGTGTCAAGGCACCAATAGCCTGGACATAACCCGTCTTTTCATCCACATGAACAATGTAGGGAATAAATGTGGACTTGGTGCCTATGTAGGTTACGCAAAGAACAGAAGCGAAAGTTGTGGCAATGCACGCATAGGCAATTCTTTGCCATTTCACAATCTGCCTGTCCTTCATTGCGAAGATATTTGAAAAGGCATCTTTCCCCAAATCCTGCCGTTCTTGATAAGTCTTCTCCTCTTTCATAGGCCACCTCATTCAGTTTGAAAATTCATTGACGCGATTTCTTAATCGTGCTATCATGCAGATAAGAAATATACAAAATAAACTTTTTAAAAGTTCATATTATTTACCCGAATTATACGATGATTCCCGACAAAATGGAAGAACCTGAAACCGGGAGTGAATTATTAAAAACCACGGAAGTGCCCACTGACTCATAGAATATCCGTTCCGGATATTCTATGAACGTGGGTCCTCTCCTGCCGAGGGCTTGCGTCCGTGCCGGACGCTGAAAACCCAAAACCAGAAAAAGAAGCTTTAACCTTCATTATTTGAACAATCAGGATGGTAAAAACCATGGGATTTTACAGTTCACATATCGCCAAATCGTACCCAGCGGCTACCATGAAGCATATTGATTACATAGAAAGAAAAAATAAATTTAAAAACCTCACGGATCTTCTTTACACAGAAAGCGGCAACCTTCCCGACTGGGCAAAGGATGAACAAGACTACTGGCAGACCGTCACCGATTACGAGCTTCAAAGGGAAGAAGATTTCAAAAACGGCAAAAGAGGAAAACCCAGCTATGCTGTCCGGAAGTACAACTTTGCCCTTCCCAATGAAATGACAGAAGAGGAAATGATCACCTTCACAGAAAAGTTTCTGGAAGAAAATTTCAAAAATTATCCCTATACCTTTGTCATTCACCGAAAGGATTCTGCCATTCATGGCATTCCCAATCCCCATGTGCACCTCATCTTTTCAGACTATGAAAACAATGAAAGAACCAAAACTCTTGATAGAAATACCTACTTCAAAAGACATGGAATCAGCAAATCCGGAAAAGAATACGGCGGTGCAGCCCGTAACCGGGAATATGCAGATATACCACCGAGAAAGTATAGAATGACAAGGAAGAACCTGGCCGATCGGATCAACAGCTGGTATGAAGAGAGGGGCATAGATAAAAGGGTCAGCGAAAAATCACTAAAAGAACAAATGCAGGAATCCGCCGACCGGGGAGATTTTCTTACAGCGGAAACGCTGAAAAGAGAAAAACCCTTTCGCCTCTCTCCTGAAAAATTCAAGAAGTACAAAAGGGTAATCCAGGAAAAAATAAAGGCCGGGTGGCGCCATGTAGAAACATTAGATGACATACCCGACCCGGATGTTAGGAACCGAATCCTTCAGGAATTTGAAAAACAGATCAAGGAAGAATTGGCCGAAAGCATTAAAAAAGAGCAGACCCAAAACCAGCCCACTGATAGAGACAAACTCAAGGCCATTGAATACAAAATTTCTGAAATCGAAATGATTCAGAAATTCTCCCCCAGCCGGGAATCAGTCACCGGCCTTCTGAATGAAATCCATAAAGACAGGCTCATGAAGGAAGCCGAACGGCTCAAGCTGGAACTCAAAGGGGACGAGACAGCGAACTATTATCTCACGCAGAAGTATGAAAGTGAGATTTCCGAAAGTTTCCAGAATGAACATATCCAGCAGCTTACCGGAATGGATGAAAAGACAAAAATCAAGGAATACGCCATCTCCGCTTATACGATCCGTGAAATGAGAAAACGTATGAACCAGCTCATCAAGCAGAGGGAAGAAATCATGTTATTGAAAAAACTTTCTCCCCAGCGGAAAGCGGAAATTCAAAAACTTTTGAAAAAGCTGGACAGTAAGGAATCCCTTATCAAGTACAGAAAAAAGAAGGGCCAGGGCTATGAAGACCTGACCCTTGAGAAAGATACAATTCAGAAAGAAATCAAAGAAATTACAGAAAACTCCCTCTCCCCTTCCGAGAAAGAAGAAGTAAAAAAGGAATACCAGAATATCCAAAAGGAAATCTATGAACTCCGAGAAGTGTCCTCTATATATGCCAATCGAATCAAAGATTCAGGCATTGATCAAACCTTCCGGGAAAGTCATAAGAGGGAAATTCAGGAGTATATGAGAAGCCTGGAAAGGCTCAATGAAAATCAGATTTCCGAAAAAGAAACGGTGAAAGAAGAGAAATCTCCCCTGCACCTTTCCCGGCAGGAAGTGATAAATGATACCGTTTTACGCCGTATGGAAAAGCTGAAAAAACTTCTGAAGGATGAACCGGAGAAGAACTGGAAGACTGCTTTGGAAAAGGCCATGGAAGAGAAAACAAAGGGTTCTTACATGGCCCTGAAGAAAGAAAAAGAAAGTCTCCTCAATGAACAAAAGCTCCTTCCAAAAGGTGAGTATGAAAAGCAGTTTTCCATCAGCCAAGAGATCAAAACCATAGACAAAGAACTTTCTGCCATTGAAAAAGAAGAGGGGCCGAAGTGGAGAAAAGAAGCCAAAGCCCTTCTTAAAGAATGGAGAAAAAACCGGACTGCCATGGTGGAAGAAATGGAAAATCTGAAAGTCTTGCTGGAAAAAGACAAGGGCAGAAAACATCTGAATCCTAAAATCCGGAAAGCGGCCAGATCCCTTTTGAAGGGTGCCGATGAGATGATCAGAGGTATTTCCATCCGGACATCGGCAAGCCCCAATGAAGAAAAAAGAATCGGTTTGATCAACCAAAAGGCCCAGGAGGAGACAGCCGGCTTTTTCAAAAAGTACCAGGAATACGCTCCCCACACCACCCGTTATTACGAAGAAAAAATCATCGATAAAAAAACCGGCGGCATGGTAACTTCCATGAAAGAAGCCCTGTGGAATCTGGAAAAAGAAAAGCGGTTTAAACTACTGGCTGATCCGGAAATGGACACAAAGGAAATAGATAGAAACATCCAGAACATAAAGGATAGGATTGAACGATTCGTATACCAAAACCTCACTCCCGAAATCAGAGTAAAAGCACAGGAAGAAAGAGAGAACTCCTGGAACCGCTTTGCCGTGAACCGGAAATCGTTGGTCAGAGAAAGGGACAAAGTACGAAAACTAAGAAAGCTTTCCCACCTTGAATTAAAGCCCCTGAAGAACCTGGACAGAGTAAAAAAATACACTGAACGGCAGCTTTCCCGGCAGAAACTTTTAACCGATACAGTCAATGAGAGAATCCAGGCTTTTCACAAAAAGGTGCTTTCCACCATACCAAGAAAAGAATCATGGTATGTAGAAACCATCATCAAAGAACAGGATCATGGAGAGCTGGAACGTAAAGAAAAATCTATCCGGGCCGCTGTAAAGCTCATCAAAGAACTAAAAGCCAAGTACCCGGAAAAGGAAGAAAAAATTCAAAAACTCACAGAAAAACTCAAAGCAGATATGGCGGAAAAAGAAGCCTACATTACTTCACATACCACTTCTTCCGTTCGTGAAGAAGCGGCAGAAAGAAGGAACAAAGCCATTGAAGAAAGGAAAAAACACCTGACATCACTTCGGAAAGAATATGTCATTATCCAAAAAGACGCCTTGAGAAAACACCTTCCCCCCACTGTCAAAAAACGGAATGAAAAACTAATGGAAAACCTGAAAGCCATTCTGGACACTTCAGAAAGGACCCATTTCCAGAAGTCAAGAAGCCATGAAGCGGAAAACCTCATGAGAGGAGCCAGGGACATAATGAACGGTCTGGAAGATCTTACCGGCAGAACTATAGGCCGGGCCAATATCCGCACAACAGATGAAGGAAGAGATTAAAAAAAGGAAGGAATATCATATGGAACAGCTAATCATTACAGAAAAACCATCAGTGGCACTGGCCTTATCCGAATACTTCGGACGCCATGGAAATCCCTGCTCAAGGGAAAAAGGCCACTACCTCACCCAAGACAAGAAAACCTGTATCGCCTGGGCCAGCGGCCACCTTCTTACGGATTATGAACCGGGAGACTACAACAACGAATGGGAAGGAACGTGGTGGAAAACCCCTCTTCCCATGGTGCCGGACACATTTAAAAGAAAAGTCATGAAAGATAAAAAACCCCTCTATAACCACATCATGGAACTTTTGAAAGACGCCAAAATAGTGGTAAATGCCGCCGACCCCGATCGGGAAGGACAGACATTGGGTGATGAAATTTTAGAAGGAAAGACGGAAGGAAAGGTGGTAAAACGTCTCCTTCTGAACGCCCTTGACGATGATTCCATAGCAAAAGCCCTTGCATCCATAAAAGATGATAAAACCTATGAAGGGCTGTACAGAGCCGGAGCCACAAGAAGTAACATTGACTGGCTGATAGGAATGAACCTTACCCGTTTTTTCACCGTCAAAGCTCATGACGGCGGCTACCCGAAGAATGAGACGGAAGCCGTGGGAAGAGTAAAAGGGCCTACAGTCAATCTCATCGTAAAGCGGCAAAAGGAAATAGATGAGTTTAAACCCGAAACCTACTACACCATTTCCGCACTCCTTACCATCAACGGCGCAAAGGTAAAAGCGGAATATGACACCAAGGACAAAATCACAAACGAACTGGAAGCATCCAATATAGTGAACCACTCAACCGGAAAAGATTTCGTTGTCAGCAGTAAAGAAACCGAGCACCATGAAGAAGCGGTAACTAAACTTTACTCCCTGGACACCCTGCAGATTGATGCAGACAAGCTGGAAGGAATCAGCGCCAAAGAAACGCTGGACGCCCTGCAAAGTCTTTATGAAAAGAAATATACCACCTATCCCCGTTCCGACTGCAAGTTCCTTCCGGAAAGTCAGAAGAAGGACGCCATAGAAATAGCCAAAGCCATCAACAGAAAAATGGCAACTGAAATAGGACTAATCCCCACCCAGGCAGACAATCCTTCCCTTATGCAATCTGCCGTATGGAATGATAAAAAAATCACCGCACACCATGCCATTATCCCGACTAAAAACGTACCGGACCTAAAAGACCTTACCGACACGGAAAAGAAAATCTATCTCCTCATCGTCAGGAAATACGCCGGGATCTTCATGAAGCCCCATACCTATGAAGTAACAAAGGTGACGGGCCGCATCGAAGGATACCCCTTCAAGTTCCAGGCAAAGACTATCACGGAACCGGGATACACTCTCTTCTATCCAAAGAAAAAAGAAGAGGAAGAAGTAATCAAAGGAGATATACCGGTCAACAAACACTACCCCGTAGAAAAAGTAGAAAAAACTAAAAAGAAAACCCAGCCGCCAAAGCCCTACACGGAAGGGACGCTCATTGCCAAAATGGCCAATATTGAAAGTGACAAAGAAGAATACAACAAGATACTGGGAAAGATCAAGGGCATAGGCACCCCGGCCACCAGAGCGGAAATCATCAGCAAAATTATAAAGGTAGATAAGCATGTAGAGAAAAAAGGAAAATACCTCTACCCCACCATGAAAGGGAAACAGCTCATTGAAATCCTTCCAAAAGTCTTAACCGAAGCAGACTACACAGCCCAAATGGAAGAAGATTTGACAAAGGTGGAAAAAGGAGAGCTGACGCCGGAAGAAGTCATAAAGAAGGTAGTGGAAGATATAACTTCCATTGTGAAATCTGACGTGAAAATTATTAACAAACAGTACCCCTGCCCCAAATGCCATAATGGATATCTCTTGAGAAGGACATACAAGAGCAAGTACTTTGGAGGAGAAACCCAGGACGAATACCGGTGCTCCAATCCGGAATGCCGCATGGCCTTCCCAGTGATAAAAGACAAGCCAAAGATCGTCAAATGCCCGGAATGCGGCGAAGGGTACATGGTACAGCGTCATGGCAAATATGGCATCTTCTACGGGTGCAGCCGCTATCCGGACTGCAAAAAAGCCGTAAAGGAAAAGGATTTTGAAAAAATGAAAGGAATCATCTGAAGGGAATTCCCCTTCAAATTACCATAAACGCCATGAAAGGGGGTGAGACTATGGAAGAAGACTTGGAAGAAGACTTGGTTCTTGAAAAAGGAACCCACGTCATCCGGAAAGAAGATCTGCCTGAAAAAGACCAGGAAGAACTGGAAAAGCTCATAGAGGAAACGGGCGATGAACTTTCCGCAGATGATATTCCCGACGAACTTCAGCCGGAACTTCCTGAAGAAGAGGAAGAAAAGCTGAAAGAAGAGCTGGGATTGTAGTAGAGCTTTAATTATCCACTCATTTAGAAAGACATTTTTAATTATCCACTCAGTTTATGGGCGGTCGAATGCGAACCGCCCGGAAAGGAAGAACACCATGAATTACGGAATGACCGAAGACGCAAAGAAAGTAAAAAATGAAGTCAATAATGAAATCATTGCAGAGCTGGAAAACGGCGGCGGCAAATTTGTAGACAACATGGAAAGCCTGAAAGGCCCCCTCTACAATGCCACCACCGGCACCCAGATTCAGGACAAAAAAGCCATTGAAATCATGACCCAGGCAGAAGGATTGGAAGACCAGCGCTTCATGACCGGCAACCAGGCCATTAAAGAGGGCGTCCACATTCATGAAGGAGCCAAGACGGTAAGGGCCATCAACTTTTCCGCTGAAGCTGAAAAAGACGAATTCGGCAACCTTGCCAAAGATGAAAAAGGAAACGTAAAAGGGCGGATGATGGGCCGCACCTACAAATATTTCAATGCCAAAGACCTTGACTTAGGGAATAAAGGAAAAGGCGAATTTCAGTACAAGGATTTTGAAAAAGCAGACATTGAAAACAACCTGGCCCAGCGCATGGCAGAAATGCACAAGAGCCGCCAGTACACCTATGAAAGAGCTGCAAAAGAAGGCCGCACCGACGTAGCAGAACCCATGCCCCTTCCGGAAGTAGAAAAATACCATGGCAATCGGGAAGGTTTCTACAATGCGGTAACAGAATACGCCGTAAAAAATACCCTTGCCATGGGCGGCAACAAGGACCTGGAATCCGGAGAATACCTTCAGGGAAAAGATGGAAAACCCGGTGAAAGAAAAGTAATCTCGAAAACAGAAAAAGCGGCCAGAATCGAATTTCGGACCAAACTGGGAACCGCTCTTATCAACCGTGAAATGGGCCTTTCCAATAAACCGTTCAAAGAATGGGTATCCAGGGAAGAAGGCAAGAAGCTGGCCAAGTACTACAAAGAACACCCGGAAAAACTCAATCATGATATCAATGCCAGTGTAAAAGCTGCCGCCAACGTCAAGGAAAAAGTCATGTTCCTCACCCGTACCCGGAAGACCAGGGAACAGATCCGGAAAATGGAAAACGATTTCCACGCTGATGCGTCCAACCAGGGTAAATCCATTCCGGCCAGCCATTATTATGACTATGCCCCCATCAACGTGCAGAAGATGGAAGAAAGAATTAAAGCCGATCCGCAGTTCAAAGACATGGCCACAAGGAATCAGATCAATAAAGCCCTCTCCCGTTCCATGAAAACCCTGGACACCCAGATTAAATCCATTGAAAACGAGTTTGGAAATACCGTAACCATGAGTAAGTTCCTTGAAAATAAGATTTCCGAAACCAGAAAGAAAATGGGCCTGGAAAGCGACCCCAGAAAGTACATGAAAGACTACCATGAAAATACACCGGTCATGAAACAGCAGAATGACGGTAAAATGCGTATCGTGAAACAGACCATTTCTTTCACCGCCGATATGAATGAAATCCGGAAAAACAACATGAGCCAGGAAGAAATCATCAACAAATTTGCTAACGGCAAAGAAGGCAGGGAAGGCCTGGACATTGTGAAAGAAGTCAAGAAGAATGAAACAGAAAAGACCATTGCCAAGACTGAAGCGTACATGAAGAACCAGGCCGGGAAATGGGCACAGGAAAACGCCCAGGCCAAAGCCCTGAAGAAAGCCGACTGGAAAGCAAAAATGACTAAAGCCGCGGAAAAGACCAATACCATGAACATGAGTAAGGCCAAATCCAAGAGCCATAGCCGGAAGAATGCCGGAAGGGACGACAGATAATAAAGAATAGACAGTTCATCTTTTGATTTTTCGGTAGAATCCATCCCGGCCAGGGGCCGGGGTGGATATTCTATCCTATGCATTCAATACCAAGGGGAAAGACCATGGACATTACAAAGAACCACGAAAATCCTGATGACATAAAAGAAAAGCCGGTGCCGGAAGTGGCCGCAGAAGATGATCCCACCATTCCTGAAGAGGAAAAAGCCAAAGCAAAAGAACAAGCGGAAGCCGAAAAGACACCGGAAACACAAAAGGAACCGACCAAGAAAAAGCCCGAAACCATGGAAGTCCATGTCAATGTTTTTGATAAGCTCCTTTTGGCCCTGCTGGATATCAAAAACCAGATGTACAGACAGGGAAATGAAATAGCGGAAATCCGAAGCCGATACGACATAGTACAGGAAATAGCCGGACAGTTACAGATAAACGCCACCGACATATCTAATAAAATCCAAAATATCAGCAAACTCACTGATACCAATAAAACCCTGGCCAATAAAGTAGAAAACATGGAAATCAAATGGAACCTCACCTTCCGTCCCATTACACCCGAAGAAATAGCGGAGAATATGAATGATACCAACACATACAAAGAGTACTGGAATGAGCTGAATAACATCATCACCGCCATTTACAACCTAAAAACCAAGGTTTCCGATGAACTGGATAAACAGGCCGCAAAAAAAGGAAGCAAAGAATACCGGGAAATTTATAAAATCGCCCTGTACATGGACAGGATCTTCAACGAGTACCCACCGCAGCTTAAATACTTCGGCAGAAAGCGTAAAGACAAGAAAGACTGGAAAAACCCGGAAAAACCAGATTATGAAGACCATGAAAACTGGCTGGATCTTGAAATTACCGCAGAACAGGCCAAATTAATTGATGTTTCCGAAAGTCAGACAATAGACGAACAAATGGAGAAGTTTAAAGCCATGGGGTACTGATATGAATTTCAAAAATAATATAAAATCATTTTTAATAATAGCAGGTATGATATTTGCACTGCCAATAAACACCCATGCCATGACCCTTTCCGAATACATAGCACAATATAATCCTGAAGGAGCCGATGGAATCGCAGGGGCCATCTACCAGACTTCAGCAGAGTATGGCATAGATCCCCTTTTCATGGCCAGCGTCTTTTACGTCGAAAGCCGCTTCCATAATTCTGCCGTTTCTTCTGCAGGAGCCATGGGCATTGCCCAGCTAATGCCCAGCACTGCTGATTACCTTCAGGTAGACCCGAGTGACCCATATCAGAACATAGAAGGCGGCACAAGGTATATGAAAGAAATGCTTGACAGTCAAAATCCCAACAGTCCCTACCGGTATAATCTGGCCCTTGCCAGTTACAACGCCGGGCCGGGAAACGTAAACGGCTACGCCCCCTCTTATACATGGGACTACATTGAAACAATAAGGCAGGAATATGACAAGCTGAAAGCCATCATAGACGGAAACCCTGGCACATGGAATGTGCCTATGCCTGACGAATATCCGGAAAACCCTGAAAAACAGAGATATAAAAAACAACGCCCCACCAGGCGGCAGCGGTTGGCCAGGGCCATCATGCAGCTTCGCCGGGAAAGAAGACTTGAAAGACAGGAAAAAATATCACCTGAAAACAGAAGCTGAAAAGAATTGAAAGCGCCGGGCCGGGGACGGCTTGTGTGTCATTTCTCCGGGGCGGCGCTGGTGAGGTGGTTTAAAGCCCCCTTGGTATTTTTCCGCAGAGCGGAAAAATGGGGTGTATATCGTGCATATTACTGGCACTCATTTAAGCAGATAACTTATTATTTAATAATATAAAATAATATAAATGAATTGACATAATAGGGATTTTACTGTATAATAATAGATGAAAGATAGCCGATAATATCTAGCTATATCGGCATATTAAAAGAGAGAAAAGGAGAAAATATGATGAACACCGAAGAATTGAAAACTGAATGGGAAAAAGAAATCACCACATACAACGGAAAACCGGTCATTTTAAAAAAGGATGATGTGAGGACCATCATCACCGACGCCATTGATGGGGCGTCCGCTTACTGGTGTGACTATTGCGGTATCGAAAAACCGGTAAAATTTGTATCATCCCCGAACACCGAACCGGAAGCCGAAACACTGGCAAACGGCGGCACACTGGCCTTTTATGTGTCCGAGCCTTTTGAAGATGATGAAAAGGGCAACGGGATTGAAAAATATATCCTCACTTTGGACAAAATGATGAAGGGAATAGCAGAGTGCATGAATGAATGCGCTGAAGAAGAAAAAGAATACCTGCTTAAATGGCATACAAGGAAGGGTAAATATTATTTAGACCTTTCCTGCATGGATGGTTACATTGAGGATAGTATCTTACAAGCTTCCCTTTTCGGGGAAATCGTATTTGGCTGAAAGGAAATCTGAAATTGCGTTACTATACAAGTCATGACATTGAAAAGAAAATGGGCATTCCTATCACTACTTTACGGTTTTGGGAGAAAAAAGGAATTATCCTTTCCATCGACAGAAACGGCAATAACACCCGTATTTACACATCAAATGACCTTGAGAAAATCAAGATAGCGCAGTTTCTGAAGGAAAGCGGTTTTACAGTCAATGAAAGAAGCCGGATTATGAGCTTGATTCAATCCGGTGATTCTGTAAGCCTGGGCGAAGTCGTGGAAGCCCTGAAGAAACAGAAACAGAAAATTGAATCAAGCATCATCACCGGCAAGGAGACAATGAACAAATTAGATATCTTTGCTGAAGAAATCCAAAGAAAAGGTGTTAAAAATGAAATATGCAAAGGAAATTGAAAACTGGCCGGAATAGCCACTGGGCATATGGAAGACCTGCCGTAACGGATATATTTGTTACAATTTATCACAGTTTGTGACAAATTAGCACAAAGGAGGAGTAAATATGAAATCTGACTTTGAAAAAGCACTTCCAAAATTTGATGAACTCATCTGTGATTATTACAGCGGAGATGAAACGGTTGAAGATAATGAAGAAAGGCGAAAAAATTGGAATTTGCGGGATTTGATAGCAGAGATGGATTACTGCTTATTTCGATATTATGAAGAAGAAAATGCATGTTTTGAGGACAGGAAATACGATTATAAGGAATGGCTTTCGGCCACTCAAAGAATGAAAAGGTTCATTCAGAGATGGTTGCCAAGATGTAAAAATATAAAACCGTATGAAGAGCACTGCAGTCATTATGATGACCCCGGTGTGAACCACTTTATCAACTACCATATAAGATGAAAAATAGAAGACCTGCCATAACGGATATAACGGATAGCCGGGAACCTTTAGGATCC
>ENA-ORRQ01000283-ORRQ01000283.1-human-gut-metagenome-genome-assembly--contig:-NODE-283-length-53817-cov-7.270507_pt1 | contig 53817 bp, 48 predicted proteins | sample MGYA00242177_ERZ509138 | MGnify/ENA primary metagenome ERZ509138 (study PRJEB26280, sample SAMEA2338628) | human gut metagenome | biome: human gut; feature: human-associated habitat; material: faeces... | reverse complement strand
CAGATGCTGTGAATGTGGATGCGATGTCTATTACGTCCACGATGAAGGTAACTACTTCCCCGAGGAGTGTTGCGTCTGTTCCGACGGCGAACCATTCGGCGAGGCATTTGATGATGTCTATGACACCATCGAGGATGCCATCCAGGAATGGGTGAACAAGACCGGAATAGAGCAGGGAGACCGCACCAACGAGCAGATGATAGAGTTCATCAACGGATGCCAGTACGACAACGAGGAGACTTACTTCTACATCCACCCATTCACGTTTGAATAGCCGAGAAAGGGAGGGTTCGGTTCGCAAACGGAACCGAACCCTCGCAATCTGGTCCCTTGAAAGCTAAAATTTCCCTTATAATCAACTGCTTACACCAAAGTAATAGCGGAGATACGCGGATTTGAACCCCTCATCAAGAATACTTGTCTCTGACATGTCTCGCACTTTGGTATATGCAGAAGTGAGTTTTAGCCATAATTGCAGCACAACACACTGATAAACAATCACATTAACATCCAATTGCATTTCCTGCAACGGAGAGAGAAACGCCATCCGGAAAGCTCGTCTAAAGACCAGTTTTTAGGTCAAAAAAGGGGACCGTTCCAATCCTTCGCGGAACCGAACCCCATCTTTTGCCTTTGCTTGTACCAGACTTGTCTCGCACTGGCGCAGAAATGGCGCAAGAAATAGCCATTGAAACCAAAGTCAATCCGCTGACTACCAATATTCTTGGAGAATAAATAGGAATAGAAAATACGGAGAGAGAAGTGTTTTTTGTCGCTACAAATTCTTTATTCTAAAGGAAATATACTAATTTTGTATCCGAATTCGGATAAACCGCTACATCGTGCTACGCGCAGATACACCGATGCTACAAGAATACGGGGTGTTAAGTGATACGTAAATGGTTGATAATCAGCAATGCTACATTGCGATACAACTTTTAGAGCACCATTTCGCCTATAGGATTTCAAACATCGTGAGAGGTAAATGAACGTTTGTACGAGTATGGGATGACAATTCGGATGATAATCTGTACGCCACTTCAGGGCTTGAAAAAGCCTCCATGAGCGGGCATCAGAACCGTCTGGTGAAGGCCTGGAAATGTACAATAACTGGACCCAAATTCGGACGCGAAAACCCGGTTTTCGGGCATGACAGCGGTCATAGATTTCTTAAAATATGTAAATTCGTTTAATAAACTCTCTGAGTTTCAGTAATTTAGGGCGTTTTGTCGCGCGCCAGTTCTGCGCCATAACAGGGCGAAAAAGATGAAATTTTGAGACGTACACGAATTGAGAATCAACGAGTTACGGAGGATGGTGACCTGATATCGTCTCCCTCTCTCTCCGCAAAGAGTTCAATGAGCAACATCGTTGAACTCTTTTTTTATGCTCTGAGCGGGCAGGCTTCTTTTATGTTTTTGATTGTAAACAGAATTCCGCCTTATGTTGTGGGACACTCGTTTATGTCGTTTTATACACTAACATCACCATTTCATACAAGCATACCTTCGTGCTCATTACCATTACAAAACAAAAGGCTATCTTTGCAACCAGATAATAACTATAATAAAAGCAATGAACAATATGCAGAAAATTATTAGAATAGTCTTGCCCTGGGCTTGCTTTGTACTCATAGTCTGGGTGTGTTGCTTTAGAGGATCCGATTACATCGATTGGAGATGGTTGGTAGGTGCTGTTGGCATTAGTGCTGTTTGTTATGCGATGTTGTATGTGAAACGACATAAGATGCTTGGCAAAATAGAAGAGCATCGCAATCAGTTGAAGCAACAGGCGGAAGAGGCTATTGCGCCCGAATTGGAGAATATTAATGGCAATTGGCTGAAGAAGGACATGTTAAAACGTCGCATGATAAGGGAATATCTTGAAAAGAATACCGATTTTAATGCTGATGTTGATGGCAATGACGCTATTAGGAAGGTGCAGGATTGGATATCTTCTCTGGAGTCGAGTATTTTCTTGCTTTTCTTGCCTTTTTGGGGAATAATCTTTTGGGGAATCGTTTTTATACTATTTGCATTATTACTTCATTGGTCGTTTCCAATCCAAATGGCTATATGTGGCGTAATGTCCGTTGTGGCAAGTGTCATTCTGATATGGCGGCGCAATTATGTGCTGGCTCCGATAGCCATTGGTCTTGCTGTAATGTTTCTTTATGGTCTTTTTAATGCAGGAATAGATGGAGTGGAAATGCCGGCCTACCACATGGTGGTGAAAAACGAAGGATATATATTTCTTGCCCCATCGCATGCGGGTTACACCATGTGGGGTAGCATCGTGATACTATGTGTCACAAATATTTGCCTTGCTTTATATCCTTTTTTGAAGAAAAATGCATTGGTGATTTACGCGATATTAATCTTAGTGGTCGTTGAGGCAATACGTTACGGTGTTCATATGGACGTGACGCCCGCTATTCCCATCTCATACTCGTATTATCTGTATGTCTTGTTGTGTGCCGTCAATGCCGACTTGGCGGTTATGCTCGGCATATCGTACAATGTAGCGTTTATACTATTGTTCGTTTATTTGGTATGGCTGCTTCCTGTAATCTTTGCCCTGCCTGCTTTCGTAAGGTCCTGGAATGGGATGGGCGAACTTAAAGAGCGGTCGCCGTTGTTCAAGAAAACCAAATACAGACGCCAATACTACGCCTGTCTGACATGGCTGATAATGAATGCCTTGGCAACAGCTTTGGTATGGGGGCGATTTATTGGTATATCTGCGGAAGAGTGTGCAGAGATATTGATAAAAGACACCCAAAACTTATCCAACTTTATCGGTATAGGATATTTCGCAAAGAACATCATCGTCTATTGTGCGCCAATCTTGGCCAGCGCTCTTATCAGCTGGATATTATTTGCTATCACTAAACAGAAAATTAAATTGAATGAAGACAATGAATAAGAAATATATCGTATTGTTAGTGGTCTTACTGTTGATGGCTTGCATTCCTTTCGTCCCTCCAATATATCAAAGATATACGAAACCATTGTATAAGAATTACATCGATGCCAAGGAATGGTATGGCAAGGTGGATTGCGAGAATTTGTCGCAAGTAAGGGACTATTGCGATAGACGAGGGTATAGCACGGATTATTATATCATGGTCGATTTCTCCATACCTTCGGGCAAGAAGCGGTTCTTCATATATGACTTGCAGAATGGCAAGCGCTTGATGAGTAGCTATTGTATGCATGGCAGTGGCAAAGGAAACACAGATGCCAAGCCAAAGTTCAGCAATGAGTCTGGAAGTGGCTGCTCCAGCCTTGGACGGTATGTGATGGTAGGAAAGGGGCGTAAGTTTAAGAATTGCATCCGCCTTAGAGGACTTGACAAGACGAACTATTTAGCTGAGACTCGTGGTATCTTGATTCATTCGGCGGGAAAGGTGACGAGATTTTCTGGTGAAAGGGAGTATATTCCATTAGGCTCAGAGAGCCTGGGTTGCTTCACGGTATCGAGGGATTGCGTGACTAAAGTGATGGAGATATATCGAGGTGCTTCAAAGCAAAGACCTGTGATGATTTATGCTAAATATAACTGATATAGCCTTTGAAGAGTATGGCGATGTACTTGATTCAATGATTAAGAATTGAGGTATGACCAAGGAAGAATACCAAGCAAAGGTAAAGGACTTTGTCTGTAGCCTTTGACATTAACTTTTTTACGCAAAAGGTATAAACAGTTGTAGGACTTTTTATAGTAACAGGGTACTTGGCTTAGCTATAGAACCATGAAGGTGTTGCTACGGAGCCTTCTATATACCAATTCCCTGTGGTAGAAATTATTTCGTAAAAAAAGATGGGGCTGAACGCTTGTTATGCCGAGATAAATCCCTACATTTGCATTTGGTGTATTAGTCTGCTGACGGTCGCTCGTTTGGCCGACACCTATTATAATATATATAGTGCAAATGATATTAGATATACTATTACTATGGGGCTATTAGACTTTTTGAAACGCGGTACCGAGGATGTTGGCATGGAAGCCAAGAGGGTCTATGACGAAGCCGAACAGCTGTATAAGGCTGGAAACTATGACGATGCCGTGAGATTGTATGAAAAGGCGTGGAGCAAATACCCTGATGTGGGTGATTTCTACGGCCTTTTGGCTTGTTATATCCATGACAACGACGCATCCGGCAATGAGATGCATTGTTGTGAACTGGCCCGCCATGGTGCCGAGAAGGGCAATTCGCAGAGCATGTACCGTTACGCACTCTTCCTTGATACTGGCCATGGATGTGCTGAGGACAAGGCAGAGTCGCGCCACTGGCTGGAGAAATCTACCGAACATGGCAATCCCGACGCAGCCTACGCCTTGGCCTCCCTGTTGTATGACGAAGTCAAGACCAATCCACTGCTGCTCGACCGCTGTTACCGATTGACCAAAGTGTATGCCGACCGAGGACATGAGGGAGCCAAGCATAGACTGGACGAGTGGTTCGGCCCCATCAGGGATGACGAGTGGCAAGGTTTCACCACCGCCCGTATGGCCCAGCGTGGCTACAACTGGCTGTGTGGCAAAGAGGGATTTCAGCAGAACCTTGCGCTCGCCATGCGATGCCTGCGTGCTGCCGCCGAGCGTGGCGATGCTGCGGCACGCAGTAATCTTGGCTGGTGTTTCGAGAAGCAAGGTGACTATGCGTCTGCCAACGATTGCTATATCCTGAGTGCCAGCCAGGGTTGCACCACTGCCATGTTGAATATTGCCACCAATCTGCACAAAGGATTGGGCGCCCCCAAGGACGATGCCGGTGCGCGTCGCTATCTGCGTATGGCCCACGATGCGGGAGACGAGCGCGCCAAGAAGCGCATGGCTCAGTATTTCCCCGAGGATGAAGTGTGCGAGCTGTCGGCTGGCATGACCGCCGCAGAGATGAACAAGCGTGCATGGGCTTACCTGAAAGGCGTAGACAACTGTGAGCACGATGCCAAGAAGGCGGTCTTGTGGTTTGATGCTGCAGCCTCTCATGGCCTTGTTGCGGCCTGGTATGGTCGTGGAGTCGCTCTGGATGAGCAGAAACTCTATTCCGAAGCCTTTGCCTCTTATCTCCGTGGGGCTGAGCAGGGCAACGCCAAGTGCATGTTTACTGTAGGCATCCGTTACGCCGAAGGCAAGGGATGCATGCACGACGATGCCAGCGCCCAGGCATGGCTCCTCCAAGCCCATGAGACGGGCGAGCCAAGAGCCAAGGGCAAACTCTATGACCTCTATCCCGAAGTGGAGCGTGAAGACAAGGTGCAGTTTATGCTGGATAATATGCCGACCTGTATAGATGAAGACTTCTCTTCTGAAGAGTATGATGTTGAGGCGATGGCGCATGACCTTGTCAACGACGAGGACTATGAACTGGCACGAGAACTGCTGGACGGCTATTTCCAGGAGATTGACGGCGGCGCCCAGCCATCCTCTTGTCATGAAGACCTGCTACTCTATCTCGCTTGGGTATGCTACAAGGATGGCGACGGCAGCGACGCTCAGTCTCCCCACCACAATTTCCGCCTTGCCCACGATTACCTGATAGATATTGGCGATGACTTTGATGCCTATTGTGACGATAGTTATATGAAACTGGCTGAGCTGTACTATGCTTGCTATACCGGCTATGATGACTATGACTTGAAGCACGCTCCGAGGCACCGCAGCAGAAAATGGTATGGCCGCAAGGCGAATGAATATTATAGCCAAGCTGCCGACGAGGGCTTCCCGATGGGTATGTACTACAAAGCCCGTTTTCTCATTGATGGCGATGTGGTGGGAAGCGACTTCAACCAAGCCTTTATGCTCTTGAAGGAGAGCGAAGAGGGTGGCGACGCCGAACCCCTCTACTGGCTTGGCAATATGTATTATTACCCCGACTATGGGCGAGTAAACAAAGATGCGGCACGCGATTATTATGAGCGATACGTGGCTTTGGAGGAAGAGCGCGTCGAAAGCGAAGGCTGCATGTCGGCTGATTTTGCCCAGGCTTCTTGCAATCTCGCCCATCTATTGCTTCAAAACCACTCCAACGCCGATGACTACCATGCACGCCAGTTGCTCGATAGAGTGGTCGACAGCCACCATACCGTCGCAGACGTCCTGTTTGGATATATGCTCTACGAGGGGCGAGGCGGTATGAAAATCAAGGCAACCGGACTCGATTTCATGCGTAAGGCAGCAGCCAACGGCGACTCTATGGCCAGACAGTTCCTGCGCAATTATGGGTATTGATGAGCTGTTATAGTCATAATTGCAAGCAACCATCATAGAAACATGGATAAAGGGAAAATGTGAACAACTTGTGATATTTTATGAATATACCTAAGCGATAATTAATCAGTAACTTTGCAGCCGAATTATCAAAGTTAGGTATGAAAAGAATATTGTTCACATTTTCCTTGACACTTCTCTTGTGCCATGCCATGGCGCAGGAGACGCTGTCTCTGGGTCAATGCCTGCAGATGGGCATTGAGCGAAATCTAAATCTGAAGACTTATGAAGGCAATGTGCTTAAGGGAAAGCACGATGTCAGTGAAAACCGTGCCCGTCTGTTGCCCCAGATTAATATCGGCGCCGGACTCAACGACAATTTCACTCCCCCAGTATCGGTGACCGACGGTAGCGCTTATGGCAAGCCATACAATGTTACCAAGACGTTGCAGTACAATTCGTCGGCAAGCATCCAGCTGCAGATGCCGCTCTACAGCCAGACGGCACTTACTGCCCTCGACATCGCCAAGACCCTCGACCACCTCAACACGCTCTCTTACGCCAAGGCCAAGGAAGACCTGATAGTGCAAATTAGCAAGATGTACTATCTCGCCCAGAATACCGAAGAGCAGATAGCCATTATCAAGGACAACATCAAGCGTCTGGAGGAACTGCGCGACATCACCCAGGCCTTCCATGACAACGACATGGCGCTCGGCGTCGACGTGAAGCGTGTCAATGTTAATCTCGAGAACCTCAGCGTGCAGTATGACAATGCCAAGGCCATGCTCACCCAGCAGTATAACATGCTGAAATATGTCATCGACTATCCCGCCGACAAGACCATTGCCGTAGAGAAAGCCGACATCGAACAGATAGACATGGCGTCGCTCACCGGACTCAACGAGAACCTCTATGAGCTCCAGCTGCTGCAGACCCAGCGCACCCTCGCCGAACAGAAGAAAAAACTTGCCAAAGACGGTTACCTCCCCACGGTTGCGCTCACGGGCAACTGGACCTACGCAGCCTTTACCGACAACATCAGGAATTGGTTTCATGCCGGCGAGTCCAACCATTGGTACAAGTCCAACGGCATAGGTGTGTCGCTGCGCATCCCCGTGTTCGACGGTTTTGAGAAGCGGTCGAAGATACGCAAGGCCCAGGTGGATATCGACAATGCCCGACTCTCCTACGAGAATGCACTGAAGGGCATGCAGACCCAGTATGCCAACGCCGTCAACGATCTGGCCAACAACAAGCGCAACTTCAGCAAGCAGCGCGACAACTACCTGCTTGCCGAGGAGGTATATAAGGTCACAAGCGACAGATACCGTGAGGGCATAACCTCGATGACCGAGGTGCTGCAGGACGAGATGAGCATGAGCGACGCCCAGAACAACTATCTCACTGCCCACTTCAACTACCAGGTGTCCAACCTGACCCTGCTCAAACTTACCGGCCAGTTGGACAAACTCATCAAATAATAGAAACTTACAAACAACATCATAGAAATGGAAACAAGCAATAACCCCACCAACAACAATACCAGCAACGACACCCCCAACCAGTCTACCCACGAAGTTACCGCCGCCCAGCTCAAGCGCCAGCGCATACGCCAGCTGCTTGTAAGCCTTATCGGTGTGGCCATCCTCGTATGGGGCATCGTGAAGATTGGCTGTATGTTTATGGATTACAAGTCCAATGAGAAGAGCGATGACGCACAGGTCGAGCAGTATATCTCGCCCGTCAATCTGCGCGCTTCGGGATATATCAAGAAGATTTATTTCAAGGAGCATCAGGATGTGAAGAAGGGCGACACTCTTCTGGTGCTCGACGACCGTGAATACCGCATCCGCGTGATGGAAGCCGAGGCTGCCCTCAAGGATGCCATGGCAGGTGCCAATGTGGTTGACGCTTCGCTCCAGACCACCCAGACCTCTGCCACCGTCTACGAGGCGTCGATAGCCGAGATAGAGATACGTCTTGCCAAACTGGAGAAAGACCGCCAGCGCTATCAGAACCTCGTGGCCCGCAATGCCGCCACCCCCATCCAGCTCGAGCAGATTGAGACCGAATACAATGCTACCAAGAAGAAGCTCGACGCGACCCGCCGACAGCAGAAGGCTGCCTACTCGGGCGTGAACGAGGTGCAGACACGCAAGAAGAATACCGCCGCAGCCATCGAGCGTGCCGAGGCTGCCCTGGAGATGGCCAAGCTCAACCTCTCTTATTGCGTGGTGACCGCTCCCTGCGATGGCAAACTCGGCCGTCGTTCGCTCGAAGACGGACAGGCTGTCAACGCCGGCCAGACCATCACCTACATCATGCCCGACACCCAGAAGTGGGTCATCGCTAACTACAAGGAGACCCAGGTGGAGAAGCTCTATGTGGGCCAGAAGGTCACCATGACCGTCGACGCCTTTGATGGCAAGGAGTTTGAGGGCCGCATCACCGCCATATCTGGCGCCACAGGTTCCAAGTATTCTCTCGTGCCCACCGACAACTCTGCCGGCAACTTTGTCAAGATTCAGCAGCGTGTGCCCGTCAGGATAGAGTTTGAGGGAATATCCAAGGCCGACAATGACAAGCTGGCTGCAGGAATGATGGTCGTAGTTAAGGCTCAACTCAAGAAATGACACAAGCAGAGATATACACGGCAGTGCCCGCGCATCTGCCGAAGAATTTTCCGTTCTACAACTGGGTGCCAAAGCCCCTTGGCATAGCCTTTCTCGTCATACTATTCATACCTATCATGACGGTCAGCGGTGCCTACTCCGTCAATAGCAGTGAGATGGTGGGTGGGCTTGGCATCCAGTCAGAACACATCGCCTTCATCAGTTTTGTCACGTCGATAGGCATGGCTGCCTTCTCGCCGTTCTTCTACCAGCTGGTCTGCGTGCGACGCCAGAAGATGATGAGTCTCGTGGGCTTCTCGATTCTGGCGGTGCAGAGCTACATCTGTGCCAACACAGACAGCCTGTTCATTCTGGCTCTCAACAGCCTTATCATGGGATTTGTGAGACAGACATTGCTCATGTGCAACCTCTTCACCCTCATCAAGTATGGATTTGGTATCGAGGCCACGCGCAATGTATCGCCAGGCAACGAGCCGAGTGATGAGGCTGGCTGGGATGCGCTCGACACCGAGAAGAAAGCGAGCCAGCCCATCATTTACTTCTTCTTCATGCTGCTCGGACAGATAGGTACGTGGCTTACGGCGTGGTTTGCCTACAATTACCATTGGCAGATGGTCTATTATGCCATGTTGGGCTCCATCCTCGTGGCGTTGCTCATCACTCTGGTGTGCATGCCCTACAACCCTTATCCCACCAAGCGGTCGCCCTTGTCGTTTTCCAAGTTCGGCAATGTGGTGGTGTTCTGCCTCATGTGCTGTTCCTTTATTTATATTATGGTATATGGCAAGGTCTACGACTGGTACGACGACGCCTCCATCTGCTGGGCCACGGTGATTTGCGTGGTGTCGACCCTGCTCTTTGTCTATCTCGAGAAGACGCGGCGCTCGCCTTACTTCATGCTCAAGGCGTTTCGCTCGCGCAGCATCCAGGGCGGCATACTGCTCTTCATCGCACTGATGATATGCAACTCCAGCTCCATGCTGGTCAACATCTTTGTGGGCGTGGGCATGAAGACCGACCAGATACAGGTGGCAGCCCTCGGCAACTGGGTTTTGTTGGGCTATTTCATCGGCCTCGTCTCTATCCTGCTGCTCAACAACAAGGGCGTGCACTTCAAGTGGTTCTTCGCCATCGGCTTCATACTGATTGGGGCAGCCTCGCTGTTCATGTACTTTGAGGTGCAGACCGACGGCATGCTCGAGCGCATGAAGTGGCCCGTCGTCATCCGTGCCACGGGTATGATGCTGCTCTATTCGCTCATTGCCGTCTACGCCAACCAGCGCATGCCCTACAAGCTGCTGTCCACCTGGGTGTGCATCATGCTCACCGTGCGTATGGTAATAGCCCCTGGCATAGGTTCGGCTCTCTACCAGAACCTCTTTCAGTATCGCCAGCAGTATTACATTACCCGCTATGCCCATGACTACGACCGCACCGATGCAGCCACAGCCATGACCTACGACCAGACAGCCCGCGGAATGCAGTATCAGGGCAAGAGCGAGACCGAAGCACAACACATGGCAGCCATCTCTGCCAAGGGCAAGGTGCAGGTGCAGGCCACCATCTCCGCCATCAAGGAGATATCGGGATGGACCATCTATGCCTGTATCATCTTTGCCGGACTGATGCTCGTGGTGCCTTGGCCCAAGCGCGACATATCCAAGGATACGCGTGAGTGGTTTGTCAATTATTAGACAGTCAGCCACTCTGGCTTCAATACATAAGACACGGTGAAAGCAATATTTGTAGCGCGATTTGTTACAAATGTTGCTTTCTCTTTGGTCGTGTTGGATATTTTTGCTATCTTCGTCGCCGACAATCGTACACCTATGCAGAACGACAACAACATCACGCTCCTCGAACAGCAGATGGCCAACAATGAAGACATCTGTTGCTCCTGCGGCAATATCACTTCCTTCCCACAAGCCTTCTTCGACCGCTTCCATGTGACCGATGTCGGCATTATCGTATGTACTTCGGGCAGCTTCTCCTTCACTTGCGAAGGGGTGGAGTACCAGGTGGCTACGGGCGAGACGGCCTTCCTCTCCCACGGCGTCAGCTTCACCGTGACCCGCCACAGCACCGACTGCTCCGTGGTCATCATCCTCTATCGCGTCGACTCCATCCGCGACATTCTCGGCAACACGGTGGTGGGTATGAAGTTCATGGAGTTTGTCAACCCCAAGGCTTGCCGCGTGATGCACACCGGACATGAAGACGAGCTGCCCCACTACTCCCAACTTCTGGCAGCGGGCAATGGCGATGCCAATGTGTTTGCCCTCAACGAGCGTCGCCTGCTGCTGCTCTCGCTTACCTACAGGCTGTGCAGCATCTTCCGCGCCCTTTCTACCGACGGCGACAACGAGCCCAGTCGCAAGCTCGAGACCTATATGCGCCTCATGCAGCTCATCGACAGCCATTATGCCGAGGAGAGGGGAGTAAGATACTATGCCGATAGGCTCTGTCTGTCGCCCAAATACCTTACCATGCTCGTCAAGTCAGTGTCGGGCTATACCGTGCAGCAGCTCGTGTTCAAGGCGATCACCAAGAAGGCGGTTTCGCTGATAACCACCACCGACAAGAGCATCAAGGAAATCGCCGACATTCTCAATTTCCCTAATGCTTCAGCCTTCGGCACTTTCTTCAAGAAGCAGGTGGGCATGTCGCCCATCAACTATCGGCAGAAGGGAGGCTGATATATCGGCAAAATGGGAACCTTGTTTTCCGACAGTCATCGCCGCTGTCAGTGCCAAGGCAAAGCCTTCAGAAGCAGCCATGGCTTTTCGCGTTTTTATATCCTTACTGTTGGCAGCCATTGTCGGCTATACCTTGTTTATATAGCCGCTTTATTCGCTTAATGATAATCTTCATCCTGTTTGCGGTCCAGCTTATGGACTTGTAGACTACATTTGCTGGCGCGTGACGGCCGTTACGTGCTTCCGCTTCGTATGGCGCGCGCTTCCGTTTCGTCCGATACGTGCTTTCGTTTCGTTCGACGCGTGTCGCCAAAGGTGGTCAGCAGCTGCGTGGAGGTACCCTCCAGCGTCGCCGAGGTACCCTCCAGCGTCGTAAAGATGGTCAGCAGAGTAGGGGAGACGGCTGGCAGGCCGTAGAACGGGGATGTTATGTGTGAGAGGCGCATTTGCGTCGTGGCATCTATGGTCGTGAGGGAGAGGGCGGACATCTGCATCCGTCTGTCGCTGAAAGAAAAACATGGGAGTATAAATGAAGAAAACCAGCAGATGCCGGTTTTTGCTGATAGTGGGTCTTCTTATGGTAAGACCCACACTCTGGAGTAAGATTATGATTATCAATGCGGAGATTAAAGGGCAACTTGGTTTTTGCTAAACATTTGCGCAGATAAAATGAGATTAATCAAAAATTTTCTAAAGAAAATGATAAAAAATGCAATAAAAGCCGTAACTTTGTACACAATGACAGGTCTTACCATAAGAAGACCCGCTAAGAAGACAAAGATACAACGCCGCTAAAGAGGTGAGTATGCTGTGCGGTTAAGTTCCGCAGACTTAAGACGATTAGCCAACTTTATCTCCACTGGCGATACATCTATTGAATGACTTTATGAACAATGTCTTAGCAGATTTGGCACTATCATCCCAGGTGATGATGACCATCCAAGCAGACATAAAGTAGAAGAGAGTTTATGAAGCAGGATTGCACGAGTTCTCCATCTACAGCCGACGAAACCAAGCGCCTTCAACCAGTTGAAAGCAACGCGTTTCCAGAGGGCATCCACCTTTCTGAGCCAGAAAAACCATCTGGCCCAGCAATGAAGAAATGCGCCGAATCGAAACCAGCAACCGTTGGCTCGCGTCGCAAGAAAGATGTGACAGACACGACTTGCACGTCGTGGAGCTACCTCTTTGTTCACAACCGCAAGGTCAAATCCATCGAACAGCAGCTCCAGCAAGACGGCATCCCTCATTTCGTTCACAAGACTATCAAATATCTGCCCCGTCGCAGCAACCATGGCGGTATGCGTCAGGTTGAGGCACCCTCGGTGAGCGGACTGATTTTCCTCCAGGGTTCTCCCCGCCTGCTCCAGGCCTATCTCGACGAACATCTGCTCATGCACAAGCTGTGCAAGAACTGCAGCACCGGCCGCGTGGCTACCATCCCCTGTAACCAGATGGAGCCCTTCATGCGCGTCTCTGAGACCGAGCCCGACAGGCTGCGCTTCCTCCTCCGTCCATTTGTCTATTACGCCCAGAACCGCACCCTGCTGCGCATCGTCTCTGGCGACTATGCCGGCCTTGAAGGCTATGTCATCCGCATTGCCCGCGACCGCAGACTGGTGATGGATATCGGCGGCATGGCTGTGGCCATCTCCAATGTCCATGCCGAGCGCTTTGAGGAAGTCGATAAAAACGGTGACGCCAAGAGCCGTGCCACCTTCTACAAACGCAATCTCCATGAGCGCCATGCCTTTATCGACACCTTCTTCCATCAGGTGAAGACCGCCCAAGAGGTGGCAGCACAGACCGAGAACATCAAGATGCTCCTCCGTCAGACCCACGCCGATGTGCTCAGCAAGCGCCTTGACATCAAGGACGCCTTCTCCACCTTCTATTTCATGATCGAAGAGATTGGCTACTACTACGCCCCCTTCCTGGACTACGTCAAAGACGACCTCCAGCCCATCATCGACGCTGGCCGCAAGGTAATGCAGGAGATAGCCCGCATCGCCTCGACCTTCAAGGATGAAGACCAGCGCCAGCGCTATGAAGCCGAGTACGAAGAGCTGCGCACCAACTATGGCTATGTGTTTGATTAAGGTGGGGCAAAGCAAGTATACCTTATATAATATAATAATGTGATAAACACGCCTGAGTAAATCCAACCCATAAAACTTTTATCTCAATTTATTATATGCGTAATTTTGAAGACATACGTGTCGCCGTTGCCGGAACCGGCTACGTCGGCCTGAGTATAGCCACGCTGCTTTCGCAGCACCACCCCGTCATGGCAGTAGACGTGATACCCGAGAAGGTGGAGAAGATCAACAACCGTATCTCACCCATCCAGGACGACTATATCGAGCGCTACCTGGCCGAGAAGCCGCTGCTGCTCACCGCCACCCTCGACGGCCGCCGGGCCTATGCCGACGCCGACATCGTGGTCATTGCCGCCCCGACCAACTACGACCCCGTAAAGAACTATTTTGACACCAGCCATGTCGAGGAAGTCATCGACCTGGTGCTGGAGGTCAATCCCGATGCCGTCATGGTCATCAAGTCCACCATCCCCGTGGGCTATACCCGCAGCCTCTACCTGAAGTACGCCCAGCGCGGCGTGAAGAAACTGAACCTGCTCTTCTCGCCCGAGTTCCTCCGCGAGAGCAAGGCCCTCTACGACAACCTCTATCCCAGCCGCATCATCGTGGGCTACCCCAAGATCATGTCGCATCCCGACTTTGCCGATGAGAACCGCGCCATCGAGTCGGTCACCGATGTGGAGATGCTCAAGGAAGCCGCTCGCACCTTCGCCGCCCTCCTCCAGGAAGGCGCGCTCAAGCCCGATGTGGACACCCTCTTCATGGGCATGAAGGAAGCCGAGGCCGTGAAGCTCTTCGCCAACACCTACCTCGCCCTCCGCGTGAGCTACTTCAATGAACTTGAGATATGCCATACCTTCAAAAGATAGTCGCGTCCATTGATGCTCAACATGTGATATGGCATGTTAACGTATTTGGAAACAACGATGAAGAGATTGATGCACAGAAAGCTAATAAGATGAGTATTCTATCATCCTTAGGAATAGATGATGAATTGATAGAGTTCTGCACTCTTGACGAAATACAAGTGTATAAACAGTATGCCTTGTTCTGATGCTTTTCTGAACAGTTTTTTAGATAAAACTTAAGTGGAGTTAGTTTAAAGGTAATAATAAATATAAATCAAAATGATTAACGTAGGAATTATTGGATGTGGCTTCGTGGGTGGAGCCTTGAAGGATTGGTTGGAACACAACAATCCGGAGTGTAAACTGTTCATCAGCGACCCTGCTAAGGGTTATCATGATGACCTGAGTAATATCGACATTGCTTTTCTTGCAGATTCATGTGCCGACAGAAGATGACGGAACGCAGGACTTGACGCTCATGAAGGAACTTATCAAGAACCTTCCTGATGTGCCTGTATTCGTTCGTACAACCATTCTCCCGGGAACCAGTGATATGCTCTCTCGTGAAACGGGACATAAGGTGCATTATATGCCTGAGTTCCTTACAGAACGTACCCATATCGAAGACTTCAAGAAGCAGACGATGGTGTTCACGGGTGCGCATGAGTTGCTGACCAAAATCTTTGTGGGCAAGAAATTCACCGTGATGAGTCCACTTGAAGCAGAACTGACCAAGTACATGCACAATGTGTTTGGAGCGTACAAGGTGACTTACTTCAATGCTTGCCGTGAATACTGCGAGCAGATGGGTGGCGATTGGCGCAAGGTTCATACGGGTATGCTTCTCTCTGGTTACATCAACGACACCCACACTTACGTTCCTGGTCCCGATGGAAAATTCGGTTATGGTGGTAAGTGTTTCCCGAAGGATGTGAATGCTTTTGCAAAGATGACGAAAGGAACTCCTCTTGGAACACTTTTGGAACATCTTCATGAGTTGAATGTTCATTTCCGTGGATTTGAGGAGCATATCTAATCCGTAATCTGTAAGAACTGCAATATGGTTAGTGCGTGCACAGGTGGAGCCCAACGGTTCATGGTTTGACTTGGAAAGTTTAATCAAAATTATAACTAATTATAAAACAAAGATATACGCCATACATAAGAGGGGATAAGGAATTTATTTGCAACCAATTTTACCCCCGTTGCAAATGGTCGCAAATTTACGAGCATTTTACCCCGTTTTCTGCTCTGAAACCAGTGGATTAATAGACGTTAGAAATCTAACATCCTGATAATCAGGTATTGATTTCTCCGTAAAAGCCAATTTCAAAGCATAACTTCGATGGCACAAAATGCAAAACGTGCGCTCGCTACACTTCAAGAAGAGAGGCGAGCACAACAAGATAGGCTTCAGCTTGCAGCTCAAGCCAAACAACAGTTAGATCAAACAATCGCCCAACGCACACATTCCGTCTTTAGCCGGAAAGAGTGCTAATGGACTAACAGAGAACAAAGCCCCACGCACACAACCTCCTTTGGTCGGCAGAGTGCTTAAAGGGGCTAAATAAAGAACCGCCACTGCTCCCTACACTCGCAGAGGCTCACACACCCAACAAATGGCAAACAAGAATCATAGCAATATCGAAATAAGACGAGTTGTAGAGTACAGTCATTTCTTCGTTGGCGAAAAACCAATTGATGTAGATGCTGTTCTCAGGCAATACGACAGGAACACCCTGATGCGTATGGCAATTATTCTTAGTTGCCATTACGGCAATCTCTTTATACCTGACAGCAGACGCACATTATTCTCTGATGTAAGCGATAAGCATATCAGCAAACTCAACAAGCTCTTCAAACGCTTCTATGAGCGCTCCAACATACCAGAGGGCTCGCCGATAATCATCTCTACATTTCGTACAGCCCTCGAATTGTGGAGACACATTTTCGCTATCAAGCCAGAAGATTATAAAGGCACCATCAAGATAGAAGATACTGAACTCACCCTCTTCAAGATTCTTCTCTCGCTCAACGAGAAACTTGTGGCTTTCGTTCACAACGATCAAGACTACAAGTTAGACGAATTGCTATATCTCAATCAATTCTTGACCAACGACACCAACAATTTCGATTTCAAGCGAGCACTTCAACCACAGTTGTATTATGTATATCATCTAATTCAATTATGCGAGAAGAACGACTTGATGCGAAAGGCATCCGAGGTGCTATTTGAAAGATGGGGCATAACATCTTGGCAGCAATACGTTGGAACCCTGATGTATCTTGCCAACCAAACGGAAGAATACAGAAAGGGTCAAAAAGGAGGCGTTCCAATCATCAACCTGCAGAAGCTCAAAGAGGGCGATCAAACATGCTTATTATCATCTTCGTTAGTGCAAGCGCTTTCTATTGGAGAGGATGAGTACATACCGTATGACGATCCTGACGGGCGTTCATCCGAACAAAACATTGACTATAAAGTCTTCCGTTCCAAGCCATTTCTTCGCTTCAAGAACGGAGAATATGCGATTATCAACATTCAGCTGCTTTGCGAACGTGTATATAATAGTCTCTACTTTGACTTTATGCCACTTATCAATGGTCGAAAAGGGAGTGTTGGGTTCTTCGACTACAACAAGGATTTCGTAGAAAAGATTTTGTTTCGCAAAACCTTCTTCAACTGCCTCTCTTATAAGCAGTACACCTTTCCATCTCGGAATGATTCATCAAAAAAGGAAGAACCAAACGAACCAGATTTCTACAGTCGCAGGAAAAGTGATCTGATTATCTGTGAGTGCAAAGCCATCAAGATGAATGGCTCTATCCGTGATGATGGTGACTACCACCGCCTGTTGGACGAACTGCACGAAAAGATAGTATTGAAGACAAAGAATCTCGATCCTAAACGAAAGGAACACAAGGGAGAACCAGAACCTATTGGTATTGGTCAACTCCTACATCATATCGAGTCCATTGATGGCGACACCTTCCAATGGGATGAAAACATACCGGACGAAGTAACATATTATCCTATCATTGCGTTTGAGGATGTTCGCATCCTTCAACCAGGACTACTTTCCATCCTTAATCGATGGTTCAACGAACAACTTGCAAAGAAGAAGCACCTTGAACACATCAGTTGTGGTTGCCAACCAGTTATGGCTGTTTCTATCAATACATTGTATTTGTACGACAATCTGATAAGGAACAAAGGCATAACGCGCATCATTGACGAGTTTGTGTGCACGCATTCTTACAAAAACGAAGATGGCAGTATAACACTCTTCGAAGATGCGGACTTCGATGACTATCTGAGACGTAACCCATTTCGCAAAAGCAACGATCTGGGTAAATGGCTCACAAGAAAAAGTGTTGGACAAAATAGTTAATAACCCTATGTGAAAACATAATATGATAGTACTTTTCGATACAAATGCATACCGAGATTTATCATCTCGCAAAACATACGATGATGTCGTAAAGGACATTAACACCATAATTGAAGCTGAAGCGAAGAAGGATATTAAAGCCTTTATGAGCACAACAGTAGCTTTGGAATTAATGTATCACCTATCTGATCCAGCGACTTGGAATAGTTATCGCTCTTGCATCAATGCTGCTCCAGCAATGTATCTGCATTGCAAAGAAAACAACTCGTTCCGTGTCCTTCCTTTACCAGAAGTCCAGATTGCGAAAGCGTATTTCGGTGTTGACAACACAAAGTCTATTTCTACTCATGAAGCAATAGGACAAATTTTCTATGATCTTTCAACTGGAGATCCTAATAAGGTTGTACAAAAGCACAAAGCCAATATTACGAAAGCACATGACTTCATTGTGCAGGCAGAGGCTGCAATTGCAGAGGAAGTTGACAAATATCTGACATACAGTGATCCTAACTACAAGCACGATTGGAATCCTTTTGTTAACGATCAGAGCAATCGTACCAAATACTTGAATATGATTCGCTCAGAAGATTTTCTGAATACCAGTGCTTATTGCATGTTGGCTGCGGTCGCTTTCTACTTGAATAGTGTAAGACTAAATGTAAAGATGCCAGAAGGAGAAGAGCAGAAACACATGATTGAGATTTTTAAACAGGATTATTCTGTAGCTCTTTACTTCCGTCAGAAATTCTTTGAGTATGCAGCTAACGGCGGTTTTGATGTTACGAAAGACTCTCGCGCTAATTATCGTTGGGATGAGTATATTCTTCATTGTGCAGGTCATAGTGTCAATGGTGAGCCAATCATGATAGTAACAACCGATGGTAATATGACTACTGCAATGGAGAAATTCAACGTACCACACATGTCTTTAGTTGAATATCTCAATTATATAGGAGTATCAATTCAAATACATTAAGTATGAAAATAGTTTCTAAAATATATGATGGCTTGCTTAAAGCTCACAGCCTGTTATTCGAGATGACAGTCTCTGAATATCTGGCGATAGGCCAGCATGTCCTAAAGAATAACAAATACCAGCGTAGAAGGGTTCAGAATGCACCTACTATGTATGGCCTTCTAGGACACGACCTCGTACACCTATGTACGATGCCCCCTCTTGTCCTGTCATTCAAAGAAGGGGTTGCAGTACCAGAACTAACGAAAGAGACAAGCGAAGAAGTATTAAAAGATGCAATGAATCCGGATCACCTTTTGATCCTTGATGGTTTGCAACGAACATACACAATGCTTGGAGTTCTGGAGGATCTTACTATCAATCCAGAAGTTAAAGAGGCATACCTACAACATACTATCCGAGTTGAGGTTTATGTTGGTTTGACCAATACGGGCATACTCTATCGTATGCTGACACTCAATAGCGGACAGACTCCAATGTCAAAACGTCACCAGATAGAGATCCTTTATAGTAATTATAGGAACAACAACCTTGATGGTATCCAGTTCGTATGCCAAACAGATGTCGAAAAACGTCAAGGTCTTAATTCCTACGATTTTGATGATGCAATCGAGGGCTTCAATTCGTTCATCAATGCAGACGAATCTCCTATAGATAAGATAGAGATACGCGAGATTGTACAACGTCTGGAGAAGATAACTAATGACGACTATGAGAAGAATGTCTTTGAGGATTTTATGCGTACATACAATAACTTTGTATTACGTATTGACGAATTAACAAACTCTTGGACGTATCAAGAACCCGAGAAAGAAAAGAAGAGAAGCATTTATGGACGCGACATTCCACACTTCTTCTGTAAGTCGCAAACCATTTCTGCTTTTGGAGCTGCTATTGGTTTCTTGTTCGAATCGGGAAAACTGAACTCGCTAGAGGATGTCAGTCAATCCATTGCCAATATCGAGTTGGGGAATACTGCAGACAGTTGTTTTGATTCTCTCCTCAAAAACTTAGAGGAAATCAGACAGAGGGCACCAAAAATTGGTGTTGAACAAAGATATTATCTCCGTTTGTTCTTCACAGAACTATTTTCTGAAGATTCAGAAACATATCTCAATGTTTATAGTTCTGCTGATAAATCATTCACCCTTTACAAAGACAAGAAATGGAAACACGATACGATAGAGCAAACAAAGCTTTTCTAATCCTTGACGAGCAAGGCAATGATACGGAGGATTCAATCTCATTTAAGTTCCTTGACTCATATAAGGAAAACAACCATGAGGACGAGCCGCTGACCGATTTCTCCTTTGAGATTTACTACCAGAAGGGTGTTCGAGAGAGTAATTATCGTACATTATATCTTCACGATACCAGCCTGGTGGATAACCGAAAGATTATAGGAATGATGATTCCGTTTTCTGCATTGATAACCGAGGATGAGGAGATGCGGAAAAATAAAGCTCTCTCTTGCTATGTATTTCATTCCTATCAGTATCTGCTAAAACAAGAGGAATTTCGAGAAGTTGTTGATCTTGAGTCAATGTCCGCCATCATATCTGAACGCTATGCAGATACATGCTTGTGTGTTTATCATATTCCTTCATGTCCATTGGATGTCCACAGCAAATTAGAGATCTCATTTGCGTCCTTTGGATATTATAAGACCATCAAAGATTATATAAATCCAAAGGTTAATCAAACGGCAAATGTTATTCTTCGTCCGTGTGTTGGAATACTGGGTGATGATGGAAATCCTTTTGATCCGTACCTCTTTGATTGCATACGCACGCATTTGAATGAGAAAGACCCTGTGCTGAAGTTTCTATACCTGTATCAAATTATAGAGTCTTTCTTTACGCGAATAGTTGTGCAAGACCTGAAGAATCTCATTGATGAGGTTCAGAATCCTGCTGGATCGTTTAAAGATTTGTCTGAGACGTTTAAAATCAAGAAAGAAATTAATAGATGGATAACCATAGAAGAAAGGGCACAGATAAAAGGGGCAGATCACACTGAACTTGATGAAAAGTGTCGACTATTTCTTGGAAGTAAAGATGACAAATTGAAACATCCTCAGAGTATATATTCTGTTCGTAATCATATCGTTCACAGGTTTCGTGTAGCTATAAACCAAATAGAGTTACTAAGAGAAATTAATTCCCTATTTGAACTTTATTTGTTAGATGTTTTATGTAGATACACAGAGGAATAAAGATTTACAATTATGTCAGACAATTCAGTCAAACAACAAACCGAATAGCAAAGAATAACCTCTCATGAGAAATCTTTATTACTCTCATCTCGTGAGTGGTTAGCAACCCTTGGAGGTGAAGATAACCGCACATGTCTTCAGATGGGATCGACTCCCATGGTTGCGCTATAATAGTGGCGTTAACCTCCACAAAAATCATGATAAAAAATACTCAATATGAATATTAGAACAATAATTAAAAAAGCGGCTTATGCCTGGCAATTACGGAAAATCAGGAAATTAGCCACATTAAGCGGAAGTCGCTATTCTGTAGGGCCGTCAGCTGGTGTATCTCTGGGTGATGGTTCAACAAGAGAGGATATTGTCCTTGGTGACGATGTAGATCTATATGGCACTCTTTCGTCACAGTCACATGGAAAGATAACTATTGGAAACCATTGCCAGATAGGAAGAGGAGTTTCCCTTCTTGCTGTTGATAGTATCAAGCTGTCCGACTATGTTATTATTGCAAAAGGCACCACAGTAACAGATAATAATACTCATCCTACGTCTATAGATTTCCGTCATCTATGGGCTCAACATATCACCGATCATAAGTCGGCGCTCCATTTGTGGAAATGGTCAGATCACAAGCCTGTAGTCATTGGACGCTATGTTTGGATTGGTGAAAATGCACGTATTTGTAAAGGTGTAAATATTGGAGATAATTCCATTGTTGCAGCAAATTCTGTTGTTACCAAGGATGTTCCGGCAAACAGCATAGCAGCTGGCAATCCAGCCCGTATTGTGAAGACAAACCTTGAGGAAGTCCCAGCACCCCAAGGATGTATTGAATTTGATAATTATATGAAAGAACATGGCACAAGGATCTAATCGTTTTGCAATATATCTGCTTATAGGGCGTATGATTACTATGGTGGCATCTTTTATCATGCCACTCGTGTTGGTGCGCTTCATGTCTCAATCTGACTATGGAGTGTTCTCGCAGTTTTATACTCTCTATACTGCTATCTATGTTATATTAGCGTTAGGTTTACACACTAATATATTCTATTTTTACCCCACTGCTACAAAAGAAGACGCAGATAAGTATGTCTCAAACACAGCTGTTCTCCTCTTGCTATTTGGGCTCATTGGTGGAGCTATCATGTACATCCCGCCTCTCCAAACTGCGATATTTGGCAATAGCGAGCTTGGTAAGCACATAGATTTTGTCATTGCTTCCATTGTGCTTGCAACTCCAATGAACATCGTATCTCCACTTAATACTGTTCGAGAAGATAAGTGGGGAGCTATGTTGTTGCCTGGTTTTGTGGCTATCCTGCGAATTGTTGCAGTTATTGGATGTACTTTGGTATACAACGATATGCATGAACTTTTTAGATGGTTATTGTTTTATCAAATATTCATCTTGGCAATAGTAATTGTTTATTCGCTGTATCATGTACATTTTTGCTTTGATTGGGCTTTAGCAAAGAAGCAAATGGCGTATGCATTACCATTCGGGTGTGCGGTTACACTGCAGTTATTTTCAAATTACTACGATAAGTTCGTTTGTATTAAATTTCTTGAGCCTGCAGAATATGCTATCTATAGTGTTGCCTTTTTGAGCATTCCTGGAGTAACGCAAGTATATGATTCTCTGTGTCAGGTAAACATAGTGAACATGACTAAAAGTTATAAAACAGGGCATTTAGAGGATGTTGCACCCCAATATCAGAATTTTGTTGTAAAGACATTGTCGTTCTCAACCCCGCTTATTTTTGCAGTGGCAATCTATGCTGAAGAGATTATGGCACTCCTCTATACCGATCAATATGTGACATCAGCTCCTTTCTTCCGTATATACTCTCTGACCTTCCTTACCTCAATGTTAGGTGCAGGAACTATACTTAGAGCGATGGGCAAAACTAAATCATCTTTTATTGCTTTTGTCATTACCTGCGTGATAGGCTTGCCAGCTACTTATTGGTTGGTTTCAGACTATGGTACATACGGAGCCATCATCGGAGCTTTCATCAACATGATATTGCCTCGATTTATTCAAATGCTTATGGAGAGCAGACTACTCAATATGAGTTTAGCTACATTCCTTCCATGGAAGCAATTTTCCAAAATCATTTTGCCAGCTTTAATTATGGGAGCAGGATTATACTTTATTAAGATGATATGGCATTTTAATATCTGGATATGCATTGTCGAGTCCTTGATCTATGTGATAGCTTTATATGCATTCTATTTATGGCGAAATACATTTATCATTAGCAAAGCTCAGTTATATAAAATACTTAGAAGGAAATGAATAATTCAGGAAAAGATAAAATAGAAATCATATATACGCTATCTGTAGTTTTAGCATTTGGGTTATTATTCTTTGCTAATGCCGAAAATCAGGAAGCACCTGATGGTACTGTTGTTAATCTTGGCATCGGTAAATCATTCTATTTTCCTTGTGGTATAGCTCTTTTATGCTCGTTCTATTTTCATAGAACTAACGACAAAATGAACCAAGCATTGAATTGGTTAATCGGGCTTGCTCTTGCCTCAACACTCATCAACTTTCCATCATCATTTAATATTTTAGAATGGACAGCGACTCGTTTTGTGATGGCAATACTATGCTTTCGCGACATTAGAATAATTGAACCGAAACGCTTGGTTTTATTTGTTACGTTGTCAGCACCTTTTATTGTCATACCACACTATATTTTAACAAATCCTTTCGGATATGGTTCATACCGATATGGTGGTTTTTATGGAGACCCCAACTTTCTTGCGATAGCTTTGAATTTGATAATTACAATGTGTTATCTCTCATTTAAACTAAATACAAGATACATAACTCGAATATTTGCAGTAATATCTATTTTGGGATCTATACCTCTGATACTCGTTGGTGTTTCAAGAGGTGGTATTTTGGGTCTTATATTGGTGTTATTTTTTATCGCACGTGATATTTATAAATCAAGCAAGTTCCATTTCTCTATTTTGTTAGTCTTTTGTTTGGCACTTTCAGGGCCTACAATAGTAAGAATGTCTGACACTTTGGATTTCATTGAAACCAGATTCAGTAACGAATCATCTTCTGATGCAAATGGAGCAAAAGCAAGAATTGTAGGAATAGAAAGTTGTTTGAATGTATTTTTGAACCATCCTATTTCAATTCCTCTTGGTATAGGCCCTGGGCAAACGATGGCAAAAATTAATGAATATCGTCAATATGGTTACAAATCGACAGTAATGATTCATAATACTTATTTTGGACTATTGTATGAGATTGGTATTTTTGCGTTTTTCTTTTATTTGTCATTGTATTGGCAAGCATTTAAGAATTTAAAAAGAAGAAAGTTCTATTTGCTGTTTGGATTATTAGTATCAGATGCATTTAGTTTATTTACGTTACCTGGTATGTGTTTTATGCCAGCTTGGATATTATTGTTTTTTGTAGCTAATCATCGCATATCGGAATTGCAACCTCAAAATTAGTGTGGCATTTCCTATACCTAATGCAAAAAACAGTTTTACCAAGAATACTTGGAGCTATAGTATAGAATATGAATAATTCACGTTTGATCTGGGCAGACTCTTTGAAGGGGTGGCTCATTCTATTGGTAATACTCGGACATGCTATTCAAAGCACTTTAGGCGCTGATTGTGATAGCAATCATGTTTGGAACCTCATCTATTCCTTCCACATGCCAGCATTTATGGCAGTAAGCGGATGGCTGACTTTTAGGAGTATAAATGCCTATAAATCAGCAAAACACAATTGGGGGGGGGGTATCTAAGCGGTTGTAAACGAAGGAGTTATCAACTGTTGATGCCTTATCTTGTTTGGACTTTTGTTTCATTCTTGATGAAAGGCGAATACACATTGCAGCATGTAGGTGAGATACTACTTTATCCTGATCGTTCATTCTGGTTTCTTTGGGTGCTTTTCTGGATCTGTGTCATCTTTAAGCTCGCTCAGTTGATTGCATCGAAACTGAAAATGAATGAGATGGTGCTGATACTTGGAGCTTGCCTCTTACTGTTAGGTCTGATGGTAGCGATGGAAATACGTGTCTTGGGCTTTCAATTCCTGGCATATTACTTTCTGTTCTACACCCTTGGCTACTGCTTGCATAAGTATGGCGATACAGCACTTCTGAAGGGATTGAGTAAACCATTGGCATTGGTGGCCTTGACCATCCTGTGGGCGTTCCTCGCTTGGGGATGGACGATGCACGGAATACCATCGTGGATACCGGCTATCCCTCCTGTTCCATCAGCTTTGCTCCAGTACGCTTACAGAGGATTAACAGCACTAGTGGCAATAGTCGTGCTGATAGATGCTGCCCCTATGCTATTGAATGGAACAGACGAGATAAACAAGGCGATATGCACACTTGGTGTAGTTTCGCTTGGGTTGTATGTCGTGCATCTCTCTATCATAGGATATGTTGTGACGGGTATTCGTTCTGTCATACCTTCAATCAGAACTTGGTCTTGTGCGGCGTTGGCATTTGCTGTCGCACTTGTAATATCATATCTTGTAGTATGGCTGTTAAGTAAGAACAAGCATACCGCAAGGGTCTTTTTAGGAAACTTATAAAATACACAATATGAAAATAGTAAACATACTTGGTGGCTTGGGAAATCAGATGTTTGAGTACGCAATGTACTTGGCATTGAAGGATGCCCATCCGCAGGAAGAAATTAAAGTTTGCACCCGTAGTTTTGGGGGCTATGGGTTGCACAACGGCTTGGAGATTCAAAGAATCTTTGGCGTAGAGTTACCAGAGGCTTCGCTATGGCAACTCACGAAAGTTGCCTATCCATTCTTTGGTTATAATACTTGGAGAGTGATGCGCCATTGGTTACCGATTCGCAAGAGCATGACTCGTGGAGGATTCGACATTCCATTTGACTTCTCGCAGGTTACTCGTGAGGATAATTGTTATTATGAAGGCTACTGGCAGAATGAGGGAAACTTCAAGCATATTCGCAAGAAGATTTTGGAGGTATATACATTCCCAGAGTTTGTTGACGAGGAAAACAAGCAATTGGCAGAACGCCTGAAGAATGTCAATGCTGTATCTTGTCATGTGCGTAGAGGTGACTATTTAAAGGAGCCCGCAATGTGCGTATGTACACCAGACTTTTATGCACGCGCTATTACGGAAATGAACGAAAGAGTTAATCCAGATCTGTATGTCATTTTTAGTGACGATATACAATGGTGTAAAGAAAACATAGGTGGATTGATTGGAAATCGCGAAGTCGTCTTTGTTGATTGGAATAAGGGAGAACAATCATTCCGAGACATCCAGCTTATGACTCTCTGCAAGCACAATATAATAGCAAATAGTAGTTTCTCATGGTGGGGAGCTTGGTTGAATCTGCATGAGAATAAGGTCGTGGTTGCACCTACTGCATTTACAATAAACCATCCAGTTAATGATCCGATTTGCCATAATTGGGTGAAAATAAGATTTAAATGATGAAATATTTGAGCCTTGAAGATGTTAAGCAGCATGAACTTGACATCTTAAAATACGTTGATGCTGTATGCAAAGAGTATAACTTGCGGTATTTTTTGAGTTTTGGCACTCTAATAGGGGCAATCCGACACAAGGGCTTTATACCTTGGGACGATGATATTGATATCTCTATGCCGAGAGAGGATTATGATCGATTTGTAGAAATCACAAAAAACACCAAGGGAATATATATCACATTATACCCAGAAAAAGAAGGTTACCCTTATCCTTTTGTAAAGGTTGTTGATACGAATACCAAACTTGCAGAAGAAGATGTTATGGACATACCCGATAATGGACTATGGGTAGATATATTCCCTTTAGATGGATATACAAACTCCAAGCCATCTTTTACTAATAAGTTCGCAACTGCATTAGAGAGAGCGAGGTCACTTGCAACATACGATAAATGCCCAGAACGTTTCAAAAATCAAAAGCTTCTGTGGCTAATAGCGAGATGCTTCGGCTACAAATTCTTCCAAAAAAAGGTAATCTCTTTATGTAAGAAAAGTCCTTACGCAACATCAAAATATGTAGGTTATGCATATGGTGCTGCTATGTCTGTCTATCCTGGAGATTTTTTCAATGAACTTATTAGGGCTCCTTTTGAGGACGGTGAGTTTTTAATCCCAGCAAGATATGATGAATATTTAACTCTACTTTATGGAGATTATATGAAAATACCATCGGAGGATCAACAGATTTCTCATTATGTTAAGGCTATTCTAAAAGATTAATGATATATGAAAATATTTGGACAGATTAGTTACAACATTCATTGCAACTTTACGAACTATGGATCAGCCCTCCAGTCGTGGGCTTTGACCCAAGCGATCAAGAAATTGGGGCATAAACCTGTTTTGGTAGATTACTGCCCTGATTGTCTCAAGGATAAAGACCCTCTCAATCCTATGAAGAATATGTGGGATACAGACGAAGAATCACGCAGAATGTGTGAATTGAGCCTGCCTGCTATTCGAGTAAATTACGAGAAATTTGAGAGGTTCTATACTGAGAAATTCAATCGCACGAAGAAGGTTTATGCCAAAGAGAACTTCAATGAAATTGTAGAAGACGAACATCTTGATGGTTTTGTCTGTGGTAGCGACACCATCTTCTGTGTAGATGAATTTGGTATGGACGATGGTTATTATGCCAACTATCCTGTAATGCGTGATGGTTACAGTATCTCTTATGCTGCCAGCTTTGGTGATTCTCACTTTAATGAAGATACTTACAAGATACTGAATCATCACCTTGGCAACTTCAAGGCTCTCGGAATACGCGAGGGTTGGATGATTCCTTACATCAAGGAAAACTCGACTACCCCAGTTCAACAGGTTCTTGATCCAACACTCCTCATGACAAAGGATGATCTTGAAACTATCGCCGTACCAGAACGTCTTGAAGAGCAAAAATATCTCCTGCTATACGTTCGTAGATATAACAAGAAAATGTTCGACTATGCAGAAGAACTGGCAGCAAAGAACGGATGGAAGATTATTGATATAAGCCTTCGTGCCACAAATGCTGACAAACATCGCATGTTCTACGAAGCTGGAGTAGAAGAGTTCCTCTCATTAGTTCGTCATGCGGAATATCTCGTCACGAATTCTTTCCACGGAATGATTATGGGCGTACACTACAGAAGACCTTTCGTTGTTTTCTCGCGTGAACAATGTGACATTAAGATAGACGAGGTTCTTGAACTGATGGGTCTCTCTGACCGAAAACTGGTGGAGGGTGATGAGCCTGTTGCTGACAACATAAATTATGATGAAGTTCACTCACGCATTACATCAGCAGCTGTTAAGTCAATGGAGTATTTATCAAAATCGCTTAATAACTGTAAATAGTATGGGAAACTTCAAGAAGCGATATGATCGGGTGATGCGCTATATCCGAGAAGGTATTCCTGTTGTCAGACCTCAAGTAAATGTCTTGGCACAAAACGAATTACTTAAAGGGCGTAACGCTTTTATTACAGGTGGAACAAGTGGTATCGGATTTGAGATTGCGAAAGCTTTCATAAACGCAGGAGCTACCGTTGTTATTACAGGACGATCTATTGATAGGGTTAAAGATGCTTGTAATCGTCTTCATTCCGAAACAAAAACCACTCAACGAGCATTCCCTATTGCAATGGATAATACTAAAATTTCAGAATTCGAATCGCATTTTACAGAAGCAGAATCGCAGATTGGGGGGGTGTTTGATATACTTGTTAACAACGCTGGTGTTTTAGGTGGACATATTACAAATGCCACTGAAGAAGAATACGATGCAGTTTTAGATACCAATCTAAAGGGTGTATTCTTTTTAACGAAACTTTTTGCGGAGTATATGAAGGAACATAAGATTCAAGGAAATATACTCAACATCGCTTCTTCATCAGGAATTTGTCCTGCAAACTCTGCATATTGCGTTTCCAAGTGGGGTATTCGTGGATTAACAGAAGGATATGCACGCTCGTTGGCTCCTCTTGGTATTGTTGTTAATGGCATTGCGCCAGGACCTACTGCAACACCAATGCTCTTAAGCGATACTAATGATATATCGCATGGCAAGATTCCATTGGGCAGATATGCGCTTCCGGAAGAGATTGCAAATATGGCCGTTATTATGGTAAGTAATATAGCACGTACTGTAGTTGGCGATATTGTATATATGACTGGAGGGGCAGGAAACATTACTAAAGAAAATATCAGATATTACTTTTAAATTATGGAACATTACTATACAGGCGAAAGAAATCATCAGATTTTGATTTCGCTCTTGAAGCAGCACAATATAAAAAATGTAGTAGCTTCCCCCGGTATTGCAAATTCGGTATTTGTGGGAAGTATTCAGAACGACCCATTCTTCAATATAATCTCTGTAGTAGATGAACGCTCTGCTGCTTATGTCGCATGTGGTATGGCATTTGAAACGGGCGAACCTGTTGTAATCAGTTGCACTGGTGCAACTGCTGCTCGTGATTATATGCCGGGAATGACTGAAGCGTATTACAGCAAGCTGCCTATCCTTGCTGTAACATCCTCTCAGCCTACCAACAGAATTGGTCACATGTTCGCACAGGTTACTGACAGAACAGCACCTCCACGAGATGTTGCTAATGTATCTGTTGAAATGTCAACCGTTAGAACTCCAGATGATGAATGGGCATGTATGATTGCAGGAAATAAGGCTATTTTGGAACTGAAACGCAATGGAGGTGGACCTGCGCACATTAACCTTATTACTACATACGGCTACAACGAGACAACAGCTCTTACACACAAGGAAATTCCCGCAGTAAGGAAAATTGAGCGTTATGACTGTCTGGACAACCTTCCCCAAATACCGTACGGTAAGATTGGTATCTTTGTTGGCAATCACTTATCATGGTCAGAGAAATTGACAGAAGCTGTTGACAAATTCTGCGAATGCTATAATGCAGTTGTATTCTGCGATCATACCAGCAACTATAATGGTCGCTTTAAAAATTTGTTTGCTCTTGCCATAAATCAGGCAACTTTGAATAAAGCCAATATACCAGCATACGAGTTAGACCTTTGTATCCATATTGGTGAAATTTCAGGTGAAGAAGGTAGTCCTCGCATGATCAAGAGCAAGGAAACGTGGAGAGTCTCAGCTGATGGTGAGATTCGTGATTACTTCCGTAACCTTGCTAATTTATTTGAACTGCCAGAAGAGACTTTCTTCTCTTATTATGCCAACAAGGGAAGTAAGCAAAAGAATACATTCATAGAAGAGGTGCAATCTCAAAATGAGCAGTTAAAAAAAGTCGTTTGTGACCAACTTTCAGATATGCCTCTTTCGAATGTATGGATAGCACAAAATACAGCTTCTCTTATTCCGGAAGGCTCTACCGTTACACTCAGTATTCTCAATACACTCCGCACATGGAACTATGCAGAGTTTAAGCAAGGTGTTAAAGTTTTATGTCCAACAGGTGGATTTGGTATAGATGGAGTTCCTTCCATTGCGTTTGGTGCTTCTGTAGTCAACCCTTCCAAGTTGAGTTTCTGTATAGTCGGAGATTTGGCATTCTTCTATGATATGAATAGCATTGGTAACCGCTTTGTTGGAAACAATCTGAGAATAATGATTGTAAACAATGGTTGTGGTGTTGAGTTCAAGAAGACGTATGCTATGTCTTACAGATTGTTAGGAGAAGACGTTGATCAATTTGTGGCAGCCAAAGGACACTTTAGCCATAAGTCGAAAGATATAGTAAAGCACTTTGCAGAGGATTTAGGTTTTAAGTATTTAAGTGCCCGCAATAAAGAAGAATTCAATGCTTTGATAGAAACATTTACAGATGCAGAAATCAAGGAGCCGATGGTGTTTGAAGTTTTTGTCAATGATAGTGACGAAGCACAAGCACTTAATATAATTCACAATAGAAATTAAAACATACACAATATGATTAACTTTACAGTAGGTCCCGTACAGTCATCTGATGCTGTACGAGCAATTGGTGCCGAACAGGTGCCTTATTTCAGAACAGCCGAGTTCTCCGAGACAATGCTGGAGAACGAGCGTCTTATCAAGAAGTTTGCACACACCACAGAGGATTCTCGTGTGGTATTTATGACTTGCTCTGGTTCTGGAGGTATGGAGACTGCCATCATGAACTGCCTTTCCAAAGAGGACAAAGCCCTTGTGGTAAATGGTGGTAGCTTTGGCGAGCGTTTTGTGGAACTGCTTACCCTTCATGAGATTCCTTTCACAGAGATTAAGCTGGAGCACGGAAAGGCATTGAAGCCTGAACATCTTGCAGAATACGAGGGTAAGGGTTATACCGCATTCCTCCTCCAGAAGCATGAGACATCAACAGGTGTACATTATGACATTGATATGGTGGGCGACTTCTGCAAGCGTAATAACTGCTTCCTAATTGTGGATACTATCTCCACCTTCCTTTGCGACCCATTCGATATGGCAGGTGTTGGTGCTGGTGTGATGATTACCGGCTCACAGAAGGCACTTGCTTGTGCCCCTGGTATTGCCGTTATGGCTCTTGCTACTTCAGCTTTGGAGCGCATCCAGAAGAACAAGTGCTGTTGCCAGTATCTTGACCTGAAGTTGGCTCTCAGCAATATGGATCGCGGTCAGACACCTTGGACTCCTGCAGTCGGAATCCTTCGCCAGATCAATGTCCGTCTTAAGGAGATTGATGCAATGGGTGGTGCTGATGCAGAGATTGCACGTTGTGCAGAATTGGCCAAGTACTTCCGTGATAAGCTCGTTGAGCACAATCTGCCTTTCGAGATTATCTCAGAGTCTTTGAGTAATGCCGTTACACCTCTTCATCCAACCACACAAAGTGCCAATGAGATCTTCCTGAAGATTAAGGATGAGTACGGTATGTGGATTTGCCCGAATGGTGGCAGCATGAAAGAGACCGTCTTCCGTGTAGGTCATATCGGTTATCTCCAGAAGGAAGATTATGACAAGCTGATTGCTGCATTCTTGGATTTAAGAGAGAAGAAGTTTATCTAAAAAGAATTTTCCATGAAGAAGGTTATTACATACGGCACGTATGACTTGCTTCATCAAGGGCACATCAATCTGCTTCGTCGCGCCAAAGAATTAGGTGATTACCTGATTGTTGGTGTTACGGCAGATGGTTTCGACCAGAACCGAGGTAAAATCAACGTGCAGCAATCGCTGGTTGAACGCATTGAGGCTGTAAAGGCTACAGGATATGCCGACCAGATTATTGTCGAGGAATACGAAGGTCAAAAGATAGATGACGTTCAGCGCTATGATGTTGACATATTTACTGTAGGCTCTGATTGGGTGGGCAAGTTCGATTATCTGAATGAGTTTTGTAAGGTAGTTTATCTTGATCGTACACAAGGCATTTCTAGTACAGAACTTCGAGCAAAGGAACGTTCTCTCACCATGGGTATGATTGGTGGCACCAAGTATCTTGGTAAATTCATTCGTGAGAGTAAGTATGTGAATGGTCTCGAAGTGACAGCATTTTGTACTTCCGATAGTGGTATTGTAAACATGGAGGAGGTGATAAGCGACGATATTCATGTTTACGACAACTATAGTGATATGTTGGCTAATGTGGATGCGGTTTATGTAATCTCTCATCCAACACTTCATTACAGTCGTATTAAGGAAGCACTTCAGAAGGGTAAGCATGTCCTTTGCGAATCTCCTATTACATTAAGTCTCGATGAACTCAAAGAGATGGAGTCTTTGGCTGCTGAGAATAATTGCATACTGATGGATGCAATTCGTACCGCTTATGCAACTGCTTACAGCCGTCTGTTGGTTTTGGCAAAAAGCGGTATAATAGGTAAGATTTATTCAATTGACTGCTCTTGCACACAGTTAAAGAATCGCAATGCCTCAAAAGAGGATATGAGCAAGATTTGGAACAGCCTTTGCACATGGGGGCCGAACGCGCTTCTTCCTATCTTCCAGATATTGGGTACCGATTATACACATAAGTACATCACTTCTCATATTGTGGATGATGATACAATGTACGACACCTTCACCAAAGTTGCATTTGTATTCCCTGAGGCTGTTGCATCTATCAAGGTGGGTAAGGGAGTGAAGTCGGAAGGCGAGCTTGTTATCTCCGGAACTGAGGGTTATATCTATGTACCTGCTCCATGGTGGAAGACGGATTATTTTGAGGTTAGACGAGAAGACACAACTCAGAATAAACGCTATTTCTATCAGTTGGATGGTGAGGGTATTAGATACCAGTTGGTGTCGTTCATGAAATCAATCCAGACGGGACGCATGTCTAATTACATTTCAAGAGATGTGTCAGAAGCAATTATTAAGGTTGTTGATGATTATTTCAAAAGAGTTGATTTGATAAAAATATAATCTCGATCAATCCATTATCTATGAAATAAAGCAGGCAGAGGGCATGATGCTGCACATCGAATGTGTTGCCTGCTGCAAAAAGATATAAATATGAATACAAAAGAAAAGTGTCGTGTTCGTTTTGATTTGACTGATTATCTCACGCACTTCATACATAAGCGAACGTATGGTACGCAAAAGGATTATATTTGCTTTGATAAGAATGATAACCCTTGCTACCTTGCACCAAATCCTCTTTACGAATCAGGTTATCAACTCTCTGAGGGAAGTTCGTTTGATGTGCTCGTCAAAATCCTCTATGATGGTCTTTTGCGAACTGGATGGTCTGACAGAAATGATAGTGCCACTGTTTACGGTCGAAGGTCAGCAGTGTGTTTCACAGAAACGCCTTTGTACGGTTTGATAAAATATGCATTGAATCGTCAAGATGCGTTTAGAGTGGATTATTATGGTATTGCTTTCGATAGAAGAAAAATGTTTTGTTATGGAGCGAGACCTGTAATATATGGCTTCAGTGGAGGACCTACTGAAAATCCAGATGAGTTTATTACACCAGCAGGATACAGAATGCTGAATGCCCAAAAACATCTGCCATTATGTGAACAGTATCGTTTCGTAAAAACAGAGATCTACTCTGATACATCAAATGATATTGACTGGATGCATGAGCGTGAATGGCGTTGGCCGTTAAAAGTGAACGAGGACGATGGAACACCGTTATATCCTGAAGTCCCAGGCTTACCTATCTATGGTTTTGATAATGTTGTGATAATCGTAAAGACTTCTCAGGAAAAGGAATGTATCGGAAAAATTCTTCAAAAGTTCTATGATGATCCCAAATGGAGGTTTGACAGCTTTCGTAAAAATATTATAAAATGGCGTATAATTGCTACAGATGACCTGTGGCTGGACGATCCTGAATATCGCTATGAGAACAAACGGATTGAGGATATTGACAACACAATCTTTGGGCGTATTATTCCATGAACTTGAACTATGGCAACAAAACGTGACGACAAATGGCTTAAACACTTCGAATGCCTGAAAGCATACGTTGACGAGCACCACCATCTTCCACCAAAATCAGCCACAGATGGTAAATGGATGTTGAATTTTGCCAAATATACTCGCAAGACAATCAAAGAAGGAAAGTGTGAAGAATGGAAGCGCGAGTTGTTCGAGAGTCTGATGGAAGAACGCCATCTTGATGAGCATACTGGTGGACGAAAGAAGAAAATAGATATTGAATAATCCAAGTAAGTAACAGGTAACAAAGTAACATTATGAATCATTTGCCAAAGATAAAATACATAGCATTGCTTGGTGATAGAGATAAGCCTATTTCGCATAACATTCCTATGGAAAGCGTTGCTCGGGATGCGCTGCATGAGATAGGTGCGCTGCCTCAGAATTTTGAGCATTTTATCTATGGCTGTGATTACTATAGTCGCATATTACTATCCAGAGAGTATGCGGGTTATGATGTGGTTTATGTTTATGATGACAATATAGACCACTTTATTGCTCACTCTCGTTACGATAAGATGAATTGTTTGGTGGTGTTCCTGCTATGTGATACAAACGCAAAGAAGGCTCCCTTCTATAATTGTAAGTTCGGAACCCTAAAATGGAGCAACGTCTTATATTACACAGCTTCTTCATTTGCAAACTTGCTGCATTTACAGCCGGTTGTTAGTTGTCGGACAGAGTTCTTTGACTTCCTTTATGATTATGCATTGGCAAATATTGCCATAGATTGGGATAATGCGCCATTTTCGATACCCAATGCTAAGGATTGGTATGATTATTACTATCCGTTTAAGCCAGCGCATGTAAATCGCAAGACGTTGGTTGGGATATTGGGTAATTGGTGGCAAACCTCGACTCAGACAAAGCAGGAATACTTAGACGAAGTCATTACGAACTCGTTTGATGCACAGCAAAAGAAGGATACTTACGATCGTCAGCAGATGCTCACTAATCAGATTCTAAAGTTTCATTGCATCGAGCAGACTATGGCTCATAGCATTGGTAAGTTGCCATTTTTTGAAGATCAATTTGCACCTTCACTCATTATGGTTCTACCTTATACCAGCAAGGACACGGTTGAGCATTATAAGTCAATAGATACAGGTATGCCTTTCATGAATGACATGAATCATGCTCTGGTGGAAGTTATGAAGGCTGAGTATACGAAAAACTATACTTATGACATCAAACCGAAGAATCCAGCCCTTTTTACAATGATGATAAAAGCTTACAGTATGCCACGGTCAAACTACTATGATATTATTGGTATGTTGTATGCTTCTGAATTGTTTTCACCATACATCAGGTTGCCATTCGTAGGTCCAAGCATAAATGCTACGCTTAATGCTGTAGGTTTAGAGGCATTGAATAAAAGGCGTCCAGATAAGGTTCGTAAGAAACTTGGGAAAACAATGATAGGCATAGGTAAAGCAATCTCTGCAAAGGTGCTTGCTCCAGATACAATAAAGATGATTCGCAAACGCCCTTCCCAAATTGTAGCAATCAGCGACTTGCCAGTTGAATGGATGGACATTGATGGACTTCCTTTAGGATTTAGCCATGATGTTTGCAGAATCCCCGAAACTCCCATTCAATCAATGCTGAGTCTCTACATGGAGACACACCATTTCCGGTATATTATACCCAAAGACCTGATCAGCCATACGCTTGTGATATTTGGGTGTAATGATGATGCATTCGTGAAAGCACAACAAAGCGTAGTAGATTTACAGCCAATTGCAGGATTTGTCATTGAGAGATGTAATGGTATAGACGATGTAGAAGCAGCTGTTAAGAAACATAAACCACAGTTGATAATATTTGACTGTCATGGTGGCGTTGATGAGGCATTACATGAGTCGTACTTGAAGATTGGAAATGAACGGTTGTATAGCAAAGATGTTGTAGCACGTCAAATTAGCGCTCCTCTAATTATATTGTCTGCTTGCGTAACTGGTGTGACATACAATCTGGTTGAGAGTATAGCACATGCGTTCTTCCAGGTTGGTGCGCTATCGGTAACAACTTCTTATATGCCCGTATATGTTGACGAGTCAACCTTGTTATACAATCGAATTCTAATGCTCTTGACTGAGGCTTGTACAAAGCCAATTCATAGAAACTGGTTGGCGTTTATGAGCCATGTTCAGCGTACATCGTATCTGCTTCAACCACTGGTTGAGGCTTCAAAGAAGGGCAAAACGTTCGATGCAGAAGCTATGATGCTACAGACGATGACCGATGCAAAGAGTATGATGTACAGCAAGCGAAGAAGCATATTTAAGGGGCTTTCTAATAGTACAATAGCAAGAAAGGTCAATGTGAGATATGAAGACCAGATACCTCATTATATGATGTACTCTACATTGGGCCGCGCAGACTTGATCCAATTTCAATCGTATGCAGAATATGCGCATGACTTTTTCAACAATGATAAAGCCCTCACGCGTTTTCCAACGAATGAGGGCTGAGATATGCTTAGATTAGATTGCGACTATCTTCGGAGCTTGCGGGCTATGAAGAGGGTTAGGCAGGTGGTGAGGAACCAAAAGCAAAGTCGGCATAGCTTGTCGAAGAAGGTGAGGGGACGCTGAATCTCCTTGACTTCGGTGACGGTGACTTCATAGGGGATGCTGTCATGTTGGAATATGCTGATGGTGTCAGTCAGCTAACAGGCGAAACCACTCAGAGCTTTGGCACTAATAACAACCGTTAGTACACCATCAGTGAGACCATGATTTACTCTGACAGGATATCGAACTGGTGGAGGCACCTACCGCGAGGGTTCTCGTGTGAACGTAACCAGAAATCTAAAGTTCACCTCCCAGTTTGACACGTGGAGCGATGGTAACACCTATGCAAGCAGCACCATCAAGTTCCGAAAAGGCGACCTCGAACTATAGGTCGGCGAGAAGAAAAAAATCTGAATAAACGACTATTTTCTAACGAAACTATTACAGGCAATGCTCTGGGTGCAAGTCACTCAGGGCTCTGCTGTTTGCATATATACGAAGATAATCAAAATCACATATCTATATGAACGATAAACGTATTGCGGTCATCATGTCGCTGTATAAGAACGATGTGGTGGACTATGTTAAGCTGGCGGTTGAGAGTATTCTCAATCAGACATATAAGGAGCTAGATTTCTTCATCCAGTATGATGGTCCGATTCGCCCGGAGGTAGATGAGTACCTGACGGGGCTGAAGGATGAGCGTGTGAAGATTCAGCGCAGAGCGGAGAACAAGGGCTTGGCACAGAGTCTGAATGATCTGCTCGCCATCGTGATGCCTATGGGCTACGAGTACATTGCGCGTATGGATGCGGATGACATCTCGGAGCTGAATCGCTTTGAGAAGCAGATGGCTTACTTCGAGACGCACCCTGAGATGGAGTGCCTGGGCACCTGGGCTACGGAGATAACGAGCAAGGGCGAGGAGTACTTCAAGAAGCAGATGCCGGAATCGCATGAGGGTTGCCTGGAGCAGTTTCGCGTGAGGGATTGCATGATTCACCCTACGGTGATGTTCCGCAGAAGCTACATTGAGAAGGCTGGCGTGTATGACTTGGACACCTTTTTTGGTGAGGACACGATGATGTGGGCACAGGGTTTTGCGGCAGGTTGCACGATGGGCAATGTGCCGGAGTATCTGATCAGATTCCGACTGGACGATAACTTCTTTGACCGCAGAAGGGGCTGGAAGTATGCCAAGGGCATCTGGCAGCTGAGGCACAGGGTGAACAAGATGCTAGGCTTCGGTGTGAAGGAGGATGCTTACGCCATAGCGTATGCTGTGGCGAAGATGATGCCGAAGGCAATACTGAACATCATTTATCAAAAAGGAAGAAAGGTAAAGGAATAATAAATATGAAGTATATACACATTGACCAAAACCACAATATGTCGGGCGGTGGCGTTGGCAGCGTGATCACCGATTTGTGTGAGGCAACCGCAAGGGAAAGCAAAGAGGTTTATGTCATAAATCTATTTAGGAAAAGTGATGATGAACTTGCCAAAGAGAGCGAGTGGGCAAAGACGCATGGTGTAAACATATTGTTGATGCAGGAAGACCCTAAGATGGGTGTCCTTGGCATTTTTAATCGCCTGCGGAAGACGCTGAAGGAACTAGCCAAGGATGATGAGTGCTGCCTGTATCTGCACTTGAAATGGGGTATGCTGGCTGGTTTGGTGTCTTCGCTCGGACTGAAGAACATCAGACGTGTGGAGGTTTACCATTCGGGCTATATGAACTATAAGTTGCAGGCGTTTGTATCGAAGCCTTTTACGCACCATTATTTATCGGTGTCAAAGGAGGCCAAGCAACAGTTGATTGATTGGTTCCATTTGGACGGACGGAAGGTGACTGTGGCTTACAATGGTGTGGACTTGGAGCACATCCGCGAACTGGGTGCACATCCTGTGAGCATTGATGGTGACCTGAATTTTATGTCGGTGGGCAGATTGTCGTTTGAGAAGGGATTCCTGCAGTCCATTGAAGCCTTTGGCGATGTGAAGGAGGCTGGTGAACTGAAGGGCGCAACCTACACGATGATTGGCAATGGTCCGCAGATGGAAGAGTCGAAGGAGAAAGCCAAGGGACATGTGAACTTTACGGGTTTGATACCAAGGGACTCAGTGTATTCGAACATTGCCAGTTGTGACGTGATGGTGCTGCCATCGTGGTGGGAAGGTAATTCGATCCTGCTGCTGGAGGTGTTGGCCATCGGAAAGGCTATGATTGTGTCGGATATTCCTTCGTTTAGAGAGGTCTTGGATTACAAACCTTTGGCAGACGATGAGACTTGCCGACTGGAGCCTTTCGGTGCGGTGTTCCGTGCCAAGGACACAGAGTCGTGTAAGGCTGCCATGAGACTGATAGAAGCCAACAAAGAGAAGCTCGGTGAAATGGCTAGTTTCGTGGGTGGTTTGGCAGATACGTTCTCGATAAAGAACCAGGTGAAAATTTACAAGAGTGTGGCCGAAAAGGTCTTTGAGAAATAAATGACAGATAGTTTATTCTTTGAATTAATACAGGTAGCCTTGGGCTGTCGGATTTGCCTCTCTCATACGCCCAGTGCGGATGAGTGGGGCGAATTGTATGCGATGGCAAAGAAGCAGAGCCTTTTGGGTGTGTGCTTCGCCGGCGCGCAACGGCTCGTTGAGCAACGACAGGAGCCTCCTGAGATGCTGTATCTCACGTGGATGGGTATGGCTGCGAAGATACAGCAACGAAACGAGGTCGTGAACAGAAGATGCGTTGAGTTGCAGGAGAAACTTGCTAAGGATGGAATGCGGTGTAGTATTCTGAAAGGACAAGGAGTGGGATCACTCTACCAATTGTACGATAACAATGACGATAACCAGTCCATAAACTATAAACCATCATCTATAAACCTTCAAATGCTCCGCCAGTCGGGCGACATTGACGCTTGGATGGATGCTCCTCGGGATGAGGTTATTGCATACGTGAAGCGTGTGTGTCCGAATGAGGATGTGGACATCAGCAGTAAACATATTGAGTTCCGAGTTTTTGAGGACACAGAGGTGGAGGCGCACTTTGTGCCTGCGGCAACGAAGACTCCTTTCATCGGTGGTCGCGTGAGGGCTTATTACGAAAGAGAGAAGGCGCGACAGATGGAGCATAAGGTGACATTGTCAACGGGTCAGGAGATTGTGGCTCCTACGAATGATTTTCAGGCGATACACATCCTGCAACATGCCTTCGGACACTTCTTGTTTGAGGGCATCGGACTGAGACAGCTGATGGATTACTACTTCGTGATGCAGCAGTCGTTCACTGAGGATGAGAAAGCTCGGATAGTGAAGACGATGAAGGGCTTCGGGATGTATAGGTTTTCACGTGGTGTGGCTTATATATTGCGTGAGGTGTTTGGTGACACAAAGTGTTTTATTCCTGCGGATGAGAGCCTCGGCAAGCGCATACTGAAGAGCGTGATGGAAGAGGGCAACTTCGGAAAGCATGACGAGAAGCGCGATGGCAAGCGGATGGACAGCAGTTGGTACAGGTTCTGGTATCATAACATCAGGATGTGGAAGTACGTGGATATGGCTCCATGGACGATTGCGATGAGTCCGTTTATGAGGATTCATGAATACGCATGGCGCTGGACGCATGGGTATTTTAAGAAATAAAAGATAATAACAATAAAATTTTAATAATAAGACATTATGAGTACAGATCTTAAAAGAAGAAATGTGCCTTTCAGTCCTCCTGACATGACTGAGGCAGAAGCAAATGAAGTACGTGACGCTATCCTTTCTGGTTGGATCACTACAGGTCCTCGAACAAAGAAACTCGAGAAGTTGATTGCTGAGTATGTTGGGGTAAACTCATCAACAGATGTGCAGACTCCTAACTGTGTGTGCTTGAACTCTCAAACTGCATGTGCAGAGATGGCTTTGCGTCTGCTGGGCATTGGTGCTGGTGACGAGGTGATTGTGCCTGCTTATACCTATACCGCAAGTGCATCTATCGTGGATCATGTTGGCGCAAAGGTGGTGTTTGTAGATGTACAGAAGGATAGCCTTGAAATGGATTATAATAAAGTGGAGGCTGCCATCACACAGAATACCAAGGCTATCATTCCGGTAGATTTGGGTGGTGTACCTTGCGACTATGACCGTCTGTTCGAGATAGTGAATAAAAAGAAGAATCTGTTCTGGCCTAAGACCGACCTACAGCATAGGTTAGGTCGTGTGGCTATCTGTTCGGATTGTGCACATTCGTTTGGTGGTTATCGCATCAAGGATGGAAAGAAGGTGATGTGTGGTGCTATGGCAGACTTCTCTTCTTTCTCATTTCATGCTGTGAAGAACTTCACTACTGCTGAAGGTGGTGCGTTGACATGGAACCTTCCTTTTGGCGATGAACCTGCTGTGATTGATCTGGACAGAAATCCAAAGAATACATTCAGCACCGTTCAGGTGATTGAGGGTAATACTTGGAATCAGCGTCTGTATCGCATCACTCAGTTGCTGAGCCTCCATGGTCAGAACAAGGACGCACTGGCAAAGACAAAACTCGGTGCGTGGGAGTATGATATTGTTGGCCCATGGTTCAAGTGCAACATGACTGATGTAGTGGCTGCACTGGGTCTGATTCAGTTCGAGCGTTACCCCGAGATGCTGGCTAAGCGCAAAGAGATGATTGTCCGTTATGACGAAGCATTGGCTCCTCTGGGCGTGAAGGGTTTGAAACACTATACGCCAGAGTATGCATCGAGTGGTCACCTGTATATCTGCCGTCTTGAGGGTATGAACCGTGAGCAGGTGAATGGCGTGATAGAGAAGATGGCAGAGCGTGGTGTGGCTACGAACGTACACTACAAGCCTCTGCCAATGATGACTGCCTACAAGAAGATGGGCTTCGAGATAAAGGACTTCCCTAATGCCTTCGCCGCTTTCGACAATGAGATCACCCTGCCATTAAATACGAAGATGACAATGGAGGATCTGGAGTATGTGATTGAATGCATGACTGAAATACTCAAGGGCTAATGAAAAGACTTTTTGATATTATCGCAAGTGGCTGTGGACTAATCATCCTCAGCCCTTTGTTTGTTATCCTTGCTATCTGGGTTAAGTTGGATTCGGAAGGTCCAGTTTTCTATCGTCAGGTGCGTGTAGGATATAAGAACAAGGACTTCCGTATCTTCAAGTTCCGCTCTATGCGTATCGGTTCGGACAAGGGAAGCCTTGTAACCATTGGTGGACGTGACCCTCGTGTTACGCGTTCGGGTTACTTCATCCGTAAGTTCAAGTTCGATGAACTGCCTCAGTTGATCAACGTATTCCTCGGTGACATGAGTCTTGTAGGTCCTCGCCCAGAAGTTCGCCACTATGTGAACTACTGGACGGATGAGCAGATGCATGTGCTGGACGTTCGCCCTGGCATCACCGATCCTGCGAGCATCAAGTTTCGCAACGAGAACGAGCTGATGGAGAAGGCAGAGGATCCGGAGAACTACTACATCAACGTCATCATGCAAGAGAAGATAAAACTGTATCTGGAGTATGTGGAGAATGCCAGTTTCTGGTATGACATCAAGCTCATTTTCGAAACGTTTAAGGTAATCGTTACTGAACGATAATGGAATGGATTAGAAAGATATGGAGAGGTATATGCAAATTATGTGCACACCTCTTTTGGCCACAAAAGACTGATAAAACAAGATATGATTCAAATTGATAAGAATCTCATCCAGCAATTGCTAGATCAAGCTGTTGTGAATCCTCGACTCAGACAAAGCTATGATTTGAGAAATAGCGAGGAAGATGGCAGTCAGCGACTACTCTATGCCTTGATGCCAGGAACAAAGATTGATATTCATCGACACCCCAATAGCAATGAGACTTTCGTCTGCTTGTGTGGAAAGGTGGTTGAAGTGCTCTACGAAAAGGAATCTACAGTTGTAGACTTCCCAATGGGCATGGATGCTCAATATGTTGTTAATGGCAAGCGACTCAAAGAATATGCTCGTTACATGCTCGATCCTTCAATAGGTAACTTTGGATGTGTAGTACCAAAAGGGGCATGGCATACAGTGGAGGTACTTGAACCTTCAGTGATACTCGAAACTAAGGAAGGCAAGTATGGAGTTGATGGGACAGTAGTGTTGTGAGAGAACGCTTATAGAAGGTTCGCTATTCAATGAACTTATGAGTATGAGGTCAACTTATCAAAAGAATCAACTGAACATACTGGTGGCAGAAGGACTAAGGATGCTTTGTGAAGCAAATAACCAAATGGACTGTATCGGGATTGAGGTCTCGAATACAGTCCATTTTTCGTTTCTGGTAGCTCATGCGTTGAACTTGCAACGTCTGAACACATGGGGCACTCAAGCGTTACCCCATCGGATGGAGTTACAATTTGCCCATCACCTTCATGATGAGAATCAAGTTGCCACTGAAGAGCAGTTCAAGGATAATGATGAGGATGTAGCCGTGTGGCCACCAGCGGAGGCGGAGAACATCGATGTTGTCCTCTTCGTCACCATAGGCGTACTTCAAACGTGTAAGTTCCGCAAAGGTGCACTTGCGTGTTTCGTTCTTGAAAGCATTGGTTTCCTCTTTGAGTACACCATGTACTTTCTCAAGTGACTCAGGGCTGATGTCAAAGCGGAAGGTGTAATCTTCCTGCACAACCTTCACGAAGATCTCTTGGTTGTCTTTGAACGTCTTGAGTTCCTGAGTAAGACGGGCAATCTGTTTCTCGCTGGCATCCATCTTCTGCTGCATGAGGCCGTAGTTGCTGAGCAACTTCTCCTGAGTCTGAAGAAGACGGAGAGCAGCATCATCTACTGACGATTCGGTTGCAGAGGAATCACTCGAAGAAGATGTGCTTGGCTCTGGCGTGATGATGTCCTGCTCACCGAACAGAACATCATCCTGAAGTATCTTTTTGGCCATAGTGTTATGAGTTTATAAATGTTCGTTATCTGTGGAATCCACCACATCTCTTGATCTTAGGATGGTGCTTAGGTGTACAGAGTTGTGAAGCCCTACGAGCACACAGGCGCATCCATTCCTCGTCATCGTCCTTCTTGTTTCGTCCCCAGCCTGAGGTGTCGCCACCACCGCCACCATGCGATTCGGCAATGGTTGTTGCGGCATCGATATACCCGAAGAAGAGAGCAACGGCAACGTAGGCTATGGTCTTCTTGTCAGGTTGCTGATAAGCTACCTCCTCATCCTCGTAATCCTCAGCACCTGGAAGAGTGATCTCCTTCTGAAGGATGGCATCCAACGAAGGGAAGATGGACAGAACCTTACCCCCGTACTTGTTGCGGAAAGAAGGCAGGATAGATGAGTAGTCGTAATCGACCATCGAAGGCTGGGTGTGCGAATCGTTACCCCATCGGTTGGTGGATGACGTGCCAACTGAATTGGCACTAACGATAGTCCTGCTATTGATCCGGCTCTGTTGAACCAATTCAGGATGCAGCTTGCGCCATGTTCCTTCTATCTTGCCCCATGTAAGACCACGGTCAATCTCATTGGCAGGGATAGACGAGTTACCCCAGAAGAGACAGTAACCACGAATCTCGTTGTTCTCACTCTCGCGACGATAGAAATGTTCGAATCCCTTTCGTTCCAGACGAGCAAAGTAATCATCCCAGTCCCATCGAGGCATTTCACGAAGCGTGTTCATGCAAATGACTTTGAGTTTGTCACGATGTTCCTTGCCAATCTCCATAGATTGCTTCCAACCTCTCCGTTCGTTGAGAATGTTAGCAGCCATCTCTGCTTTCGCTTGAAGATACGAATCGCAGATGGTATTGCCCTCACGGTCGATACGATTGCCAAGAAGATGAATATGGTCGCATCCGTTATCTCCATCATGATGCAGCATCGCTACCCATTGCGTGTTTGCAACTGTAGTACGAGGGGTTGCATACGTACCCCTTTTTGTGACAGCTTCCGTAAGACTGTCAAGAATAGCGATGAACTCATGAACCAACTGAGCATGATCCTCGCGTGTCCATCCACGAGTTTCTTCTGCAGTAGGGCAGAGCTCAAAGCGTAGGATAGTGTTGTCAAGAGAACGTCCACGAGTGTGCTGATAGTAGTTGCGCTGATGCTGACGGAACTCGTCAAGAATCTCGCCAGCTTCGAGATTGAACATCAACACTGGGTCAGACTTGAGACCATGAGAAGTGACAAACTCCGCACGATCCTTGGTGATGGCATACTCCATAAGAGCAGCATCATGCGATACAGCTTTACCGTTTGCAGTCATAGTTATGAGCCTCTAAAAAGTCGTAGATAAAGTTGAAAACACGGTTTACGGCAGGAGACCAAATGCGCTGAGCACCGAGAGAAAGGATGTACTTCTTGCGAAACTCATCCGACTTACCCTTGGTTGCGGCATCCACTGCAGCTGCGAAATGCACGATGTCAACGCGAGCAGCAACGAGTCCTTCGAGGAACTGACGCTCCTCATCTGTGAGAGCAACACTGGTGCTTTTATCCGACAACAGACGCTTACGTCCCCATGCAGAGAGGTTCTTGTAGGGACTCTTCTTTGCCCTTTCCTGAAGTGTGTTGTACTGTTCCTCAGTAACCCGAATGCGGATATAGCACGTCTTGTTAGGCTTTGCGGGAGCCTTCTGATACTTGCGTTTTTTCTTCATAGAGAAATGATTATAAAGTGAAACATGTGATAACTATAATATGTAATAAGGTATAAGAACCAAATCATTCTACTCACTCCGAAGGAGAAGAACTGCGAGCCTGCGAGTGGTGGCAAGACGTTTTTGTGAGGCGTATAATTGGGTCACCAATTTGTCCCACAAAAACATTTCTTGCTGCTGCATGAAATGCCCTCCCCGAGGCTACGCAGTTTTCGAAGCTTTTAGGCATCAGCTATTCCAAGGCTGCACCTTCAAGTACTGATTCAGGTAAAGCAGATCAGAAGCAGAAGGATGCTGTTGGAGATAAGAAGGAATGAAGTCGATGGCACGCTTGCGAACCTCGTCAGAGAACTGGCTCCAGACATTCAGCGACTCGCTGCGGAACGAACCGAGTCTTGGATAGACCGCCTCGATAGCTTCAAGCGTAAGCGATTCGTTGCGAGTTGGAACGACTGGCTGCGAGTCGCTTTCGGAAGAGATAACATCGGCAACAACGTCCGATTCTACCGAATCAACAGAAGTCATAACCTCACTGAGCGACTTGGCAGAAGAAGATGAACTCTTGGAGTCCTTCTTCTTTGCTGGCGACTTCTTACGATTCGCATTCTCTCGGTTAGTGACGCATTGTTTCTCAGAGAACGAGCGCTGGTCATCAATGGTTGAACGGAACAGAGAAAAGAACGCCTTGAGTGCAGCATTAGTGAACGTAGGAACGATTCCCTCGTTGGCATAGGAGATGATGGCTCTCAACACAAGTGCGAGATCCTTGTCTTCAAGTTGTGCCAACGCAACGAGAAGATCGGTTGGTAATGAAATCTTTTTCATAAAACAGAAAAACTAAAAGTTAGACATAAATGTAAACTCGAACTTCAATGAAGTCTTTGTAAACGTCCGTTGTGGATTCAAGCGAGTGGTACCGCCCCGTTTGTTTCTGCAACGGACGTTTTCCGTTTGAACGATTCGTACCGGTTCGTACCGATTCGCTGAACTACGCCTGTAGATTCTTTCTCTCGCCCACAATCCTCTCGGCATAAGCTATGGCACGAGCGATGAGATCATCAACCGATTCGTCATCACGAACAACCATGTAACCGCCATGCTTACGGATTGAGGGAAGAACCTCAGAGGTAATCCAACGCTTGAAACACTTAGCCTGAGTAAGCTTCGAACCGAGGATGAGCGAAAAGACACCCGACTCGTTGATAAACACAGGACGCTGAGGTCTGCCCATGGTATCGCGAATCGTTACCCCATCCATCTTCTCGTCATCGTCCACATGATCAATGATAGCCTTCTTCGTGTTGTGATAGCCAAGGATGCTGGCAACATCACGAGCCACGAACCAGGGAGTGCCGTTCTCATCAGTATGAGTACGCACATTACCAAACTCAGTGTTGGTAAAAATTGTAATAGCATTATTCTCCATAAAAATCTTGTTGTGTTATGGGGTAACGGAAAGTTGACCCGAGTTAATCTTCTATAAGTTCCAAATCAAGTTTGTCAATCAGCAACTGCAAGGCAGGATTCCGTTGTATCATTCGGGCAAGTATCTCACGCTTCGTTTCTTCGAACAGCAGGAAGTCGCCAATATCCAAGCCTTGTTCTCGTTGCTCGTCAGTGGCAATATCCTCCAGATAGTGCGAGACAGTCACCGACTGACAGATGGATTGCAGTAAGGGCAGATGCTTGTTCCATTCATCATAACCTCCAAGGTCAGGAAAGAGAACTACCTCGCGACCGGCAAGTACATTCATCACCTCTGGCTTGAATCCTGTCTTTATGCCTCCTGTAGCCAACCAGAGATAATCGGGAAGGAAGTGAGCAGCAATCAAGCAGGTTTTCTCTGCTTCTACGACAGCAACCTTCTTGTTAGGACAGTTATCAAGCAGATGCTCACCAAAGAGACACAGGTTCATGTTGAAGTCAGGAAGTTTGAGTAACGAGTGAGCCCAAGTCACCTGATTGTATGGCTTCTTGATGCGATGACCATTGGCAGAATCATATCCCATCACCTTGCCTGTTCTATAATTGCCCTGAATATCCCGATACCAATAAACAGTAGATCCATTCCATTGGCGTGAAGTCCCGACATTGTATAAGCGAAAGATACGCTCTACCTCTTCGTTCCCGAACTTGGTAGCAAGGAATCTGAACAGAGGATTTAGATGGTAGTGACCAAAAGTCTGATTGACCAGCTCGCTATCAACAAACGATACAGGTTTCTCCTCATATACAGCATCAGAAGGAAGTGCGATAGGGGAGGAAGAAATATTGCTGGTTTTGACAGGCGTAGCATTCTTACCTGCATCAAGCAACCCCATGTCACCATGCTCCTTGCCCATGAGTTCCTTCAAAACCTCAGGATTATCACGGAAGTACTCCTTCGGAGGATAGTGATAGCCACACTTGTTGATGCGGTCACAGATACATACTTCGTCAGGGAATGTGATTTCCCCTAGCGTATCAACATATCTTGTAGCACAACGCTTGCGATGACACTTCGGACAGGTAATCTTGCTGCCAGGAGTGTATTTCTGTAGTTTGAAACGATAATCTGTCATATAAATCCGCATTAATCTGTTGTTGTTATGCTGTTAGGAGGTCAATCCAGTGCATCTATTCTTCTTACGTGCACTCATGCACTCTGCACTCGCACTGTGTAACTTGCACAAACTCAGACGCTTTGATGAGTGCAGTGCAAAGTGCACGAGTGCATCATATAAATAAGAATGCACAGAAGAGAGTAAAGCAAACATATTCTTTAGCTGCTATTGGTCATAATCTTACGATAATGCCCAAGACTTACCTTGATGATACTTGGATTAGCCTGAGAACACAGATGCTTAAGATGAGTAAACAGTCCTCTACGCTTTAGTCCTACACGAGTCCAGGCATCAAGAGCCTGTTCTGTAGTAAACTCATCAGGGAGCATGTTGAGCCACACCTCGTTGACATCACGTGTCTCGTTGGATAGGGCAACTGCTTTCATACGAGCATAAGTACGATAGTAGTATTCAATAAGGCGCAAAGCCCCCTTCATAGACACGTCATCAACGAAGTCCACGTGCGACTCACCAGCAGCCCATCGCAAAACCTGCAGCACGAGAGCCAATCGAGGAACAATACCATTGAGCTTGTGAAGATGCGAGTCAAACGCATCTGTCTTGGCAGTAGAGTTGATAAGACTGGCATTCTTGTTGTTCCAAGCATAGAAGAGCCTACGTGCTTCTTCGGACTTACGTAGAACAGAAGGAATGATCTCAAGGTCACCCTCACGATATTTGCATTCAATCGCAAGAATCTTGCGGATGATCTCGTTCCACTTCTTCTGTGCTTGAAGAGCCTGTTCAGACTCCGATTCCTCAGACATATCCCATAGAGGTACAGTCAGATTCTCTGGAGCCACGAACAATAAGCGGTCAGTAAAGCCATTACTCATAAACTCAGGCGTAAAGAGATGATGAAGCAATGACTCCTGAATACCTCCAACAAGATTGATGCAAGGGATGGGAATGATGATGTGACTCTCCTCATCCTTTCGAGTGTAGTTGATAGGCTCACCAGAGAATGCAGAAAGCAAGTCCTCAATGATCTTGTTGTCTGTGCTATACCTGCTGCGAGACTTAATCAGAGCAAGAATCTCATCGACATTGACGAGAATACCACGCTGGTTGTAGTAATGTCGCTGGTAAAGCGTTTCAGGAGTATAGTCATTGAAGATGAACTGAACCTTCCGAGGCTTCTCAACATAACTGTTCTTGCCACTCTCAGCTACCGTACGGCGATAATTCTCCAACTCCTTGCGAAAGGAATATGACAATTCCGTGTCATAGTCGCGAATAGGCTTGAGTGCAAACCTGAGCGCAGGCGTCTTGCCCGTGCCAGGATCACCGACAAGTACAAAGAACAAGGCACAGTTCGTGTACCAATCGCCACGAACGTGAATACTGAAAGCATTACCAACGGCAGCAGTGGCAGCAGAGAGCATAGCCGTAGAAAGGAACTCAAGATTGAGACCATTGTACTGTACCGCATCCAGAATGATCTTCTGCACAACAGCAGGAAATACATCCAGAGGGAAACCGAAATCATCAACATGCTCCACTTCTCTGCGGATGGCGTTACATATATCTAATGTGTTCATAGAAATTGACTTTACAGTTAGATATGTAACATTAGGCAATGATGTTCTGCTCTTTTTTATCACCCTTTCGAGCATACCGGAGATTACCAATCTTGTTGATCATCTCTTTAGGAAAAAGTACACGTGCACCTATGTGTACGGGTGTAATATGCCCCAGTTTTACATGGCGCCAGATACATTGCGTACTCACCTTCCATTTCTGGGCAAGTTCCTTGGCAGAATAGTATTCGCCCAGTTCAGTCGGAGCCTCTGTGTTTTCTTGTAATACCTCACGCACAGCCTTCTTTATAAGGTCGCTCATGACAACCTCAAAGTCAGGACGGCGCATAAGAATCATTTCATTATCCATTGTTTTTACTGTTTTTAGTTCAACATTAGCGTCACGGATCCTGTGACAATTACTTTGGAATTCCGCTGCAAATTTACTAACATTCCAAAGTGGCTGCAAGACTTTCAAAACGTGGTTTTTATGACCGCTTACAGTTGTCTATATATCTAAGAGTCAAAGATATACAAAAGGCAAAATTTCTTAAATGTGGTTGATTCGTGGTCGATGCGTGGGACGAATCCCTGCACCAGGCGACATAATAGAGAATTGGATATTGAAAAAGCAAAAAAATAGCCGTATCAGAGTCCTTGTTCGGATCCTGATACGGCTATTTATGTTTCCGTACGAGATGCTTTACGCGAGCTGAATTTTATGATTCTTCATTGTCTTCGCTATTCAGATTTTGACTGAGTTTGGCATAATTTTCACTATAAAGTGCGGCACGCTTGATGGCAAGTTTTATGTCTGCTATGAGGTTGAGATCTTCTTCGAGTTTGGTTGCGCCAACCTCGTAGGTATGGGCATTGTAGTGCTTCTCCGATATACCAACGGATTTGAGCATAAGGAGAATCCATTCGTCCTTATACTGTTTGTTGATGATAAAATTGGAAATCTCCTTGAAAAGATAGCAGCACCTCGTCTTCTGTTTGCTCTTGATGCATATTGGGGGATTAGCATCTTTCAGGTTCAGCCAACCAATCACATTTGACATTGTGGTAGGCTCTATCAACCGATCGTTGCAGACCTTGTAAAGCATGCAGCAAAGGGAATGTTCAAGGAAGTCAAAATGCCTGGCAACACTTAGTACCTCAGCCTCGGATAAAAGTACTTTCTTCGTCCTCATTCGCCAGTCCCTTTCCTCATAGCATGAATATCTTCTATTGCAGATGCAGCAATATCCTTCATCTTTGTAACGAGCACAACGAGCATGTCCATTTCAAAGTAGTAGATTGGCGCAATATATTCTTCCTGCTTCTTATATTCAGCAAAAAGCCTATCAACCTGGGGCTTGAGTGTATTGTAATAAAGACTCTCTTTCTCATCGCATTCCTTGCGTAGGGTAGAATATTCTTCGTCCGTCTCCCACATGAAGTCAAGCTTGTTGGAGAGCTCTTGAATTCGTTTCCATGTTGATGTTGCCTCGGTAGAAGCCGACTTGTATGCATTGTCGAATTGTTCCAGGTACTTGTTACAGTCTCGCTTGAAGTCTATAGTATTGAGCTTCTTCTCGTTGTTGCTATAGAACATGAGAAATGACTCCATGTCATGCTGTAGTCTGGTAAACACATCCAATGCTCCTTCTGCTTCACTACGGATCTGCTCAATGGCATCAGACACCAGATCATTGGTTGACTGGTAATGAATGAAGAAATCCACAATCAGTTTTTCCTCACTGATGGCTAAAGTTCCATCTTGTAGGAAAGACTCCAGCAGCTTCTTGACCAGGCTGAGATCTTCAAGTATTTGGGAAATGTTGATATTCATGAAAATACAAAATAATAACTCTTTAGAGAGATTGTATCACTTTATGCCGGATTGATACCATGCCAAAAGTTCCCTAAGATGCGATACAAGCAAGTACACTTTTGTGTTTGGATTTGCTTCTATCGGATCCTTGTCCTTCTGTTTCTCGTCAAGAGACCTTGCTCTGTTTATAGCCTGATCTTCATTGCCAGATGCAAGAATTACATCCACGACGTCCTTGTCACCGTGGTTATATTTGAATTGCGTTTCTGGAGTACGCCCCTTGTTGATGAGATTTTCCAGCCTCTCATATAGGCCAATAATCCCTTCTTCGGGTTTGCTATGCCTAGGAATCGCAGTTTCAGAGTCAATTTCTGTCAGGTGAAGGAGAAGCCAAAGTTCAAAGCACTCATTGCTGTAAGCGATTTTGATACCATTGACAGCTGCCTCTTCAAATGCCTTTTTGAAGTTCTCGCGTGTCTTAGGTTGCTTGTCAAGATCATCCTTGTCAAACACCGCCCATACTTCGTCAACTTCCTTCCTGTGCTTTTCAAAAGAGGACAGTTTCTCTTCGACAGCCTGCCTGACGACTCCGAGGGAGTTTCTTCCAGAGCCGATAGGTACAAGCATGACTGTGTCATAAGGAAGAATTCTTTCAAACTCTTCCTTAAATTTGTTGAAATAATAAGGTTCTGTACCTTCGTCCTCGAAGACTATCATGATAAGCTCACGGTAATGGCGAACGGATTTAGGACGCTCAAGTACATCCTTCGTCTTTTCCTTTAGTTTGCCTTTTCGTGCCATAGAATATTCATGATATTTTCCTTGAACTTACCCAGTACAGGAATTGCGCCATAGCGTCCCTCCATATATCGGCGTTCCTTGTCAGAATCCTTACGCTCCTTCTCCTCGACAACCTTTCCATCGCGTTCACCGAAATAAACAAAGTCAGAAAGAGAGAATATCTCGGTGCTTTCCCATTTGTTCTTCTCACAGAAGTAAATCTGGTCTCGTCTCAGTTTCGCGAAACTAAGGAGATTGGTGTCATGGGTTGCAAAGATGAGCTGAGCCTTCTTGGGATTGCACTTCTCGTCCAGGAACATGTCAATGACATTGAGGGTGAGAATTGGATGCAGTTTAGCTTCTATTTCGTCTATTATCAGTACACCGCCGTTGGCCAAAGCCCAGATGATAGGACCTGTCATCTGAAGCGTCTTTATAGAGCCTTCAGATTCATGTTCCTCAAAATCCCATGACATCTTTATTCCTGTAGGATTGCCATCCTTGTCGTAGGTTTGGTGGATAGATTGGATGTTGTATGCCTCCAGCCCCTTGAAGGAGGATGTTTTCTCATTGCCGTCATTAGCCTTTGGCGTATTCTCCATTTCAAGAGTGAGAATGTTTACCCCTTCAACACCAATTGAGACCTCATTAAGATATTTGTTTATAATTCCCCTTTTGTCTGGATCTTTCCATAGTTCTACGGTCTGGCTTTCATGTGCCTCAGTATAGAGGCCATTGATGATGATGAATGAATCGAACCAGGCCAGGACGTTTTTGGCTTCTTCGATGTTGAATGCATCACTTTGAGACAGGAATAGAGCATTGTCTCTTGTAGAGTCAATGGCAGCGTCAACAAGCGCTTTCTTGCTGCAGAAAGGCGTGCGCACATCTATAGTATCCTCTTCTCTGATAAAAAGAGGAACCTCTCGCCCAGAAATCTTTCGATAAAGCCATTCCTCCTTGATGGAAGTCTTGTCAAAGGAGAATCCGTAGCGATACCGTATTTCGTTATGGACAAAAATAATTTCAAATACAGTAGGCATCTGGGAATAGCCTTCGCGCAGCAAGAACGGATCATAGGGCAGTTTTGCCGTAGAAGCAGTTCTTGAAGACGTGTGGATGATAAAATCCATCAAGCTCATAGCACGAAGGAAGTTGGATTTTCCACTGGCGTTTGCACCATATAGCGCAGCGGCATTCAAGGCAGAAAAAGAAGAAACAGAAGTGATATTCTCAATGAACTCTTTCTGCTTAGGAGCAGGCACTAGGTTCAATGTCTGCTTCTCGCCTATAGAACGAAAGTTGGTGATTGAAAATTCGAGTAACATGGGATATTTTGTAATTACGCTGCAAAATTAAGCATTTTCACTGACAAAACAATACTTTCATTGACTATTCCTAAAATTAGTTGACAGAATTGGATGCGATTAACTAATTAGGTTTA
>ENA-ORRQ01000272-ORRQ01000272.1-human-gut-metagenome-genome-assembly--contig:-NODE-272-length-54603-cov-9.676175_pt1 | contig 54603 bp, 45 predicted proteins | sample MGYA00242177_ERZ509138 | MGnify/ENA primary metagenome ERZ509138 (study PRJEB26280, sample SAMEA2338628) | human gut metagenome | biome: human gut; feature: human-associated habitat; material: faeces... | reverse complement strand
AGATAAGTGAAATTTCTGACATGGCAAAATCCTGAGCAACTTTTTGTTGCTCAGGTGCTTATAAAAAATATTAAATTATAGTGTTGCGGAATTAAGGGATAATTATCAATATCATATCTTCAGCCCTTATAGGGTCTGCCCCCTCGGTGCCCACGTTGACCACCAGCATGGCCTTGTCACAGGCTTTGCCATCAACAAGGGCGTTGACCTTTGGTTCAATGTCCGTGAGGACGCCATAGTGAAACTCTCTTCCCTTTCCTTTGAGGGAACGGTGGAGTTCGACCTTGCCAAGCGAACAGAGGTAAGGGAAAAACATTGGGGCGACTATGCCCGTGGAGCGAAATATGCGTTGAAGAAACGCTTTGAGCTGACTCATGGCATCGAGGGAGTCATAAAAGGTACGCTGCCAGTTGGCGGTCTCAGTTCCTCAGCCGCAGTCCTCATCGCCTACGTCATGGCATTCGCCAAGGCCAACGGCATCCGCCTCCAACCCTTCGAAGTGGTGCAGATAGCATCAGAAGCAGAACGTGAGTACATCGGCCTGAACAACGGCATTCTCGACCAGGCCTGCATTGCTTTGGGAAAGAAAGATGGTCTGCTGTTCCTTGATTGCGATTCCAACGACTACCGCATCATTCGCCGCAACCCATCAATGCCCGACTTCGAGATAGGTATCTTCTTCTCAGGTCTCACCCGCAGCCTTGTCAACAGCGACTACAACCTCCGAGTTTTCGAATGTAAGACAGCTGCATGGAACATGCTTGCCTATCACGAGCAGCCTCTGAAGACCTTTGATAAGACCTTCCTTCGAGATATACCTAAGGAGACCTTCGACAAGACCCGTGACATGATGCCATCCCGCTTTGCCCGTCGTGCCGAGCACTTTTATAGTGAATACCGCCGTGTGCGCCAGGGAGTGACAGCATGGGAGACAGGCAACCTCCAACTCTTCGGCAAACTGAGTTTCGATTCTTGCGAGAGCAGCATCCACAACTACGAGTGTGGTTCTCCCGAACTCATCTCCATCTACAACATCATGCGCCCTCTTCAGGGAGTCTATGGAGGTCGCTTCTCAGGCGCCGGTTTCAAAGGAGCCGTCATTGCCCTTGTCGATCCATCCTACAAGGAAGAGATAGAAAAGACGTTGACCGAGCAGTATCTGAAGGAATACCCCGAATACACCGACACCTTCAAGGTCTATTGGGTACAACCCGACGATGGCGCAAGGTTTGTTGCTTCGGAGAAGCAAAATTAAAAAATTAAAGAACTCAACTTCTTTAACTCCTTTAACTTCTTTAACTCCTTTAAATATAGTAAACAATAATAATATGCTTCAATATAATATAGATTTAAACGGAAAAACCGTACTGGTGACAGGAGCAGCCGGCTTTATCGGCAGCAACTTGGTAAAGAGACTGCTGTATGAGTTTGAAAACATCACAGTAATCGGCATCGATTCCATCACCGACTACTACGATGTCAACATCAAGTACGAACGCCTGAAGGAAATAGAAAATATAATTGACGTACATTCACGACCAATTAGCGATCATTCGCGTTCAATAAACAACACCTGGACGTTCATTAAGGGCAATATCGCCGACAAGTCCCTCATCGACAAGGTCTTCACCGACAACAATATAGACGTTGTAGTCAACCTCGCCGCCCAAGCAGGAGTCCGTTACAGTATCACCAACCCCGATGCCTATATCGAGTCCAACCTCATCGGTTTCTACAACATCCTCGAAGCCTGCCGTCATCACGAAGTCTCTCACTTAGTATATGCCAGCAGTAGCAGCGTCTATGGCTCCAACAAGAAAGTGCCATATTCCACCGATGACAAGGTTGACAATCCCGTGTCCCTCTATGCCGCCACAAAAAAGAGCAACGAACTGATGGCACATGCCTACAGTAAGCTCTACAACATACCTTCCACAGGTCTCCGCTTCTTCACCGTCTATGGTCCTGCCGGTCGTCCCGACATGGCCTACTTCGGCTTCACCGACAAGTTGGTGAAGGGCGACACCATCAAAATCTTCAACTATGGCAACTGCAAGCGTGATTTCACCTACGTCGATGACATCGTCGAAGGAGTCATCCGTGTGATGCAGCACGCCCCAGAAAAGAAAAATGGAGAAGACGGTCTTCCCATCCCTCCGTATAAAGTATATAACATCGGCAACAACAGTCCCGAGAACCTGCTCGACTTCGTCACCATCCTTCAGGAAGAGCTCGTCAGTGCAGGCGTGCTCCCCAAAGACTACGATTTCGAGTCCCACAAGCAACTCGTGCCCATGCAGCCCGGTGATGTCCCCGTCACCTACGCCGACACCACCGCTCTCGAACAAGACTTCGGCTTCAAGCCCTCCACCTCCCTGCGTGATGGTCTCCGCCGCTTCGCCGAGTGGTACAAAGCCTATTATGGATAAAAGTTGTATAAGTAGTCCCTGTTGTCGAGAGGATAGGCAACAGGTCAGTGCCTTCCCCTGTACCTTTTAATTTCATAAAATTTTCGATGGGTTTTGCATTAGGTCATGCTTTGGATGAAGAGTTTTCTTGTCAAGTAAGCAAACTTCAAAGGTTTGTCAAACATGGGCCAAGTTTAGGTCGTTTCGTCGAACGTTTGCTTATTGACACCTTAAGGAAATATTGCCCAAAGAAGTATTCCATTTCTTCTGGTTTTTATTATTCACAAAAACCAACAGTAAACGAACAATCTTCCAGTCAATTGGATGTGTTTTTCTACGATGAAATCAATTACCCCGTATTGTTTGACTGTTCCGAATTTGTAGTAGTGCCGCCAAAATCGATCAGGGGAGTTATTGAAGTAAAATCAACGATAAACAAGGCTGCAATTAACCAATTGCTGAAGCAATCTGATTCGCCAAATGCTGTTGAATTACCAGCAGAAGTAAAGTTTAATTTGATTGGTGTCAAATCAGACCTCAAGGCTGATTCCGTTTATGAATATATAAAAGAATACTATGCTCAAGAAAATTCTGTGGTAAGACTACTTGGAATAGTGTATTGTTTAGAATGGCACGAAATTATAATTTTTGACTATCGTAACAACAAATATCAGATGCTATTGCTAAATAATTTTGAATTAGGTATATCTTCCTTCTTCAATCAAATACTTTATGATATATATGGAAAAGACGTTTATCTTTCAGCTGCAAATACCATTGGTCCTTCTTTATTTATTCCAATAAAGAGTTGTGTTCTGCGGGCGATTGAATAAATGAGAGAAACTCGGAAAAAATTATATGGAGTGAAATGTTGGCCGAATTTTTTTTGTTTAATCGACAGTTTTATGCCACATCTATGGCAAAGACAATCGCAACTCTGATTAAAATTTTATAAAGCAAGATAGGCTTCGTCTCGTCTGATAGGCGATATAAAATACCGACCGTAGTACGTCAGCTGTAAATGTAATCATAATCTTATGGTGAAAGATGTTGGTTTTTTGCATGGTATCCAAAAAGCAATCAGTAATCAATCATCAGTCATCTATGATTAACATCATATCACATCATCCTTACATCTTCTCTACCATAGCCATCCTCTTCCTCTTTGGTGTCTTCATCATAATATATGAGATACGAAGAGCAATTAAGGTATCTGACGATTACGAAGAATGTTATTTTTGTTAATTGCTGCTTATTTATGGCAATTACTGTTTACCCCAAACAGTCCGCTTGCGGACACTCATAATAATATAGACATACTTTTATGGAAATAATAAAAACATCCATAGACGGCGTGCTCATCATTGAGCCCCGTGTATTCAAAGACTCTCGTGGTTACTTCTTCGAGAGCTTCTCTCAGAGAGAGTTCGACGAGAAAGTAACGCCCATACTTGGACATAGTATAAACTTCGTGCAAGACAATGAGTCAATGTCATCATACGGTGTGATGCGAGGCCTGCATTATCAACGTATGCCATATACACAGAGTAAACTCGTGCGCTGCGTTAAAGGCGCAGTCCTCGACGTAGCCGTTGACATCCGCAAGGGTTCTCCGACATTCGGCCAGCACGTAGCAGTAGAATTGACAGAAGACAATCATCGTCAATTCTTCATACCCCGTGGATTTGCTCATGGCTTCGCAGTACTGTCAGAAACAGCTGTATTCCAATACAAATGCGACGAGTTCTATCATCCCGAGGCTGATGGCGGCATCAACATCAAGGATGAATCTCTTGGCATCGACTGGCGCATACCAATGGAGAAGGCGATACTCAGTGAAAAGGACTTAAAGCATGCATGCTTGAAAGATGCAGTGCTCGACTTTGACATAAACGACAAGTTATACTAATCATCTTCACTGTTCAGATACTGCCTGTTTTTAATGAGCAACTTTTCAGGTAAGTCTGAATGGTGGAGATACATTAAGATAAATATATGAAGGGTATAGTATTAGCCGGTGGCTCGGGTACCAGGTTGTACCCCATCACCAAGGGTATCAGCAAGCAGCTGATTCCCATTTTCGACAAACCAATGATTTATTATCCTATCTCAGTGTTGATGCTCGCCGGCATCCGTGAGATTTTGATAATCAGTACTCCATTTGATTTGCCAGGCTTCAAGCGACTTCTTGGCGATGGCAGCGACTTCGGGGTAAAGTTCGAGTATGCAGAGCAGCCATCACCCGATGGACTCGCACAGGCATTCACTATAGGTGCTGACTTTATTGGCGATGATGCAGCATGCCTTGTACTTGGAGACAATATCTTCCAAGGTGTTGGTTTGACAAATATGCTTATAGAGGCAGTACGCACAGCCGAGGAAGACAATAAGGCTACAGTCTTTGGATATTGGGTATCAGATCCTGAAAGATATGGTGTTGCTGAATTTGATGCAGACGGCAATTGTCTAAGCATAGAAGAGAAACCCGAACATCCGAAGAGCAACTATGCTGTTGTAGGCTTGTACTTCTATCCAAATAAGGTGGTAAATGTGGCTAAGGCCATCAAACCATCTGCACGTGGAGAATATGAGATAACTACTGTTAATCAGCGATTCCTTGAAGATGGAGAGCTAAAAGTACAGACCTTAGGCCGTGGCTTCGCATGGCTCGACACTGGAACACATGATTCCCTATCCGAGGCTTCTACATATATAGAGGTATTGGAGAAGCGCCAGGGCTTAAAGGTGGCATGTCTTGAAGGAATAGCATTCCGCAAGGGATGGATTACTGCCGACAAGATGCGTGAGCTGGCAAAGCCCATGCTGAAGAACCAATACGGCCAGTATCTGCTTAAAGTAGTGGAAGAAGTGGAAAGGACAGGTCAAGCAAATCTTTAATCAATAATCAGCAATCTGTCATCAATATGAGAAGGCGATACTCAGCGAGAAGGATTTGAAGCATGAATGTCTGAAAGACGCAGTGCTTTACTTTGATATAAACGACAAGTTGTACTAATCATCTTCAATGTTCAGATACTGCCTGTTTTTTATGAGCAACTTTTCAGGTAAGTCTGAATGGTGGAGATAAATAATTAATTGTATGACTATTGACTCATCACAAGAAAATAACAAACGCATAGCGAAGAACACCCTTCTTCTCTACTTCCGCATGCTCCTGACCATGGTGGTGTCATTGTACACCAGCCGTGTGGTACTTGGTGCTTTGGGAGTGGAGGACTATGGTATATACAATGTGGTAGGTGGAGTTGTGGCAATGTTCTCGATGTTATCGGGATCATTGTCAGCTGCCATATCACGTTTCATTACATTTGAGTTAGGAACAGGAAACAAGGAGAAATTGAAGAGAGTGTTCTCTTCTTCAGTTACTATTCAGATGGGATTAAGTGCCATCATTCTGGTATTAGCAGAGACAGTGGGCTTGTGGTTTTTGAACAACAAGATGGTGATACCTGAAAGCAGAATGTATGCTGCCAATTGGGTATATCAACTCTCCCTGCTTACGTTTGTCATCAACCTCATAAGCATACCTTACAACGCTGCCATCATAGCTCATGAACGAATGTCTGCCTTTGCCTATATCAGCATCTTTGAGGCAGTAAGTAAACTCTTAGTGGCATATAGCATCGTCATTTCACCTATTGATCGTTTGATACTATATGCAATTATGTTAACAATGATTGCAATAATCATTCAAATGACTTATGGTATATACTGTAGGAAAAAGTTTAGCGAATGTACCTATCATTTCATCTATGATCATGATTTGTTGAAGCAGATGTTTGGGTTTGCAGGGTGGAACTTCATAGGAGCATCCTCTGCATTGCTGAGAGACCAAGGTGGTAATATTGTTATCAACCTCTTCTGTGGTCCGGCAGTCAATGCCGCACGAGGTATGGCGGTTCAAGTGAATACCGCCATCCATTCGTTTGTGACAAATTTCATGACGGCATTGAATCCGCAGATAACCAAATCGTATGCAGCAGGAGACCAAAAATATCTGATGACGCTACTCTTTCAAGGCGCAAGACTTTCATTCTATATCCTTCTTCTGCTTTCTTTGCCCGTCATCGTCAATACCCATTACATACTCCATTTGTGGTTAGGACAAGTGCCAGAACATACAGTGCTCTTTGTTCAATTAGTATTGATTTTCGGCATGTGTGAGTCTATTTCATCTCCATTGATAACTGCAATGCTTGCAACTGGAAAGATTCGCAACTATCAACTTGTAGTGGGAGGTTTTCAGATGATGAATCTTCCTATATCGTACGTCTTTCTTCGATTAGGAGCAATCCCCGAAACCGTATTGATTGTTGCAATAGCAATTTCTCAGTTGTGCCTTGCTGCGAGACTCTATATGCTTAGAGGCATGATAGGTCTAAAAGCACGAGATTTCATCAAGAAGGTATATCTAAACGTGATTATAGTGACAGTCCTGTCATCAATCCTTCCATTTGTACTTTCAAACATCCTCGATGAAAACTTCATAAGCTTTGTATTGCTATGCATTGTTACTCTTGTTTCAACGCTTCTCATCGAGTTTTATGTAGGGTGTACGTTGCAGGAAAGACAGTTTGTTATATCAAAAATGAAAACAATAATCAAAAAGAAATATGATAAGAATAAATGACTCAGCTGATTGCTGCGGATGCACTGCCTGTGCCAGCATTTGCAATCATGAAGCCATCACCATGGAGCCAGACGCATTGGGCTTCCTCTACCCGAAAGTGGATGAGTCGAAATGCGTTGAGTGTGGTCTGTGCGAGAAGGTTTGCGCCTTCAATGACAACTACGACAAGTCGTTGAATCTGCCCAAGCCCGATGCGTATGCAGCTCGCCATAAAGATATGGATGAGGTTATGAAGAGCCGTAGTGGAGCAGCATTTGTGGCAATCTCCGATTATATCCTCGAACAGGGAGGCGTAGTATATGGAGCAGGCTACAAAGACCATTTCCGTGTTGCTCACAAGCGTGCCACCACCAAGGAAGAGCGTGACGAATTCCGTGGCAGCAAGTATGTTCAGAGCGACCTCACTGGTGTCTTCCGTATGGTCAAGCAAGACTTAAAAAACGGGCTCACCGTTCTTTTCTCTGGTACTCCTTGCCAGACATCGGGACTCAACAGTTATGTAGGCAAGAAACTCAGGCAGAACCTGGTTTTGATTGACATAGTGTGTCATGGCGTCCCTGGCCCATATATTTGGCGCGACTATCTTGCCTACTTGGAGAAGAAGCAAGGCGATACCATCACCATGGTCAACTTTAGAGACAAAGAACGCTTCGGCTGGGCAGCGCATAAAGAAACATTTACATTCGGGGGGGGTATAAAATGAGTTTCACATATTTATTTTATTCGCATGTGGCATTCCGCAAGTCTTGTTATAAATGCCATTTTACAAATACTACTCGCCCCAGTGACATTACAATTGCTGACTTCTGGGGTTGGGAGAAGACAGATCCCCGTTTTAATGAAGATGACAAAGGATGTAGTTTACTTCTTGTAAATACAGAAAAGGGGCGTAAAATCATGGAGGCTGTAAAAGAAAGAATGAATACATTACCTGCCAATCTTGAGAATTGTTTGCAACCCAATATGGTAACCCCATCCCCGATGAACAAAAATAGAGAGCGTTTCGAGAATGATTTCAGACGATGTGGATTCAAATATGTATATTATAGATACGGCAATGTCGGACTTGTGTATCAATTAAGACGTATTAAACAATTTATTAAAAAGATTACAAACCGATGAAAGTAGGTATTCTCACATTTCATACTGCAAAAAACATTGGTGCTCAATTACAGGCATTCGCTTTAACTGAAACTTTACTATCATTAGGACATAAAGTAGAAATAGTCAGATATGAGCCTGAGTATTTATCTAAGCCTTATAAATTTTTCAGAAAAGTAAGAATTGAGAATGGAATTTTGTCTTGTGCAAAACAAATAATTCTTCACTTATTGTTTGATATCCATTCGTGGATAAGAACAATTATCCACTATAAAAAATTTAGGAATGGTTATCTGAAATTTTCGGCAACTGTATATCGTAATATATCAAGTCTAATCAGCTGCGACTATGACGCATTAATAGTAGGGAGTGACCAAATTTGGAATCCTGAAATTACAGATAATAGATTAGATGACTTTTACACACTGAACTTCTGTTCTAACAATATTCGCAAGATTTCCTATGCCGCAAGTTTTTCAGCAGCATTAATGTCACATGAAAGCGCCCAGGAGTTGGCAAAAAGAATCGATAATTTTCACTCGGTAAGTGTAAGGGAAAAAGAACTGAAGTCTTTGTTGTCCGCTTATACTAATAAGAAAATAGATATAGTAGTTGACCCTACACTGCTTCTTGACAAAATAGAATGGAAAAAATTAGTTAGTAATAAAAGAATCATCAAGGAGAATTATGTTTTGGTTTATCAGGCGAGGGGTTTAAAAAGTCCGATAATGAAACAAGCGAACCAACTTGCTGAAAAATATCATGCGAAAGTTTATGATGCTTCTGGAATGAATTATAGAGTAAGACACAATAGTGTCCAATATGTTAATCCTATAGAATTCCTTAATCTCGTATTTTATGCTGAGGCTATTGTAACTGTTTCATTTCATGGAACTGCCATTTCTTTAATATTGGAAAAACCTTTTTATTCGGTTGTTCTTGGCGATGGCAGAGATGGGAGAGTTGTTGATTTGTTGACAAATGTAGGATTAAATAATCTTTTGGTATCATCTTCTGAGGAACTGCAACCGCAAAATATTGATTTCACAGAGCCAATAAAGCGATTGAATCATCTTCGGCAGCAATCAATTAAATACATAGAGAATGCTTTATTATGAGACAAAATAGGAATTCAAACGTTGAAGCCCTACGAGTGCTTCTAATGCTGCTGATTATTCTTCTACATTTGTCGGGAGAGTTTTTTGATATTAAGGAAATCCGATTGTACCAGAACGATATTACTTCTTCGTCAGTTCTTTCATTAAGGATGCTTTTTGTACTTGGAGTAAATACCTTTGCGTTTACCTCTGGCTATTTCGGCGTTAAAACTACCCCCCCCCAGCAAGTTTATAGAAAACTAATACAGTATGAACTATTAGCATTGTCGTGGGGATTTATTATGATAATTTTAGATGTCGCTGTTAATGGAATTAACATGCAACATATTTTGCGACTGTCACTCCCAACTTCGTCTGGAGTATGCTGGTATTTTTCAGCGTATATGATGTTGTTAGCCATTGCTCCTCTGCTCAATACTGGAATTGAGAATCTGTCTAAAGATCAATATCGATTAATAATCATTTTTCTCTTCTTTGTTGAGTTTATTGGCGGTATGATATTCCATGCAAACGGAACTACATTCATGCAGTTATTTCTGCTTTATCTGTTAGGGCGATATATAAGAATACATGGTGTGAAATTGCTCGATGATAAAGCAATACTCCTGTTCTTTTCTTCTACGTTGACAAATATGATAGTCGTTTTTATTTGTAGTTATTGGAATATAGGAGGCGACAGCATTGTCAAACTTATAGAAAGCAACCGTAACCCATTAGTTTTGATTTCAGCCATCTCGCTCTTTCTTATATTTAAGAACTTTCACAAGGATATCCCTCTGTTGTCATATATATCAAAACTTGCTCCGTATATGTTCTCAGTTTATATATGCCATGTTTGTATTCTGTACATAGGTGTTATTGATTTCAAGAAATATGTGTTAGTGTCTCCTTTTGTTAGTCTCATTATATATTCTTTTGTCACTCTTCTTGTATGTGTTGCATTTGAGAAATTGAGAATGGTTATAATAGATAAACCTATAAAGAAGATTTCCGATCTCATAAATAATAAATTTCAAATCTCATGAATATACTATATATTATGCGCTTTTGGCCTGTTTATGGAGGCGGTGAGACAATAACTGCAACCCTCTCCAACGCATTGGTGAAAAAAGGTCACTCGGTGCACATTGCATATCAGTACGAATGTAATCGAGATCCAATGCCGTATTCAATCGATGATAAAATCAGGCAATTTAAGACTCCTACATCCGGTTATTTTAAATCGGAAGATGTAAGAAAGCTGCACGATTATATCGTATTACATAACATTGATGTTATGATTAATCAGTGGGGCGATGCCGTTCTCTGTGATAAAGCAAGGAAAGATACGAAATGTAAACTTGTTACCTGTTGGCATCTGAATGTGATAATCCCTTCAACAACAAATGGAGTCAAGCGTAAGCTGTTGAGGCGTTTGCTTGGGCAAAGTCTGTATGACAAATATGACAGGAAAAAACAAATCCAATCGCATTTGAGAAATTTTGAACATTCAGATATGTATGTTTTCCTTTCTGATTCTTTTAGAAGTGAATTTTGTAATATAGCAGGAATTACTTTTCCAACTGATAAATTGGGAAGCATATCAAATCCTCTTACTTACCATTTCAAATACGATATGGCAAATTATCCGAAGAAGAAAAAGCAGGTTCTGTTTGTTGGTAGAATATTTGAGTATCATAAACGGCTTTCGTATGTACTTAAAGTGTGGCAAATGGTTGAAAAAGAAGATCTGTATGATGAATGGAACTTGGTGATTGTTGGTGATGGTCCTGACATGGAAAATACGAAGCGGCTTGCTGAAAACCTTTGTTTACGTAGAATCTCTTTTGCGGGTTTTCAGAATCCCCGTTCTTTTTATGAAGAATCATCTGTTTTCGTCATGACATCATCACTTGAAGGTTTTGGAATGACATTGGTGGAAGCTCAACAGTATGCTTGCGTGCCGATGGCAATGGATACCTACAGTAGCCTGCACGACATTATTACAGATGGAGAGAATGGCATCATTGTTCCAGATAATGCTCTCACGTTATACGGTTCGAAACTTATGGAACTGATGAGTAACCAGAAATTAAGGGAACAACTTGCACTGAATGGACTGGAAACAAGTAGAAAGTTTGAAGTGGAGAATATTGCGACACAATGGGAAAACCTTTTCAAAAAAATAAAAATACAATGAAAATACAAAAGACGGCATATATCATTGATGCTTATTCAACGGGTAGTTATCATGAGGTAATCAATCAAGGTTATCTGATGATGATTTCGGATTTATACGAAAACGTTGTTTATCAGGGAACAGAAAGTTCATGCAAGAATATACAAAGACTCATGGACGAATGTAACAAGGACTGCAGCAACGTAAAGTTCAACTACATTAAAAAGCGGAAACTAAAAGTAAAGAGGCAGGGACTACATTCGATGCTGCACCTGTTTCAGGTAAGCTGGTTGAACTATAAATACTACAGGAAAGTTCCTAAGAACTGTGATGTGTTTTTTAACAATAATCTCTTCTATGCAATTTTCTTGATTCATTTCTTTTCACGGTTGCAGAACAACATGTATATCATGTGCCACAGTGAAATGGAACACATAGTACCTAATAGAAAAGAAAGTATCACGAGTGTTCCGTCTGCGTTATTCTTTAAGTTCGTGTTCAACAAAGTTAATCTGTCAGACAAATTCCATTTTATCTTGCTGTCGTCGAAAATGGCTGATTATTTCAGGAGGTACATAAAACCTGAAAATCGCCAAAGAGTATATTGGATGGATCATTGCTATATCCGTCCAGAGAACAAATTAAGACAAGACAACATGGAATCAGGCGATTGGATAAAAATTGGTATTCCTGGGGCTATCACTCCCCAAAGAGGCTTGGCTGAACTTGAAACCATGTTAGAATCAATTGATAATGAAAGAATCAGAGTGTATAGTTTGAGCTATATCTCAAAGCATATTTCAAATCCAGGTTTTGTAGAACTTAACAAATCCGGGAAATTACTGCCTTTCAATGAGTATAACAACTATGTCAGGCAGATGGATATACTTTCACTTCTATATACTGCCGGCTCTTATAAACTAACTGCAAGTGGTGCTGCATTGGAAGCCATTTGGAATGAAAAACCAATTTTTGCCATCAAGAATGATTATCTAGAATATCTGTTTGAAAAGTTTGGTCCTCTTGGTTATTTGGCTAATGATGTAACTGAACTGGCAGACGTCTTAAATAAACAGGCCAGTGATGAGTTAACATCTTATAAGCAAAATATTATTAGATTGAAGGAGTTCTTATACCCCTCTTGCGTAAAATGTCAATTGCTGAACATTGTTAAAGGTTAAAACTGATTTATATGATATTTTTTATAGTTGGTATATCGATTCTTCTATATGGGATTAAGAATTACCATAAGGCATTTTTGATATTTATGCTTTTCAAAGTAGTTCTTAATAATAACATATCCGTTATTTCAATCCCTGGTGTTCCTTTGTTAACTATGGACATGTTTCTTTCTCTATGTTTTACAGCTCTCTTTTGGGTAAAAAAAGACACATTATTACTCGAAAAACAAAAATTTCCTTATTCAAAAGCTTTCCTATTCCTTTTTTTGTCATGGTCTGTTTCAGCAATATTTAGTGTGGCAGGATTCTCTGTAGGTTGGTCAGAATATGTGGGTTCTGTTTGTACTGATATCTTGTTGGTTATCATTATGTGGAAAGTTATTATCAAAGAGAGCGATTATAAATTCTTATTATCAGGATTTACTATATTGTTTTTCATAGCTGCAATATATTCTTTTTATTGTAAGGCCATATCTTGGAATCCTATTATAGAATGGGAGTCAACGCTTATAGAAGATCAGAGCAGGGCTATTGAAGTTGGATACATGAGTGAAAACACGATAGAGGGAAGAGGTATCAGAATATCTTCTTTCTTCTCTCATCCCATTGGCGCAGGAATGAATTTTGCGATGTACTTTATCCTAATCATGGTGACCTATATTAAAATGTCTGGATTCAGAATACCAAGGGGTAAATTTAGTCTAATAGTGGCACTTTTATGCTTGCCATGTGTATTACTTTCAAACAGTCGTGCTTCTATTGTGTTTATTCTGATTGCCCTTTTCGGTTGTGTTGAGTTCAATAACAAAAGATTTAGAAACATATTGATTGTTTTAATTATTTCTTTTATTGTTGCTGTCCCCTATTTCCTTGATTATTGGAATGTAATTGCCAGCATTTTTGATTCTACAGCGCAAGAAGAGGCTGGTGGAAGTAATTTGGAAATGAGGTTGGGGCAGTTAGCTGCTTCTTATCAGATCATGTTAATACAACCTTTGACAGGGCTTGGTTATAAATTTCAGCTTGTGATATCTCAGTCTCTCGTTTTGGAACTATTGGGAATGGAAAGTATATGGTTTGTTGTTATGACAAAATATGGTATCATTGGAATAATATCTACATTATATTATATGTGGGTTTCGGTATGTTCGATACCTAGGCGATATAAAAGCATACCATTATTCTTCTTTTCATTAGCATTTTGGGTAGTATATACAATGACATCCCTTCCAGGTATGTTACTGCATTTCTATTTTCTGATTATTTTCTTTTTTATCAAACACTCAAAAATTTTTAAAGATAATACCAGTTTATGATAGATGTAAGTATAGTTATAGTTTCTATGGCTAATCCAAAATACCTTCACGGTTGTTTGGAGAGTGTAAAGGTTAACACGACTGTATCATACGAAACATTTGTGGTTGCATATTTGATGCAATCTAATTTGATAGAACAACTAAGGAGTCAATATCCTTGGGTCACCTTCATTGAAAGCAATGAAATACGAGGGTTTTCTGAAAATAACAATTTGGCATTGAGAGAAGCCAAAGGTAGATATTGTTTTGTGGTCAATGATGATACATACTGGAGTGAGCATTTAATCGATGAACTTGTTCATGGATTAGATGCACAGCCTCGTCATGTTGCAGTTCTTAGTCCGAACATTTTAAAACCAAATGGTGATATTCAGTATTGCGGTAGACCGCAATATACTTTGTTTGATTATTTTCTTGAAGCGATTGGCTTGGATAATAAATATAGAAACAAATCACCATACATTAATAAACAAGGACTATTTAAGTCATATAATCTTATGGGAGCTTGTTTCTTAATAAGGACTGATATATTTAGGAATGTCGGATGGTTTGATGAAAAATACTTCTTTTGTCCAGAGGATATTGCATTATCCACAAAGTTGAATAACAGTGGATTTGAATGTTACGTTAACGCAGATTACACAATTACACATATAGGTGGTGGAACACGGACAGTATCCAAAACATCGTTGGCTACCAAACCTGCTCAGACTCGCGGGCTAATATTATTTTATGGTGAAAACAGCAAATTAAATGGTATCCTTGCAAGATTGATTGCAATAGCATTTCATGGCATACGCTTTCTCATTCTCTCGGCATTATGTGTGGTAGGATTTCGAAAATTTGAACTGTCTCGAGATGCCCACAAAAATGGATTGTTTGCTGCCTTCTCAGATAGTACGCCAAAGCAGCTTTTTATGAAGTATTATGAAAGTATTATATGATAAAAATTTGATGTTATGTGTGGTTTTACGGTACTACATTGCGCTATTGCAGCGAAACATATCTAAAGAAACTGGAACTTATGGATATTCGATGTCCTGATTTTCAGGAAGTAAAGAATTCTGCAACCAAGAATTTTACAATCACTCTGATTTCAAATTCTAATTTCTAAACATATTTATATTATGATAACAATAAAAAAAATCATTAATCCCAAGTATTATTTGTTAAAACTTATGAGATCTACCGCCGTTTTGTGGAGTGATGAGATGTATATTAAAATGTACTATCTTATTAGCATGGGCAGATGGCCAAATCTTAAAAATCCACAGACATTTCAAGAGAAACTGAATTGGTTGAAATTAAATTATCGTATAGATAATCAATACAAATACGTTGATAAATACGAAGTCAGGAATTTTGTTGAGAACGTAATTGGAAAGGAATATGTCGTTCCTCTTCTTGGGGTTTGGAAATCTTTTGATGAAATTGATTTTGATTCTCTTCCAAATCAGTTTGTCCTGAAATGTACTCATGATAGCGGTTCTTTTTGTATTTGTAAAGATAAGAATATTTTTGATATTGATTTAGCTAGAAAAAGAATAAATAAAGGACTTAGACGGAATTATTATCTTACTTGTAGAGAATGGCCATATAAGCATTGCAAACCTATGATAATTGCTGAAAAATTTCTATCTCCGACCCATGGGGAAGAATTAAAGGATTATAAGTTCTTTTGTTTTAATGGCAAGCCTAAGTTTATGTATGTATCTAACGATATTGCCAGAAATGCCAAAACTGATTTTTTTGACATGGATTACAAACACCTTGATATGAGAATGAAAGATCCCAATAGTGAATCTATCCCTTCAAAGCCTGAACAGTTTGAAAGGATGAAATCTCTTGCCACCAAATTATGCCAAGGCTTTCCTCATGTTAGAGTTGATTTTTATATTGTAGATAACAAGATCTATTTCGGAGAGTTGACTTTTTTTCATAATGGTGGCTTCCAAAAAATATACCCTTCAACCTGGAATTTGCGATTGGGTAATTGGATTATCATGCCTAATAAAGAGATAGATAATAAAGAATAATACCAAAAACACAATGATCGAAAAAGGCAAATTGGTAAAAGCAATAAAGCATCCAGAGAGGGCGCTTGAAGTCATACTTCGTAGATTCTTCTCGATGTATATAGATGATAGGACATTCATAAAGTTAGACTACTTCACAGGGATGAGGAAGTTTCCGAACCTAAACAACTGGCATAATAATTGGCTAAAGGGTATCTTCATGTACGTGTTGGCCTGTTTGGCATTAACGGGAAGATATACTTTGGTGAATTGACGTTCTTCCATTTTTTAGGTAAAACTCCATTTTTTTCATCAGAATGGAACATAAAAATTGGTGAAAGGCTGACGCTACCTTCTAATCAGTAATAATTGCATCGCGGGCTTTGCGAGATTTTTCCAGAGCAACTTTTTCTTGCATGTAAGTCCCGCTTCATTTACCATTCTTTGATTGAATCTATCAATATGAATATAGACGAAAACATAGCTTCTTACGAAGCAAGTTCGTTTGCCGTCAATACCTCAAATTTGCAATTTGACAGCAATGGCATGGTGATAAAGGAGGATTTTCCGGCTTTCGTCCACGAATGGTGGCACTACATACAGGATATAACCACCATTACAGGGCAAAACGGATTTTACCTGTGGATGCGTGACATTGCGAGAATGACAAGTATCACATGCAATGGTGCCGGCAAGAATATATCCGTGCCCTTGCCGAGGGATGTGTATGATGAGGTGTATAGCAAATACAGGCGACTGTACAATATCTTTTGCGGCAGAAAGTATGAAGAGAGAATAGAGAATCCACAAGTCACTGATGAACCGACAATCGACCCTAATGGTATTCATATTGACGGTGAAACGAGAACTTTTGCCAAGTGCCGTTTCAAAATCAATGACAAAGAATATGATTTAGGGTTGTTGGTACTACAAGAGACCAACGCTTATTACGCTCAAAAGATAGCAGAGTCTTATCTGCCAGGAGTTGAGTTTAATGTCCCTGCGGACAGTCTTCCAGAATATCCATACAAGGTAGGTGACTTGCTGTTTGATTATTACCACATCGGATGTGACATACGTACTCGTTTCATAATCACGATGAGAGCAATGGATACGATACAATCACCTGCAGTATTTTTGAATATCCTAAAGGAATTAAGTGGTCGTTGTATTGAATATGAAAGAGACAGGAATCTTATCCTCTCGTCGATAAGCCAAGTGGCCGATGAATGTTCCCATAAAAATGATGAGGCCATTAACGAGTGGATTAAAGACTATTCAAACTGGATAAATGACGGAGGTCATAAGATTTTTACAGACTCATTGGTTTGGTATATTGCCGTTATGGGGGCAATTGAAAAAATGAAAGATGTTTATGGTGTTGATACTTTTGAAAGTATGATAAGCAAAGGCTTTGGCTACTTGAAACACATATACAGTTGTTTCCCTGCTCCTCTTATACGCCGGGGTAACGAAGTGTTAGGACAGCGTATTATTGGCAATGACAAAATGTCGCAAATGGCAAATAATGATTTTGAAAATGCTCTTGTCGTATGGTTTCACCGAAGAATTTATGATTTGCTGAAAAGCGAGAGTAAGGAGGATTTTGAAAAGAATGCCACGTGCCTCATCTACAATAATGGAAACTGTCCATACATCTCAAAATACAAAACGGATAAGTCATATGACTGTAAGACGGCACCATGGTTGGTTGTAAAAGGGGAAAAACAGGCCATGTGTCCGTATGCAGTAGCTGCACACAGTTTGGGACTATGGCAAAATGATTTGGATATAAACTTTTAACAAGTCAATATGGATAAAAGTAATAAAAAGAAAAACATTGCAGTGTTCGTCAAGAACCTGACCAGCGGTGGAGCGGAGAAGCAGGCAGTGCTTCTGGCCAAGGCACTTGCAGGGGATTACGAGATTCATTATGTCATATTTAATGGCAGAAAGGTGCACGAAAAATATTTAGATCTTCTTCATGAAGACAAACGTATTCATGTCGTGAGTTTTATGGGTGGTCACTCCAGTCGTTTCAGTCAGTTTGTCTCATATATCAAAGCAAATAACATATCTTTGATTTTCTCGTACCTTACTGCTGCAAACCTTTATGCATGTATGGCAGGTATGATAACTGGAGCAAAAGTGGTTACGGGGATTCGTAATGCAGAATTACCACTTGGACGTAGAATAGCAGACCGTATTCTAACTAACTTTTTTGCAACAAAGACTGTGGTGAATTGTTTTTCTGGAAATACAAAGTTTATTTCACAAGGTTTTAAAAGTAAAAAACTTGTTGTAATCCCAAACTGTTTTGAAAATATTTCACCATATAAAGAAAAGCAGAAGGAAGATGACAAAATACATGTAATTACAGTCGGTCGATTTGTTGCCCAAAAAGATTATCCTACCGCGATAAGAGCTGTCAGTCAGGCTTATACAGATTGTGCTAAATTATGGTTTGACATTGTAGGGTATGGGGAGAAGGAGGCTGAAATTCGTAATGTAGTGAAAGAAAATGGAATTGAGAATTGCACTACTATTCACATCAACCCTGACAACATTCCAGAATTGCTTAAACGTGCAAGCATATATCTGTCAACTTCATTATTTGAAGGTACAAGTAACTCTATCATGGAAGGAATGAACGCCAATTTGCCTATTGTCGCTACTGATGTGGGAGATAATTACAAGTTGGTTCGTGACCGTGTTAATGGTTACCTTGAAGCAATAGGGGATGTTGATGCTATAGCTAAGGACATTGTAACGTTGGTTCATGATATGGATTTACGAAATCGGATGGCTAAAGCAGGAAAGGAAAATTTGATAGATAATTATTCTGTTGAGATTTTCCGTGAAAGATATATGGAATTAGTCAAGGATGTCATTTGATAATAACAATTATACACTTTATTGATAATGCTTTTTAATTCATTCCAATTTTTATGGCTATTCCCTCTAATATTCATAGCCTATTATATAGTTAATCGGGTAGCTGGGGGGGTAAATGGTCGAGTTGCAGAGTAAGTAATTTTGCTCTTTTGATTTTGTCTTATGGACTGTATCTTCAGTGGAATCCGGTTTGTGTTTGCGTGTTGATGTATGTCACTTCTGTTACATTTTTTGGCGGCATCATTTTCACTGAAATAAAGAAATGGCGGAAATTGTTGATGTGGTTCTTTGTTCTTCTTTCGGTGTTCCCTTTGGGTTTGTTCAAATACTATAATTTCGCGATGGATTCGTTGACAGACATTCTTCAGTATGCTGGTTTGAGTGTCGGACTGGATGGCTTGAACTGGGCTATACCTTTGGGCATATCATTCTTCACATTTCAAGCATTGGGGTATATGCTGGACGTATATCATGGTCGTGTTACAGCAGAGCGCAACTGGTGGGATTATATGCTGTTTGTCGGCTTCTTTCCTCAAATAGCCAGCGGACCCATTAGCAAGGCCAATGAATTGTTGCCTCAAATCAAGTCTGTAAGAGAATTTGACCAATACAAGGCTGTAGTGGGCCTCAGATGGTTGTTGTGGGGTATGTTTATGAAAGTTGTAGTAGCAGATAGGCTTGGAGTATATGTGGATAAGGTTTATGACACCTATATGTATCAGAGCGGTCTAACTTGTTCATTGGCAGCTGTGATGTATTCATTTCAGATTTATGCAGACTTTGCTGGATATTCACTGATGGCTATTGGAGTTGGACGGCTGATGGGATTTAACTTGGTTAACAACTTCAATAGGCCTTATTGTGCCTGTAGCGTGACTGACTTTTGGAAAAGGTGGCATATTTCGCTGACACGATGGCTGACAACGCATATTTAGTGTCTACTGAAAAATATTCAACCCTCTGATATTTAAGTTTATATAACATTATTTTCTTTGTCGTTTAACAAAAAAGTCGTACCTTTGTATAGTTAAACACCACTCAGATGAAGTATTACTCACATAAATATAAGCAACTAGACCTAGGCTTGTTCCGTTCTTCCCTGTCCGAGCTGGATAAGAGCAACCGATGGGTTGTCCTAGGCGACACTCTGCCATGGACAGAGCTGGAGAAGGAGTACAACTCGAGGCTTCAAAACGACACGAAAGGAGCAGGCAACAAGCCGGCTCGCATGATAATCGGCGCCATGATGATCAAGCACAGGCTGAATCTGTCAGACGTCGAGACTATAGAGATGATAAGGGAAAATCCTTACATGCAGTATATGTGCGGCCTCTCAGAGTTCACAGACAAGCCGATATTCGACCCGAGCCTGTTCGTCACCATCCGTAAACGCATCACAGAGGAGGACATCAACAAGATGAGCGTCCTCATGCTTAAAAAGCAGATGCAGCTTCAGGAAGAGAAGCGCAAGCGCGAGGAAGACGATGCAAGGAAAAACGGAGAAGAGCCTCCTGCTCCGAAGCCAGAGAATCCGATGGCATCTTCATACACGGACAAGCAGGGGCGCGAGCACAAAGGCGTGCTGAAAATCGACGCGACATGCGCAGACGCGGAGATGCGCTACCCCGTGGATGTTGACATAATACACGACGGATGCCGCAAGGTGTCTGACTACATTGCCAAGGTGTGCGACACTTTCAAGCTCCCCATGCCATTCACATATTACAAGCGTGCCCGGCAAGCTTATCTCCATCTCATAAAGAAGGCCAAGAAGAAAGGCAAGATGGTAAATGAGACCATTTCATTGTTGCTCAAATACTTGTACAAGGACATTCTTACAGCTCTTGATCTGATAGGAAGCGACAGGAACTATCTGAAATGCCTTTTGCCTCACGAGAAACGCACACTTGCAGCTATATGCAAAATGTATCACCAGCAGAAGGACATGCGTCGCTCGAAGACTCACACTTGCGCAGACCGCATCCTGAGCATCTTCCAGCCGCACGTCCGCGCCATTGTCCGCGGAAAGGCAAAAGCCAGGACTGAGTTTGGCGCAAAAATTGGAGCAAGCATAGTTTGCGGCTACACATTCATAGACCATCACAGCTGGAATGCCTACAATGAAAGCCAGGACCTGCAGCTGCAGATTCGGCTTTACAAGGAACGCTTCGGGCATCTGCCTTCAACCATTCTTGCGGACAAGATATACTTGAACAGCGCAAATCTCAAAATACTGCAGGAATTGGAAATTCAGACATACTGCAAGCCTTTGGGGAGACCGCCAAAGACTACCCCTACTGAGGAGCAGAGATCCAGAATGGCAAAAGCCTCAGGCGAACGAAATGAAATCGAATGCTCATTCGGTACAGGCAAGAGAATATATCGAGCCAACAACATAAGAGCCAAGCTTCCCAACACGGCACTATGCTGGACGGGAATGTGCTACTTCGTCAAAAACATGATGAGGTTCCTTAGGGAACTTTGTCTTGTCCTGAACGAAATATGGAGGGTTTTCACATCCTTGCTCACCAAGAGGGGCGTTTGTGACTATCCAAGACATTTGGCTGCTAGATAATTCAGTGAACCCTATTTATATTGCCATGGGTGGTAACCGGTGTTCCAAGCTGAGACAATACTGGAATATTTTGGTGACATTCTTGGTGAGTGGGATATGGCATGGTGCGAATTGGACTTTTATCGTGTGGGGGCTTATACATGGAGTGCTGCAAATTGTGGAGAAGATGACGGGGCTGGATCCGAAAGGAAGGCTGTCGCAGAGCAGTTTTGTCAAAAAGATGACTCCTGTGAGGGTTCTGTTTACGTTTTTAATGGTAACAGTGGCTTGGGTGTTTTTCAGAATGTCGAGCATTGACAAGGCTCTGGACTTTTTCTCTCACATTGGCACTAACCATTCGTGTGCATTGTTTGTTCCTGCTCCCGACACCATGCTGCTTATTTTTTTAGCCATGCTGTGTGTAGTGGCTAAAGATTGGGTGGATGAATTGTTTCCCAATTTAAAACTGATGAGCAACAAACACCTTGTCATCAGATGGGCAACGTATATCGTATTATGTTTTTGGATACTTCTGGCGGGTGTATTTGATGCCAGCAATTTTATTTATGCAAATTTCTAAAGAAAGTGGGATATGAAGTCATTTATTATTAAGATACTTGTATTTGCGGTTTTGATGTTGGCTGTAGACATGTCTATAGGAAAGGTTTTCGCAATTTTGCAGGATCGTGCTCCGTATGGCAATTGGCAGCGTTTCAGATACATCAATGACGAAATGAGAGACGATATTCTGATTATGGGCAGTTCGAGAGCTTCGCATCATTATGTTCCCAAAATTATTGAGGATTCTTTAGGTATGAGTTGCTACAACTGTGGTGTTGACGGATATGGCATTATCATGTTTTGGGGCAATTATCAGATGTTTTCATCAAGGTATAGTCCTAAAATTATTATCTATGATCTCTCACGGTTTGATACGGCAGAAGACGACCATTCGACATACTTGGGATGGCTCAGGGCATATTATAATCGTGATTGTATATCGAGAATGTTTGACGAGGTAGATGAAATGGAGAAATACAAGATGATGTCATATGCCTACAGATGGAACTTTAAGTTTGTACAGTTGGCAACAGACAATGTAGCCCAATTTGTGAAGACGGAGAAAGGTTATAAGCCTTTGTCGGGCACGATGAACTATGTTCCCGGAAAAGACAAAAACAACCTCATAACAAACAAAACAATCAAAGCTGATTATGACGAGTTGAAGTTTGAGTATATTGAGAGGATGATAGTGTCTTGCAAAAAGAGGGGCATCACTCTGGTGTTCGCTTTGTCTCCGATGTATGGAGCTGGTAGCTCAGGTGTATATGAGGGAGTGTTTACCTTAGCAAAAAAATATGATTGTCCTGTAATTAATATGTATGCAAGCCAGAAATATGTTTCTGACACCCGATATTTCAAAGACTCTTCGCACATGAATTCTTTTGGTGCAGAAGAATACACCAAGGATTTCATATTAAATCTGAAGAAATTGGGATTGGTGTAAATTAATATCTTTGATTGAAAATAAATATCATATGAAAATAGTAGTAACTGGTACCCGTGGCATTCCGAATGTCATGGGTGGTGTTGAGACGCATTGTGAGGAACTGTTTCCTCGCATTGTGGCTTTTGGTGAGGAGGTGACGTTGATACGACGGTCTTCGTATGTCAACGATGGATTGACGGAATGGAAGGGTGTGAAGCTCATGGATATAGCCACACCGAAAAAGAAATCGTTTGAGGCTATCGTGCATACGTTCCGTGCTATCAACAAGGCTAAGAGGCTTGGGGCGGATGTGCTGCATGTGCATGCCATCGGGCCTGCACTGCTTGTGCCGTATGCAAGGTTGTTGGGCATGAAGGTGGTGTTCACACATCACGGGCCTGACTATGACCGCGACAAGTGGGGCAAGGCGGCAAAGATGATTCTGGAACTCGGCGAGAGGATGGGATGCAAGTTTGCCAACGAGGTGATTGTTATATCGGATGTTATCAAAAGCCTGATTGCAAGGAAGTATGCTAGGACGGAGCATGTTCATCTGATATACAACGGCGTGCCCACGCCAGAGATATGCGACTATCCTGAATATTTCGAAGAGTTGGGTATTGAGAGGGGGAAGTATATCCTGGGTATGTGCCGTTTTGTGCCGGAGAAGAATCTGCACCACTTGGTTGAAGCCTACGCTTCATTAATGAGGAATGAGGAATTAGGAATGAGGAATTGCAAATTGGTACTGGCTGGTGATACGGACTTTGAGGATGAGTATTCGCGCGGACTGAAGGAGATGGCACGGAAGAATGGGGTTGTGCTGACGGGATTCATCAAGGGGCGGAAGCTGCACTCGCTGTTGACTAACTGCCGCTGCTACTGTCTGCCCTCCTCGCATGAGGGTTTGCCCATTGCACTGCTTGAGGCGATGAGCTACAAGGTGCCGGTGGTGGTGAGCGACATCCCAGCAAATCTTGAAGTAGGTCTGCCTAAGGAGGATTATTTCCCATGTGGGAATGTGGAGGCGTTGGCGGAGAAGCTACGTGAGGTGGTGAGCAAGCCGCTGAAGCCTGTGGATTATGACATGGGAAAGTATGATTGGGATAAGATAGCGAAGCAGGTGGATGATGTTTATAAAGGGTTATTAGGTTAAAGGTATGGATGGACGGTTGTTCTTTGAGTTTCTGCAAGTGGCGATTGGCAATAGGGAGACGTTGTCGTGTGAGTTGTCGGATAAAGATTGGCAGGATGTCTTCCTTTTGCTGAAGAAGCATGCTCTGCTTGGGGTTGGATTCACGGCTGTGGAGCGATTGCATGTCAAGGGCATTGTATGTCCTGCAAAGCTGAGGATGCAGTGGTATGCTTTGGTTGTGCAGATAGAGAAAAGGAATGTGCAACTTAATGCGCTATGCAAGAAAGTGACGGAACAATACGAGCATGATGGAATATCCACTTGCATACTGAAGGGACAAGGTAATCTATTGAACTATCCAGAGGAACTTGGAGTAAGACGTCAGAGTGGAGACATTGATGTTTGGACAACAACGATAAACGTTTGTGGTATTCCGATAGCTGTTCAGGCAGCGAAAAACACGGCTGAATATGTAGAATATTATGGACATAAGGCTATTCGTGAATATGTGAAGATGCAGTTTAGACAGCAAGGAATAAACATTAAACCAAAGGCTTGCTATCATCATATCGATGCTCCTGCGATGGATGGCATTGAGGTGGAAGTACATTACCGCCCGACTTTCTGCCGTTCGTTCATCAGAAACAGAAGAATGCAGAAATGGTTTGATACTTTTGCTTCGGAATGTATGAGCAATCGTACATCAGAGGGCTTTGCCGTTCCCACAGCATCATTCAATATGGTTTATCAAATGGCTCATCTATTTGAGCATTATTTTGAGGGTGGAATAGGTCTGCGTCAAATGATGGACTATCACTTCACTATAAAGGCATGGCTGAAGGAAATCACGGAGTGGGAAAGTCAACAGTCGCAAGGAATGTGGAGCGAGGGGCTGGGAACGCCTGTTATGTCAAAGGAAGAGGTGATGTCGGTGCTAAGGTCGTTTGGTATGGGGAAGTTTGCGGGGGCGGTGATGTGGGTGCTCAAAGAAGTATTTATAAATGAAAAATGTAGAATGAAGAATGAAGAATGTACTGAGGTGGACGAGCCCTGGATGATTTGTGAGCCGAATGAGAAGGAGGGACAGAGATTGTTGGCGGAGATTATGCAGGGTGGCAACTTTGGGCAATATGACACTCGGGATGCTGCGCTGAAAAAGGGTGGAATGGTGAAGCATGGGGCGTGGAAACTGAAGCGAGTGATGAGACTCGTGAGAAGTTATCCTGAGGAGGCTCTGTGGGAGCCGGTGTTTAGAGTATATCACTTGGGATGGAGGACAATTCATAATTAAAACTATCTTACGCATTATTTATGGAGACAGGTATTCTTCGACAAGCAAGAGGCGTCGCTGAAAAAATGACGATGACAAATTAAGCAAAGAAGAAGTCGCTGTATCCCTTTCAAAAGTTCCTACACTTATGACAGAGACAGAAAGAGAACTTACCAATTATCTGGACGAATGGGTATTGTCAAGATATGGAAAATGGCAAGAATTATATCGCGCCATTAATTCAGATAGGCATACGGGAATCTATCTGTTGAAACGTGGTAATGAACTGTTGGATTTCTTGTTTTCTGTGGTTTCTAATTTGGAAGAACACTTCGGTCACAAGGAAGGAACTCGATTAATACCTTCTTGTTTTTCTTCCGAACATCAAGTGATGATCTTTCTTGAAAACTTTGACAGGTATGTTAAGCAAAATATACCATTAATAGAAGAGAATTTCGACAATGGACAAACAATTTATATTGTTCAAGATTTGTATTGCATAGCAACAGATATTACAGAGATGGTGGATCGCTGTCGAAAGCTTTACAATGTAGAGACTCAAATGCCACCTGCTTATTTGCAGGCGCGGAATCACTTGTATGAAGGTAGAATAGACGATTTTATTGACATCATGAAAAGTCTTATAAGCAGTGTGCCTTATAATGTCCATAAAGAAAAAATCGACGAAGGCTATTTCCATACCATTTTTCATGTGATTTGTTCCACTCTTGGATTTATAATTGTTTCTGAGAAAGAGACGGTTGATGGGAGAATTGACGTTGCTATTGAGTTTCCTCACGTTATCTATATTTTGGAGTTCAAGTATTCCGAAGAAGATAAAGATGAATCACAGATTGCCTTGAAACAAGTTAGGCTTCGTCTCGCCTGAAAGGCGATATGAAGCGCCGACCGTTGTACGTCCGCCGCAAATGTAATCAGAATATTATGGGGAATGATGTCGGTTTTTGCATGGTTTCCAAAAGGCAATTGGCAACTTACGGATGAGAAAAACGGACTTGTACCTCTTAGAATATATACAAACAGAGATGTCACAATCTCAAATCATGCCACAAATGATACAATATACAGTGTTTTACGACGCGTTAGGGCACAAAGAGACTGTCCACGAAGAAAAGCACTTCGCGGACTACCTGCTTAGTTACCTATACGCTTCACAAAGAATGGCGGGGCTCTCGGGACAGGATATACAGTCCTTACGATGATACGCTGGCAATGGCATTCCTTGCAGACCCCAATCTCCCATCCTTTCTCCTGACAGATCTCAAGATATGACTTCTTTGTCCTTTCTTTCGGCACGGGGCGGCACATCGAGCTGCTGCTGTATGCTGCGCAGAGCATCCCTGTTGCAAGGTGAGAGTATGCCGTAGTGGCGTATCCTTACAAACCTGTCGGGAAGAACATGCAGTGACAACAAGCCAAGGAACTTGTCAATCTCCATGGTCATTACTCCATGCTTGCCGCCTTTCCTGTAGTCCTTATAGTCGTATGAGACATTTGAGTGGGTCACGTCAAGAATCCTGGAATTGGTTATCGCCACCCGATATGCATATCTGGCAATATACTCCAACACCTGATTCACTCCCTTTGCGGGAGGACGGGAGTAAACTACCCAGTCCTTGTCAAAGCACTGTTTTCGTATGTAATTAGCAATGACGAAGCCATCTTCCTTCAGCCTCCTTGTGAGCAGAGCCATGAATCTTCCACGGAATTTGTCGCTCATGCCATGCACAGGAAAAAGGAAGTCACTCTTTTCACAACCATTGAGATGATGCCACACACCGAGTTTGTCCATCCCGCCCCCGGCACAATGCAGTGAATGTGCGGATGGTAGAACAGATTGGATCCCCACGTATGAAGAATGGCTGTCATGCCTGTACGCAGCCCCTTCTCGCTTGCAAAGTCATGAATTGTGGCCCACGCGGCCTTGAACATGCAATCGTAGAAGGCAGCCTGATGGTTAATGGCTATAGAATGCAGGCAATCCGGCACCGTGAATACCACATGGAAATACTTCGCGGGGATAATCTCCTCCCTGCGGAAAGAAATCCACTGCTCACGCTCCTTGTTCTGACACTTGGGGCAATGACGGTCTCGGCAACTGTTGTAGCTTATCTTGATTTCTCCGCACTCGGGACATACCTCCACATGACCTCCAAGGGCGCTGGTTCGGCACATCGCCATATGGCCAAACGCTTTCCTTACAGGCGTAACTACATTATGGGTACTAAGAAACTTCTCTCCATGGTCACGTATAATCTGACCGATGTCGAAGCGTGTCCTCATTGCTTGGGCGGGAAGAGGACGTCAATCAACCGCACATGTCTATTAGGCTCAATGTCAGCAACATGAAGATAAACCATCGTAGTCGTGAGTCTCGCATGTCCGAGCCGCTTCTGTACATGCACTATGTTCTCTCCGTTCTCAAGGAGATGAGTGGCTGCACTGTGCCTCAGGTCGTGGATGGTGATGGTATGGTCGAGTGCGACCCTCGCCAATGCGTTCTTGAGGATGACTCGCACATAGCCTGGAGTGATGCGCTGTGGCTCTTTGTTCCTGCCATGACTCTTGAAGACATAGTCGTCGCTCGGATACTTCTTCCGATATGCCTTGAGTACGACGAGCATCTGGTCGGAAATGGGCACGTAGCGGTCTTTACGCCCCTTGCCTTGGAATACGAACAGCTTCTTGCGGTCAAAGCAGATGTCGTCCCATCTGAGGCGGCATGCCTCGCCGACCCTGAGGGCGCAGTCGTAGATGATGGCAAGCAGGGTTTTGTCGTACAGGGAGCAGTTGCGGAGAAGGCGGGCAATCTGCTCTTGGGAGAGCACTCGCGGCAGCCTCTTCGGCTTGCGCACTGGAGGGAGTACGAGTCCTCCAGGTTGCTTAAGCCCCATCACCTTGTAGTAGGCCTGCAGTCCGAAAATCATGTGCTTGAAGAAGGACAGGCTGCAACGGTTTTTGTCCAGGAGTGTCGACAGATAGTAGTCGATGTCCGTCTGTGTGAACTCATCCGGCAACTTTTTGAAAAACAACACTGCCTGAGCAATTTTCAGGCGATAGTCATAGATACTGCCGTCTGCATACTGTGCCAGACGCAGTTTCTTAGTAAAAAGCGAAATGCGGTCCCTGAATTTAGGAACAGCCGCGATCGCCTTGTCCAATGTAGTATTGGGCATGGTTATTTGTGGTGGAGGGGATTAATGACGGGGTTGTGAAAGAGGTCCGTCATCTCCCTTCACCTTTTAGAGAAACGTAAAATAAGTGTGAAATATTGTAGTGGAAGGTTATAAGCCGCAGGACTTTAGCTTTTTTCACCGCAGTGAAAAATTAGTACAACGTCAATAGTAAATTGCTTTCTGTAAATGCGAAGCTGTGCAATGCAGCTTATGTATAAAGAATACTATAAAAGTTTTAAATATACGCATGATTGAACCAATAGAATTTGAAGAAGAGTTGCTTGAATCGGTGAGGAAGGAGTTTTTCAACTGTAGCAAGCTCTTTGTCGCTATACATAAAGGTGTTGATGACGAGTTGAAGAAGCGTCTCGCTAACCTCAAGAAATATGGTAATGCTGGGAAGGTGGTGCAGTTGGAAACTGCAGATTTGTGGGACGCATTGAACACGTGCTACTATCGCTATCACAAAGATGTTTTCGCTGATTTTGAGGTTTCATGTACACGATGCTACAATTCCCAGCTTAAATTGCTGAATGCAAATGGTGGTGTGTCTTTACTCGGATTTAAGGCGGTCGATTTCCCTAACCTGAGCATTCCGTTCAGTAATCCGCTTGGCGCAATTGGCTATTTCCGCGTCATTAAACTCATTGCTATTGCGATTGAATGTCATTGTAGTACAAACCTCACGAATCTGGAACGCGAGATATTGGATAAGGCGAACGGCTATCTATCCGTAGATGTAGAGAATTGGTTGGAAAAAGCTGTGAATGATATTGTTGCCACTTTTAATGGCACAACGGATTTCAAAGCATTGTTTATACAACTATTGCAATCATCCCGTCCAACATTAAACAGACCTATCAATGGGAACTTGTATGATAAGATCCTCAAAACACTGGTACCTCATGCAGATTTGGCATATAGTTTATTTTCAAGAGCTAAGAGATACAAAGGTGTTAGCATCCGTGATGTGAAAGGGATTAAACTTCAGTTTCAATGCGGTGAACTTCCTGCTAAGTTTGAATTAGCAAAATGCTTGAAGGGATATGCCGCTTGTGATAAGGAAGGTTGCCCAGGTGTTTACATAGGATTTCGCGGATCAGCTAGTCTGGCGAACTTCGTTACAGATTTTCATCAGTTGCTGTTTGGTCCAGACATCTCTTACTTCTTGGCTGTAGGTATTGTAGCTAAAGTTTATGAAGATTTGAAAGGCAGTGAGTGCAATATTCATGTGGTAGGACATTCACTTGGTGGTGGACTTGCGCAGTATTCAGCAGCTGCTGTCGATGACAAGTCTGTTGATGCAGTTTGTTACAATTCTGCAGGCTTAGCGGAGAAGACACTTGACACGCTCAATAACCGCCAGAACCTGACTGCCTATAAAGTGCTTCACATGTATGTGTGTCCTGACTTCGTATTTCTTTGTGGGAATCAGTTGGGAAGCGCATACAAATACTCTATAATTTCCGAGTTTTGAATAGTTTTGTGCTATCTTTAGCTTAAACGATGACTCATTTATGAAAATCAAATAGTTAAATCCTTTGAGACACGCTAATTATTAATCATGTCCGCCACATAATGTACTATCATTGTACTATTTATCTATATTGGTTATTGTGCTGTTTAATAAGGTGATATGGATATGATAGTACAAAATAGCAAAAAACTAAGATATAATTACCGATCCACTTAGCGCCCACTGTATGAAAAACATAAGAAGTGTTTCTGGAAGTTACGACTACTTGAAACTGATATAGTGTTTGTAGTATATAAATAGAATCAACGTTGAAGGCATTATTAATAATTGGAGGAATTATTATTTTCTTCTTAATCATGGCTTTACTTATATGGTATGAGTGCAACAATAGACTTGATTAAGGCTTGGCATGAACAGTGATTATGGAAGAAAGAAAATGGCGGATAATTATTAATTGATAACACAAGTTGAACTAATATTTATTTATTTTATGTTCAGAATTATTGGTATAGAATTATTAGATGCAGAAGATATGCTTTTTGATTATCTCAACCAACATCCTAATGTTGGTGGCGACAACCGTCAATGGATGGAAAGATTCAAAAAGGAGAGATATGAAAGTGTAATACGTACTCTGGCGAATGACCGAGCTCAGATGACCTATGTCCTGTGTCATGACTATGTCATTAATGAGGGGCAAGCAATACATCGTGAAGAACTTCATATTAATGAGGATTTTTACAAGATTGGAGATATTTCTGTTAATGTAAATGCCATTGTCGGGAAAAATGGCTCGGGAAAAAGTACCTTTCTGGATATTATGCTAAGGCTGATGAACAATACAGCCTATGCCCTCAGAGAGGGTATCGACAACAATGGCTCATACGAGTTGCACTATGCAGAATGTGTTTTTGCCCGACTATACATAGAAAAAGCTGATGGGACAATCTCTGTAATTGAACAGCGAGATCATAATATACTGATGTATTCTCAGCAAGATGGGCACATTATATGGAACTTCAACAATATCAGTGGTGAACTCAGATGGACTGACAAGAATGATATTGCAGAAAGAATACGATGTCAGGAGATTCTGGGAGGATTGTTCTATACTGTAGTGGTAAACTATTCTGCGTATGCTTTCAATATCAATGATTATAGGAGCGAATGGATTGACTGTGATGAAAGATTTCTTATGAATGAATTCGAGGGGAATCCTCTCGATGGTGGTATCCCTGTCAGACCTGTGGAAAATGATGGGTATGGTTTCGTCTCGGACGAAGAAAAATGTTGGATAGGGTCACTGTTCCACAAAAATGATGCTTATCAAACGCCTATCGTTCTAAATCCGTATAGAGTGAGGGGGAATATAGACTATAATAAAGAAAAAGAACTGCTGAATGAGCGTATTTTTCTCTTGCTGCTCGACAACCGTGAGATGGTCGGGGCTTTACTGGGCGGTAAGACTCCTTATAGCTACATTTTCAGAGAAGAAGAGGAATTCCTGCCAAACCCCAATTTTGATTGTTTGTTCTTCTCAAATAAAGTGTATGGTGCTCTAAAAAGCATCGGTGCATTTGAACAACTTAATAGACAAGAGATAATCGACAAATCCAGACGTATAGCCAATGCAATTATTAGGTGTTGGGAAAAATGTTTGGGATTCAAACTCGTCCAAGATATGGCGGGAATGCATCCCGGTCAGGACAATGATGGTATATGTGCTCTAAACTATATCGTTTATAAGACGGTAAAAGTTACCAATAGCTACAGCAAATACAGAGAAAGTTTCAGGAATGATTTGTGTAATGGGCAGAACATTAATAGGCTCGTTATGAATCTATATTGCGATAATACTCACATCACGTTGAAATTAAGAAGGGCATTGTCTTTCTTGATATTTAGGCACTATGGAACAGAAGGAATTGTGAATGGAAATGAAAGAAGCAATGAAACCTTATTGGAAGACTTTTCAAGGATTGTAAACCAAAAAATTGAAGGACAGCAGGATATAATTGGACAAATAAAAAGACAAAGACCGGTGGAAGAAGCCTACACTGCTGAAGATTTCCTCAATTTGGATTTAGAGCCAAGAGCTCTATGGACAAGAGAAGAATTGCTACCCACTCCTTCAATGGATGTAACCCTAAGACTCCATCTTGGCGATGGTAATTTCACAGGGTTTAACTTGCTCAGTTCTGGCGAAAAACAAATGATATATACACTTGGCACGACCATCTATCAATTGCACAATTTAAACAGTGCAGGAGCTGGCGCAATTAACTATCATAGTGTCAATCTCATTTTTGACGAGATTGATTTATATTTCCATCCGCAATATCAGAAAGGGCTTGTAAAAAGAATCCTGGAGATGATAGGTAGGATGCGTCCTAACCATATTAACCATATAAATATCATCTTTGCTACACATTCGCCCTTCATCCTATCGGATATTCACAAGAATAATATCCTCTATCTTGACAATGGTATAGATACTTCTTTTGATGTGGACACAAATCCACTTGGCGCTAATATCAATGAGATCCTTTGTCAGAGCTTTTTCCTTAAGGATGGATTCATGGGGGACTATATTAAGGAAAAACTTCTCGATTTCATCAGTTATCTACATGGTGATGAACGCCAACCCAATGGTTATAGATGGGAAGAAAGACAAGATGAATTTATTGATTCCATAGGAGACACTTTCCTTAAGGGAAAACTAAGGGAGCTGTATAACGAGAATAGATTAAGATAATGATACAGTTTGCCATAACACCAAAAACAGACATGTGGGCCAACGATTACGCTCGGGACATGAAAAGAAAGTTGGTTGGGGACTCAATGAATGCATTGGATAGAGTCGTCGGTCAGTTTGATCCTACAAAGACCTACGAATGGGTTGTAAAAAATAAAAGGCACCCCAATAGATACGACCCCATTAATCTTAACGATATATCTGCATATATTGGAAAAATAAAAGCATTGTATAAGGAATTACTGACTAAATACCCATCAGGCTTCTCGCAGATTATTCAAGATTTCGAGCAGATTATAGGAAAAGACCATATCAACTGTAAGATTGTCACTAATCACAATACTGGTGTTGAGGGAAAGTCGCTTGCAAATAGAATTGTTGACGCAATGAAATACAATTCTGTTAGAGATAAAATCTATCCCAAAATCGCTCGTCAAATGAAAATCAAAACGTGCGTTTATTGCAATGCGAACTATGCTATCAGCGATAATAAAGGTGAAGGATATTTCGACCTTGACCATTGGAAGCCTAAAACGTTATATCCTTATTTATGCGTGGCATTTTATAATCTCCAGATTTCTTGCGCACCTTGTAATCGTAGGAAAAGCAACAGTGATTTGGAATTTTTCCAATTATGGAATGACCAAATAAGGACAAACAAAGAGGTATTCCGATTCCATCTGGATAGGGCAGATATTTCAAGGTATTGGATTACTAACCTCGTTGAGGAACTGGACATAAGATTGAAAAATGTCAATCCAGCTGATACTGTTTTATTGAACAATACAGAAAATCAGTTGCATATCAGCACGCGATATAAGGAACATAGAGATGTTTCAGAGGAAGTGCTGTGGAGAGCCAAAGCCTATAGTGAAGGCTATTGGACTTCATTCGAGAATGCTCTTAACACTCTCGGAATTTCGCAAGAAGATAAAAGACGTTACCTGATGGGCACCTATGTTCAACCAGGTGACATCTATATGAGACCATTGGCTAAAATGGCACAAGATGTAGCTAAAGCTGCGGGGATTCGACTATGAACAGGATTTTTTCCCATTTTTAAATTACAACCTCTCCTGATTAGTGAAATGTACATAATTCCTTATTGTATGAACCATAATAATAAATTCTATTGGACATTCCAAATTGAGACGAGTCGGTTTGGTGGCGTAATGGGATCAAGTTGCGATTATGTCACTGAGGAGAATCGGGAGGCATGGCAGCGGTTTGTGGAGATGAAGATTCGTGAGGTGATGAAGCCGGAGACTATGGACACGCAGGAGTTCAAGGAGTGCGTGAGGTATGTGGAAGAGGAGAAGCGGAAACGGGAGGAATATAGCAGGCGGGGGGAGGAATTGAGGATAAAGCATGCGGATGAGAGACGGAGGAGGAGTAGTATGGAGAAGCCGAAGATTGCTTATATTCCTAAGGGTCTGACTGTGGATTATGAAAAGGAATACGGGAGGTTGATACGGCAGGAGGTGTCGTTTGTGCCTACCGTAGAGGATGATTTCCTGTATCAGTTGCGCTTCTTGGAGCGGTGGTACAAGAAGTCGGTGCCGCAGTTGATTGAACTGAAACGTCCTGATGCTGCATATGCCGTGGCTGTAGAACTATGCCTCCAGTTGCCCGACTTTGTGTTCCGTAGAGACATCGAGGGGTATCTGAAACCGAAGAAACCGAGATTGAGGAAACTCATCGAGGGGGCTTTCGCGGCTCTCGTGGATTCGGTGAAGGCATGGAATAATGAGGAGAAACGGTGTTGGGTGAATGACTTTATCTTCAAGCAGACCAAATATTACCATGATTACCGAGGTTTGCAGAAGGTGATGCTGCAGATGATGCCATCTGAGCCTTATGTTGGCGAGCCTGTAGCGGTTGTACGTGAAAAGAGTGAGGAGGATTTGCTGTTGGAACGGAAGCTGAAAAGGGAGGTGCAGCAGAAATTGGAGGCTGAGAAGGAGGCACAATCTGTGATTCCTCTGAGCGAGGATTACGAGACAAGGATATTTGCAAGTAACAATGTCGGTTGGGACTGTGACTTGATAAGCTATTTGATGCACGATGAAAATGAGCGTATCATGTCATTGGCGAATCGTGGTGAATATCAGGAGGCAGCACTTCGTTTCATGCAGTTGGCAAAGTCGATGTGCCGTCACTTTATCAGCGATGAGCACTATTGCTATTTCGATGATCTTTATTCGCCGGAATATGCCATTGACAACCTGGTTGACTTCTTCAACGAATTGGCAAATGAAGGAAAACTGCCCGACGAGACCAAGGAGTATTTGAAGAAGGCTTGGCAGGAAATTATGGAGACGGAATGTCATCAGAGCTATGGGATATTGAATAAGGAAATGCTATAGGAATTACCGTTCACTTGTATGCTGATGGAAACTATAGACCAATGTTTTCGATATGAAAGGACAGGATTCGATAAGTTCAGCTAAGAAAGATGAGATGAGACGTTATTTTTGCAGCAACCACGGATAAAGATAGTATGAAAGATTAAATTATACCCGGGGGCAAGCTTTTGCACCGTCTGTCGTCATTTGACAGATGTCCCCAGAAATGAGGGATAGAAAATGTTTGTTTGTTACGCTTACGCTCTCGCCTGGCGGTTATCTATACAAAGAAGAGCTGCCCTCGGGTTTTAATATAAGAAGGATGGAAGATATAAGCACGCTTCGCAGTAGAATCAAAAAGATGCGAACTCATTCAGACCTATTTTATGTTCTGAATGAGGTGAAGAAGCACCATGCCGAAACGGAAGGCATAACTTTCTATCCGATCAACGGCAACATCTTTGACTATTATATTAATCCCAAAACGAACAGAAACCAGTACTATAAGGAATTTGACATCAATAAAAAATACAATGACAGCAAAAGGCATATCATAGCCCCTTATATGGGACTGAAGGATATCCAAAAGGCGATATCGCTGATGCTTCAACTCGTATATACTCCATATAACAATGTGAATGGCTTTGTACAAGGGCGTTGTATCGTGCAGAATGCCTATCCGCATGTATTCCAGAATTACATATTCAATATTGACATCAAGGACTTCTTTCCGAGCATTCATCAGGCACGTGTATGGAAGAAATTGCAGTTGCCGCCACTGAATTTCCCCGTTACCATAGCTAATGCCATAGCAAATGTGTGTTGTTATGAGTTGACAAAGGAAGATGGCAGTAAGAAAGGTATATTGCCGCAAGGTGCTCCCTCTTCCCCAATCCTTTCAAACATCGTATGCGAAAGGCTGGACTGGAAATTGAGAAAGCTGGCAAGAGAGAATAATCTGATTTATACAAGATATGCAGATGACATGACATTCAGCGGTATGTATAACGCTTTTTCGTCTGATTCGGAGTTCATTCAAAAACTATATACACTCATTCATGAAGAGAACTTTGAGATAAATGAAAGCAAGACTTCTCTTATGAAAAGAGGTGCTCATCAGGAGGTGACAGGCTTGGTTATCAGTGATAAAGTGAATGTTCCGAGAAGTTACATAAGAGAAATCCGGTCTTTGCTCTATATCTGGGAGCGTTATGGGAAAAATACCGCAAGTTACAGATTCGCTCTCCATAATTCGAATCGTAAGGACAAGACCCTATCTGAAATCGGCACTCTTGAAAACGTCTTGTTGGGAAAGATTGAATATGTCAAGATGGTGAAAGGTGCTAATGATTCTACCTATCTGGCTTTAAAAGGCAGATTGGATAAATTATTAGGTGCTGAGTTAAGCAAGAAAGAAAAAAGGCGGGAATCAAGAGAGAAGAAATTGCGGAAGATTGTTCCTCACAATCTCGAAGAGACACAAAAGTTCTTTCACTTGTTTGATTCTCCCGAGGGCTTTAAATATCTGACCCATGACTTCCCTGAGGGTGAGGGATGGTCAGTGGACAAACTGAAAGAACAGTGTATCGACATTTTAAAGAATTATTCGAATTATAGCCAGATTCCAACGTCATTGTGGGCTCTTGTCAATGTATTTGTTATTGGAAAATATTACAAAAAGACAGATTGGATTGACTACGAAGGACATGATCAAAGGATAACCTATAGTAATTTCGTGGGTGGTGAAGGACATCCTATTCTTGGTGACCACAAGGAAGTAATTGAAAGATTTAAGAACACTATTCGTGTCAGAATGCGGTGTTTGTATAATCTGTTAGTTTCATGGAATGACCCGAAATATAGGCTGAACATTACTATGGATAAAAACGAGCTTAATAAGGCCGATTTCTATACAAATGTGTTTATTCTCAAGAAAAGCGTACAGAGAATTTTCCAAATGTTTGCATCCCGAAATGACAAGAAAGATGTAAGCATTCATTATCATAAGGAAGACATCAAGAATAGGAGGTGTCATATCTTGACAATAACACAACTGGATTCTTATTCGGAAAAGGGAGTAGATGAGTTGCTGCCAAAACTACATGGAGGCGGGGGCGACTTAGCTACGCTAAAACATGACCTCAGTGGATATTGCAATTGGTCGGTTTTATCTGTTTGGAACGGAAAGTCTGCAAAATGGAATATTCTGAGAGAAAGTGAGGTGGATGAAATTGATGAAGTGACTGATAAACCTGTTGGATTTACACATATATTAACTTTTTATGGAAACAAACTTGAAGAAGATATACATCATTGATGATGACCAATATGGCGAGATGACGACTCATTGTCCCTATATTGTTGATGGAAAATACAGTAGCGTTATCGAATGGATAAGACCAGACAACTCTTTTGACAAGAGTGTTTTGGAAAATGCGTCTTGTATATGTATTCATAGTTCATTGAGGATATTGTCTGACAATAAATATGTTTCTGGCGATAACCTTCTGCAGGATATTATTTGTGATATTTGTGAGATGGGAGGACGCATTCCCGTGATTGAGTATTCTAAAGGTACGACCAAGACAAGTATTGAAGATGGTTTCGTCGATTGTTCAAAAGATTTCTTTTACAATAAGTTTCCATTATTAATCACAGACTATATAAGTAAAGGCGTGATAGACCTTGAAGCATTTCAAGAAACAGAGTGCAATCGTATTAAGAACGTCCTTTTGATTGGGGATAGCGCGGTAATTAATAGTTCTGCCATACTACAATCAGCAAATGTAACTGTTATTGAGCCTTTTGAAAATAAAGACCTCGTGAACAGTTTGATGCTTCATGTGGATAGGGACATAGATACAATCGTATTCTCCTCTATAAATTCGGACAATAAAGTTTTAGAACAAGTCATGTCCCTTCGTCTGTCACTCGAAGAACTTGGAAATATTGCCTTTTCAAGAATAATTGTCGTTAGCGATAATGGACTTTCGGTAGAAGAGAGAAATGAAAGGTCTGCCTTGTTATTCATGACAGATGGATTCTCAATGGGGAAACCCCTTGAAATGGACACCTTGTTGAAGTCAACCAAGCGGTTGTCGGCCATTTCCTACAAACAAGGATTCCTCGATGCATTATCAATAAGCCCCCTGCCGGCGTATGGGCATCATTCGTTAGCCAATGAATGGGGAGTGATGGTGCTAAACAGGTACTTGTGTGAAAATGACGATAATATCCGTCAATATATAGAGGATGCGAAAAATAATGTGATGTTTAAATATGCATCATTGTTGTGCATGGATTGGAGTGGCAGTTCTGATGGCAGTATCATTCCTAAGAGAGAAATAATCAAACAGAGTTTAAAGGCCAAGGGAGGGCGTTACCTGATTATTGATGACAAGGCTGATGACGGTTGGAAAGAGGTGATTTCCAGATGTATCAATAAGCTGGATTCCATGGATGTGATTTCTATGGAGATTGGTGGGTATGAGGATATACCAACGGCATGCCGTGAACATATAAAGGAAGGCTATTATGATGTCATATTCCTTGATTTCAGATTATTGTCCTCGGAAGAAATTGAGAATAAGGAAATTGATCTGTTCTCAGGTATGAAAGTGCTGAAGGGTATCAAGACATCCAATCCGGGAAATCAGGTAATCATGTTGACTGCTACAAATAAGTCATGGAATCTTAAAGCGCTGATAGACAATGGTGCGGATGGATATTATCTGAAGGAATCTCCTTTTTATAGTTTCAGTAACGGGGTGTCATTATCCAATGCCTTGAATTTGGTTGAGAGTATAAGGAAATGCAAACAGAAGGGTTATTTGAGTGAATCATTTATGAGAATCCAGACCATCAAAGTCAACATTTCTAACAATTCCAAAGGAAAATTTACAGAGGATATAAGAAACTCACTGAAGGTGCAATTGGACATCTCTTATAATTTGATTTCCAAGGCGAATGGAGTGGACAATAAAAACTGTACGGCTTTTGCATTCGTGGCTTTGGAAATGTTTATTGCCATTCTTTGCGATAAATTTGGTCGAGGAACAACAAATCCTGATAAACTAAGAGATTTACTTGGTACTATTTTCGGGATTTTCGATTCTACTGTTATTGATGAAGGTATTGAAATGATACGTGCCCGTAATGAATATGTCCATCAATATAATGTTGACGGTACCTCTTATGAGTATATCTATAGTGGAAAGAATGGCTATCTACGTCTTGTGAAATGTATTGAAAGCATATCCAACTATTTTTGAAATATATGTCACGAAAGATAATTAACGCATATCCACGATTCAAGGAGTTCAATGACTTGGCTATGGCGGGCGACAATGTGGCTGCCGTGTGCAAGGGTTTGGACTTTTTACGTTTCGTGGGCAAAGAGTATGAGCGGAAGCAGGTGTATGACCATTCCGAATGGGATGGGGATGACTTCTATACTCGGGAGGCTGAAGAGATGCTGGCCAATGTACTGAGGAATGACAGGACTCCGAAGGAGTGTGTGGAGATGGCACAGAGGGAGATTGCGGAGATTGAGGCAATGGAGGCGTACGATGACTATTGCCTGGCGTTCTTCGATAATGTGCATGAGGCGATTGACTTCCGGTTGGCGAGTGCTGAGCGATATATCGAAGAGATGGCCAAGCAGATAGAACGACACTCTAAGGAGTATAAGAAGGACTTGGAGGGAGGTAGTTTTGAATATCTCTGCGCTCTACATAAGTATGATGCTCTCGATGACTTGTTGCAGAAGAAGATAGACTATCTGAGGTCGATGGGAGACGAGAAGGGCATTGAGAGCGTTTTAGAGGAATACCTGTATATGCCGTCCGTGTCGGCTCATTTGATTAATGGATTGATGAACGACGGCAAGGACGAAGAGGCTTTGGCGACTATTGACAAGATTCTGAAGGAGTTTCGGGTTGATCGGTTTATGGGCTCGGCACAACTGCATCTGAAAAAGGCGTTGTTACTGGAGCGCAAAGGGGATATGAAAGGGGTTGCGGAGGAGTATCGAAGGGTGTTCCGTCAGCATCTGAGCAACAAACGCTTGTACTTCGACAGGATGAAGGAGATTGTTCCTCTTGAGGAATGGGATGACTTTGTGGTCAAGGCATTCGGGGATATTCCTTGCATTACGGATGATGACTGTGAGAAAGTCTGCGACCTGATTGTAGAAGAGAAGAAATACCAATGTCTGCTGAAAATCCTGAAGCAGAATAGTTCTTCGACCCATCGAACGGAGTACTTCAAGCGATATGCCCGATATATGAGTGAGGATGACCAAAGGGCGTATGCTGACTTTGTCATTGACGACCTGCGTTTGAGATTGAGATATGCTGATTCAGGTTCCTATCATTACATCGTGGATGAGATCATGCTGTTGTGTTCTACTTGCGAGGTGGCGAAGAGCATGGGTGTCAATTTTGTGGCAGAGATTATGGTGAAATATGGGAATAGAAGGGCGTTAATGAAACTGCTTACGATGAAGGATTAAAGATTATCCTTAATCGTTAATCCTTAATCGCAAATTGTCATTCATCAAATAATCAAAAATTATGTGGGATAATCCATTTGAATTTAAATATGATGCGAAGGGGGACTACTACGACATCGTGGTAGATAAGAAGATACAGGCGGTGGTGGACGAATTGAAGAAGCTACCGCACGTGGTGCTTATCCGTTACATGACGTATTGGATGGACGATGTGGACAACGGGAAATACGAGGTGGAGAGTGACTTGCCTCATGAGGAGTGGTATGCTGATTGCAAGGATTATGCGGCTTCCTCAACAGATGAGGAGAGGTATATGCACGCAAAGTGCATGGCTGAGACGCTCGGACACATGCTTCAGGACATCAAGTATTATCATCCCAACAAATATCCCGCTGCCATGAGGACAGTGAAGTCGTGGAAGAAATACCGATTTATCGGTTTCGCTGCCTCGATGAAAGAGGAGATTGACAAAACTTGGATTGAGCCTGTGGCATGGGAGGACGGCAAGAAGGCAGCATACGCTTATGTGCCATTGTTGGCTACGTTAATGAAGCAAGTGGAGGACGGAGAGATGGAAGAGGCGGCAGGCAATGCATTCTATCTGCTGGAACGTCTTGCACGGCTATACAGTAAAGACGTGATGTTGTTTGAGTCAGACAAGGATAATCATTGCTCGTTCTATGAGTTCCTGTTGGAGGCAGTATGCCATATACTGGCGGTGGTGATGAAGGACAAGAGGACGGACAGAGATGTCAGGTCGGCAATGACCTGGCAGTTGGGCAGCATCAATATGCTGTACGGACGTATATTCGAGTCCTCATATACCTCTTTTCAGGACTTGATGAACGGAGATGCAGACGATGACACCTTCGCTTGGGGCTATGAGTACTTGGTGATTGGCCCGAGTGCGTTTGTTACAGAATGATAGAAGTAATTTCTAAACGAAAGTTATGAAAGACGAAAGGATTGACGAAGAGATACAGCAGGTGGTGAACGGTCTGTTAGTATTACCTCACCATGTGCTGCTACGGCAACTGACATATTGGTCCACGGATATTGACGATGGAGAATATGGCATTGATTCAGATCGTGGTCGTGAGGAATGGCGTGAGATAACGGATTGCTATGCCACGGCGAAAACGGAACAGCAGAAGTATATGTATGCCGGGTGCATGGCTCTGAAAATGGGGAGCATGTTGCAGGACATCAAGCAGCAGGAACCAAACTTGTTTCAAGACGCATTGCATGAGGTGATGTCGCGGAAGGACAGGCGTATTATGATTCTTAATCCTACGATGCGTAAAGAGATAGACCATGTATGGCAGGAACCAGATACATGGGAGGAGGGAAGAATGGCGGGATTGTCATATACTCACATGGTAAGAACATTTATGCAAGAATATGAAGGGGGCAATATGAAGGAGACTGCGGGCAATGTGCTATACTTGCTGGAGCGCATCGGCAAACTGTGGTTCCAAAAGCCAAGACTCTTTGACCCAAGCACTGACTGGAAAATATCTTCTTACGAAATGCTGTTGGAGGTGTCGTGCTATATCTTGGACAGGATTATACACGACAAACGCACGAAGGTCTCATTAGCGGAGGATATCCCCTGGCATCTGCGTACCATCAACATGATATACCGAAGACCCTTTCAGTCGTTCAATACCAGTTTCGATGAATTTCTACAATGGGGAATACGACCAGAGGTCTTTATCGGAGGGTATCACTATTTCATGGGTGACTGATGGTTAATGGGGAATGATTTAAACTTTTACCCCTTTCAACATTTCAACAATAAAAATGCTGAGAGATTATCAAATTGATATATGCTCCCGAGTAAGCGAGGCGTTTGAGCACCATCGTAGCGTAATGGTGCAGATGCCTACGGGCACAGGCAAGACCATGGTGCTGGCAGAACTGGTGAAGCAATTGATGATGAAGGATGAGGGGGTAAGGATTCTGATTGTGGCGCATCGCCGTGAGTTGATTGAGCAAATCAAGGCGACCATCAAACGAATGAAGATGGACAGCCGTAATATCACGGTCGAGTCGATACAGACCATATCCCGCCGCATAGATGCCCTTGACTTTATTCCATCCTTGGTAGTCATCGATGAAGCGCATCATGCTCTTGCCAAGACCTACAAGATGATGTGGGACGCTTGGCCTGACGCAAAATTCTTGGGTCTCACTGCCACACCCTGCCGACTGAATGGCAAAGGCTTCACCGACCTCTTCGATGTGCTGGTGCAGTCCTGGGATATTCCCACTTTCATCAAGGAGAAGTGGCTCTCGACATACGACTTTGTGAGCATCAAGGCGGACAGCCGTACGCAACAGCTCATCAGTTCGCTGAAGAAACGAGGAGCTGACGGCGACTATCAGGTAAAGGAGATGGATGCCGTGCTCAACAAGCGTCCCTCCATCGAGCGGCTTTACAACTGTGTGACGGAATTTGCCCGTAACAGGAAGGGTTTTGTGTATGCCATTAACATCGACCATGCACGCAGCATAGCAGAATACTATCAAGAACAGGGTGTCCATGCCGTGGCGATAGACAGCCACACTCCCGTTAAGGAAAGGGAACAGCTTATATCCTCGTTCCGTTCGGGAGAACTTCAAGTTCTGGTCAACGTCGATATTTTCTCCGAAGGCTTCGACTGTCCTGACGTGGAGTTTATCCAGTTGGCACGACCCACACTCTCGTTGGCGAAATACCTCCAGATGGTGGGACGTGGACTGAGACCAAGCAAAGGGAAGAAGAACTGCATGATTATCGACAACGTAGGACTCTACCGCGTATTCGGACTGCCCTCACAGATTTGGGACTGGCAATCAGCCTTTGAAGGCAGGATGAAGATGAGAGAGGAAAGATTAAAGAGTAGAGATGAAAGATTAAAGAGTAAAGATAATCATTCATCATTAATCAATAATCAAAAAATCGATACTGAGATGTATCTCGTGGTGAGCCATGAGCAGTTGGATGCCACTTTCGAACAGCATACTGAGGACGGAAGGATGATGAAGGTGCGTAATGACCTGCTGAGTGGAAAGTGGGGACGGGTGAAAAGGATAGACCGGAAGTTGGTGGAGCTGCTGGAATCCAAGGACGATGTCCATACCTATGTCGATCTGGTGAATATGAACTTCTTCAAAGGTACAAAGGATGACAAGCCCCGGGTAGTGAAATTGGGAGGCTTTGAGTTTATCCGAAATGGAAACATAATACTTTCACGTACAAGGAAGGTTCTTCTCCTTCCTCGTAGCACAATTTGCACCCTCACAATGTCTTTCTACAGCGAATTTCAGGGTTTTGATTTCAAGGAGACTTGTTTGGCTTTCGAATATGGAAAGTGGCAAAACGGCACTAAAAGAATCATATTCTTGCACGACGATTCTAACGAGTATTATTGGTCTTCCAGCAGGCTCTCGGACAACAGCATCGTGATAATGGATGCTGACGGCAACTACTATCTGAAAGCGGAAGGACAACCTCGCATGTTCTTGGGTCGCACCGACACCAATGAGGAGAGAGAGGCCATGAAGGCGAAAATAACGGAAGTAGAAACCGCTGCAAAGAAGAAGAAGGAGAGTGAGAAAAACAAACCTCGCCGTGAATTTGAGATAATCGGAACCGTTTCACCCTATCGTCTCGGACAGAAATGGGGAATCCGTGACAGCAAGGGACACATCATCGTTCCTCCGATATACCGAAAAATCAAAAACGAGCACAACTTCTTCTCCTTCGAAGACCTGCCCCTCCACTGGGGTGTCATGGACAAGTTCGGCAAAGTCTTGGTCGAACCGAAGCACGACAAGGTGGAAATCACCCCCGACGGCAAGGCCATCCTGACCTCCATCACAGGCAAACAAACCGTCATCAATCTCAAATCCCCACAAAAATAACTCCTTATGCTTTTAAGAGATTATCAGACCGATATATGCTCACGAGTGAGCGATGCTTTTGATAAGCATCGTAGTGTCATGGTGCAGATGCCCACAGGTACGGGCAAAACCATGGTGCTCGCGGAACTGGTGAAGCGATTAATGATGAAGGATGAAGGATTAAGGATTCTGATTGTGGCACATCGCCGTGAGCTGATTGAGCAGATAAAGGCGACTGTTAAGCGGATGGGGTTGAATGCGGATAATCAGTTATCATTAATCCTTAATCAATCCATCATTGTTGAGTCCATACAGACCATATCACGCCGCATAGCCACTATAGAGTTCGCTCCTTCGCTCGTAGTCATCGACGAAGCGCATCATGCTCTTGCTAAGACCTACAAGATGATGTGGGACGCTTGGCCTGACGCAAAATTCTTGGGTCTCACTGCCACACCCTGCCGACTGAATGGCAAAGGCTTCACCGACCTCTTCGATGTGTTGGTGCAGTCATGGGATATTCCCGCTTTCATCAAGGAGAAATGGCTCTCGACATACGACTTTGTGAGCATCAAGGCGGACAGCCGCACGCAACAGCTCATCAGTTCGCTGAAGAAACGAGGGGCTGACGGCGACTATCAGGTGAAGGAAATGGATGCCGTGCTCAACAAGCGTCCTTCCATCGAACGACTTTACAACTGTGTGATGGAATTTGCCCGTAACAGGAAGGGATTTGTGTATGCCATCAATATTGACCATGCACGCAGTATAGCGGAATACTATCAAAGCCAGGGGGTAAATGCTGTGGCGATAGACAGCCACACTCCTGTCAAGGAAAGGGAACGGTTTATCTCCTCGTTCCGTTCTGGTGGACTTCAGGTGCTGGTAAACGTCGATATTTTCTCCGAAGGATTCGACTGCCCCGACGTGGAGTTCATACAGTTGGCTCGACCTACCCTCTCGTTGGCGAAATACCTCCAGATGGTGGGTCGTGGACTTAGACCGAGCAAGGGGAAGACGAACTGCATGATTATCGACAATGTGGGGCTCTATCGCGTCTTCGGACTGCCTTCCCAGATTTGGGACTGGAAATCAGCCTTTGAAGGCAGGATGAAGATGAGAGAGGAAAGATTAAAGATGAAAGATGAGAGTTTAAAGAGTAGAGATAATCATTCATCATTCATCATTAATCAAAAAATCGATACTGAGATGTATCTCGTTGTGAGCCACGAGCAGTTGGACGCCACCTTCGAGCAGCAGGAGAAGGATGACGTGATGGCAAGGGAGCGCACGAAACTGCTTAACGGAGTGTTTGGAAAGGTGACCATCGTGGGGAGACAGTTGGCGGAACTGAGAGAGAAACGAGGTGAAGTGCCAACTTACGTCGATCTGATGAACATGAACTGGCTCCGTTACTTGGAGGATGGAAAACCGGGAGTGATAAGGATAGGTGGCGTTGATTTCCTTCGACTGAACAATAAAATCATCAGCAGGACAAGGACTCCCATCACCTTGTCGTATAATAGAGAGCGTATCGCAAAATACAGTTTCTATACTACACATTCCAGTGTTGACAACAACAATCCCGACTGTATGTTTTTTTACAGTAAAGGATATGAGAATGGCTCCAACACCGTGGTGTTCCTGCATGATGAGCCTCAGGAATACTACTGGCAGAGTTCTTTTCTATATGTCGAAGGTTTGGTGGTGATGAGCGTAGATGGATGCTACTATCATGTCAATAAGGGGATGCCGAAGGTATATCTCGGATGTGCAGACACGGAGGAGAACAAGAATCGGTTGGTTCAGACAGTCCATACCCTCATCGCAGAGTTGGAGCGAAAAGATGAGGAGAGGAAGGAGAACTACAGACGTGATGTGGAGTCGCTCGAATATGTCGAGCCTTATCAAGTAGGAATGAAATGGGGGCTCCGTGGCAGTGACGGACGCATCCTTTGCGTGCCCAAATACAGGAGCATTAAGGAACAGAACGATTACTTCCTCATCGAGGATATGCCCCTCCACAGGGGAGTGATGGACAAGTGCGGCAAGGTGCTGGTAGAACCGAAACACGACAAGGTGGAAATCACCACAGAGGGCAAAGCCATCATAACCTCCATCACAGGCAAACAGACCATCATTAACCTCAAATCCCCACAAAAATAAATTCCTAATGAACCTAAGAGATTATCAGATAGATATATGCACCCGAGTGCGTGAGGCTTTCGGGCATCATCGCAGTGTAATGGTGCAGATGCCCACAGGCACAGGCAAAACCGTAGTTCTAGCTTCTCTCGTCAGTCAATTGAAGAACGAGAATGTCTTGATTGTTGCCCACCGCCGTGAGCTGATTGAACAAATCAAGGCGACTATCAAAAGACTGAATATGGAAGACCGTAACATCACGGTCGAATCTATCCAGACCATATCCCGCCATCTAACCTCCAATGGCGTTGCAACACCCCTCGCCGGGGGGCAGGGGGGCTTCTCCTTAGTTGTCATCGACGAAGCCCACCATGCCCTTGCCCAAACCTATAAAATGATGTGGGAGACATGGCCAGATGCCAAGTTCTTGGGACTTACCGCCACACCCTGCCGACTGAATGGCAAAGGTTTTACGGATTTGTTTGAGGTGCTGCTCTCTTCGCTCACCGTCCCTGAGTTTATCAAGAATGGGGTATTGGCTCCGTTCGACTATGTCACCATCAACGAAGGCAGCAGCCAACAACAACTGATTGACTCACTGACGAAACGCGGAGCGGACGGCGACTATCAGGTAAAGGAGATGAACGAAGTGCTCAACAAGCGTCCCTCCATCAAGCAGCTATACAACTGCTACACCCAGTTTGCCAAGAAGAAAAAGGGCATCGTCTATGCCGTGAGCATCGAACACGCCCGCAGCATAGCGGATTATTATGAGAGTAAGCGCATTAAGGCGGTAGCCATCAGTGCCAAGACTCCGGCCAAGGAAAGATCGGATTTCTTGGATGATTTCAGAAAAGGAAAAATTCAGACGCTTGTCAACGTCGATATTTTCTCCGAAGGCTTCGACTGCCCCGACGTGGAGTTTATCCAGTTGGCACGACCTACCCTCTCGTTGGCGAAATACCTCCAGATGGTAGGTCGTGGACTGCGCCCGCACAAGAAGAAGGAGTGCTGCGTGATACTCGACAATGTGGGACTTGTACGGCTCTTCGGACTGCCTACTCGATGCTGGAACTGGCAATCTGCATTTGAGGGGAAACTAAGGATGAAGGATGATGTACGATTAAGGATGAAGGATGGAGGACCAAGGATGAAGGATGGAGGACCAAGGATGAAGGATAATCATTCATCATTAATCAATAATCAAGAAATCAATAGTTTCTCTTTGGTCATTGCTCATGAGCAGTTGGAGCAGCTGATTAATGACGCTAAACTGGAGGAGTGGAACAATAGGCAGGGTATAGCAGAGGAAGCTGCGGAGGCATTCAGAAGTGAGAACGGCAAGATGTGGGGACTGCGCCGAGGCGGAATGATGATGGTGGAACCAAAATATCTGAGGGTGTTCAACATCAAGGAGGGACTGGCTGCCGTGCGTTTGCAGGACAACAAGTTGGCGGTGGTGGATATGAAGGGCAATATTGTCAGAGGTCTCGGCAATGGCATTAGTGTACGCATTTGCAGCAAGGACTTCGCGGAAGTCGAGAGAAATAATGATTATGAATATATCGACCTGTTGAGCGGACAGATATACTACGACCTACCCCGAATAGTGTCTGAAAAGGAGCCGCAGTTGATGCGGGCTTCTTCCAATGGGTTGATACTGCGCCTGAAAGACCCCTTCGTTTATGGAAGCATCAACGAAGATGCGTATTTTAAGCCGATAAAGGAATATAACTATTTCTACATGATATACATGAAGGGTTTCAAGGCTGATGTGGAGAGGTATGCGGTAGATACCCTGACGCTGATAGTGATAAAGGGCGACAACGAAAGGGCGTACTGGCTCTACGATGTACACGAGGACGGCAGTATCGACGTGATCGACCGTCAGTGCAATGCCTACCATGTCATGCCCGACGGTACAAAGGAAAAGCTGAACCGTTGCGACATTCTGGAGCACAGTCAGACGGTTCTGAAAGAGATAGCCATCCAATACAGGAAAGAGGGTGGAGACCCTAATGACCAATATAATATGTATCATTTCCGCAACCGGATTCTATATAACCGCCTCTCCGAAAAACTGAAAGTGCTGAAAAACAAGCATAAGCCATAGGTATCGCTCCAATGGTACTGCTGGCCATGAAAGCAAGGGCTGAAGGATTCAACTGATGAACAGTTAACCTTTCAGCCCTTGTTTGTTATTCTCATCGGTGGAAAGCCGACTTCGCTACACGCTCCTCCTGTTGACCAACGTCATTCGCTTGCTCTTCCTTTTGGTACTCCTCCATGTCGAGCAGCTGCTCATACGCCGAACAGATGTTTGCATCCAACGAGTGGTCATGGCTGAAGGGGAAGGAGTGCTTCACTGAAAGTCCTGCATTGGTCACGGTTCCTACATCCAAGCAGTCTTTATCCTTGTCGTATTGCAGGTTCAGCAGACAGCCATTAGGCATCTGGAATATCGGCATCTTTCTCTGCGCCAATTCCGAAAACTCTTCGGCTACCATGTCCCTCGCCAATGCCTTCACGTCCTCAGTGGCGCGTCCGATGCCATAACGTGTGATATGGTCACGCACTTCCTGCTCCGTATGTTTCAGAAACACCTCATACGTTCCTCCGACACTGCCGTTATAGACCACTGCAAAGTCCTTGTCTTCGATGAGCAGGTCATCGCCCCTGTTCTGACATGGCTTTCTGTAGGTCTGCTCCTCGTCCATGCCATTTCCGTCGTAGTACTCTTTGGCAAGCGTCAGCAATCCTTCATAGTCGCCTTTCTCCTTCAGCTTATCCAGTTCCGCAGTGTCATCACTCGATTGCAGATAGGCGACGGAGGCGTAATATACCTGCCCGGCATTCTTGTTTTCTGTTTTCTTCTCTTCATTGCCGATATTTTCCGTCTGTTCAGCCTTTTTCTCCTCCTCAATCTCCAGGGCAATCTGGTCGATACGTTGCGTGAGCATCGATGATGCTTTCTTCACGTCGAGCAGCACCGTCTTGATATACTGCGGCGACTCCTTCAGCGAATCCAACCACGCTTTCAGATAGGCAGCCGTGTCATCCTTCAGATGTTTCGACATGCCATACCGTTGCGCCGTCAGTGCGGCGGTCAACTCGGCCACCAACTCCTCGCGTGCGTATTCGGCAGACCCGAAAGTGGTTGGTTTGAGTCTGTCCAGCTGATTCTCTGCTCCTGTGCTATGTCCCATCTCATGGAAAAGGTTCGAATAGAAAGACTCCCCATCTTTGAACTGCCCTTTCTCCGGCACTACAATCTCGTTCTTGCTGATGGAATAATAGGCGGAATCGCCGTACATCGGCTTGATGGGACATATCCATCGGTTGTCCGTTATCATCCTGTCCACAGGCTCAAAGGCTTCGCTCCTATCCACCTTCGGCATCGAGTATTCCTGTTCCAGCTTCTCCCACAGCTCTGGCCGAACCTCCTTCAGGTTGGTCTGCGCCACATTGAAGACATGATATGTCTGCAACTTCGGATAGACATTATACTTCTCCCTTTGCTCCTGCGACAGCAGTTTGTAGTCCTCCCATTTGATGCGCTCCTTTGTCTCCTTATCGACCACCGTAAAAGTGGTGAGCATCACGGGGAAAGAATGCTCACCCTTCAATACCGATACGCGTGGTTTTGCCTCCTTGTCTCTACTGCCAGATTTGTTGAATTGCTGTATACGGTCGAAAGTGCAGAAGCGAGGAATCTTGTAGCCCTCCTTCTCACAATGCAGGAGCAATAAGAACGCATTCATACCGTTGTATTCCCGCCCGTTCAGGTTCTTTGGCCATTGCAGCGCACCCTCGGTGAACCACGGCTTCTTCCATCCGTCCTTACCGCTCAGAGATTCTATCTTGGCGATCATCATCTCCGAAAAGAGATCCAAGGCTTTCTGCTCGGCAGTGGGCTTTTCATTGATTTTCTGTTCCATACTCCTTCATTTCAGACACACTACAGGTAAAGTCCAACCGGTCATTGAAAACAGACAGTCCCAATGTTCCTTTGACTTGGATGCGTGCTCCTGGCTGCAGCCATGCCTCTCGCTTTCCGTCAAAGAGGAAGAAGCGCACCCAAACATACTCGAAACCGTCACTAATTTTTTCCGCACTGAAAGCGGAGAACAGCCAATAAGGTATTCCCTTCTTGTCCGTCTTCTCGTCGATTTTCTTGCCGACCTTGCCCCTCAGTTCCAGTTCGCCCTTGATGCAGTCCTCCGCTTCCGCAGGCTCATGGTTGATGTCGCTCGCTGTCAGGTTGTAGTACATCGCCTCTCCTCGCTTGCGGGGGATCAGCGTGCCCGTCACCTCGATGAGCTGGTTCTGTATGGGCATATCCGTCTCGTCCATCGTGCCGTCCTTGATGACCGACACTTCTATGGTCTTGTTCATCCCGCTTTTAGCCGGAATCACTACGTTAATGGCAAAGCTCACAAAGGGCTTGCCCTCCTTGTTCGTGCGGCAGGTCGCAGCCTTGCTGACCGTTCCGCACACGGTTACATTACATTTGATCATTGCTCGATGTTTTTTTTGATTTCTACATTCCCTTGTCCAAGTGGAACACACATCAGCACAACGAGTCCGTGGGGTCAGTCATCACAGACGGGAGCACGGCGCAACTCATACACCATCCATACTCCGATGCAGAGTTGGATAATCAGCCAACTGACGGCGGCCGTCCGACCGAACAGCCACTGGTTGACTGCGAAATTGCCTGCCACGGCAAGAACACCTGCCATGGCGGTGCATACATGATTGACAGTTCTTTTCATCTTCTCTGTATTTGGTTTTGTGAATATTCCGCTTCCATGCCACGCTCAAAGTTCTGTGCTGCCTGTTGGGTGGCGACGATGCCCATCACCAAGCTGGTCACCTTGGTTCGCTTCGTCTCGTCCGACAGGTTGTCGCTGTTCAGTGCCAACGACAGACGGCTCATCTCGGCGGCGGTCAATGCCCGGTTCACCTGTACCACACCGTTGTCAGCCTTCAACACCGTCGTCCCGTTGTCTCTCAGACTCAGCGAACAATGTTTCATGCCAGGCACCATCGAGGTCAGATCCACAGTCTTCCTCAATGCCATGGATTCCATCTGCTCCTGCTGCCTCGCCTCGTCCTTGCTGTCCAACTGGGCTGCCAGCATCATTAGCGACATGAACATCGACACGGCCATGTCGAGTATAGGGTCATTGGTTCCCGACACGCCCACACCGCTGTCATCCGATGCCAGCATCTTCTTCATCCAGTCATCTGAATAAGAGGTGGATGGTTGCTCGCCCTTGCCATTCCTCATCGAGGATAGCCCCGACGATGCAGACGTGTTTCGTCCATCGTTCTGACCGCCGACTTGTCCGTTGTTTCTTCCATTATCGGCAGTAACCACGTTCCTCGGGTTGCTCTCCACGCCAAAACTCTTGCCCTCTGCCCGCATCTCAGCCATCACCTCCTTGTCATACTTGTCCAGGTCATTGGCCTCGATGATGCGTTGCAGACTCGCCGCATAACCGCCGCCAGTGGCATAGCCTGCCTTCTCTATGCTCTTCGCCCATCCCTTATGGTCGTCAGGTGAAAGCGTGAAGCACTGCGCATAACGCTTGTTCTCTTTCAGAAACTTGGAGTGATGCTCATAACTGTCACCCACGCTTTTGTACTTGCAGAACTTCTCATTGGGCTTGTCGTCCGTATAGACTCCATACTCACCGCCATTCTTCAGCCACGATGCCGTAGCCTTGATGCCGAAGTGGTTGTTGCATTCGCGCGACAGCTGACTCTGTCCGTTGCTGCTCTCCAGTATAGCCTGCGCCAAGATGACGGAGGCAGGAATCCCATACCTCCGCATCTGTTCTTTGGCTTCCTCCGCATGTTGTGCGGCATACGCTGCATTCTTTCCCATAAGTCTATCTCCTTAAACTTGTATGTTGTCCTGTTTCCTGGCTTTCCTGTGCCATCTGCTTTCCAGTCTCTTGTCCAGGTGTCACCATCTCCGTGATTTCACGCTTCGATGATGTTGTCTGCTTCGGTGCTTCCAGCTGGTCACAGATAGCCACACGCTCTCCGGCACGAATCAACTTCGGCAGATAGGTGTCAAGCGCATGATATGGGAATCCTGCCATTGCCAATGGCTTGCCTTCATCATCCTTGCGCCCGTTGCTTTTCGTCAGCGTGATGCCCAGAATATTGGAAGCCTTCACCGCATCATCCTTGTAGGTCTCGTAGAAGTCACCGCAGCGGAAGAGTAGGATAGCATCTGGATGTTTCTTCTTCAAGTCAAGATATTGCTTGACTATAGGAGAGACAGCAGCCTTAACAGCCTTTTCTTCCTTCTTCTCTTCTGTTTTCGATGCATTCTTTTCCGACGAAATCTTCTCTTCCCTCTGTTCTGAAATCCGCTCTGCCCCCGTGCTCGCCGCGTCAACGGCGAGTTCCTTTACGTCCTTTTCCGACGAAGTCTTCTCTTCTTCCCTCTGTTCCAAAGTCTGCTCCTCATTTTTTACAACAGCAGCCGTCTCCGCTTGCTTCACCTCTGTCGCTTCTTCCTGCTTTTCCTGTGTACTTTGCTCTACATTGTTGTCTTTCTGCAACACATCAGCAAACAGCGATGCGGCAAGGTTCTGCTTGTACGATTCCCGGTCAGGAGCCACCCACAATCGCTGCCATTGGGACGGGCTGACACTTCTCGGCTGCAACTTCTTGCCGTCGATGGTGGCGGCACACAGACATTCGCCCGACTTGGCACGGAATACCGCCACACGCTGGATGCGGTTCAGATCAACCTCCTGCTCATTGCCACCAAAAATATCCACCTTCAGGTCGGGCTTGGCCTCTGCCATGGCATAATACTTCTGTGCCAATTCCTCACGCACACGCTCGATATTGTCCATCGATTGCTTCAAGGTGGTGAAGAAATGATTCAGGTCGCCTTTGTCAGGATAGACGGCAAAGCCCTCCTTACCCTCTGGCTTGATGTAGAGTGCCCACCGCTCCTTGTCATCCTTCACCAACTGCACATTGTCGAAACCGATGTCACGGCTATGGGTCACGGCTTCCGTGGCATCCAACGAGGATAGGTCTTCTATCGACCAGTTGCGCAACCTGGACACCGTGATTTTCTTGTCGGCGAAATAGCTGTCATCGGGACGGAAGCCCAAGGCTCCGTCGGGATTGTAGAAACGCACATTGTCATAGCCTTCTTTCTGCAAGGCATTGGTGAAGCGTTGCTTGTTCATGCCCTTGATCTCGTTGTTCACCTCCAACGATGCACCTTGTGGCAGCACCACATCGGCGGTCTTGCTGGCGTCATCTCGCACGATGACCACGGTACGCTGCTCCTCATTGGGATGCTGCTTAATCTCGTCTGCCACGAAGTAGTGGTTGGGCAACTGTCCCTGTATCTGCGCCGTCTCTCGCTGATGCTGGTCGGTAGCATATTCCACCTTTTCGCCCAGTTCTGCCTTCTTCATTACCTTCAGCGCACCGTTCACCTCGCTCTCGATGGCATCAATCAGACATGGGTCTTCCTTCAGTTCCCTCGCCCAGTAGTCCACCATGCCCAGGCTATCCTTTGACAGGCGTGCGGGCAGTCCCAGTTCGAGCATCTTCACGCCCGAAGCAATCTCCGTGATGAGCCGTTCCTTCTTCACGGCATCCTCCGACGGGGCTTTGCCGTTTTTCATGACCATGCCCTCACGTGCTAACCGCTGCTGATGACCGGTGGCAGAAACCAACTGGCGCATCATTTCCTGCACATAGTCGTTGTAGTGCTCGAAGTCTCGCTGTCGGGGCAGATAGATGACATCCTTCTCGGTGTCGTAGTGAGCCACGCCTGTTCCGTCCTGACGGACATTCACGAGGTTGTCCTTCATCTTCTGAAGGAATCCGCTGACGCGCCCATGCAGCTGCTTGTCCTCCTTGTCGCCATATCCTCTGTATTCCATCGTACCGTCTTTCTTCAAGGCCGTAGTGTAGGCGGCTTCGTTAGCCATTGGCAGGGGGG
>ENA-ORRQ01000269-ORRQ01000269.1-human-gut-metagenome-genome-assembly--contig:-NODE-269-length-54964-cov-7.285126_pt1 | contig 54964 bp, 50 predicted proteins | sample MGYA00242177_ERZ509138 | MGnify/ENA primary metagenome ERZ509138 (study PRJEB26280, sample SAMEA2338628) | human gut metagenome | biome: human gut; feature: human-associated habitat; material: faeces... | reverse complement strand
TACTCTCCTATCGGGAGTATGTGCGTCCTGCGGAGCTTCATTCCCGGTCAGCAGAAGAAAACTGCCCGACCGGGAATGTTGCGTCACTTCGTTCCGTCAAGGTGGCTACACCCCCCCTTGCGCCGCTTATGCGGCTATCCCTTGTGGACTTGCCGTCCGCAAACGGTTTTGACAAACCGTTTGCCGCCAGCAAGTTTGAAGATTAGACATAAACAAATCCTCCGCATGGTCTAAGCCATACGGAGGATTAACTGTTTTACGGACACCCGTCTATCGCGCGGAATGCCTTTTATCGTTCTAGGGCTCAGGGACGTTACCGAATCAGTCTCAGAGCATTTTCATAGTCGTTTTTGTGAACGTAGATATGATATTCATACGAATAGTTCGGGTCAACGCCAAAGCTGCCGTTGCGCCCGCGGCTGCGGCCGCCGAGCGCGGAAGAGCCCTGCAAATTCTCGGTTCTGACCGTGTAGGCAATGCCGTTGGCGGACAGGATGCTGCGGATGTTGGACTGGCGCTGCATGTCCATCGTGGTGATGAGTTCCTTGCGGTTGAAGATCGTCAGCATAATACGGCCCCCTTTATATAGAGTTTCTGTATTGATTTTACCACATGCTTTTCCTGCGTGCAATAGCGGCACAAATTGACAAGGCTCCGCGTGAATACTATAATGCTTTGCATGGAAAAGCGCTGAAAAGGCGCATTGCGCGGGAGTCGTTTCCGCACACAGAAGGGAACTATCAAAGACATGAGACAGGATCTATCGCTCCGTTTGGAGCAATTCAAAAAGCAATACGTCGCGGACGAGGCGGTGCGCAGCCGCATCGCCGAGCCGCCCGTCAAATTCATCGGCGATGAGATCATGGAGCTGGCCGTCGCCGCGCTTCTGCAGGGGGAGAACGTTTTGCTCTCCGGCGGCAAGGCCACGGGCAAAAATATCTTGGCGGACAACCTTGCGTGGTTGTTCCGCCGTCCGGTCTACACTGTGTCGTTCCATGTGAATACCGATAGCAGCACGCTGATCGGCACCGACACCTTCACCGGCGGCGAGGTGCGGCTGCGCCGCGGCCCTGTCGCGCTTGCCGCGCAGTACGGCGGCTTCTGCATCTTGGATGAGATCAACATGGCGAAAAACGACGCTGTGGCCGTGCTGCACTCCGCGCTCGACTACCGCCGCCTCATCGACGTGCCGGGCTATGAGTGTATCCCTATCCACCCCGCCGCGCGCTTCATCGCCACGATGAACTACGGCTACGCCGGTACGCGCGAGTTGAACGAAGCGCTTGTCTCGCGCTTTACGGTCATCCGCATGCCGACGCTCGAGGAACCCCAGCTCTGTGAGCTGCTGCGCGCCAACGTGTCCGAGGCATCGGACGAGAACATCAAGCGCTGCACGGGGCTGTTCCTTGATCTGAACGCCAAGGCTGTGAACGGCGAGATCTCGACGAACTCCGTCGATATGCGCGGCATGATCGCGGCCCTGCACCTGATGACCGACGGCATGGCACCGAAGGATGCCATCGCCGTGAGCATCACGAACAAGTGCTTCGACGAGTACGAGTACGAGCTCGTGCGCGACGTAGCGCTGACGCGCTTTGCCTGAAGAGATGAGCATCGGCAGAGAAGAGAGCCTATTTTTGACTGTTTCCGAAGATCACCGCAAGCGGACCTATCCCGAGTATGTGCAGAAGATGAGCGAACCCTTTGAGCACGCGGGCGGCATGGTGGAGGTGTACGAGGGCGTCGTCCTCGGCGGGGCGGACAAGTTTTTCGGGCTCGATGACTTGAATCTGTGGCTGCGGAGGCACCGCTACGCGGCCTACAATATGGACGTGCTGCTGCCCATTGCGCACCTGTGCGTCGAGCGCGCCGTGCGGGCGAGGCTGATGGGCGAGCGCCCGGGCGTCGCCGTGATGGCGGAGCAGGCGGCGGGCGAGATTTTGCGTGGCGACCTCCTGCGCTACCGGCGCAGCTCGCGCGGCTGGATGTACATTTACGATCTGACGAAGCAGTTTCCCGCCGCGGCGACGGAGGGCGACCGCCGCATTATGAAAAATTTTGGCGGTTTTGAAGATATGCTGGCGGAGTTTGACGACCTTGCCGCGCGCAGCAAGAGCTGCGCGGACGCAAAGTCGCTCGTCGAGCTCGCGGCACTTCTGTACCGCAAAATTTTCATCCGCTATTTTGCGCCCGACCACAATCAGGACATCTTACCCGAGCGCGAGACGGAAGAGTGGGAGCCCGCAGCCGAACCGGGGGACATCGAGTGGACACAGACCGAGGAGCTCGAGCTTCAATACGACAAAGCGGGCGAGGCATCGGCCGACGGACTTGTCCTGCCGGACGACGCGCTCGCCGGAATTCCGGACTATCTGGCGCGCAACTTTGGCCCCAGCTTCCAGACCAATCAGGCGATGGAGGAGATCGAAAGCGCTGTCTGCACCGGTATCCACGAGGAGCGAAAGCTCCTCTTCACCGACGGCCTGAGCGCGGACGCCTACGAGGGCAGTGAGCCGCGCGCCCAATCGCTGCGCGCCAGTCGGGACGGCAACCTCAAAATGCTCCAAGAGCACGAGGACGCCGCGCGTCAGGGCATCCGCAGCATCGAGCAGGCCTTTCGCAATGCGCTGAGCCTGCGCAGCGAGCCGGACGTTTACCGCGCCGACCACGGCGTGCTGCAAAACGATCTGCTCTGGAAGGTCAGCCGCTGCAAAAATCCGCAGCTCTTTGAAAAGATCGTCCGGCAGGAACCGTCCGCCGTCGTCGTGGAGCTTTTGATCGACGCAAGCGGCTCGCAGAGCGTGCGGCAGAGCATGGTGGCGTTGCAAAGCTACCTCTTCAGTGCGGCGCTCAGCCGTATCCGCATCCCGCACCGCGTGATGAGCTACTGCACTTACGGCAACTACACGGTGCTGCGGCGCTTCCGCGACTACGACGACAAACCGGAGGCCGACCGCCGCATTTTGGAGTACCGCGCAACGTCGAATAACCGCGACGGCCTCGCGTTGGCCGCGACAGGACTCGACCTCAAGAAGCGGCGCGAGGAGCACAAGATCGTCATCGTGTTCAGCGACGGCTTACCGAACGACATGGTCAGCGGCCGCAAGCGCGAGGGCGCGCCGGAAACCTACGTCGGCGACGCCGCCATCCGCGACACCTGCTTTCAGGTGCGAAAGCTCCGGCGCGAGGGCGCGCACGTCATCGGCATTTTCCTCGGCGAGGACGGAGAGCTTGAAAACGAGCGCATGATCTACGGCGCGTCGTTCCTGCGCATCCGCCGGGCGGAGGACTTTACCGGCAGCACCGGCAAGCGCCTGAGCGAAACGCTGCTGAATCTGTAAAAAAGTGAAGAGAAAAGCTCTGCTGTGAAAATGGCGGGGCTTTTTGCGCAAATTTGGGGAGGAAACGTCGGGTGTGTTTTCTTTCAAATTGCGCATGGACAATTCTGTATGATACTCTTATAATTACCGAAGATAATTAACAAAGATAATTAAATGCGGGAGGTGGCTATGACCGTTGAAAAGATCAAGGCGTTGCTGGACGCCTGCTGTCAGGCCAAGCGCGCCCGCGAGCTGCTGCCAACGCTGCCGAAGGGCGTCACATCGTCTTACATTCAGTATCTCGACGCGATCGAGCGATTGGAGTGCGAGGGCGTGCGCGTCAAGGTGTCCGACATCAGCGATGCGCTGCATCTGCCGCGCCCCGGCGTGACGCGCACAGTCGGGGAGATGGAGGACAAAGGGTATCTGCAAAAGTCCGCCTCGGCAGAGGACGGGCGCGTGACGTATCTCACCATCACCGAGCAGGGGAGAAAGCTCTCGCAGACGTTCAACGAGCAGTTTTTCGCCCAGCTTGCGCCGCTTCTCGACGATATTTCCGACGAGGACGCGGCGTGTACCATCCGCACCATTCAGGCGCTTTACGACGTCATGGCCGAAAGGAGGATCACCCTTGTCTACTGATCACAGCGATTTTACGCAGGGCAGCATTTTGAAAAAGCTGTCGCTCTTCATGCTGCCTGTGCTCGGTGCGCTCATTTTGCAGGCGGCCTACGGCGCGGTCGACCTGCTGGTTGTCGGCCGGTTCGGCTCGACGGCAGGCCTCTCCGCCGTTTCGACCGGTAGCCAGATCTTGAACCTCGTGACCTTTGTGGTCACGCAGCTTGCGATGGGCGTTACGGTCCTGATCGCGCGGTATCTTGGCGAAAAACGGCCGGAGCAGATCGGCGCAGTCCTCGGCGGTGCGGCGGTCGTGTTCACAATTTTATCCGTCGGGATATTTATCCTGCTCGTGGGCTTTGCCCGGCCGATCTCTGTTCTGATGCAGGCGCCTGAGGAGGCCGTCGGTCTCACGGCGAGCTATGTGCGCATCTGCGGCGGCGGAATTTTCTTCATCGTTGCGTATAACCTGCTCTCTGCCATCTTTAGAGGTCTTGGCGACAGCCGCTCGCCGCTTCTTTTTGTGCTGGTGGCCTGTATCGTCAACATCGCGGGCGACCTCGTTTTAGTTGCGCTCTTTGGCATGGACGCCGCGGGCGCGGCCATCGCGACGGTTCTGGCGCAGGCTGTCAGCGTGGTGCTCGCAGTTGCGCTGCTCATCAAAAAGAAGCTGCCCTTTGCCATCACGCGCGGACTTTCGATTCAATCCTCAATGTAAGAAGTTTTTGAGCATCGGTCTGCCGCTTGCCTTGCAGGAGCTTTTGACGCAGCTGTCGTTTCTGGCGCTGTGTGCGTTTGTCAACCGGCTGGGCCTTGCGGCGTCGTCGGGCTACGGCGTTGCGAGCAAGATCATCAACTTCGCCATGCTGATTCCCAGCGCGCTGATGCAGTCGATGGCGTCGTTCGTCGCGCAGAACGTGGGCGCGGGAAATCAGAAGCGCGCAAAGCAGTCGATGCTGACGGGCATCGGCGTGGGGCTGTTTTTTGGCTGCGCCGTATTCGCGCTCGTGATGCTCAAGGGCGATGCGTTGGCGGGATTTTTCTCGCCGGATGCCGAGGTCGTGCAGAAAGGCTTTGAGTATCTGAAGGGCTTCGCGCCCGAGACCATCCTGACGGCGATCCTCTTCAGCATGCTCGGCTACTTCAACGGCAACAACAAGACGCTCTGGGTCATGGCACAGGGTCTCATCCAAACGCTGCTCGTCCGCCTGCCGTTTGCGTATGTGATGAGCATCCAGCCGAACGCGAGCCTGACGAAGATTGGCCTTGCCGCGCCGGTGTCCACGCTGGCCGGCGTAATCCTGAACGTCGGCTTCTACCTCTATCTTGACCGCAAAGAAAAGCGCGTGCAGCGTGCCGATTAAGCATTCATATATGAAAGAAGTCCCGCCGGTTCGAAACCGGCGGGACTTTGTCTGATTATTTTCCACTCTCCTGCGGCGCGTCTTCAAGCAGCATTTGCCGCAGCTTTTTGGCGGCGATGCTCAGCGGCTGCGTCTTGCGCTGGAAGAGGAAGACGCTGCGCGCAGGAATGGGCTCTTCGAGCGTGATGGGGTAGATACCGCTTGCCTCCGGCGTGCCGTAAAGCATCTCGCGCGGCACGAAGCCGACGCCAAGGTCGCTCTGCACCACGGGCGGCACCTGTGCCGTGGTCTCGACCTCCACATCGGGGCTGAACGAAAGACCGTGGCGCAGGAAGAGCTCGGCATAAAAGTCGTGCGACGATGTCCCCACCGTCAAGCTGATGATCGGGTAGTCGGCAAGCCTTTTGAGCGAAACGGGCTCCTCGGTGAGCTCCAAAAACGCCGGGCCGCAGATGGGGATCTCCTGAATTTCGTCGATCTTCTGCGCCGTGAGCGAATCCGGCACGGACGCGCCCTCTGCCAGAATGGCGAAGTCGGCAAGGCCGTTCTGCACGGCGGCGAGGCCGTGGGAGGCAGAGTGGTTCGTCAGGCAGATGCGCACGTGCGGATATGCGCGGCGGTAGCGCGCGAGCACCTGCAAAAGCCGCGTGCGCAGGGCAAGGCTGCTCGCTGCGATGTGGACGATACCGCTTTGCAAGCTCTGGTCGGAGAGGACCTCCTCTTCGCCTGCCTCGATGCTCTCAAACGCGACGGCGATGTGCGTGTAGAGCTTCTCCCCCTCGGGCGTGAGGCGCACGCCCTGCGGCGAGCGGAAAAACAGCGCGCAGCCGAGCTCGGATTCGAGCTTTCGGATCATACGTGTCACATTGGGCTGGTTGCTGTAGAGCGCCGCGGCGGCCTGCGAGAAGCTGCGGAATTTGGCGGCGTAATAAAAGACGCGGTAGCTGTCGTAGCTGATGTTCATAAAAAAGCAAGCTCCTCTGAAAAAGAAAATAAGTGGGGTTCTGCGCGGCGGCGAGGAACCTGACTGCGTAAAATTTGACGGAAGAGAAAAGCATTCGTCCGCACCTTGCGGACGGCAAGACTGATTGTAACAGAAGCGAAGCGGCGGCGCAAGCGTATTCGGGAAAAAAGAACAGAACCTTGACGAAAAGTAAACACCGTCGAAAAGCCGCATGAAATCAGGAAAATTCGGACGGCATAGAAAAATGACATATCCTCCATGTCAAGATAACATTTCGCTTCCGCGTAAGAGACCGATATAATGACTCGCGCTGGGAATTCCACAGCACAGGGAGGAATAACATGTTTGCTCAGATCATTGCCATCTGCATTTTTGTCACTATGTTCCTGCTTATTATCCTCGATAAGTTTGAACGGCATTACATTACGCTCGGGAGCGGCGCGCTCGTGCTCGTGCTGGTGTTCGGCGTCTGCATGCACTCGATGAGCGCCATTTTGGAGACGCTCAACCTCGGCGCGTTTTTCCAGAGCACATTCTGGTACGGCGCAAGTGAGGAGAGCACCGCTGGCATCAACTGGTCAACGATCCTGTTTATCGCCGGCATGATGATCATGGTCGAGGGCCTCGGCAAGGCGGGCTTTTTCCGCTGGCTGTGCCTGACGCTTGCCAAGCTCGTACACTACCGCACGGTGCCGCTGCTCATCTGCTTTATGTCGCTCTCGGCGTTTTTGTCGATGTTCATCGACAGCATCACGGTCGTGCTGTTTCTCGCCACCGTCACGCTCGAGCTGGCGCAGACGATGAAATTCGACCCCGTGCCGATGATCCTGTCTGAAATTTTCTGCGCGAACCTTGGCGGTGCGGCCACGATGTGCGGCGACCCGCCGAACATCATCATCGGCACCTCGCTCGGCTACACATTCTTCGACTTCATCGAAAATACCGGCGCGGTCGTGGCGATCTGCTTTGTGTTCATGCTCATTTACTTCACGCTCTGCTTCCGCAAGGAACTTGAGCGCGCCGAGCATGCCAACGGCGGCCCTGTCACCTGTCCCGAGCCTTCGACGGCCATCACGAACAAGAAGGCATTTCTTGCGAGCGCAGGCGTTTTCCTGCTGGCGGTCGTGCTGCTCATCACGCACGCGCAGACGGAACTTTCTGTCGCGTGCATCGGCGTGATTGTCGCGATTTTGACGCTGATCGTTTTGGGCTTGACCAGCGGCAAAAAATCTGTTATAGAAATCATTGAGGGCGTGGACTATAAGACGCTGCTCTTTTTCATCGGCTTGTTCGTTTCCGTGGCGGGCCTTGAAAAGACAGGTGTGCTCAACATGATCGCGAACTTCATCACCTCGGTCAGTGAGGGCAATATCGCGGTTATTGTGATCGTCATTCTGTGGCTCTCGGCCATCACGAGCGCCTTTGTCGACAATATTCCCTTTGCCGCGACCATGATCCCTGTCATCCGCGCCATCGCCGCGACAGAGGGCATGGATATCGGCGTGCTTGCCTGGGCGCTTTCGCTCGGCACGGACCTCGGCGGCAACGCGACGCCCATCGGCGCGAGCGCCAACGTCGTCGGCACTTCGGCTTCGGCCAAGGGCGGCTATCCCATCGGCTGGGGCCGCTACTGCAAGTACTGTGTGCCCGCGACGATCATTGTCATGGCAGTCTCCACGGCCTACTTATTCCTGCGCTATCTGTAAACGGAAAAAGGAAAGGAGTGCGATCCCATGAAAAACCAGATCATCATCACCCTTGGCCGCGAGCACGGCAGCGGCGGCCATTACATTGCCGACATGATCGCGCAAGAGCTCGGTATTAAGCTCTATGACAAGGACTCCATCGAAAAGGAGATCGTTTCCGAAGGCTACAGCGAGGAAATGATCCGCAAGATGGACGAAAAGCCCGTCAACTTCTTTGCCTCGCGCCGCATCGGCAAGTATTCGAATTCTCTTGAGGTCAACGTGGCGGAAAAGACGTTCGCCATGCTGCGTGACAAGGCAGCAAACGGCGAGAGCTTCCTCATCATCGGTCGCTGCGGCGACCAGGTGCTCAAGGGCAACCCCAATATGCTGAGCATTTTCATCTGCGGCAACCAGCAAGCCAAAGTCAGCCGCGTGATGGAGAAGAAGGGCCTGTCTGCCGAGGACGCAATCGAGGAGATCAAAGAGGTCGACCGCTCCAGAAAGTCCTACCACAACTATTACTGCGAGACGAAGTGGGGCGACGCCCGCGGCTACGACATGACCGTCAAGAGCGATGTGCTCGGCTTTGAGGGCACGGCGAAAATGCTGATCGCCTATATCCGTAGCTTTATGGAGCAGGACTAAATAAAAATTTGCGGCCCGTGCCGCAAAAAACATTTGAAATGCTCGAAACAATTTGATAAAATCAATTCACAGCGTGTGGCGTTTCTGCGTAAATCCGGTTGCAGAAACGCCGCACGCTTTTTTACGGAAAAAGGAGGGAGAAGACAACTTCATAGTCAAATCGTGCAGCAGAGATGCGTAAGTCCGGATTGATCCGGCGGAACGCATCTCTTATTTTTATGTGCAGGAGGAAGACCACCATGGAAAACACAAACCAGTTTTTGGGGACGGAGCGCGTGGGAAAGCTCATGCGGCGCTACGCCGTCCCGTGCATCATCTCGCTGCTCGTCGGCGCGCTCTATAACATTGTCGACCAGATCTTCATCGCCAACGCAAGCTACCTGGGCTCCTACGGCAACGCGGCAAACACCGTCGTCTTTCCGCTCACGGTCGTGGCGCTCGCCATCGCCGTGATGATCGGCGACGGCTGCTGCGCGTTCGTCAGCATTTCGCTCGGCAAGGGCGAAGTGGGAGAGGCAAGAAAGAGCGTCGGCAGCGTGGTCGTATTGTCGGCCGCGAGCAGCCTTGTGCTCACGGCGCTGTACCTCATCTTCGCCGACGCTATCATCTCGATGTTCGGCGGCACGGTGAACGAGGAGACGTTCCGCTATGCGCAGGAGTATTTCTTCTATATCTCGCTCGGCATCCCGTTTTATATGTTCGGGCAGGCGATGAACCCCGTCATCCGCGCCGACGGCGACCCGCGGTTTGCCATGATCTCCACGCTCGCGGGCGCGGTGCTCAACATCATTTTAGACCCCATCTTCATCTTTGAATGTAAGTGGGGCATGATGGGCGCGGCGGTCGCCACCGTGTTGGGCCAGATCGTCACGGCGGTGCTTGCGGTGTGGTATCTCTGCCGCATGAAGACCGTCAAGCCGGGGAAGGGAGACTTCCGCCTGCACGCAAGCCTCTGTACCCGGATGCTGACGCTCGGCATCACGAGCTTTCTCTCGCAGATCAGCCTCGTCGCGGCGATGGCGGCCATCAACAACATGCTGCGCAAGTACGGCGCGCTGGATGAGATATTCTCGCAGGAGCAGTACGCGCAGATCCCGATGGCCGTCGTCGGCATCGTGATGAAGTTCTTCCAGATCGTCATTTCCATCGTCGTCGGCATGGCGGCGGGCTGCATTCCCGTCGTAGGTTACAACATGGGCGCGGGGAAAAAGACGCGCGTGCGTGAGCTCTTTACAAAGCTCCTGCTCTGCGAGGCGATCGTCGGCGCCGTTGCGCTCGTTCTGGCCGAGGGCTTCCCGCGTCAGCTCATCGCCGTCTTCGGCGCGGCGAACGAGAGCAGCTACTACACGGACTTTGCAATCAAGGCATTCCGCACGTATCTTTGCATGATGGTGCTCGCCTGCGTGAACAAGGCCTGCTTCATCTTTTTGCAGGCCGTGGGCAAGGCATTCTCGTCCACGATGCTCTCTATGATCCGCGAGGTCGTGTTCGGCATGGGCTTTGCACTGCTGCTGCCGCGCTTTTTCGGCCTTGACGGCGTGCTGTACTCCATGCCGGTGTCGGATGTGTTGACATTCGTCATTGCGGCGGTTATGATTGTAAAAACGTATCGGGAACTCAATACGGAAGGAGCAACTGTATTATGAATCATATTATCACCATCAGCCGTGAATTCGGCAGCGGCGGCCGCACGGTCGGCAAAAAGGTTGCAGAGCAGCTCGGCATCCCCTGCTATGACTCAGAGCTCATCCAGAAGATCGCCGAGGAGAGCGGCTTTGCAGAAAATTATGTCAAGGAGGCGGGCGAGTACACGCCCGGTGGCTTCCTAGCCTCGGCGCTCTCGAACCGCGCGTTCGGCCCGACGAACGAGGATATCCTATGGGAAATACAGTGCCGCGTCATCAGCGAGCTTGCCGAAAAGGGCCCCTGTGTCATCGTCGGCCGCTGCGCGGATTACATTTTACAGGACAAGGCCAAGTGCCTCAAGGTCTTTATCCACGCAGATATGGCGTTCCGCGCCAAGCGCATCGTCGAGGTCTACGGCGAGCGCGAGCAGTCGCCCGAGCAGCGCCTGCACGACAAGGACAAGCGCCGCGCGGCCTATCACCGCTTCTACACGAACATGAAGTGGGGCTACGCGCAGAATTACCACATCACGCTCGACAGCGGCGAGCTCGGCATCGACAAGTGCGCCGACATCATCGCTGACCTCTACAAGAGCAAGGCGTAAATGGTCAAAAAGAGAAGGAGAGAAGCTGTGGCTTCTCTCCTTTTTTTTTATTCATCTTTCGTAAGACCGGGGATGTTGACGCCGATGCCGTTGACCTCCACGCCGTCGTCGGCGGGGATGAGGAGGTATTTGCGGCCATTGATGACGCGCGCTTCGATCATATAGCTGTTCTCCGGTGCAATGGAAATTTTGACCTCGGGGGTCGTGATCTCAAACTTCTTGCTCTCGATGATGTTGTTCGGGTTCAGCGCGGCGTTCTCGCCGTACTGCTCATCGCACTCGCGCTGGAACGCTGCGATCTGCTCGTCGTTCACGCCGCTGTTGGCGAGGATGCCGCCGACGTCACCCGCCGTCATTTCAAGCGGCTCGGGGTCTTTGCTCTCCTTGTGATCTTCGATGCGCGCTCTGATCTGCTCGTGCACGGACTGGACGACATCGTAGCTGCAATCCTTGTCGAGCGCGTCGGCAAGCGCCGAGCCGAAGGCGTTTTTCTGCTCCTCGGCAGACATCGGCGGGTCGACGTGGAACAGCGCGTCGATGACCTCCTGATGGATCTCCGCGGCGTTTTTCGAGTAGAACAGCACATTGTAAATGTTCGACGTGCGGTTGTCGAACGCGGGGTAGAGGAAGCCGAGCTCGGGCGAGGTCGCGATGTAGCCGGTGGAGCTTGAGTGAAACTCGCTCTGGTCAAGGTCGTAGCGCAGTTCGAGCGTCGGGGCCTTGACGGGGCAGATGGAGCAGACGAAGTACTTGAAGACATCACTCGACGCGTCGGCTTGGATCTCGTCGTCCTTGCTGCGGTGTGGTACATCGTAGGCGTCGGCGGCGAGGAGGATGAGATAGTTTGTCTCGCCCATGTCGATGCAGTCGATGATTTGGCGGCAGAGCGTTTCGCGCGAGGCGGGGTCCTTGAGCTCCGTCTGGCGAAGAGTCTGCAAGAGGCGGTGCTCATCGCTGTCGGCGACCTGCTGCGTGGAGAACACCACGTCGATGAGGTTCTTGCCAAGCGTGCCGGAGAGGGACTTTTTGAGAAGGCCCAGGTACATCTCCTGTTCCTCCTGCCGCATGAGGCCCATCGAGGTATCGACCCACGCAATAATCTCACGGTTGGAGTTCACATAGCAGCCGTACACGCGGCTGAAATTATTCTTATCGAGCCGGAAGCGCCGGCGCAGTTCATTGAGTTCTTTCTGATTCATGGCTCGTCCTTTCCTTTGTTCATGTCACAAGGCCGATTTTACCACGCCCGCGCCGCCGCGGCAAGGGGAGAAACGGCGCATTGTGCGACGAAAATGCGCAAAATGCAGGAAAAGATGCAAAATGGGCGCAAGCGACAAAATGTGCGCGGTATGTGGACAATATAGACGATATCCCTGTAAATCATAGAGAAATTCAATGAATCTGTCCATATTTCACGGCTTCTTAACGCCGCATTTGACGCTGCTTTTTGTGAAAACGGCTATGGAAACGGAATCAAAGCAAACATTTCACGTTAAAAATGAAAGATATATTGCATTTTGCCTGAGCTGTGCAGGAATTCTTCCGTTTCCTTGGTGATTCTGACTGTTGAAAAAAGAAAAAAAGAAGTTAGAATAGAGCCTCGCGAAATGAAACGGAAGAATTTGGATAGAGATCAGAGAGTTTGGGAGGAAATCAATATGTCGTATCACTTTTTGCTGGATCTTGCGCTGATTCTGCTGAGCACGAAGATTCTGGGCCTCATTGCGCAGAAGTTTCAGATGCCGCAGGTCGTGGGCGCGCTGATTGCGGGCCTTTTGCTCAGCCCCGCGGGCCTTGGCCTTCTTTCGGAAACGGAGTTCACCAAGCAGCTCAGCGAGCTTGGCGTCATCGTGCTGATGTTCTCCGCCGGTATGGGCACGGACATCAACGAGCTCAAGCACAGCGGCAAGGCGGGCTTCATGGTCGCGGTCCTCGGCGTGGTCGTGCCGTTTCTCATGGGCACGGCGCTTGCCTGGGGCGCGGATGAGCTGGGACTCATTGAGAGCACCGGCTTTATCGAAAACATCTTCATCGGCACCATCCTGACGGCCACGTCCGTGAGCATCACGGTCGAAACGCTCAAGGAGATGAAAAAGCTTGAGACCAAGGTCGGCAACACGATCCTGGCCGCCGCGCTCATCGACGATGTGCTCGGCCTGATCGCCCTGACGCTCGTTTGCAGCCTTGCCGGCGGTGACGAGAGCATCGGCATGGTGCTCCTCAAGATCGTGGGCTTTTTCGTCTTTGCCTTCGTGGTCGGCTTTGGCGCGAACCGCATCTTCTGCTGGATGCTCAAGCGTCAGCACGGTTGGGCCAGCCACAGAAACTCCGTGTTCGCCTTTGTCCTGTGCCTTGTGATGGCCTACTGCGCGGAGGAATTTTTCGGCGTGGCCGACATCACGGGCGCTTACGCCGCGGGCCTTGCCGTCGCGTGCACGCCCAAGGGCACCTACATCCAGACGAAGTACAACCCCCTCGGCTATCTTCTGCTCACGCCGGTGTTCTTCGCGAGCATCGGTATCAATGTGCAGATCACGGGCCTGACGGGCGGCATGGTCGTCTTCTCGATTTTGCTGCTGCTTGTTTCGATCATCTCGAAGCTTCTCGGCTGCGGCCTTGGCGCCAAGGCGTGCCAGTTCACCACTCGCGAGAGCATCCAGGTCGGCGTGGGCATGGCCTGCCGCGGCGAAGTCGCGCTGATCGTCGCCAACCGCGGCCTTTCGATGGGTGTGCTGTCGCCCGCGATGATGACACCGGTCGTCATCACGGTCGTATGCGGCACGATCCTGACGCCGATTCTGCTTAAGCTGTCCTTCCGCGGCCATCAGGAGACGGAGCTGGTGCAGAACAACATTGCCGATCGCATGGCCAAGCACCGGCAGCTCGATATCATCACGCAGCAGCTTTTGCAGCAGGATGAACAGCTGATGAAAAAGAACTGAGCAAAAGTACAATGAAAAAGAGCTTTCTCCAGGCGGAGAAAGCTCTTTTTTGATTTTAGGACGCTACCTTTTCCTGCGCGGCGCACTCGCGCAGGATGCGACAGAGCGCGTTCACGTCCTCTTCCCGCGTCGCCCAGCTTGTGGCAAAGCGGATGATGCTGTGCGTCTCGTCATATTGCTCCCAGACGGAGAAGTCCACGCGCTCGGCGAGCGCTTTGCGCTGCTGCTCACTGACGATGCAGAAGCTCTGGTTCGTCGGGGAGGGGAAACAGGGCAAATAGCCGTTTTTCGCCATCGCGCGCCGGATAGCGTCGGCGTAGCGAACGGCGTCTTTACCGATGCGCTCGTAGAGCCCATCGGTAAAGAGCGTGTCGAACTGGATGCCGAGCAGCCGCCCCTTGGCGAGCAGCGCGCCGTGCTGCTTGATGATGGTGAAAAAGTGCGGAATGAGCCCTGGCTGGGGAATGACGACCGCCTCGCCGAGCAGCGCGCCGCATTTCGTGCCGCCGATGCAGAAAATGTCGCACAGCGCGGCAAGGTCGCGCAGTGTCACGTCGTTTTCAGGACAGGCGAGCGCGTAGGCAAGGCGCGCGCCGTCAATATAGAGCGGCAGGCGCTTTTCGCGGCAGAGCGCGCTGATGGCCGCGAGCTCCTTTCTGGAATAGAGCGTGCCGTACTCCGTCGGCTGGGAGAGGTAGACCATCCCGGGCATGACCGTGTGGTCGCGGTTCGCGTCGTCCTCGTACTGATCAAGCAGTGCGCGGATTTGGGATGCGGTGATCTTGCCGTTCTCCTGCGGCAGCGTGAGCACCTTGTGCCCACCGAACTCGATGGCGCCGGCCTCGTGCACGCTGATGTGCCCCGTGTCCGCGGCGATCACACCCTCGTAAGAGCGCAGCAGCGCGTCGATGACGGTCGCGTTCGTCTGTGTGCCGCCGACAAGGAAGTGAATCTCCGCGTTCGGCGCGCCGCAAGCGGCGCGGATCTTCTCGCGCGCGGATTCGCAGTATTCATCCGTGCCGTAACCGGCGGTCTGCGCAAAATTCGTTTCGCACAGGCGCTGCAGGATAGCGGGATGCGCGCCCTCGAGATAATCACAGGAAAAAGAAAGACGATGCTCCATGAAAAAAGACCTCGTTTCAAAAACAGGATTGACGGTTTCTGACTGCTATTGTAGAATAAGAGAAAACATGACGCAAACGGTTATTTGAAATGAAAAACATGATATAAAGTCATGGATAGGAGGGCGTATGGAAGCGGTCAAATGCGAGGCGTTCCTTGCCGCGGCAGAGCTCGGCAGCCTGACGGCCACGGCGGAGCTTTTGGGCTACACGCAGTCAGGCGTGACGCGCATGATCGGCACGCTGGAAGAAGAGCTCGGCTTTCCGCTGTTTCTTCGTAGCAAAAAGGGCGTGCAGCTCACGGAAAACGGCAAGCTCATGCTGCCGCTGCTGCGCGAGGTCGTGCGCGCGCACCACAACGCCGAGCAGCTCAGCGCGGAGATCGGCGGCGTGTCAAAGGGCTCGCTGACGATCGGCTGCTATTACAGCATTTCGGCCCTGTGGATGCCAGAGATCCTGACGGCGTTCCGCGCCCGCTATCCGGGCGTGACCGTGCGCATGCAGGAGGGCGGCAACCTCGAGATGGCGCGCTGGCTGAACGAGCGCTCGGTCGACTGCTGCTTCGGCGCGCAGATGCACGGCGATAAGTATGACTGGCTGCCGGTCTTTCGCGACGAATTGGTCGCGTGGCTGCCGCGCGGACACGAGCTGGCAGAGGCGGATGCCTTTCCGCTTATGCGCTTGCAGAACGAGCCGTTCATCCACACCTCGCCCAATCACGACACCGATCAGGACCGCCTGCTCGAGCAGCACGACCTGCACCCGCAGACCTGCTTTACGACGCGCGACGGCTTTACGACCTACAACATGGTCGAGGCGGGGCTTGGCGTCAGCTTCAACCAGCGGCTCATCTCGCGTAAGTGGAGCGGCACGGTGGCGGAGGTCCCGTTCGACCCGCCGCAGTTCGTCACGCTCGGCATCTCCGTCCCGTCGCTTAGGGAGGCCTCGCCCGCAGCGAAAAAGTTCATTGCCTGCGCCATCGAGACCGTCACAGGCGGGGAGAAGAGCCTTTGATAAGGAAAACGCTTCGCAGAAGTTCTGCGAAGCGTTTTTTGCCCAAAAGCCGTTTATTTGAGCTCGGCGGTGAAGGTGATCTTCCCGTCGTCCACGATGGCGCGGATGGAGCCGTGGTGTCCCTCGGCGATCGAGCGCGCGATGGAAAGGCCGATGCCGAAGCCACTGCCCGACGAGCGCGACGGGTCGGCGCGGTAGAAGCGGTCGAAGAGCTTCTGCGCGTTTTCTGGCGTGACATCCCCGCAGGCGTTCGACGAGCGGAGGACGACGCCGCGCTTCGCCTTTTCGAGCGAGAATTCGATGGGCGAATCCGGCAGCGCGTATTTGACCGCGTTGTCGAGCAGGATCGAGACGAGCTGGCGCACGGCGTACTCGTCGCCGCGATAGGTGAGGCCGTCCGTGATCGAAAGGTGCAGTTCGTGCCCCTTCGACGCGGCAAAGTCGGTGAACGATTCCGCCGTTTCGCGCACAGCGTCGCTCACGGGAAAGTCCTCCATCTTGAGCGGCGAATCCTCCTCGTCCATGCGTGAGAGCGTGACGAGCGAGTTGACGAGCGAGGTGAGCTTTTCCGTCTGCGCCATGGCCTTGTCGATCCACTTCTGCTTGCCGGTCTCCATTTCGAGCACCTTGAGGCTCGTGGCAATGACAGTGATGGGCGTTTTCAGTTCGTGGCTCGCGTCGGTGATGAATTGCTTTTGCTGCTGCGCGCTGCGCACCACGGGATCGATGGCTCGGCGCGAGAGCAGCACGACGAGTAAAAAGACGAGCAGGATGCATGCCGCATCGGCGAGCAGCGACCACACGAGCACCACGCGCATCGCGCGCAGCTCGTGGTAGCAGTCGAGGAAGATGGCGATGTTCTCGCCGTCGTCCGTCTGCGCGACGAAAAAGCGGTAGCTGCCGCAGTAGCCGTAACCAGCGCCGTGCACAAGCGCGGCGGAGAGATATTCCTGCGTGTCCTCCGCCGTGACGGAGGCGATGTTGTCAAGATTTTCCTGTGTCAGCGTGCCGTCGGAGGTGTAGCGCAGGACGAAAAAACGCGTGGAAAACGGTGTTTCCGCGGTAAACGGTCCCTCGCGCCGCGCGACCTTGTCATCGGGCGGGGCTTGCGGCGTCTGCGAATCGTCCGCACCGTCGGGCGGCGCGGGGGCGATGTCGCCGTTGCCGTCGTCATTTTCCAGCGGCGTCGGCGCGTTGGCGCTGTCCGGCAGCTGAAAGCGCGAGTGGGGGATGGTGCCCGCGTTCTCGTAGATGAGCGTCAGCGTTTGCTTCAGGTCGGAATCGGTCGAGACGTAGTTCGCGACGTTCAGGATGATTGTCAGCAGCAGCATCACCGCCGTGACGGAGAGCATCGCGATACTGATGAAGCGGTTTCGCAGGCTCTTGATCATACGCTCTCCTCCAACACGTAGCCGAGGCCGCGGTTTGCCTGCAGGGTGACGTGCGAGCCGATGGACTTGAGCTTTTTGCGAAGATTCGAGATGTTCACCCATACGACGTTGATCTCCGCCTCATTATCCCAGCCCCACACGCGCTCCATGATGCGCTCGGCGGAAAAGACCTGCCGCGGTGAGCGCATGAAAAGCTCCATGATCTGGAACTCACGCCCGCTCAGGCGGATGGACTCGCTGCCGCAGCTTAAATTGCCGCTGTCGGGGTCGAGCGTCAGATCGCCGTAGGCGAGCACCGTCGGCTGGTAGGCCTCGCTGCGGCGCAGAATGGCGCGCACGCGGCTCAAGAGCTCGTCGGGGTCGAAGGGCTTGGGAAGATAGTCGTCCGCGCCGGCGTTGAAGCCCGTGATGCGGTCGCTCTTCTGGCCCTTGGCCGTGAGCATCATGATGGGCGTTTTCACACCCTCCTGCCGCAGCTTTTCGAGCACTTGAATACCGTCCATCTTGGGCATCATCACGTCTAAAATGACGGCGTCGTACGCGCCCGACGAGGCATATTCATAGGCGTCGAAGCCGTTGTGCACGGCGTCGACGGAAAGGTGATTTTTTTCAAAAAAGACCGTCAGCGCCTCGGCGAGATCGACCTCATCTTCTGCGATCAGCAGCCGCATAAAAGGTTCCCCCTCTGATTTCCGGTGATACGTGTAGTATAAAGAGCGCGCGGGCAAAAATCAAGATGCCTCAGAGCGCGTCTTTCGTCGCCTCGCGCCCGCAGATGATGTTCAGGTTGCCGTTGCGGCAGCGCAGTTCGTCCAAAAACGCCTTGGGCGCGTTGCCGTCAGGCAGGATGACGCGGTAGGTGAGCTCGTAGAGCGTGCCCATGTTGCTCGTTTTCACGCTCTCGAGCACGCAGGACTTGGTGTACTTTTCAAAGAGATCGTCGAAAAGACCGTCGTAGTCGAGACTTTCGGGGATCGTGATCTTGAGCTCGCGCTCGTGCTCGTTCGCGCCGCCGAAGTTCACCGCCGTGAGCAGCAGCATCATCGCCGCGACGATGACAAACGCTATGACGGCAAGCCCCACATAGCCCATGCCCGTCGCAAGGCCGATGGCCATCGCAAGGAACAGCGCGCCGATCTCCTTCGCCGTGCCCGGCGCGGAGCGGAAGCGCACGAGCCCGAACGCGCCCGCCACCGCGACGCCCGCGCCGAGGTTGCCGTTCACCAGCATGATGACAAGTTGCACCACGGCGGGCAGGATCGCGAGCGTGACAGCGAAGCTCTGCGTCGTACGCGAGCGGTACATGGAAACGAGCGCCGTGCCGACGCCGAGCAGCAGCGACACTGCCGTACAGATGAGAAACGAGACGAGCGTCAATTCGCTTCCTAAGATCGAGTTAAGCACAGAAGGTATCCTCCTTTAAATTGGCCGTGTGGACGCCTGCGGACAACTCGTCACGGTAGCAGGCACCGTATTTGGAAAACGACGCGGGGAACGCCCCGACGTCGGAGAGTAGATGGCAGAGCCACAGCGGGCACGTGCCGGGAATTTTGACCTCCATCAGCACATCGCCGCAGGGCAGCGCGATGGGTGCACCGTGGTTGCCGAGGCGAAGGTTGACGTCCGTATCGCGCCACCTTAAATTGGTGTCGAACGTGATGCGGAGCTGCGGATCGTCGATGCCCGCAAAGGCGAGCCGGTCGTAGCCGATGAAGACTTTGGGCACGGTTTGATAAAACGACTGAAAATAGCCGATCTCACGTCCGATCTGGCCGAAATTTTCACCCGGCAGCTCGCCGGAGAGAAACGGCTCCACGTTCTGGATGTCCATCGTGATGCGCCGCTTGTAGACGACGCCGTCAAACTTCTTCTTGAGCTCGACAAAGACCCTGCCGTCCGCCTGCGGCACGCCGTAGCTGCGCACGCGCAGCTTTTCCTTATAGACGGGCTTTTCGAGCGACGCGCGGATCAGGCGGTAGTCGTCGGTATCATAATAAATGTTGCAGATGGTGTACTCGCCGTACGCGTCCTTTTTCATATAGGGCGTCATCCGCTCCAATAAAAAACGCTGCTGGGAAAGGGTCAGGCAGTATTTCTTTTCATATCGTTCAAAACAGCATTGAATCGCCATGGTGTCAAACCTCCTTTGTGCGCTCAAGTATGAACGCGCAACCTAAAAGTAACCTAAAGGTAAAATCTTTGCTTTCTTTAGGTAACTTTTAGGCAAAGCGGGTATGCTGTCCCCATCCTCAAAGGAGCGGGCGCAGAGAGCGAAAAAAGCTCGCGCCCGCCCTGAGAGGACCATGTAAGATCATTGATCGAGGAGATATTATGATGAAAAAACTACTGCCTTTCCTGTGCGCGTCGGCGCTGGCGCTGTCACTCACGGCCTGCGCCGGTACGATAAACAATAGTACGGCGGACGCGGCAAGCGATGTGACCTTTACCTTTACCGACAGCAGCGTGATCGCCGCGGGCGAGACTAACACGGGCTACGAGATCGACGGCACGGCGCTCACCATCACCGACAGCGGTACCTACACCGTCTCGGGCAGCTGCGCGGACGGCTCCATCAAGGTGAAAAAAGGTACGACCGGCGTGACGCTGGTGCTGAGCGGCCTGACTCTCACGAGTGAGGATACCGCCGCCATCACCTGCGGCAAGTCGAGCGAGGTGACCATCCTTGTTTCCAACGGTACGGAAAATTCCCTGAGCGATACCGAGCAGAACAATGACGACAACTACCCCGAAAACGAAAATGCCGAAAACGCCGTCATTAAGTGTAAGGACGGCTCGACTGTCACCCTCTGCGGCGATGGAGAGTTGACCATCACGGCCAACGGCAAAAACGGTATCAAATCCGGCGCGACGACGGACGAGGACGGCGAAGCGTCGCTGACCATCCGCGATTTGACACTGAATATCGACGCGCCCATCAACGATGCCATCAACGCAGAACAACTCTTGAACGTCGAGAGCGGCACGCTGACGATCGACGCTGCGGACGACGCCATTCACTGCGACTTGGTGCTGAACATCGGTGCGGACGGCACGGACGGCCCCACGATCGACATCACGAATTGCTGCGAGGGCCTTGAGGGTGCGGAGCTGAACGTCTGCTCCGGCGATATTACGATCAACGCCTCGGACGACTGCCTGAATGCGGCAAATTCCGACCTGACGGACTACGACTTCACGATGACGATCTCCGGCGGTGCGATCGACGCCTATACCTCCGGCGGCGACGGCTTTGACTCCAACGGCGAGCTGACCATCACTGGTGGTACAGTCATTGTGTGGACGGCCAACACGGCGGACAACGAGCCGCTGGATGCCGACGGCACCATTACCGTCTCGGGCGGCACGGTGCTCGCCGCGGGCGGCAGCAGCGGCATGGGCATGAACCTGGAGGCCACGCAGCCCTGCGTCATTTACGGCTCAACGGGCTTTGGCGGCATGCCGGGCAGTACGCAGAGCAGCCTGATCGCCGCGGACGCGGATTTCACGATTGAAGACGCCGACGGCAATGCTGTGTACCGCGGCACAGCCAGATGCGGTGCGAACTTCATCCTCTTCTCGTCTGCCGATGTGGTGGCGGACAGTGCGTATACCCTCAAGGCGGGTGACAGCTCCACCGAAGGGACCGCGCAGAGCGGGACAGTTTCCACCGGCATGGGCATGGGCGGCGGCTTCCCCGGCGGCGGACAGAAGCCAGACGGTGAACTGCCCGAGGGCTTTGACGGTCAGATGCCAAACGGCGAGAAGCCAGAGCTTCCCGACGGGGAAGTGCCCGAAATGCCCAGCGGCGAGCGCCCCACACCGCCCAGCGGGCAGGGAAGCCCCACTGACGGCAACGCCCCAGCGGGCGACAGTACCTCCGATACCACTCCAACTGCCTAATGGCAGAGATAAAGAAAAGCAGACGGCTCGCGCAGGCCGTCTGCTTTTTGCTGTCTGTTCGGTTTTACATCGTCTCAAAACCGACGATCACGCCGCCGCGCTCGGCATAGTAGCTGCAAAGACCACGGCAGGGACGGATCTCAATGTCTGCTTCGGGAAAGTGCCCGCGCAGCGAAGCGGCGAGCGCCCCAGCCGCCTCTGGATTTTCGGCGTGGTGGATGCGCACCTTGCCGCCGTGGTAGTCAGCTTCCAGAAGATTCTGTACCATCGCCGCGCACGTCTTTTTTTCGCCGCGGCATTTTTCAACGGGCTGGATCGTGCCCTCAAGACTTGCGGTGGCGAGGATCTGAATGCCGAGAATGCCGATGGCGCCCGCGGCGATTTTGCTGACGCGGCCGTTTTGCGCCAGATTGTGCAGGGACTTAAGACTGAAGAAGAGGTGCGTGGTGGCAAGATATTCCTGCGCCTTTTCGCAGATCACATCGAAGGGGAGGCCCTTGGCGTGCAGCTCTGCGAGCTTCTCTGCGAGCAACTGCATCTCCGGTCCCGTGCTCAGCGTGTCAAAGATGTGAATTTTGACCTCAGGATGCGACTGGAGATACACGTCGCGCGCGGCCATGGCCGAGGCACAGGTGCCGGACAGGCTGCTTGTGATGGTAATGACGAAAATCTCATCCGCGCCCTCGAACGCCTTGAGCCAGCCGTCGAGGCTGGGGCAGGCCGTGCCGGATTTGCCGTTGTAGGCCGCGAGATAGTCGAGCAGCTCGTGTGTGTCGAGCGTTTCATCGTCCACGAAGTCGCGCTTGCCGGCGCGGATGGTCATGGGCACGCTCTGATAGGTTACGCCCTCCAGCATCGTGAGGTTGGCAGAGGAGTCGGCAATCAGTTTCATCATGGGGAAGCCTCCAAAAAAATAATCGGTTATTCAAAAACCTGTTGTCAGGTGAAATTATCTTTGACTACAATACAACGATTTTCAATAACTGTCAATCGGTTTTTGGAAAACTTATTGACATTTTTTTCACCAAAGTTTAAGATGATGAAAACGCAGTTTGAACGGAGGAGCAGCTATGGACGAAAATATGCGCAGCCGTCTGGCGGAGTCTGTCCGAAGCTTTCATATCCCGCGGCTCGGGGAGATCCCCGACGTGGGGCTGTATCTCGAACAGGTGACGCGTTATGTCAATCAATCTATCACGGGATGCGGGCTCAGTCCCATCACGGCCTCGATGGTCAGCAATTATGTTAAGCAGAAGATCATCCCCGGGCCAGAGAAAAAGGCCTACGGCGCGGAGAGCATTGCGTACCTCATCTTTGTCTCGTGCATCAAGAGCGTCGTCGCGATGGACGACATCCGCGCGCTGATCGGCATTCAGCACGAGACCTACGATCTGCCGACCGCTTATCACTACTTCTGCGAGGAATTTGAAAATCTCATCCGCTATGTCTTCGGCGCGAGCGACCATCTTGCAAGCGTCGGACAGGACGAGTCGGATGAAAAGGAACTGCTGCGCTCGGCACTTTTAAGCGTGACGCACAAGCTCTATCTCGACGCCTATCTGCGGCTGCTGAGGCAAGACGCGGAGCGCGCACAAAAGGAAACAGAGGAAGCGCAATGACCATTGAACAGTTTGTCATGGCCTACGGCGCGGAGCAGGACCGTCTGCGCGCCCTGCTGCCGGAGGGCTTTGCCTCGCTGCGGCCGGTGCTGCGCATCAACGCGGAGGTGCGCGACGGCAAAACGGGGGCTCTCGAGTTCAACACTGCCGCGGAAAAAGACGACAATCGCGGCTGGGTCAACATCGGCCGCTGGGACGATGTTCCCTTTACGAAGGACGGCAAAAAGACGACCTTCACGCTGCCGGAGCTGACGATCTCGTTCACCGGCGTCGGCATCGAGGGCGACTGCCCTGCGGAAAAGGACAACGTAGGCTGCTATTACTTGAAAGACGGTACGTTTACGCTCGTGCCCGCGGAGAAGATCACAGCAAACAAGAAATTCTGCGACTGTGAATTCGCCTGGCGCTTTGCAGGCGGCGCGCATGGTGTCAGCCTTGGCAAAACGCTGCCCGTCATCCCCGAAGAGGAGACGACGCACTATGAAAAGGCGGCTTTCACGGTCGAAAATGCCGCCGTCATCCCCTGCACGCAGGTGTTGGGGGCCTATCAGGTGACGTTCGAGCGCTGATTTTTGAAAAGGGCTTGCATTTTTGCCCGCGCTTTGCTATACTGCGCAATCGGGAATGAGGTTCTCCCACGGCACTGCCGAAACCGCTTTTTTGAGCTGATGACTTCTGTGATTTTGAACGGTCACAGGGGGCATCAGCTTTTTTGTGTCCGGAGGAGGAAAATTATGTTAACTTCACTCGCACTCATCTTTTTGGTCGGCCTTGCGCTGGCCGCGCTCTGCCAAAAGTTGAAGCTGCCGCGCATCATCGGCATGCTGGCGACGGGCATCCTGCTGGGGCCGTGCGTGCTCAACGTGCTGGACGGCTCGATTTTGTCGATCTCAGCCGACCTGCGCAAGCTCGCGCTCGTTATTATCCTGCTCAAGGCGGGACTGTCGCTCGATTTGGGCGACCTCAAAAAGGTCGGCCGTCCGGCAATCCTGATGTCGTGCCTGCCCGCAACGTGCGAGATCATCGGCTATGTGCTGCTCGCGCCGTGCTTCCTTGGCATCACGCGCGTGGAGGCGGCGGTCATGGGCGCGGTGCTCGCGGCGGTGTCGCCCGCGGTCGTCGTGCCGCGCATGGTGCAGCTGATGGAAAGCGGCCGCGGAACGGACAAGAGCATCCCGCAGATGATCCTGGCTGGCGCATCGTGCGACGATATCTTCGTCATTGTGCTGTTTACAACGTTTCTGCACACGGCGCAGGGCGGCAGCGCCAACGCCGCGGACTTTTTGAGCATCCCTGCGTCGATCGTGCTCGGCGTTGCGCTGGGTGCGCTTGTCGGGTGGTTGTTCAGCCGCTTTTTCGAGACTGCCTATGCCCGATCGCACTGCATCCGCAACAGCATGAAGGTCATCATCGTGCTGGGGGTCTCGCTGCTGCTCGTCGCGGCGGAGGGCTGGCTCGAGGGCATCGTGCCGGTGTCGGGCCTGCTCGCGGTCGTCAGCATGGCGTGCTTACTTAAGATGAAGTGCACGCCGTTCGTTGCCAAGCGGCTCTCTGAAAAATTCGGCAAGCTCTGGCTGGCGGCGGAGGTCATTTTGTTCGTCCTCGTCGGAGCGGCGGTCGATATCCGCTATATGGCGGGCGTGGGCCTTGCGGCGGTCGGCATGATCTTCTCGGCGCTCATTTTCCGCGCCGTGGGTGTGTGCCTTTGCCTTGTCAAAACGCCGCTCACGGCGAAAGAGCGGCTCTTCTGCGTGTTTGCCTATCTTCCCAAGGCGACGGTGCAGGCGGCCATCGGCTCGGTGCCGCTTGCGGCGGGGCTGCCCTGCGGCAGCATCGTGCTGTCAGTCGCGGTGCTCGGCATCGTCATCACCGCGCCGCTCGGGGCATTTTTGATGGATGCGAGCGCGCCGAAGCTGCTGAGGAAAGCGGAGGAATAAAGAAAAGGACTTGGACGCTTTCGTCCAAGTCCTTTTCTGTTTTTATCAAGTGCTCACACGTCGAGCGCCATATTTGTGCGCTCCATTACCACCACAAGGATGGGAATGAGGATGAGCTGCAAGATGATGCCGGGGATGGCCGTCGTCACCGCGCCGGAGAGGAAGAGGGCGAGGCTGAACTCCGTGCCCTGAAGGCCCGCGAGCAGGAACTTCACAAGGCCCCACACAAGGCGGCCCGCGACCATCGCGGAGATGAGCGAGGCATAGATGCGCCAGCCTGTTTTCGGCAGCTTGCGGTACAGAAGACCGGCGATGGCGCCGTAGGTCGCCATTTCAAACGCCATGGGAATAGCGATCCAGATCGGCGGCATGCCGGACATCGAGCGCAGCAGCGGGGAGATAAAGCCGACCGCGAGTCCCCACGGCCAGCCGCACATGAAGCCGCACAGCAGCGCGGGAATGTGCATGGGACAGAGCATGGAGCCAATCTCGGGGATCTGACCGGTCAAAAACGGCAGGACCATCGCCAAGGCGAGGAAGAGCGCGGAATAGGTGAGTTTTCTCACCGGGGAAGCGGTACGGGCAGTTGCAGTGGCAGCGTTGTTCATGGTTTGTTCTCCATTCCTTCGAGCAGCGAACGGATGTGCGCCATGGCGTCGTCCAGAATGGCGGAGGACTTTTTGTCCACGCCCGCGACATACGTGCTGCATAGATTCATCGGGATGAGCACACGGTAGGCGTTGCTTGACGCGACGGCGTTTGCCATGGCGGGGGAGATCTCGCCCATCAGCGCATCGGCGATCGCGATGCCGATGGGGCCGGCGATGATCTGCGCGCTGCGGCAGGCCACGATGACGGGGTTTTCGCCCGTGGCCACGCGGTCAGCGCCCGCGCGGCGCATCGCGTCGGAAGCGGCGCTGTTCGTACCGACCGCCATGATCTCGAGGTGCGGGAAGGACTTTTTGATGTTCTCGACCAAAGTTTTGCCGAGCTTTCCGCCCTGGCCGTCGATGACAAGGATCGTCACGGTGTTCTCATCCTCTCTTGCGTCCTGTTTTCTGCGCGAAAACCCTTGAAAAGACAAAGAAAAGGCATCAATATTCCCCTTGCAGGGAGATTGATACCTTGGTGATACCTCGTTTGCTTTCAGGGAACGCGCGGAAGAAAAGTCAGCTTGTGCCAACGCTGCCGGCTTGTGCCGACGCGGGAATTTTATCAAAAAAGCGCAGGGCTGTCAATCCCTTGCCCCTTGCGAAAGGGGCGAAAAAGCGCTATGATAAACGAAACTTTTTGGTAAAGGAACCCCGCCGCTATGACGAATTTTACCGATATTCGCGACTTTCTGCGCGCCCACTGCGCGCGCTATCCAGAGCTGGCGCTTCAGGACGTCTTCAAGGCGCTCTATCAGAGCACCTTCGGCTGCGAGCATCTGATCGCCGACCCGTCCGCCGCCGCAGACTACATCCGCGCCGAAGCGGCGCGAAGCGGTGACCGTATCTCCGAGCTCGTCGAGCTGCTCAGCGGCGACTACTGCCGTGTGCACCTCGGCGTTTTGCGGGACGGCTTGAGCGCGGAGACGTTTGCGCGGCTCTTCGCCCTCTCTGCGCGGCACGAGGAGTGCGGGCGCGAAAAGCTCGAAGCGATGCTCACCGCCTTGCAGACAATGGCCGACGCGGGCGAGCTGCCGTTTTCTGCGCAGGAGACGGCGGAAGCTGTTGAGAGGTGGCGCAAGGACGGCTTTCCGCCGCTGCACCACTCCGAGATATTTCGGCAGAATTACGCGCCCGCGTACCGCGTCCTGCGGCGCGACTTCGCCCGCGCGCTGCCGCTGTTTGCGCGCATCGACTGCCTGACGGCGGAAAAGGACCGCGTGCTCGTCGCCATCGAGGGCGGCAGCGCCAGCGGCAAGACGACGCTCGGCGAGCTGCTGCAAAATGTTTACGGCTGCCCTGTCTTCCACATGGACGACTTTTTCCTCCGCCCTGAGCAGCGCACAGAGGCGCGCTTCGCGCAGCCCGGCGGCAACGTCGACCGCGAGCGCTTTTTGGAAGAGGTGCTGATCCCTCTGCGCGAGGGAAGACCCGTCGACTACCGACGCTTCGACTGCGCGACGTTCACCATTGCCCCGCCGCAGCGGATTAAGGCGGGAACGCTCAACATCGTCGAGGGCGCGTATTCCATGCACCCCGACCTCGCGCCGTACTACGATCTATCCGTTTTTCTGCCGATTTCGGCAGAAAAACAGCGCGAGCGCATCCTCAAACGGAATGCGCCCGCGCATGCAAAGCAGTTTTTCGACCGCTGGATCCCTTTCGAGCAGCGCTATTTCGACGCGCTCGATGTGCGGAACCGCTGCGATCTCATCCTTTCGGCGGACGATTAAATGAGCGTGCCGCTCGGCGCGATGCCGAGCACATATTCGACCGCAATCGCCACAAGAACGACCAGCAGCGAAATGATGAAGCCGTGGAGCATCGGCTTTGCGCCGGATTTGCACAGCGCCGCGAAGTTCGTATTGAGGCCGATGGCGGCGAGCGCCGCGACCATCAGAAACTTGCTGATGCTCTTGAGCGTCGCGGCGAGACCGGCGGGGATGACGCCGACGCTGCACAGAATGGACATCGCAAGGAAACCGAGGATGAACCACGGGAACACCGACTTCATATTGACCTTGACGCCATGGTCGCCGCTTTGCGCGGCGGCCTTTTTCTTGAGGTGCACGCTGATGGCGGCGAAGACCAGCACCGTCGGGATGATGGCGAGTGTGCGCGTCAGCTTGACCATCGTGGCAAAGTCGCCTGCGGCCTCGCTGAAGGCGTAGCCCGTGGCGACGACGCTCGAGGTGTCGTTGACCGCCGTGCCGGCCCACAGGCCGAACGCCGCGTCGGAAAGGCTCATCGCGCGGCCGAGCAGCGGGAACACGACGACCATGATCGTGTCAAAGAGGAACGTTGCCGACATGCCGTAGGCGATGTCCATGTCCGTTGCCTCGATGACCGGCGCGATGGCGGCGATGGCGCTGCCGCCGCAGATGCCCGTGCCTGCGTTGATGAGGCTGCTCGTCTTCCAGTCAAGCCCCAGCGCTTTGCCGATCACATAGCCGAGGCCGAAGCACGTCGCCAGTGTGAAGAGCATGACGGTCAGCGAGAACTTACCGACCGTCAGCACGGTCGTGATGTTCAGGCTGGCACCGAGCAGGATGATGGCGAACTTCAGAATTTTTTTCGAGGTGAACTTGATGCCGGGCTTCGTCTTGTCGTTCGGCGCGTAAAAGCGGTTCACGATCATGCCGATGAACATTGCGATGACCGACGCGCCGATCAGGTGCAGCCCCACGGATTCCTCCAGCTGCTCTAAAAACTTAGCCACCACGGCGATGACGAGCGCGATGGCGCAGCCGGGCAGCATTTTTTTCACGGTTTCGATGAATTTCATGTAGTTTCTCTCTCCTCCAAAGCATATTGCCGCTGTATTATATCACCGACCCATGATATAATAAAATTATAAATTAGAATATATCGATTCCTGCTTGTTATTGATAAAGGAGAGAGAATATGGACCAGCGGCTTGAGACCTTTTTGACCGTGTGCGCCACGATGAACTACCGCAAGGCGGCGGAGCAGCTGCATTTGACGCAGCCCGCCGTGACGAAACAGATCCAGGCGCTCGAAGCGCTGTACGGCGTGCGCCTTTTTACCTACGACAGCCGAAAGCTCAGAAAAACGGCGCAGGGCGAAACGCTTGAGATCTACGCCATCAGCCAGCGCTATCAGGACGAGGAGCTGCGCCGCGCGCTCAAACGGCAGGAGAAGACGAGCCTTCGCATCGGCGCGACGAAGTCCATCGGCGACTATATCCTGCTGCCGCAGATCATCCGCTTTTTGAAAGAACCGGACAACGAGCTCTTTTTTACCGTCGACAATACGGCACACCTGCTCGCCCAGCTCGAGGGCGGTGAGCTTGACTTCGTCGTGCTCGAGGGCATTTTCGACAAGAGCCGGTACGAGAGCTTTCTGCTGCGCAACGAGCCCTACATCGGCATCTGCGCGAAAGATCACCCGTTTTCGGGCTGTGAGGTGCCGATGGATGAGCTCTTTTCCGAGCGGCTCATCCTGCGCGAGCATGGCTCCGGTACGCGAAAGATTTTAGAGCGAGAGCTCATGCAGTGCGGCTACACGATCGAGGCGTTTCGCGCGAATGTCTGCATCAGCAGCTTCAAGCTCATCCGGCATCTGGTGAGCGAGGGCTGCGGCGTGAGCTTCCTCTACGAGGCCGTCGTCAAGAATGATGCGCAGTTCGGGCATTTTTCCTGCCCGCCGCTCACGGGCGTGCACGAGCTGAACGTCGTGTGCCTCAAAAACACCAATGTGCCCGCGCTTGCGCGGCGGTTCCTTGACCTGTAAATTTGGGCAATTCTGCCGATCTGCGCAAAAATGCGGGGAATTGAGCGATATGACTGCGGTTTATGGAATCAGTCAATGGAAAAATCCAACATTTTCCTGTAAAATAGAGCTTGGATAAGATAGGTGATGATCGCCGCGCGATATTTTTGCTGCGCGGCGGCAAGCACGCGGTACGCCGCGAAAAAGGAGAGCAGGAACATGAGCGATATCAACGGCAGCAAGCCCACGAATTTCCCTCTCGACGAGAGTAAACTGGATTTCAAAATACCCCGCACGGACGCTCCGCGCGAAAACGTCCTCAAGCTCGGCAGTATGATCACGAACCGCATCGGCCTCAAGGCCACGGCGGACGACCCCGAGTACTGGGGCCTTGCCGGCGTGATGACCGACGAGATGGTCGACGTCGCGCTCAAAATGGGCGTGCGCAAGCCCAAGACGACCGAGCAGTTGATGAAGCTCACCAAAATGGAGCGCGAGCCGCTTGAAAAGCTCCTGACGGAGATGGCATGGACGGGCATCATCGAGTACAACTGGGAGAACCTGGACGGCAAAAACCCCAAGCATGAAAAGCGTTGGGTGCTGCCGCTGTTCGTCCCCGGCAGCGCGGAATTTCTGAACATGCGCAAAAGCCAGATCGACGAGCATCCCGAGGTCGCGGCGTTCTTTGAGCGCATGACGATGCTCCCGCTTGAAAAGATCACGCCCATGGTGCCGCCGGGAGGCGCAGGCATCGGCATGCACGTTATCCCTGTGGAAAAGGCCATCGAGACAGAGAACGAGTCCGTTGACTTAGAGCACATCTCCTACTGGCTCAGCAAGTACGAGGGCAAGTACGCCAAGAGCATGTGCTCCTGCCGCGCTAGCCGCGCCAAGCTCGGCGAGGGCTGCGGCGACGACGCCGAGAGCTGGTGCATCGGTGTGGGCGACATGGCCGACTACATCGTCGAAACACAGCGCGGCGAATACATCACGAAGGACGAAGCGCTCGAAATTTTCAAAAAGGCCGAGGACAACGGCTTTGTCCACCAGATCACGAATATCGACGGTGAGCAGAAAATTTTCGGCATCTGCAACTGCAACGTCAATGTCTGCAACGCGCTGCGCACATCGCAGCTGTTCAACACGCCGAACCTGTCGCGCAGCGCGTATGTCGCGAGCGTCGAGAGCGAGAACTGCGTCGCCTGCGGCCGCTGCGTCGAAAACTGCCCCGCGGGCGCGGTCAAGCTGGGACAGAAGCTCTGCACGAAGGACGGCTACATCGAATATCCCCGTCAGGAATTACCCGACGATGTCAAGTGGGGGCCTGAAAAGTGGAGCGTCGACTACCGCGACAGGAACCGCATCAACTGCTACGATACCGGCACCTCGCCGTGCAAGACGGCCTGCCCAGCGCACATCGCGGTGCAGGGCTATTTGAAGCTTGCCGCGCAGGGCAAGTACCGCGAGGCGCTGCAGCTCATCAAGCGCGAAAATCCGTTCCCCGCGGTCTGCGGCCGCATCTGCAACCGCCGCTGCGAGGATGCCTGCACGCGCGGTACGGTCGATCAGGCCGTCGCCATTGACGAGGTCAAGCGCTTCATCGCCCAGCAGGACCTGAACGCGGAAACGCGCTTTGTGCCCGAAAAGGTCATCCCGAAGGTCGACGGCGAATTTTCCGAGAAGATCGCCGTCATCGGCGGCGGCCCCGCGGGCCTGTCGTGCGCATACTACCTCGCTGAAAAGGGCTACCGCCCGACGGTGTTTGAAAGGGAAGCACGTCCCGGCGGCATGCTGATGAACGGCATTCCGAGTTTTCGCCTCGAAAAAGACGTGGTGGAGGCCGAGATCGACATCCTGCGTGAACTTGGTGTCGAGTTCCGCTGCGGTGTGGAGGTCGGGAAAGATGTGACCATCGCACAGCTGCGCGAACAGGGCTATCAGGGTTTCTACGTGGCCGTCGGCCTCCAGTCCGGCGGCAAGCTGAACATCCCCGGCGGCGACGCGGACGGCGTCATGGCGGGTATCGACTTTATGCGGCAGGTCAACCTGCATGAAAAGAAGACGCTTTCCGGTAAGGTCGTCGTCATCGGCGGCGGCAACATCGGCGCGGACGTTGCGCGCACGGCGGTGCGCTGCGGCGCGGAGAGCGTTGACCTCTACTGCTTAGAGGCTTACGACGATATGCCGATGGGCGAGGAAGACCGCAGCGAGTGCGAGCGCGACGGCATCACCGTCCACGCCGGCTGGGGCCAGACCGAGATTGTGGTGGAGGACGGCAAGTGCGCGGGCGTCAAATTCCGCAAGTGCACGCGCGTCAAGAACGACGAGGGCCGCTTCGCACCTGAGTTTGACGACAGTGTGAGCGAGCAGGCCGAGTGCACGACGGTTCTCTACTGCATCGGCCAGAAGGTCGACTGGCGTGAGCTGCTCACCGGCACCGCTGTTGAGTTCAACCCCAACGGCACGGTCAAGGCAGACCCCGTCACGTATCAGACGGCGGAAAAGGATATCTTCGTCGGCGGCGACGCTTATACGGGTCAGAAATTTGCCATCGACGCCATCGCCGCGGGCAAGGAGGGCGCGATCTCGCTGCACCGTTTTGTCCAGCACGCGACGCTGACGATCGGCCGCAACCGCCGCCAGTTCATTGAGCTCAACAAGGAAAGCGCGCTGATCCCCGTCAATTACGACACAACGCCGCGCCAGCGCATCGGCTATAACGAGGCGCTGCGCAGGACGTTTAGCGACGAGCGCATCGCGTTCACCGAAGAGCAGATCAAAAAGGAGACCGCGCGCTGCCTTAGCTGCGGCGCGAGCATCGTCGACCCGAACAAGTGCATCGGCTGCGGCGTCTGCACGACGAAGTGCGCGTTCGACGCCATCCACCTGCACCGCGAGAGACCGGAGTGCAGCAAAATGTATGCCTGCGAGGACAAGATGAAGGCCATCCTGCCGTACATGATCAAGCGTGAGTTCAAGATCAAGCGTGCGGCGAGAAAGAGCAAGTAATGCACGAGCTGGGCATTGTCTTCCACGTCATCAAGAGCGTGGAAATGATCGGAGAGGAAAACGGCCTGACGAACGTCGCGTCCGTGACGCTCGAGCTCGGCGAGGTGTCCGGTGCGATCCCGCACGAACTCGAAAGCTGCTGGAACTGGGCGGTCAAGAAGACCGAGCTTTTACCGGAGGCCGCGCTCAAGATCGAGACCATCCCCGCCGTTACGTACTGCGAGGGCTGCGGGCGCGACTATCCCACCGTGCAGTTTGGCCGCACCTGCCCGCATTGCGGCAGCGAAAAAACGTGGCTCAAGCAGGGCGGCGAGATCAACTTAAAGGAGATCGAGGCGATATGACAGAACCCTATAAGATCATCGAGGTGAAAGAGAGCGTCTTCGCCGACAACGACCGCGAGGCCGCGCGCCTGCGCGTGCAGCTCAAGCAGGACAGAACGTTTCTGCTGAACCTGATGTCCTCGCCCGGCAGCGGTAAGACGACGACGTTGCTGCGCACACTCGAAACGCTCAAGGATGAGTTGCACATCGGCGTGATGGAGGCAGACATCGACTCCGACGTGGACGCGAAGACTATCGCGGACGCGGGCGTCAAGTCCATCCAGCTCCACACGGGCGGCATGTGCCACCTCGATGCAAGCATGACGGAGCAGGGTCTCAAGGAGATCGGCACGAAGGACTTGGACCTCGTCGTGCTCGAAAACGTCGGCAACCTCGTCTGCCCCGCGGAGTTCGACACGGGCGCGGTCAAAAACGCGATGATCCTCTCCGTGCCGGAGGGGCACGACAAGCCGCTCAAGTACCCGCTCATCTTCACCGTGTGTGACGCACTCATCATCAACAAGATCGACGTGCTGCCGTATTTCGACTTTGACATGGAAAAGGTCGTCGAATACGCGCACATGCGCAACCCGAAGCTCAAGATATTCCCCCTCTCCGCCAAAACCGGCGAGGGCGTGGACGCTTGGTGTAATTGGCTGAGCGAACAGGTGCGAGATTGGAACGAGTGAGAAAATGAAAAAAGAGATGTACCGCATGGTACATCTCTTTTTGTTATGCGTCCAGCCGAAAGACCGACGGATAAATTTGCCCGTTCCTGAATTCGAGTACGCCGTAGGTCGGGCGGCGGGGATCGCCAATCGAACCGGGATTCATCATCATCGGCCGCGACGCCGCGTCCACGAGCGGCACGTGCGTGTGGCCGAAGAGCAGAATGTCGGCGTTCATCTCGAGCGCGCGGTACTGCGCGCGGAGAAGTCCGGTCTTCACCCCTAACGTGTGCCCGTGCGCGATGAGCACGCGGTGATCATCCAGAATCAGTACGCGCTCGAGCGCTTCAAAGCGCCCGAAATCGCAGTTGCCGGGAACCTGCTCAAGCGGCAGGCGAGGGTAGAGCTGATGCAACTCCTCGACATCACGCCAGCCATCGCCAAGGTGGATGATGCCGTGCGGCTTTACGAGCTCTACCGCGCGCACCATGTTGTCGACATTGCCGTGCGAGTCGGATAGTACCAAGTATTTCATAGCGCTTACAGGAACTTGTCGAGCTCGCGCTCGACCTCATCCATCTTTTTGATCTGCGGCTTGTCGATGCGATAGCCGCCCTTGACGACCATGTCGAGCTCACGCAGCGCGCTCAAATTCCGGAGCGGATCGTTTGTGCAGACGATCAGGTCGGCCTGCTTGCCCTCTTCGATGCTGCCGGTCAGATCACCGATGCCCGCGAGCCGGGCATTGAGCTTCGTCGCGCTGTAGAGCGCGAACGCGGGCGTCACGCCGCAGTATTTGACGAAATAGTGCAGCTCGCGCCACATGTCGTAATGCGTGATGTACGGGCAGCCGACATCTGTACCGAGACCGACCGGCACGCCCGCGGCGAGGTTTGCCTTTGCGAGCGCGACGATGCCGTCGAAGACGATCTTGCCGTTTTCCTGCTGCTCATACGTCGCGTGCGAAATGCTGCGGTCGAAGAGCGCGTAGGGCAGGGCGGGGGAAATGGTCGAAATTTGGAACGCCTTGCGCTGCTTGAAGAGCGTGATCATTTCATCGTTCGGCTGTGCGCCGTGCTCGATGGAGTCGACGCCGTTTTGCAGCGCGGCCATCACGCCCTCAGGGCTCTCAACGTGCGCCGCGACGATCATGCCGAGCGAATGTGCCTTGTCGCACGCGGCCTTGACAAGCTCGGGCTGCATGCGCAGCACGCCCGGCTCGCCCACGACTTCGGCGTCCAGCACGCCGCCGGTGATCATCAGCTTGATGAGGTCGGGCTTTTCGGCGGCGATCTTTTCGACGAGCGCCGCGGCCTCTTCGGCGGAGTGCGCCTCGTAGGCGAGCGAACCCGCCATGTGCCCGCCGGGGACGGAGACCGCCATGTTCGACGCCAGCACGCGCGGGGCAAGAATTTTGCCCGCCGCGGCGAGGTCGCGAATTTTCGTGTCGTAATCGGCGACGCCGCCGACTGTGCGGATGGTCGTGACGCCGGAGAGCAGCTCGGTTTTGGCGTAGCCCTCGCACATGCTGACACCGATCCTGTTCGTCAGCGCGCAGGAGGTGATGAGCTTGACGAGCTTTTTGGGGTCGCTCGCCTTCTTTTTCGGCTTGCCCGAGGCGGGCAGGTGCACGTGCATGTTGATGAGACCCGGCAGCACATATTTTCCGCCGAGGTCGACTGCCTCATAGCCCGCGGGGATATGCTGTGCGTCGACGATCTCATTGATTTTCTCGCCGTCGATGCAGACGGCCTTGCCCGTCTGCGGCTCCATGTGCTCAGAGCCGTCGAGAAGCACGCAGTTTGTCAATGCGTACTTTTTGTCGTTGTGGTACATCGGAGTATTCGCCTTTCCTGTTATCGAATCTGGCCGCTGCCGGTGATGACATATTTATAGGTGCTCAGCTCGTCGAGCCCCATCGGGCCGCGCGCGTGGAGCTTCTGCGTCGAAATGCCCATCTCGCAGCCGAGGCCGAACTCCCCGCCGTCGGTGAAGCGGGTGGAGACGTTGACGTACACCGCCGCGCTGTCGACCTCGTCGACAAAGCGGTCGGCCGCGGCTTGGTTCTCGGTCACGATGCAATCGCTGTGGTGCGTCGAGTGATGCTGGACATGCGCGATGGCCGCATCCAGGTCATCTACGACCGCGACGGCGAGAATGTAATCGAGAAATTCCGTGTCGAAGTCGAGCTCCGTTGCCGCCGTGCCGGGAATGATCTCCGCCGCGGCTTCGTCGAGCCGCAGCTCGACGGGGACAAGGCCCGCTTCCCTACGCTTGTCGACAAGCGCGGCCTTGAGCTTGGGGAGAAATCCCTTTGCAATGTCGCAGTGGACAAGGCAGACCTCCTCCGCGTTGCAGACGGACGGGCGGCTCGTCTTGGCGTTTTCGATGATCTTTACCGCCATGTTGAGGTCAGCGTCCCTGTCGACGTACACATGGCAGATGCCCGTGCCGGTCTCGATGCAGGGAACGCTTGCATTTTCCACGCACGCGCGGATGAGCCCCTTGCCGCCGCGGGGGATCAGCAGGTCGACAAGGCCGTCCGCCGTCATCAATACCTGCGCGCTCGCATGCGTTGTATCCTCAACGATGTTGACAATGTCGGGATCGCCGCCGACGGACTCAACGCCCGCCTTGAGCGCCGTGACGATGGCGTGAGAGGAGCGATAGGCCTCCTTGCCGCTGCGCAGCATGCAGACGTTGCCGCTCTTGATGCACAGCGCCGCGGCGTCCGACGTGACGTTCGGGCGGCTCTCGTAGATGATGGCGACCAGACCGAGCGGCACCTGCCGTTTGGTGATGGTCATACCATTGGGGCGCTTGAACTGCGCGAGCGCGCGGCCCACGTGGTCGGGCAGCGCCGCGGCCTCGCGGATGCCCTCGGCCATCGCGTGGATGCGGCTCTCCGTCAGGGCGAGACGGTCGAGCATCACGTCGGAGATCGTGCCCTTCGCCGCCTCCATGTCCTTGGCATTTTCGCGCAGGATATCTTCGCTGTTGGCCTCAAGGCTCTCCGCCATCGCGAGCAGCAGCCGGTCCTTCTCCTCGGCGCTTGCACTGCGGATGCTGCCCCAGGCAGCTTTTGTGCGTTCCAGAAGTTCGATCGTTGTCATGCTTCATCCTTCTTTGCCAAAAATCTTGTGCCCACGCGCTTGCCCGCGGCCACATCGTAGAGTACCTCGGGCGACTGGCCGTTGGCGATGACCATTTCGCAGCCTGCTGCCGTCGCCATCTGCGCGGCGCGGAGCTTGGTCGCCATGCCGCCGGTGCCGAGGTTCGAACCGCTGCCCCCGCCGAGCGAAATGATGTGCTCGTCGATCTTTTCCACCGTGTCGATGAGCTTCGCGTCGGGGTTCTTGCGCGGGTCTCCGTCGAAGAGCCCGTCGATGTCCGAAAGCAGAATGAGGAGGTCCGCCTGGATCGTCACGGCCACGATGGCAGAGAGCGTATCGTTGTCGCCGATGCCGAACTCCTCGGTGGAGATGGTGTCGTTCTCGTTGATGACCGGCAGCGCGCCGAGCTCTAAAAGCCGCGCGAGCGTGTTGTGGAAGTTCTGCTTGCGCACGCCGCCCTCTTCGATATCCGGTGCGGTGATGAGCAGCTGTGCCACGGTGTGGTTATACTCGGTGAAGAGCTTGTCGTAAATGTACATCAACTCGCACTGGCCGACAGCGGCGGAGGCCTGCTTCGTCGGCACGTCCTTCGGTCGTTCGCTCAGGTTGAGCTTGCCAAAGCCCATGGCGATGGCACCAGAGGAGACGAGGATGATCTCGTGTCCCATATTTTTAAGGTCGCTTAAAACCTTGCACAGCTTTTCCATGCGCTGGATGTTCAGCCGCCCCGTGGGGTGCGCCAGCGTGGATGTGCCGACCTTGACGACAATTCTCATATCGTGATCCCTCCGATCAAAGCGGGCGCGCGATGCGCGCGGACGCTGGAATTTGCCCATTATTATACCGCGCCGATTTGCATTTTGCATCCTTTTTTTGCAAATTTTACGACATACTGACACAGTAAAGTGAAAAAGCACAGGCGCGCGAAAGCGCGCCTGTGCTTTTTTGTGAGATTCTGCTTAAAACGGCTTTTTCGCGACCTCTAAGATCACGTCGAGCATACCCTGGATCTGCGGGGTGATGACCTTGTTGCGGTGATAAAGCACCTGCCGCCACTGGCTCATCTGACAGTCGGCCACAGGGATGATGGCAAGGTTGCCCTTGTGAATGCTCATCTTCGCCGTGTAGCGCGGCAGCACGGAGAGATACTCTGGATTCTCGCGGATGAGCTTGAGCGCGAGCGTGTCGCTCTCGAGCTCCAAAAACGGCTCGACACTTAGATCCTGACGGGCAAGCTCGCGGTCGAACTGGTCGCGGTAGGGGTTGCCGTGGTTCATCAGGATGAACGGGTGCGACACAAGGTCGGCAAGGTGCACATCATCGCGGGCAGAGAGCGGGTTTTCCGTGTTCGTCACGATGACGACGTCCTCCTGCGCTTCAAAGACTTTGACAAACTGCGTGTCGAAGATCTGCTCATCGAGCGTGTAGATGATGTCGAGCTCATTCTTGACGAGCATTTCGGTGATGGAGGCGATATTGCCCGCGTGCAGGCTGATCTGCACGTGCGGAAAACGCTCGTGGTAGAGCGGCACGATGTTAGAGAACGAGGCGGTGAGCAGCGAATTGAGCGTGCCGACGCGCACGGTGCCGCTCAGCTCGGAATCCGACGAGGCAAAGGCGCTGGCACGCGCGATGGCGCTCACCACGTCGCGCGCGTAGGAGACAAAGTCCTTGCCGTACTGCGTGATGGAGACCGTTTTGCCGATGCGGTCAAAGAGCTGCACGCCCAGCTCACGCTCGAGCTGCTGGATCTGCACCGTGACGGCGGACTGGGAATAATCCAGAGCTTCCGCCGCACGGGAGAAGCTCTTGAGCTCCGTGACTTTTAAGAATGTGACCAAGTTGCGGACTTCCATGGCTGTCCTCCGATTCAAATTTGTAATACATTTTCAAAAATATATTAGTGGAAATATCTTAATTTGTCAATAGACGCATTATAAAAAATAATGAGTCGGGCGAAAAAGTCGGCCGTAGACACACGGCCGGCTTTTTATGAAGGGGATCAGTTCTTGTACTCGTGGTGCAGCAGCTCGTGCGCGCGCTCATTGAGACCCGCGGCATACATCGCGTCGAGGACGGGGTTGCGCTCGCTGCGCTTGAACATCGCGCTGCGGTCGATCTCGTACAGGCCGTGGGCGCGCTTGAGCTTGGTGCTCATCAGCGCGTAGGGCTGGCCCGCGCCGCCGACGCAGCCGGTGCGGCAGGACATGACCTCGACCAGGTCGACCTCGACCTCGCCGTTTTCGATTTGATCGAGCAGTTTAGCTGCGTTGGCAAGGCCGTGGGCCAGGGCGACGCGCACGTCGCGCCCGTTAACGGGGATGGTCACAAAGCGGACGGCTTCCGTGCCGCGAAGACCGCTGTGCTCGAGCATGCGCAGGACGTTTTTGCTCTTGTCGGGCAGGCAGCAGCGGAGCACCGCCTCCGCCACGCCGCCGGAGGTGCCGAAGATCTCGGCCGCGCCGCTGCCCATGCCGAACGGCAGGTCGGGCGACTCCTTTTCGAGCATCTGGAAGCGGATGCCGGATTCCTTGATCATCTTGATGACCTCCTGCGTGGTCAGCACGAGGTCGACGTTCGGTACGCCGTCGCGGCGGAATTCCTCGCGTCCGGCCTCCATTTTCTTGGCTGTGCAGGGCATGATGGCGATATGGAAGGTCGTGCGGCCGTCGGCGGCGTCCTTTTCGCGGTACTTGTCCTTTAAGACCGTTGCGAACATCTGCATGGGCGAGAGCGCGGAGGACAGGTTCTTGATGAACTGCGGGCGCTCCTGTTCCACATAGCGCACCCAGGACGGGCAGCAGGATGTCATCAGCGGGAGGTTTTCGCCCGTTTCCAGGCGGCGGAGGAATTCCTTCGATTCCTCGCGCACCGTGAGGTCCGCGCCGAAGATCGTATCGTAAATTTCGTCCGCGCCCATGATTTTGAGCGCCGTGACGAGCTTGTCGAGCACATTTTCGCCCGCGGGCAGACCATAGGCCTCACCGATGGCGACGCGCACGGCGGGCGCGATCTGGATGACGACGCGCTTTTGCGGGTCGTGCAGGGCTCGCCACGCCGCGCCGATGTCGTTTTTGACGGTGATGGCGCCGGTCGTGCATACGGCGGCGCACTGGCCGCAGCTGACGCAGTGCGTGGTCGAGATGGGCTGGTCGTCGCCCGCCTCAATGTGTAGCCCTGGGCCGCGGCCTGCAAAGTGCAGGATGCTCATGCCCTGGACCTCCTTGCACACGCGCACGCAGTCGCCGCAGAGGATGCATTTGTTGAGGTCGAATGTGACCGCAGGGCTTGAAAAGTCCATCGGTACATGCTCGCGCGTATCCTTGAAGTGAACGTGATGGATGCCGAAGCGCACGGCCATCTCCTGCAGACGGCAGGAGCGGTTTTTTTCGCAGGCGGTGCAGTCGCGGCAGTGCGAGGCAAGCATCAGCTCCAGTATCATGCGGCGGTATTTGAGAAGGCGCGACGTGTTGGTGCGGATGCGCATGCCGTTTTTCGGTTTGGTCGTGCAGGCGGCGTCGATCTTGCCGGTGTCCAGATCCTCGACCATACACATGCGGCACGCGCCGTAAACGGAAAGGTCGGAGTGGAAGCAGAAGTTCGGCATTTCCACGCCCGCCTTGCGGCAGACATCCATGATCGTGGGCTCGTCGTCGAACTCCACGCGGATGTTGTCGACATACATGATACCCTTAGCCATCGATCTCCACCTCCTGGATCGCATCAAAGGGGCAGGCCTCGATGCAGGTATAGCATTTGACGCATTTTTCCGGATCGATCACGAACGGCGACTTGATGACGCCCGTGATGGCCTCGGCGTGGCAGGAACGCGAGCACTTGCTGCATCCGCGGCAGATGCTCGGGTCGATCTCGAGGCGGATACGGTTATAGGGAAGTCCACCCGGCTCGATCGGCTCGCGGTCAAGCTCGCAGAGCGCGCAGTCCCCCCGCAGGTGATCCTTGAATTCCTCGGGAAAGTATTTGATGGCCGTCTCCAGCGTGTGGTAGGAATTGCGGCCCAGATTGCAGAACGCCGTGACCGAGATCATCTCGCCAAGGTCGGTGAGCATATGAAAGTCCGACTCGCTGAGGCGGTAGTCCCGCATGGCCCAGAGCAGCTCGTTCATGCGCTTTGTGCCCTCGCGACAGGGAACGCACTTGCCGCAGAACTCTGTCTGCGTGTACTGCATAAAGCGACACGCGACATCGACCATGCAGCGGTCCTCGTCGAGCACCGTGATGACGCTGTCGCCGCGGCGCACGCCGTAGGGCTTGAGCTTTTGAAAGTGCAGGGGCAGATCGAGATGCTCCTCGACGAGAAGGCCGCCGCTCGGGCCGCCAATCTGCACCGCCTTAAACTTTTTCCCATTCGGAATGCCGCCGCCGATCCCGTAGATCGCCTCTCGGATGGTGGTCGCCTCCTCGGGAATGTCTACATAGCCGGGGTTGGCGATGTCACCCTTGAGTAAAAAAATTCTTGCCATTTCTCTCTCCGTGTTTCGTTTTTTAAATTTCAAAAAATCTAATAGAATATATAGCACGAAAAACTCTAACACTGCGCCTTAAAATTGTAAAGGGATGCACTGATAAATTATTTGAATAGGAGAGCGGGCTATAAGCAAAAGACGGAGGAGACCGCCTATAATAAGGCGGTCTCCTCCGTTTCTTCTTCGTCCAAAAGCTGCATGATCGACACTTCGAACGCCGTGCGTTCCTCACTGCCGCTTTCGAGCAGCTTGGTGTAGGTCCGGCTCTGCACGCGGCCCTCAAGCGCCAATCGCTCGCCGACGTCCATGCCCGCGATCTGCACGGCGGTCTGTCCCCAGGCGATGCAGGGTAAGTAGTCCGCGCGCCCGTAGTGGCGGTTGACTGCCAGAATGACATCGCAAATGCTGCGGCCGAGCGGCGTGCGCCGCAGCACGGGCTTTTTGCACAGCGCGCCCGAGAGCAGGATGCGGTTAAAGTACGAGCCGTCGCCCGGCTCGATGCTCTGGGCGAACACGGTGATGACGAGACGGTTGCCATGCCCGCTCTTGTTGTTAAACGAGCGCAGCTGCCCGACGATGCGAAGGCTCTGTCCCTCCTCCACAGGGCAGACGCGCAGCAGTGCCTCGCTCGCCACGATGACGGGCACGTCGTTCTGGCCCGACAGGCGCTCGACCCGCAGGGGAAATTTGTCGAACCGGCGGGTATGGTTCTCGTGCGAAAAGACGGGCTCGCCTGCGGCGACGCCCCACAGCTCCACATAGTTCTGGTTGCGCTCCATATCGTACACCTCAGCACAGTTTTGTTGGTGTATCCTATGAAAAAGAACGTGGAGATATGCCGTGCCGAGCACGAGGACAAAAAGGAAGAGCCGTCTTTCGACGGCTCTTTCTTTTTGTCATTCGCGTGAGCGATAAATTACATCTTGGAGATGATCTCGACCAGCTCTTCGCCGATGCGGCCCTGAGCCTCGACGGTCGCGGAGCCGATGTGCGGCGTGCAGGAGACCATCGGGTGGGAGTAGAGCGCGACGTTGGTCGCGGGCTCGTCGGCATAGACGTCCAGACCGGCGGCGCGGACCTTGCCGCTGTTGAGCGCGTCAAGAAGCGCAGCCTCGTCGACGTTGGTGCCGCGGGAGGTGTTGATGATGACGACGCCGTCCTTCATCTTGGCGATGCGCTCAGCGTTGATGAGAGCGCCGCCGTCGACAGCGGGAGCGTGGACGGAGATGAAGTCGGACTTGGCGAGCAGCTCGTCCATCTCAACATAGGGGATGCCGAGCTCTTCCTCAATGCCGGGGATGTGGAAGATATCGAACGCGATGACGTTCATACCGATGGCCTTGGCCATCTTGCCGAGCTTCTGGCCGATGCGGCCGAAGCCGACGATACCGAGCGTCTTGCCGGTCAGCTCGATGCCCTTGCCGTAGGCCTTCTTCTCCCACTTGCCCTCGCGCATGGAGTGGCCGGCGATGGAGATGTAACGGGCGCAGGAGAACATGTGAGCCATAGCAAGCTCAGCAACGGACTCGGAGGGGGACTTCGGGGTGTTCTTCACCTCGATGCCGTTGTCCTTGGCGTACTGCACATCGATGTTGTCGAGACCGACACCGGCGCGGATGACGCACTTGAAGCGGCTGCCCTTGGCCTCGTCGATCTGCTTGGCGCGCAGCTTGGTCTTGGAGCGAATGATGGCGACATCGAAGTCGCGCAGGGCCTTGCCAAGCTCGTCGGGCTCGTAGAACTGCTCAACGAGCTCGTGACCCATCGCGCGAACCTTCTCGATCGCGCCCTTATCCATACCGTCGGTAACAAGAATACGCATTTTAACTTTCTCCTTGTAAATATTTTAATCGTTGACCCAGCCGCTCTTTAAGCGGCGGCACCGGTGAACGCTTCACCGGTGAGGGAGTATCTAAAAGGGGGATATGATCCCCCTTTTAAAAAGCAATTACTTGGTGTGCTCGGCCTCAAACTTCTTCAGGAATTCGACGAGAGCCTGAGCGCCCTCGATGGGCATGGCGTTGTAAACGCTGGCGCGCAGACCGCCGACGCTCTTGTGGCCCTTGAGGTTATCGTAACCGGCAGCCTTGGTAGCAGCGACGACTTCGGCGTCGAGCTCGGCGGAATCGGTGACGAAGGGGATGTTCATGAGGGAACGGAACTCGGGCTCAACCGTGCCATGGAACATCTTGGAGGAATCCAGGAAGTCATAGATGACCTTGGCCTTCTCGACGTTGCGTTTGTGCATCTCCTCGAGACCGCCGATGCTCTTGAGGTACTTGAACACCTTGCCGCAGCAGTAAATCGCCCAGCAGTTCGGGGTGTTGTACATGGAGTCGTTCTTGGCGTGGGTGTCATAGCGCATGTAGATGGGCATCTTGGGATCGAGATCCTCGCGGATGAGGTCCTCGCGGATGATGGCGATGACCATACCGGCAGGGCCGACGTTCTTCTGCACGCCCGCATAGATCATGCCGTAATCGCTGACGTTGCAGGGCTGGGAGAGGAACATGGAGCTCTGGTCGGAGACAAGGATGTGACCCTTGGTGTTGGGGAGCTGCTGCCAGGTCACACCGTGGATGGTCTCATTCTCGCAGATGTAGACATAGTCGGCATCCTCGGGAATGTCAAGATCGGAGCAGTCGGGGATGTAGCTGTAGTTCTTGTCCTTGGAGGAAGCGGCGACGATGACTTCACCGTACTTCTTAGCCTCGGCAATGGCCTTCTTGGACCATGCGCCGGTCTCGACGTAGACGGCCTTGCCGTTCTTCATCAGATTCCAAGGCACAGCCGCGAACTGCAGCGTAGCGCCGCCCTGAATGAACAGGACCTTGTAGTTGTCGGGAATGCCCATCAGGTCGCGCAGGTCAGCCTCGGCCTCGTCGACGATCTGCTGGAAAACCTTGGAGCGGTGACTCATTTCCATGACGCACATGCCGCTGCCGCGGTAGTTCATCATCTCGTCACGGATTTCCTCCAGCACGGGCTCCGGCATCATAGCGGGACCGGCAGAGAAGTTGTAGGTGCGATTGTACTTCATTGTTGGTGTCCTCCTGATTGTCTTTTTTGAGCAATAGCAACAGAAATTGCATGATATGACAGCTACAGTATAGTCTATCGTGCGGGGATAATCAATAGAAAAAAGCAAACTTATCATTTATTTAAAAACAACTGTGCCGCGCTTTGAAAAACAAAAAGCAAATGAAGAAATTATTGACAAACGATAATTCTTCTGCTACGCTGACGATAGAAATTATCGCAAAACAATAATTCTGGAGGTGCGATATGAAACGTGACCGGATCAAGACCTTACTTTTGGCGGAGGCGCTCATCTGCGCGCTGCTTGCGCTCGCCCTGTGGCTTTTCGAGGGCGACGCCTTTTCCGTCACCGGATTCCCCGGCAGCGCAGTGGGGCAGGGACTGAGTGCGCTGGCCGCCTCGGGACGCTTTGGCTTCGCGCTGGCGTTCACGCTGTATGCCGCGGTGATCCTGCTGCCGCTCTATGCGCTCGTGCACATCGGGGCGCGGCGGGAGCTGAAGCCGGAGGACGCGCTGCTCGTGCTCATCGCGTTTGCCGTGGCCTGCGCGCTCTTTCCACACGGCTGGACCGCCTATTGGAGCACATCGGTGGAGGCACTGTTCCCGCGCCTTGCCTGGCAGTGGCTCATTTTCGCGCTGCTCGCGGGCTGGGTCGTGCTGCGGCTGCTGCGCAGGCTTTCCGGCGGCGATACGCAGGAGCTCTTGAAGCTCTTCCGCGCGCTGCTTATCCTCGCGGCGGCGTACTTCGTCTTTGAGGTCTGCTTTGCCGAATTTGCGGGCCTGTTTTCCGTCATCGACGCGCTCAAGGCGGGCAACACCGCCTTTACAGCCGATACGGTCCTGCCTGTGGCAACGGACATAACGGGATCGAAGAGCCTTGTGTTCAGCTATGTTGTCCTCGCCCTGCGCTTTGCCGCGGAAGTCCTTCCTACGCTGCTCGCCGCGGCGACGGCGTACTTCGCCATCGGCCTTCTCGACACGATGGAAGACGGCGCGTTTACGCAGGAGAGCGCCGCCTACGCGCCAAAGCTCGCCGAATGGTGCGTCAAGGTGCTCAAGCTCAGCGTGCTGTTCGCCCTCGCGGTCAACGTTTTACAGGCGGTTTGCGCGCCGCTCATCCTCAGCACAAGCATTTCGATTCCTCTTCCTGTTCTGGAGCTGTGCTTCGTGCTCGCCGCGCTTCTCGGTGCGCGGCTCATCGCCTCGAACGTCGCCCTTGCGGCGGACAACGACCTCTTTATCTGAGGGTGCTGCCATGGCGATTACGGTACATCTCGACGAGGTGCTGAAAGCGCGCGGCATGACAAGCAAGGAACTTTGTGCCACCGTCGGCATCACGGAGGCGAATCTTTCCATTCTGCGCAGCGGCAAGGCTAAGGGCGTGCGCTTTGCGACGCTCAACCGCATCTGCTGCGCGCTCGAGTGCAATGTGGGCGACATTCTGCAATGCGACGGAGAATTGGAGGCAGAGCATGAAGAGTAAAACGAAAACGATACTGATTTTTGCTGCGATCCTCGCGGCGGCCTTTCTCATTGCCTTTCTTGACGGCGGCGCGGTGCAGTCCGCCGCGGACGAGGAGGAAGAGGGCACGCTCATCGGGGCTTTCGTCTCGGAAGAGGACATCGACATCGGCGGTGATCTTGCGGTCTCGGCCGCGGGCAAATTCGTCTGGAAGGCCGGGCGGCTCTATATGGATACGGACGAAGACTGGTGGGCGCTCAAAGACCGCGGCAGCGGCATTTACTGCACGATGGAGCCTGACTCGCGCGACGGCGAAGAGGACGCCAAGTCGCCATGCATCACGAACTTCGGTACGCTCGGCGCACCGCAGGGGAAGACGGCCATCGACAACGACAACGGCATCCGCACGACGGATATCGACCTCTCGGGCGAGGTCTACGCCTGCGGCAGCAGACATGTGATCTTCAAATTCTATCCCATCTATCAGACCGACGACGGCCGCATTTACCTGACGCGCGGCAACAGCATGGGCATGTCCGGCGCGGACGGCGCCAGCATAACCCACACGCTCACGAGCGATAAGACCGAGACGATCGGCGGCAAGTCCGAGCGCGTGAAGGTCAGAGTTGCCATCACCGTTGCTGCCCGCCCGACGCCGACGAAGTTCACCGTCGCGCACATGGACGAAAACGACGATCTCTTGAAGCTCGAAGAGTTCGCGCCAGACGCGCTGCCCGAGTCTATCACCGCCGCGCCCGGCGCGGCGTATCTCATCGGCACGAGCTATGGCACGGACTGGAACGGCGAGACGGCGGAATACGACATTTGCAGCCGCAGCAATGACAGTGCGCCGTATTCTTACTCAAATCTGGACACTTTCCGCTATCAGGGCGGTAAGCTCTGCTCAATCAGCATCAAGGTCAACTGGGGGGAGGAAACAGCATGAAACGACTGATCGCCTTTGCACTGGCACTCGCGGTGGTGTTCGGTGTGAGTTTTGCGCTCTACAAGCCTGAGCGGATCGAGGCCGCGGCGCGGGAGACCATGGAGGACGAGTGGGTCGGGTATTTCTTTGCCCTCGAGCCCTTCGACGGCAGGCGCTATGCGACAGAGACCGGCGATGATTACGACTTCGGCGTGCCCGGCGTGCCGGTGTTTGTGACCATCACAGCGTTTGAACCCGACGATCCGGATTACGAAGAGGGCTCTGAATTCAACTATTCCGTCGGTGCGGCGGTGTCCGACGAGGCGGTGGGCAGCGGAATGCGCGTCAACGTCGACGACAACGGCAGCAGCTACGAGACGGGCGGCGAGATCGTGCTCGACGCGCAGAAGAGGGTGGAGCTGTACGAATGTTATGTCTACCGCACGCCTGCGGGCGACTACTACGCCGAGTGTGTGCTGTACAACGGGATGAAGTCGGCCTACTGCGGGCCGGGCTTTGGCCTGAAGCAGACGCGGACGATCTCGGCCGAGCGGTCGGGCGATTGGAGTGTGAGCGGCAAAACGCAGAGCCACTCGATCAAGGTGAGCGTTTCATTTGTGGAGCGCACGGCGGCGGAGAGACTCGCGTTTGCCTGGCTGAGGGGGGACAAGAGCATTCTTTCGCGCGAGGAATACGGCGCGGACGCGCTCCCCGAGACCCTGACCGCGCCGGACGGCGCGTCGATGCTTGTCGTGACGCAGACGAGTGCGGACGGCACAAGCGCCCGCTCGCTCTGCACGCAGGACGATCTGTTCGCCAGAGCCTATGTGCCCTCGACGCTTTCTGGCCTCCTGCGTGTCGTCGATGTGTCGCTCGACTGGGGAGAGAATGGGACTTAACCAATTCTTAATAAAGGATTCGCTAAGAAAATGATTGCAATACGCGGGCAAAGCGGGTAAGATGGAGTGAACTCAAAGAAAAGAGGAACTTGCCATGCGTCCCGACGGAACCCGAGTGAAAGAGGCGTCCACCATCGTTTCGGCACTGCCCTATGTCATGCCGCGGCGCTACGACGCGCAGAATTTCATCACCGAATACGCTGATATGGAGGTCCTGCGCCGCTACATTCAGGAAAAGCGCCGCGAAGGCGTCCGCATCCCGTATATGACGCTCATTCTGGCGGCATACTTCAAGGCGTATCAGGAAAATCCGAAGATCAACCGCTTCATCATGAACAGCAAGATCTATCAGCGCAACCACTTCTGCGTCAGCTTCGGCATCCTGAAAACGCGCGCCGACGGCCGCGCGGACGAGACGTCGATCAAGGTGTTCTTCGAGGACGGGGATGACATTTTCTCCATCAACCGCAAGATCGAGGAGGCGGTCGCGCAGAATCAGGTGGCCGCGCATAACAACAATACGGATAAATTCGCGAATTTCCTGTTCGCCATCCCCATCCTGCCAGGGCTTTTGTTCGGCCTTGTCAAGCTGATGGATCGCTGCGGCCTGCTGCCGCGTAAGATCATTGATCTGAGCCCGTTCCACACGAGTCTTTTTATCACGAACCTTGCCTCCATCAACACGAATTCCATCTTCCACCACTGCTACGAGTTCGGCACGACAGGTGTGTTCGTCAGCATGGGCAAGCCTATTGCCAATTATATGAGCGGGGAGTATAATAAAAAAATGATCCCGCTCTCCGTCGTGATGGATGAGCGCATCTGCACAGGACACGAGTACGCGCTGTTCTGGGCGAGCGTGCGCCGCTATCTCAAGCACCCCGAGCTGCTGGAGGGCAAGACGACGGAGGAAAACGCAGATCTCGCGGAGGACTGCGTTTGATCAGCAGCCACAAGCCGCAAAGCGCGGGATCTGCGCTTTGCGGCGTTTTCTACTTTTATATGTAGAAGAAAGGACAGGGAAGCTTCCTTGATCGAACCAAAGTCTCAGGCAAAAATGTGCAGCGCCCATGCAGAAATTTTGCAGCAGAACGATGAGCGCACCGTCTACCGCCTCAGAGAGACGGACGGCGAGGTGCGCATCACGGCCTATCCCGTTTTCCCCGGCATTGAGCTTGCCTATCACGATGTGCACGCGCCGTCGTACCGTCTGGCAGAGCCAAATGCGGCGGGACTCATCGAGATCCAGCACTGCCGCGAGGGACGCGCGGAATACTGCTGCGGCGGCGAGCATTACTTTTTAGCCCCCGGAGACCTCTCTGTCGTGCGCCGCGCCGCTATCGAGGGGGAGGTGGAGTTCCCCACGGGGCACTACCACGGCATCACCGTCACGCTCGACCCCGCCCTCGCACCTGACTGTTTGTCCTGCATTTTGCAGGACGTCGACGTCCGCCCCAGCGTGCTGGCGGAGAAGTTCTTCGCCGACTCGGAGTGCTTTGTCTCGCGTTCGTCGGCGCGCGTGGAGCACATCTTCTCTGAGCTCTACGCCGTGCCCGCCGGCATCCGCCGCGGCTACTTTAAGGTTAAGGTGCTGGAACTGCTGCTCTTTTTGAGTGCGCTCGACGTGGCGCATGAAAAGCACGGCTATACCGCCGCGCAGGTGCGCCTTGCGCGCGCGGCGCGCGACGCGCTGCTTGCAAGCACGGAGGACGACGTCACGATCTCGGCGCTCTCGCAGGAGCTTGGCGCGTCGTCCTCGCAGCTCGCCGCGAGCTTTCGCGGCGTGTACGGCATGACGCCCGCAGCGTTTTTGCGCGCGCAGAAGATGCACAGTGCCGCGCAGCTCCTGCGCACGAGCGACCGCACGGTGCTCGATATCGCGGGGCAGTTCGGCTATGACAACGCCAGCAAGTTTGCCAAGGCCTTCCGCAGTGTGATCGGTGTGTCGCCGAGCGCGTACCGCGCGGGCGCGGACAGCGACAGCTGCGCGCCGACGGCGGAAAAGGCAGAATAAAATATTTTGGAGCCTCATCCGATCAATTTGGAGCGGATAAGGCTCTTCTTTTCGGGTATCCTAAGACACGTCAAGAGCGAGGACGCCGCTCCCTGGGGGTTAGAGAAATCTAACTTCTGGGGAGCCACCACCGAAACCAAAGGGGAGGGAAACGGGCATGTCTGAAGAGATCCTGGTGCGGCAGGGTGCGCCGACGTTGGCAGGTATCAAAACGGGCAGCCTCTTCCCTTGTCCTTGCGAAGATAAGGAAGCGCTCTTTGCGGACATCCGCCGCCTGAACCGTCTGCTTGTGCCAAAGGGCCTGTGTCTGCTGCCGATCCGTTTTCTGAAAGGACAGGTCCTTTTGTACCTGTACCGCCCCTCTGAGCTGCGGAGAGATTTGGAGAACGAACAGGCGGCCGAGATCCTGCACCACGCGGGCTACAATAGCGGCCACTGCGGACGCTGCATCGCAAACCTCATCCGCCGATTCCGCGAGGGCGGCGAATTCCCCCATGAGGTCGGGCTTTTCCTCTCGTATCCGCCGGAGGACGTCAAGGGCTTCATCGACCACCGTGCCTGCAACTTCAAATGCGCGGGGCTGTGGAAGGTCTACGGCGACGAGAAGAAGGCGCGCGAGCTGTTCGCCCGCTTCAAAAAATGCACGGAGATCTACTGCGCACTCTGGGAGGCCGGCTCGGGCATCGAGCAGCTTGCCGTGGCAGTGTGATAGATACTGATTTATGAAAGGAACATACTGATATGAAAAAGACTGCTGTTGTTTATTGGAGCGGCACGGGCAACACCGAGGCCATGGCCAAGGCCGTCGCTGAGGGCATGGAGAGCGCGGGCGCGCAGGTCACGATGTTGACCCCTGACCAGGTCAAGGCCAGCGAGCTGAGCGCTTATGACGCGATTGCCTTCGGCTGCCCCGCCATGGGCAGCGAAGTGCTCGAGGAGATGGAGTTCCAGCCCATGTTTGACGAGGTCAAGCGCAGCCTTGGCGGCAAGAGCGCCGCGCTGTTCGGTTCCTACGGCTGGGGCGACGGCGAGTGGATGCGCGGCTGGGAAAAGGACTGCGATGATTCCGGCATCCGCCTTGTGTGCGAGAGCGTGACCTGCTGCGAAGCGCCTGATGACGCCGCGCTGGACGCCTGCCGCGCGCTGGGCAAGGAGCTTGCAAAGTGAGGATTCCTCTGTGGACGAAAAGCGCGCGATGAGGAAGCTCAGGCGGAAAGCACCTGTGCTCGTTGCGCTTGCGGTCATCCTGCTGAGTCTTGCCATCGGAGGATGCCTGCCTTTTTGAAAACACGATGCGATGGAAGGCCGCGTACGGGGAGTGCGCGGCCTTCCGATTTTTATTTGCGCTGCCGAAACGGCAGATTTTTACTGATAAGTATTAGTATAACTTATAGATATGTAGATTATTATCAAAAAACTGATAAATAGGGCGGAGCCTTTCTCTCTTTTGCCGCATGGACGAAAAGAGCCCTCTGTGATACCATATTGCTTGTCAAGTTGAGCTCTTTGTAACTGGCGGAAACGTGGGTCACCACAGGGGAGCAGAGAGCGTTTCTTGCTGAAATTCAGCAGCCGACCGTCTGGGCACTTCAACTGCACATTGAGGCAGTGGAGCGCCCATTTTTGCTTTTAAGGAGGCAGAACTATGCGAAAGGTAGCCGTTATTATGGGCAGCACGAGCGACCTGCCCGTCGCCGAGAAGGCGATCCAGACGCTCAAGGAATACGGGATCGAGACCGAGGTCCGCGTGTTATCCGCCCACCGGTGCCCGAACGAGGCAAGAGAATTTGCCGCGTCGGCACGGGAGAGCGGATTTTCTTGTATCATCGCGCTCGCGGGCATGGCCGCGCACTTGGCCGGCGCGATGGCCGCGAATACGACGCTTCCCGTCATCGGCGTGCCGTGCAGCGGCGCGAAGCTCGACGGCATGGACGCGCTGCTCTCGACCGTCCAGATGCCGAGCGGCATCCCCGTTGCCACCGTCGCTATCGACGGGGCGAAAAACGCCGCCATCCTTGCCGTCCAGATCATGGCTGTGAGCGACGAGGGCCTTGCCCACAAGCTCCAGGCCGCACGTGACGAGGGCACCGCCGCTGTCTTGAAGGCGGACGAAGAGCTTCGCGAGCGCTACAAAAACTGAGAAACCATCCATCCATATCAATCAACAAAAATATAAAATAAAAGGAGAACAGTCATCATGGAAAAGAAAGAACAGCTCTACGAAGGCAAGGCCAAGAAGGTTTACGCCACCGAAGATCCCAACCTCGTCATCGTTTCCTACAAGGACGACGCCACCGCCTTTGACGGCGCAAAGAAGGGTACCATCGTCGGCAAGGGTGTCATCAACAACCAGATGACCAACCGTCTGATGGCCAAGATGGAGAAGGCCGGCATCCCGACCCACTTTGTCAAGGAGCTCAGCGAGCGCGACACGCTCGTCAAGAAGGTCTCCATCGTCCCGTTGGAGGTCATCATCCGCAACATTTCCGCCGGTCACTTCGCCTCCCGCTACGGCGTGGAGGAGGGCATCGTCTTCTCCGAGCCCACGATCGAGTTCTCCTACAAGAACGACGATCTGCATGACCCCCTGATGAACGCCTATCACGCCGTTGCCCTCAAGCTCGCGACCTGGGAGGAGATCGAGCTCATCAAGAAGTATGCCTTCGCCGTCAACGACACGCTCAAGGCATTTTGGAGCGAGTGCGGCGTCACGCTCGTCGACTTCAAGCTCGAGTTTGGCAAGACCGTCGACGGCCAGATCGTTCTCGCCGACGAGATCAGCCCCGACACCTGCCGCCTGTGGGACAGCAAGACGAACGAAAAGCTCGACAAGGATCGCTTCCGCCGCGACCTCGGCGGAGTGGAAGACGCCTACGCCGAAGTCATGAAGCGCCTGATGGCCCACGATGCACAGTAAGATCAAATATGACAGAGAATCACAACATCATCCCGGCGCGCCACATTCACGAAGAATGCGGCGTGTTCGGCATCTTTACGCCTCAGGAGGCGGACGTCGCGTCCTATGCCTACTACGCGCTCTACTCCCTCCAGCACCGCGGACAGGAGAGCGCGGGTATCGTCGTCAACGACGACGGCCTGTTCCGCTCGCTGCGCGACACCGGCCTTGTGAGCGAGGTCTTCCCGCCTGAGCAGCTCAAGTCGCTCGGCAAGGGCACCATCGCCGTCGGCCATGTGCGCTACGGCACGACCGGCAGCGACAACAAGCGCAATGTCCAGCCCATTCTGGTGAACCACTTCAAGGGCCGCATGGCGCTCGCGCACAACGGCAATCTGACGAATTCCCGCGAGCTGAGGCAGGAGCTTGAAAGCCGCGGCTCCATCTTCCAGACCACGACCGACAGCGAGGTCATCGCCTACATCATCGTGCAGGAGAGACTCAACCGCGGCTCCATCGAAGAGGCTGTTTCCGCCGCAATGGACCGCATCGAGGGTGCGTATTCCCTCGTCCTCTCCTCGCCGACGAAGCTCATTGCCGCGCGCGACCCCCACGGCTTCCGTCCCCTCTGCATGGGGCATCTGAAGGACGGCTCTGTTGTCTTCGCATCTGAATCCTGCGCGCTCGACGCCATCGGCGCCGAGTTTGAGCGCGACATCCGCCCCGGTGAGATCGTTGTCGTCGACACGGCCGGCGTTCGCTCCGACACGAGCCACTGCGGCAAAGCGCCGAAGAAGCTCTGCGTCTTCGAGTTCATCTACTTCGCCCGCCCTGACTCCGTCATCGACGGCAGCAGCGTCCACGTCGCACGCCAGCGCGCAGGCGCGTTCCTCGCGCTCGAGCATCCCGTGCAGGCGGATGTCGTCATCGGCGTGCCGGATTCCGGCCTTGATGCAGCCCTCGGCTACGCGCGCCAGAGCGGCATCCCCTACGGCATCGGCTTTATCAAAAATAAGTACATCGGCCGCACGTTCATCTCGCCCACGCAGACGATGCGCGAAAATGAGGTCAACATCAAGCTCAACCCCATCCGCTCCGTGGTTGAGGGCAAGCGCGTCGTGCTGATCGATGACTCCATCGTCCGCGGCACGACCTGCCGCCGCACGATCGACCTATTGTGGAAGGCGGGCGCGAAAGAGATCCACATGCGCGTCAGCGCGCCGCCGTTTGTCTCCGAGTGCTACTACGGCACGGACATCGACGACAAGAATAACCTCATCGCCACGCACCACACGGTCGATGAGATCGCGAAGATCATCGGCGTCAACTCGCTCGGCTACTTAAGCATCGAGGACGTCGTCAAGCTCGCCGACAACACCGAAAACGGCTTCTGCACGGCCTGCTTCGGCGGCGGCTATCCCACGAGCATCCCGAAAGACGGCGGCAAGGACCGCTTTGAGTGCAAAATCAGTGAAGGGGAGAAGAAAAAGAATGCGTAGTTTTTCCGAGAGCTACCGTGACGCCGGCGTGAATATCGAGGCCGGCTACGAGGGCGTTAAGCTGATGAAAAAGCACGTCCAGCGCACCATGATCCCAGGCGTTGTGTCCGATATCGGCGGCTTTGGCGGCCTGTTCGCACCCGATCTCACCGGTATGAGCGAGCCTGTGCTCGTCTCGGGCACGGACGGTGTGGGCACGAAGCAGCGCATCGCGCAGCTGATGAACAAGCACAGCTCCGTCGGCATCGACTGTGTCGCCATGTGCGTCAACGACATCATCTGCTGCGGCGCAAAGCCCATCTTCTTCCTCGACTACATCGCCATCGGCAAGAACGAGCCGGAGAAGGTCGCGACGCTCGTTTCCGGCGTGGCGGAGGGCTGCGTGCAGTCCGGCTGCGCGCTCATCGGCGGCGAGACCGCCGAGCACCCCGGCATGATGGGCGCGGAGGACTACGACCTGGCGGGCTTTTCCGTGGGCATCGTGGACAAGGGCGATATCATCGACCCGGACCGGGTCCGCTCCGGGGACGTGGTGCTGGCCCTGCCCTCCTCCGGCATCCACTCCAACGGCTATTCCCTGGTGCGTAAGGTCTTTAATGTGGAGCACGCCAATCTGACCCTCCACTGCGAGGATCTGGGCCAGACCCTGGGCGAGGCCCTGCTGACCCCCACCCGTATCTATGTCAAGCCCGTGCTGCGCTGCATGGAGGAAGCGACCGTGAAGGGCGTGAGCCACATCACCGGCGGCGGCTTCTTTGAAAACATCCCCCGCTGCCTGCCGGAGGGCCTGGCCGCCAAGATCGACAAGGCCGCCATCAAGACGCCCCCCATTTTCGCCATGCTCCAGTCCATGGGCTCCATCCCGGAGCGGGACATGTTCAATACCTTCAACATGGGTGTGGGCATGACCGTGATCGTCTCTCCCGACGACGCGGACAAGGCCCTGGCCGCCCTGGACGACGCCTATGTCATCGGTGAGATCGTGGAAAGCGACGAGCGGGTGATCCTATGCTGAGCAAAGCCCGTATCGCCGTGTTCGTCTCCGGCGGCGGCACCAACCTGGAGGCCCTGCTCAAGGCCCAGGAGTCCGGTGCCATCCCCCACGGGGAGATCGTGGTGGTCCTCTCCAGCACGGCAGGGGCCTACGCCCTGGAACGGGCGAAAAACCACGGCGTTCCCGGCTTTGCCGTGCCCCGCAAGGGTATGGACCAGGCGGCTTTTGAAGCCGCCCTCTCGGAAAAGCTCACGGAGTACCACGTGGACCTCATCGTCCTGGCCGGGTTCCTCTCCATCTTGTCCGAGGCATTCGTCCAGCGCTGGCCGGACCGCATCGTGAACATCCACCCCTCCCTGATCCCCGCCTTCTGTGGGAAGGGCTATTATGGGCTCAAGGTCCACGAGGCCGCCCTCGGCCGGGGCGTGAAGGTCACCGGCGCCACGGTCCATCTGGTCAACGAGATTCCCGACGGCGGGCGCATTTTGCTGCAGAAGGCGG
>ENA-ORRQ01000267-ORRQ01000267.1-human-gut-metagenome-genome-assembly--contig:-NODE-267-length-55339-cov-15.527006_pt1 | contig 55339 bp, 56 predicted proteins | sample MGYA00242177_ERZ509138 | MGnify/ENA primary metagenome ERZ509138 (study PRJEB26280, sample SAMEA2338628) | human gut metagenome | biome: human gut; feature: human-associated habitat; material: faeces... | reverse complement strand
ATCGGACATCTTGGCGGTTTAAACTTTGCTAATTTGGGAACATGCGGACATTCATAAACTATTATATTGCTAAAATTTACACGTAGATCAATAATTTTCTGTAACTTTGTCATTGACGTTTTATACGTCAAGATTATATTTTTCATCAGACAAAAAATATTTATATTATGATTAAGATTTATGTAATGAGCACATGTCCTGACTGCACCGACGTTAAAGCGCAGGTAAAGGGGAACGACAAATATGAGGTTATTGATATCGGTGAACATGTAAGAAACCTTAAAGAGTTTCTGAAATTGCGTGACAAAAATCCTGCATTCGACGTAATGAAACGTGTTGGAGCTGTAGGCATTCCGTGTTTTGTACTTGAAGACGGCACAGTTACATTCCGTCCGGATAAAGCTGGTTTACAACCGCCTGTAAAAGAAGAAGGACAATCATGTAATATTGACGGAAGCGGATGTTAAATCATCCGCTCCGTATGTTCTAACAAAAAAACAGTCTTGCATATAATATGTTCGTTAAAACAAATCTAATATTAAAAATATGTCGAAAGCCAAACTGAGAAGATTTTTATCAGCCCATACTAAGGAACAAGTGATTGATATTATGTTAGAGCTATATGACGCTAAGAAAGAAGCTAAAGAATATTTGGAATTTTATTTATCGCCAAATTATGACGCTGAATTAGAAAAATGCAAAAAATTAATTCGAAATGAATTTTTTCCGACAAGGGGTTGTCTTAAAGATCCCTCATTTGCTAAATGCAGAAAGGTAATATCCGATTTTCGCAAGCTTAAACCCGATCCGAAAGATGTAGCAGACTTGATGCTTTTTTATATAGAACAAGGTTGTCAATTCACTATTATGTTTGGTGATATGTGGGAACAATTCTATATTACAATGGAAACCAACTTTGAAAAAGCTTTAAACTTTATATTTCTAAATGGACTGCTTTTGAACTATTACGAACGGATAGAAAATCTTATTTACAGCGTGAATAATTGCGGCTGGGGATTTTACGACTCACTCACGGATATATATCATAAATATCGATAAATCAAAACAGACATTCATTAATGTTCCATGTACCAAGCTCTACACTATTTATCTTATAAAAAAGATAAATAACATAAAAGCCCATTATTATTTTCTATATAAATGATTTACGAATTTAAATAATTCTTTATCACATCTACAAATCTCTTGCCATAGGTTTTCAGCTTATATTCTCCAATGCCGTATATATTGCTGAATGCATTTAGGGTTGTCGGCTTTTCTGTAGCAAGGGCATGCAGCGTCTTGTCTGACATCACTACATACGCCGGCCAGTTGTTTTCTTCTGCAATATTCTGTCTCAGTTTACGTAGCACCCTAAACAGCTCCGGGGCTTCAGTCTTACCTGCATTGCTGTATTGCATAGGCAATTCTTGCTGTTCCTGCTTGATTTTCTTTTTCCGTCTGTCCTCTCTCCTTATAATTGCCAGCTCTACTTTCTTGTCGCCAAACAATGCTTCACGTCCAAGCTCCGTAACCTTCAGATGTTTGTCTTCGGTATATGCTATCTCTATAAATCCCATCTGAAGCATCTGCAACAGATAATCGCGCCAGTCGCGCGCAGGTACATCATGCCCCACTCCAAATGTCTTCAACAAGTCATACCTGTTTTCCACTACATCAGCCGACATTGTGCCACGCAGAATGTCTATCGTTGTCGTGAATCCTACATGTTGCTTTGTACGCATTATAGCCGACAGGGCTTTCTTCACTATTATAGTTCCGTCAAAGTGTTGAGGAGGATTGTTGCACACATCACAGTTGCCGCAGTCATGGTCGCTAACCTCACCAAAATAATTAAGCAATATGCGCCTGCGGCACACCTGAGCTTCGGCATATTCCTGCATTCGGTTCAGTTTCTCATTGTTAAGTTCACTCTGTCCGCTCTCGTCTGCAAAACTGCGCAATGTAATAAGGTCCCTTATGTTATAAAACAACACTGTTTCTGTGGGCAGTCCGTCACGTCCTCCACGCCCAATCTCCTGATAAAAGCTCTCAATGCTTTTCGGCAGATTATTGTGAATAACAAACCTAACGTTGCTCTTGTCTATACCCATGCCGAAAGCTACTGTAGCCACCACCACATCTATCTTGTCTTTTATAAAATCTTCTTGTATACTGTTGCGCTCATCCATTGACAATCCTGCGTGATACGCTCCTACGGCAACGCCTTCATGTCTAAGTTTATCAGCAAGGCGCTCGGTCTCCTTACGTGACAGACAGTATATTATGCCACTCTCATAAGGATGTCTTTCTATTATGTCCATTATAGTATTAAACTTCTCCTTTGACGAGTATCCGCGCCTTACATCAAGACTAAGATTTGGTCGGTCGAACGAACTTACAAATATCTGTGGCTCGCGGAGGTTCAGTTTGTCTATTATGTCTGCCTTTGTCGTTTTGTCGGCAGTGGCCGTCAATGCTATTATCGGTACATCGGCAAAGCGTTCATGCAGCACGCCAAGATGTACATATTCAGGTCTGAAGTCGTGTCCCCATTGTGATATGCAGTGAGCTTCGTCTATTGCAAACAGCGACACCTTCACTATCTGTCCTATCCACACAATTTCTGTCATAAAGCGTTCCGGCGATATATACAGCAGCTTTATCTTTCCCTGCTTACATTGTTCACGTATCACCCTGTCTGTTGCCTCGTCGTTACCGCTGTTCAGTGTCGCTGCCATTATTCCGTTTGCACGCAGTGCTTCCACCTGGTCTTTCATAAGCGATATCAGAGGCGATATAACCACTGCCGTACCTTCGAGCATAAGTGCCGGCAATTGGAAGCATATCGACTTTCCGCCGCCTGTAGGCATAAGCACTAAAGAATCTTTCTTTTGTATCACATTCTTTATTATCTCTTCCTGCATCGGTCTGAAACTGTCATATCCAAAATATGATTTCAATATCTGTTTTAATGCTTCCATCTATTTTTCCTACTTCTTTTATCTAAAGCACATTAAAGGTAATACTGTAATTTTATAGATTTCAAAATAAAACCACTTTAAATTGCCTAATACATAAATTTAGTGCCGAACCAACAAAAGTACAAAGATACGAAAAAACAGCCATACAACAAAATGAAAATTTTTTATTACTTTTAGGACATAGAGAATCACAATATATACAGCTTGAAACTGAATTATATTAATTTTTCCACTTATTGATACGTTATCTATCATAATATAACATAAACAGGTAATAAAATTAAAATTTGTAGAATATAACTAAGAAAAAGTAATATATAATATTGCTTATATATTAAAAAAAACATTATTTTTGTAAAAATAAAAGGATATATATACAAATTTTAAAATTCCGCATATGAAAAAGCTACCAAAACCTATCTTAACCTTATTATCAGCAACGATTTTTCTTTTCAGCGGATGTAGTACCTATAGTCTGATTAAAGATGCTACTGACAGAGAAGAAGGACGTATCATAATGAATGACGGAACTGAATATGTAGGCAGAGTTAAAATGCCACATTCTCCAACTAAGAAAATCAGAATCAAGACAACTGAAGGACAAAAGGTAAAATTGAAAAGCACTGATGTATATATTATGGGGGTATGGAAGAAAACCCACCCGGACAATGTTACATACCTTGTATATCATCCTTATTATACAGGTTTATATTTCTCTACAAAGAAAAGGAAAAAAGTTGACCCTTCATGGATGTGCCTCGAGGCAAAAGGCCGATACGTTGAATTTTATATTCTTGGCTATAAATACAGTATAAACTCTAAAGGTGTATTTAAGATAGCTGTTGGAGGTGGTGGACTAATTCAATATCTGGCACGTAAAAAAGATGATGATACAGCTATAGTTATTGGAACATATAAAGGAAATAAAGACTTATTGCGTAAAGAATTGGTTGAATATTTGTCTGATGATCCAGAACTATGTAGCCGCATAACTGACATGGAGATTGAGCCTGACGATTTTTCTGAAATTGCAGATAAATATCGTCCTCAGAATAAGAAAGATGATGTAGAGTTGCCTAATACTAAATTTTGATTCAGTAATAAAATTATATCGTCATATTATTTATAATGCAGAAGGAACCATATAAATGATTATTGAAACTGACTGCAATCCTCTAAAATATTTAAATACGTATGAAATCTCAAAAATAGATATGTTCTTATGGATTATCTGCTTTTAAGGTTTCATACTTATAAAATCGCAATACCATTAAAAATGGTACTCCTATTTTTATTACAACTTTTGAAGTACTTACAGCCAATCTTTCTGATAAGAATACATTAATAAGTAGCTCCAAAAAAGTTTTAGCTTTAAACGTATATTTTATACTTTTATTTTAATAATCCTCCTTTTCATTTCTCAAATCACTTAACACCTTGCCATTATAGCTAAAGTATTTAGGTCCCTGATATGCACCTGAAGAGTTTTGTTTTTCTTCAGGCAAAAAATTGGCTGTAAAAGCAGAGAGACTATACAGACGACCTTCATACTCAATTTTATCATCGCTGGCGATTTTTACAGGAAGTTGAAGGGCATCAAAAATTATAGTGTCGCCTATATTAAGGCCAATCATATGAAACTTAAATGGTGGCTTTGGTGCCTTACGCTGTTTCTCTTTCGACGCCGCCTCAATCTTCTTATCCTCATCTTTACTCTTACTCACAACTGGCTTACCGTCAACGTAAACACACAATTCTGCATCATCAAGCAAATCAGCTATATCACGCATAATATCTAAAGCAACAGACGGCGCGATATTAAAGAATTCACGATTCTGTCTTATCCTTAAATCTGTCAAGCGGTCAATCTGTTTATGTATTTGTTTCTCAACTTTTGCATATTTAGACGTCTTGAGAGTTGCATAAATTTCAAAAGGCAAAGGCACTGCAGTATTGTCAAGTTCTTTGCTCCTAACATCAACAGGACGTGAACTTTTACCTATCTTTACCCAATCTTCTCTAAAACTTGGATTGGTTAATATATAAACAAAGCCAGAATCATTTTTATCCATACTCATTACACTTCCATGAACTTTTTATCGTATTTGTGTCTGCTGCTTGTATACTTATATTTTTCAATAGTCAAATCAACATTTATTATGTCTTATGAAATCATTGAATAATATAGTAAATAGTCTTTTATTTTCCTTATTTAAAGTACAAATATACAGAAAAATAAATATATATGAAAGATTTCAATACTATAGTTGAGAAATAACGTATTATTAATGGTCATTCAATAGAGTATTGATGGTAATCAACCTTATCCCAACAAATATATATAACTTTTTAATTATGTGTAAATTTACCGCCCAATAATAGAAATGGGAATTTACAGTTACAACGTGATAAACTCTGTAAATTATTATCAAATCTATTGTATGGCAAAACTTTATTAATAATTATAGCATAAAAATCGAAAGTAAAACATATCATTAGCATTAACAAACACTCAAAATATAAATTAAAATATCATTGACTATAAGCGAAACAGCATGTATAAGTTTCAAATCATTAACCTATCGTTTACGTGTCGTAAGTAGGCCACTTTTGACATAAAAGTGGCTCGTTTTTAGTTCGTAAACAGATGCCTTTATTGCAATAAAGTGTAGTGTATTGGATTCTAATTAAAAACTCTGTTGTTTTTGGACTGAAAACAATAGAGAAATAAAGATAAACTCATTGACTTTTAAGGCGTAAATCAATGAGTTTTTTATCCTGCCTGATTATAAAAAAAATACGGAACCCATTTGCAGGTTCCGTATTCATTTTATATAAAATATAATGCAATTAAGCTATTTACTTAACAATCAGTTTGTATGATTTATTGTTGACACGAACAATATACATTCCAGATGTAGGATTGAGGTCAGCAGCCTTACCGTTGTAAACCATCTGTCCGTCAACAGAGTAAACCTGCATAGACTTGCCCTCAGCACCTTCAACAACAATTCTACCGCCTGTTGTATAAACTTTGACATTGTCGCTGAACTTCTGGCTTGTTATACCTATGCTTTGATTTTCCACGTAGCTCAAAATTGGGTAACCATTGTTAATGTTCTTATCAGCTCTTACCAGTACCACATTTAAATGTTTATAAAAAGGAATAAATATATCATAAAAATATGGATATAAATGAACATTAATTTTTATAATTTTGCAAATTGCAATTGACAACTTAATATTTACATATTTTAACATAAAACAACATATGGACACACCAACAATACAACAGATTAAAAGCATTGTTAAGGAGGCTGCAGAACTGATGCAGACTAACACCTTCGAGATATCACAAAAGGAAGGATTTGCTAACATTGTAACATCATCTGATGTTGCCGTACAGAATTTTTTATGCAACAAGCTTAGTGAAATTATGCCAGGAAGCGGATTTCTGTGCGAAGAGGAAGACATGTGGGATACATCACATGAATACACATGGATAATAGATCCGATAGACGGCACCGCAAACTATAGCCGAGGCATTGCACAATGCGCAATATGCGTAGGACTGAAACATAACGCGGAAATGATAATGGGAGTGGTTTACTTACCTATGGCAGGAGAGATGTTTTACGCTGAAAAAGGAAAAGGTGCCTTTCTTAACGACAGACAAATACATGTGTCTGACCGTCCCTTCGAAAACTCACTGCTCTGTACTGCCCTGCCAGTTTATCATAAAGAGTACGCGCAGACATGTTCAGAAATAATTACAGAGGCCTTCGCCCGCTGCAATGACATAAGACGATTCGGAGCATGCGCTCCTGAACTATGCTATCTCGCGATGGGCAGATGTGAACTATATTTTGAATACCTGTTAAGTCCATGGGACTACGCGGCAGCATCACTTATTGTCACCGAAGCCGGAGGAACAATAACATCTATAGACGGCTCACCACTGAAGCTAACACAGAAAGGCGGCGTTATTGCAGCTAACAATGCCGACAATCACAGGCAGATGACTGATATTGTAAGTAAAAAGATAAAAGGCAGAAAATGATATTAGACAAATAAAATCAGGTCTGTTTTATATAAGGACTACAGATTAGAAGAAGTCAAAGAATACACACACGGCAATAAAAGCAACTGGAACACCGGGAGCATGACAGATAATATGATTATTGCTGTCGCGCACTGTACCATATATATCAATGGTGCCAAGCAGAGAATTGTTGCGTCCACGCACCCTTCCGCTATTGTCAACATTGCCGAGGTATGAATAATTGCGGTTGCGTATATCACCATTGCTACATATCTTTCCAAGCAGATGGTTGTTACTGTCGCGTATATCGCCATTAGTATCTATACGTGCTACGACAGAGTTAGTGCGGTTTCTCACCACACCATCGCTGCCTATATTCAATACGACAGAATTATTATTGTTTCTAACTGTCTGTCCATAACATGAAACAGGCATTATAAAAGCAAAAAGAATTATTGACAACAGTTTAATCATAAATTGAGAACAACTTACATACAATGAACAATAAATTCTGCATTATATAAACGTACAGCTGTAAATATTATTAATGCAGAATTTATTGAATATAAAATACAATACAAAGTGCCAATCACATCATAATGATGCTGCAGCATCAAAATCATTATTAACCTGGCGCATCCATTCAGGAAGCATTGCTAAAGCCTCGTTCTGCAAATATTCAGGCATCAACCTGTACAAGACATAAGAATAGGGCCGGCAATAGCAGCACTCAACAGTAAATTTTTCATTGCAGTGAACTTTTTTGTGAACGATAAATTCCACACGGATGTAAAGCAACAAAAAGATAATCTGACTTATTATATGCTGACTTACATAACCCGGCAGACTGGAAATAGGCGGAGCATTGTCAGAACTCCGGGTAATAACCACTACGCCTTAAATCCTCATACTTGTCAGAGTCAAATCTATAAGTTGCGTGTTTACGTCCGGACGTAGGCTCAGTCTTAACAAGAAGACCTGTATTCAACATACGACGTTCAAAGCTTCTCTTATCGAAACTGACGCCAAAGACAGCTTCATAAAGCGTGCGCAGCTCTTTCATTGTAAACTCATCAGGCAAAAGTCCGAAAGCTACAGGCTGAAAATGCACACGTTCACGAAGGCGCGTTAAGGCATCTTTGAGAATATGCTCATGATCGAAAGCCAACGTAGGCACATCATCAAGCGAGAACCAGCATACCCTGGCGGCGTCATCGCCTGGACGGACATCACTTGTGCGTACAAGAGCATAATGAGCTATGGTTATAACGCGCTCACGTGGATCGCGATCCGGGGCACTATATGTATGAAACTGCTCCATATATGCCCCAGTAAGACCTGTCTCTTCTTCAAGTTCGCGTTTGGCACCATCGGCAGCCGACTCGTCAATATTAAGAAATCCACCGGGAAAAGCCCAGCAACCTTTGTAAGGTTCAGAACCACGCTCAATAAGGAGCACCTGAAGACTGAGACCATTGAAACCGAAAATTACACAGTCAACCGTAACTGACGGATGAGGATGCTTATATGTATATACCCTGTTTTCCATATTGTCTTTGTGCATTTATTATGTTACAAATATAACAAATTCATCTGACAAATCAAAATATGAACGGTAAAACTTTATGCCACAAAACTGCATAAAATATGACATTAAGAAAATTATTTTACATGAATAAGAAACAATAACATAATGCAAAATAGTGTTTATATAACATAGACTACATGAAATAATAAAAAAACGACTATCTTTACAGTCTGAAAAAGTTATAATAAAAAGAAAACAGTATGGGAAAAAAGAATATATAAAGGCCAACCGTGAATGGCTTGAAGCAAAGTCGAAAGAAGAAAGTGTTAATGCTCTTGATAAAGGAGTATATTACAAAGTGTTGTCAGAAGGCAAAGCCAATGGCATACACCCTACCCCGCGAAGCATTGTTACCGCACACTACACAGGACGCACTATAGACGGAAAGACATTTGATTCAAGCCTTGGCGGAACTCCTGTTGCATTCAGGCTGTGTGACCTCATTGAGGGATGGATTATTGCAATGCAGCACATGTGCATTGGCGACAAATGGGAAATTTATATTCCGGCAGAACTAGGCTATGGCAAATTATCACAACCCGGAATACCGGGCGGCTCAACTCTTATATTCGAAATAGAGCTGCTCGGCATAGCATAAAAGGCGGAAAAATCAATGGGCGGCAGGGCTGGCGGCAGCAGACTCAATTCTGCAATATAAGGACAAGAGTTCTTTATTGGCCTTGCCGTCAATACTCAAACTACGCTGCTCGTCAAAAAGATCCAAAGAAGGGGTGCACTCACCACACACATCTATGCCAATGACACTCTCATTTCGCAATATTATCGTAAGTAAACTCTCGAGAGAAGCCAGCGACATAGACCCCTGATCCCAGTTTGTTACTGCAGACTCTGTGTTGAGCACATCCTTGTCGACAGATATGTAAACAGGCTCGTCCACATGTTCATGAGAAAAGCTGCGCCATGCCTCTTCATGTTCCATGACCGATTCGCCATAAAACTTAACCCTGCTTTTATATTCGTCAGGCACGGAACGGATAAGTTTGTCGGCAGCACCGACAATGAGAACCTTACGCAGGCAAGGATTAGTGTCAAGCATATTCTTTACCCATGAGCCACATGAAAGCATCTCTTCAAAAAGTGAAGGCTGCATGTCAGGATGATGATCAAACAATACCATTGAGAACGGCTCGTTAATCTTGTCGGTCCATAGCTTGCTGACATAATGATAATTACCCGAATCAATAAAATGCAAGCCGTGAGGACTATATGGCTCTATACGTCGGCTTATGGCACTGGCTGCTTCTGTGTCACAATAACAGTCGGTGCCATTAAGATCGGTACAGTCAATCCAGCGGAAACGTCTGTTATTCAGGAAACGTTCCTGCTCATACACATGAGTGAAATTCATCACTATTATTTCAGGTTTCATAGTGCAGTAAATACTTTTATATCCAAATAGTTTTTATTGGTTCCATTTCTGTAATGACAATTAAACGGCATGCGGCGTGACATAAAGACGCTACACTGAACCGCTATAATTGACAGCCAGAAAGCTGTCGGCATTGAAGTTGTATAAAGTTGCTATTATCGCGGTGCTCTCAATTCCCAAAATGCCACTGCTGCTGCAGCTGCAACATTAAGAGAGTCAACCTGATGCGACATAGGAATGCGCACCACATAATCAGCCTTGCAGATAGCCTCATGAGGCAGACCGTCGCCTTCAGTACCCATAATGAGCGCAAGCCGCGGCTCATCTTTCAGTGGTTTATAGTCAAGAGGAACAGAACGGTCTGTAAGTGCCATTGCTGCTGTACGGAAACCAAGACGAGATAACTCTCCGAACGGATCATCACACCATGTCCAGGGTACGAGAAAGACTGAACCCATAGACACTCTGACAGCGCGGCGGTTAAGAGGGTCGCATGAGTCAGGTGTAATAAGTACCTCATCAATGCCAAGGGCTGCCGCAGAACGGAAAATTGCACCAATATTTGTTGTATCGACAACTCCATGAATAACAACTACACGTTTGGCATCACGACACACATCATCTATAGATTTCATGGCAGGACGCCGCATTGCACAAAGCACTCCGCGTGTAAGAGTGTATCCGGTAAGCCCTGACAACACATCACGTTCACCGGTATATATGGGCAAACCGCCTATGCGCTCAACGATATCCGCAGCATCACCGGTAATATGCCTGCGCTCGCACATAAGCGCAACAGGCTCATATCCTGCATCTAATGCCACACGAATAACCTTAGGACTCTCAACTATGAACAGTCCTTTATCCGGTTCAACACGATTGCGCAACTGAGCCTCGGTAAGCTTACTGAATATCTCAACCCCAGGATGGTTTAATGTTGTTATCTCTATTACAGACATACAGAAATAATAATCTTTTTACTTTTGTATAATGTGATACAAAAATACCATTTATTTACAATAATATGCAATAACGACGCTGTGAAAGAATATAATAACGTATTGTTTTTTATAGAAGTTATCAGATGTTAACGTTAATTTGCTTGAATATCTAAAGAAAGGTTTAAGTAATTAATTATTGGATGTCAGAACTTTGTACAGGCGATAAATAAAAGCCATACTTGTAAAAAGTAATAAATAAAAAACCTGCCGCGCATAAATACGCGGCAGGGCAATCGCTAAATCCAATACGGACACTCACGTGCCCCAAAAAGAAACCAACACGACACTCACGTGTCAAAAAATAAAAGGAAAATCACAATAATGCGCCGCTTTCTGCCATATCATAAATACTTATAGATCAGCGACAGTCACATTTGGCGGCGCAAAACCATATCTGTCTTAACATATCATTGAAAAAGGAGACAAATTCTTAAATTCTACCGTCATACACATATGACAACTCTTATACTTATACCCATGCATACTATAGGTTGTTCAAATAGGTGCATGGTTATCCTTATACGCTGAGAGAAAATGGTTTGCTTATTTAATTAACATATTAAAAATTCGGATAGATGCATAATATCATCATAAATTACTCGTCCGGCAAACCCAATTCCATTCTTTGTCGGCGCAGATCAAGTTCACGTTTCATATGTTCTTTCCTTTCCGTCATCATATCCTGCCATTTTTCATACTGGTTGTCGTCAAGAATTTTTTTCATTTCTTTTTCCATTTTCTCCTCGCGATTTTTTATTTCTTTCTCTATATCGCGTGAGTCAGTGACACCATTTTCCATATCAGGACGAGCGTCGGATCTTTCGCCTTCAGGTCGCATGCCTCTGGGTCGCATACCACGACCACCCATACCTGGTTTGGCACCTTTATCACCTGATGCGTCTGCTTTGTCGGTCATAGCCTTCGCCTCTTTGAGGTTTAGCTTATATACCTTTTTATATTGTTTATCAGTAAGCTCCAACTCATCTTTCATTTTGTCTGTAATTTCGCGTGCCGATGTTTCAGGATCAACAACCTTTCTCATTGGCGGCTTTCGATCTATCTGCTCTTGCGCAAACGTCCAAGGCATACAATATGCAGTAAACATAAATGTTGCACAAGACATGATAACAACTAACTTATTCATACAATAAATCTGTTTTATGTAAGTTTTCGCGGACAAAATTAATAAAAGTGTAAGTTAAATAAAAATATAATCAACAAATTAGAATATTATGTATACGAACGCATATTGAAATCTTAAACCATAAAAAAATTTTTATAATCTATTATAAAAATGCCGGTTATATGTATAAAAATATGAATCTCTGACTACGGTGATGAAAACAAGTTGAACAGATGTGGCATAAAGCGAACCATAAGCCATACAGACACAAAAAAGATATACACAACTATATCTTTACTTTAATTATATCGTCAATCTCTGTCGTATATTTTTTTGAAGCGTGTTCATGTTTCAGATGCCATTCTTTACTAGTTCCCTGTACTGCAACCTTAACCACATTATATCCGTTTTTGCGGTTAATTTTATCTATGGCATCAGCAAGGCGTGCCTGCTTGGCCCGGTCAACTTTATCAAAGAGATAAGTCTGAACAGCAGTATCAGGACAAATGTCCCATACTATTACACCGGCTTTCTTAAAATTGTATGTATCAGACGGCCACTCTGACCGCAATGCCTCTACAGATGTTGCCACAATTTCGCGCAAATCGTTTGTCGGAACGTTGAATACCGATGTATGGTTTATCACTTGTCGCGGCAAGTCTGTTCTGAAACGGCTTGTATATGCAAAGACAGTTAAGGCACTGCAACAACTGTGTTGCTGTTTCAACTTATGAGAGCATGCAGCAGCAAAGTTAGCAACGGCTTCTTCTACCAAGTTTAATTCAGACAAACCGTTATCAGCAAAGCTGCGGCTTGTGCAAATACTTTTCTTCTGCGGCAACGTATCTATATCTATACAACTCTCTCCATTAAGCTCACGCCATGTTATTACACCTGATATTGTGAGCATTCTTCTTACCCAATTTTCACTTCGCTGCGTAAGGTCGTATGCTGTATGTATGCCATGGTAATTTAGTTTTGCTACACTACGCCTGCCAATGCCCCATACGTCAGCTACATCAAGTCCCTGCAAGGCCTTGATGCGCTTCTCTTCTGTATCAATAAGACATACACCCTCATATCCCTTGTATCGCTTGCCATATTTTGATGCGACTTTAGCTAAAGTCTTGGTCGGAGCTATACCCATTGTAACGGGTATACCTGTCCCCTTGCCTATTGCTTTTACAATTTTTTTTCCATATTCACGAAGCTCACAGCCATGTCCAAAACCAGACAAATCAACAAAGGCTTCATCAATAGAATATTGACTTATGTCGGGAGTAAACTCTGAAAGCAACATCATAACACGCCGGCTCATGTCACCATACAAAGTATAGTTTGAACTGAATACTGCCACCTTATTATCCTCAAGCATCGCCTTGACCTGATAAAAAGGCGTACCCATTGCAATACCCATTGCCTTAGCCTCATTGCTACGTGCTATGATACATCCGTCGTTATTTGAAAGTACTACGACTGGCGATGTCCGTAAAGCCGGATTAAACACACGCTCGCACGAACAATAAAAGTTGTTACAATCGATTATGGCAAACATCGGGATATTATCTTCTGAATTGTCGCTTTATATTGTATGTAAGAACACCCCATACAATAAAATTATTCTCTTCGGTAACTTTAATCGGCTTATATTCTGTATTTGCCGGCATCAGCCACAAACAATCTGCACCAGGCTCTATCTTCACCTTCTTTAAAGTAAATTCTCCGTCTATAAATGCAACAACGATGTCGCCATCCTGCGGATCTATTGACTTGTCAATCACAAGCAGATCGCCGTCATCAATGCCGCATCCTTTCATTGAATCGCCTACGGCACGTGCATAAAAAGTGGTTGCAGGATGCCTCACCAGTTCTCTGTTAAGATCTATGCTTTCAGACACATAATCTTGAGCCGGAGACGGAAAGCCTGCACGTATGCCTCCGTCAGCATAAGTAAGTTTCAACTCACTGCTGAGGTCGGCCGAATAAAGAATAAGACTCATCGCTTTATCTCGTTTTTTATCATGTCTTCTCTTACGAGTTCCTTCTCTGAAGCTGATAACTTTGGCAGTTTTACTCTGTCAGGACATTCTGCCTGATATGCCTTTACTTCATTTATAAGCAACTGCCAGTCATACAGAAACTCTTCTGAACAGCCATGTTTACGGTAAATATCCATCGCAGCTTCAAGTATTTCAGGAGCACAAATGTCATCTCCCTGAAATACTACAGCGGGTATATAGTTTGTTATACAATCTCTCAATAACCTTAACTGATCCTTCATTGCCAGTGTCTTGTTGAATTAAATATTGATATGTAATACTTTGTCTGTGACGTATGATAAGCATTCATTATGCTGGCCTTTAATGTATAAAGGTGTTATCCATAAAATCTTTGGCATAAATATGGCATAAGCAGTGCATGATAAATCTAAATTTGCATGATTATGCTATTTACGAAATAGTGCGCCACATTCATCTAGACAAAAAAATATAAAATATGTCACATATAATGGCAACCGAAAGATATTGCATCTATGGTAATGCATAATGCCAGATGTGCATGACAGATTTCAACTATTCGTAATCGTCGATAACCGAATTTATGAAGTCCATCATCGGTTTCCCGACTTTTAATATATCGGTCATCTCATCAAGCCATGTTGCCTTTGCGAAGAATGTATCAGGCACAGCCTTCCAGCAGCAATAGTCTTTCATACGGAGATACTTTATGAACTCATAGTCACGTGGAAATCCTGATGGAGCCGTTTTGAGACTTTCCAGTCCGAAGCCTTTTGGCGAATCCCAGGTTCCGTCTCCAGGCTGTCCAAAAAGTTCCAAGAACTTCTTACTTTCAACTATACCTCTCCATGTGTCAATGTTAGCCATTATCTCGTTTCTACAAGAAGTGAGGATATTTGTAGGAAGCCAATAATTGCCACATGACAACAAGCTGTGTCCTGGTTCAAAATGGATGTAATATCCTCCATGCAGTGCTTTCTTTCCATGAGCAGCTATATAAGCTCCGAGGTGAGTCTTGTAAGGTGACTTGTCTTGAGAAAAGCGTGTGTCACGATAAAAGCGGTATGTAACATCTTTTATTGTCAGATGCTTTACAGACGGGTCAAACTCTGTAATTCTCACAATTGCATCCTCTATACATTTCTCAAACTCTGCCTTAGCCGAGAGATATTCGTCCTTATGGTTGTTAAACCACTCTCTGTTATTGTTCTTCTTTATATTTTCAAGAAAATCGAATATTATTTTTGTTTGCATATCACTTACAGAAATTTAGAACTCAGGATTTTAGCCTTGCACAAAGAATATAAACTATAATTTAGAGCCTTCCATTATCTTTGGGCAGATATTGTCAAATGGACATTTTTCACAATGAGGCTTACGGCTTGTACAAACATATCTGCCATGAAGCAACAGCCAATGATGAGCATCAGTGGCATATTCTGCCGGAATGTTGGCCATAAGTTCGCTCTCCACTTTAAGCGGAGTATTAGCTTTGCGACTGACAAGTCCGAGCCTATGGCTTACACGGAACACATGAGTGTCAACCGCAATAACAGATCGGCCAAAAGCAACAGCCTGAATAACATTTGAGGTCTTGCGTCCTACTCCAGGAAGTTTTATCAATTTATCCATCGTGTCTGGCACTTCACCATTGAAATCTGTCATCAACATACGTGCCATACTTACCAGGTGCTGTGCCTTGGCATTAGGATAAGATACGCTCTTTATATACTCATAAACCTCATCAGCCTCGGCTTCAGCCATCGACTTGGCATCAGGATAACGCTCAAACAACTGTGGTGTTATCGAATTAACACGCTTGTCTGTACATTGGGCACTGAGAATTACAGCTACCAATAATTGAAAAACACTACCGAATTCTAATTCGGTAGTGACTTTCGGCATTTCTTTTTTGAAGTAATCAATTATATACTGATACCTATCCTTCCTGTTCATTTTCTTCAGCTGAAGCCTCAGTATTGTTCTCAAAATCTGTGATTCCGTTCTTCACTAGAATATTGTACCACTGATACAGTTTCTTAATGTCGCTGTCGTGTACTCTGTCCTGATCAAAGTCGGGAAGAACTTTTGCAAAATGATCGCGAAGCTCTTTAGAAGAACATTTCTTATAGTTAATAGAAACCTCAGCGCCGTTCTCTACCTTATAAAGATCTGCAAGAATCTTTGTCAAAGGCACATCGTCTGCATTGGTGTACATTGCGATATCGTTAAGACTTGTAACGCTGTCGCTTGCAAACACCGGCATGCGCTTATGTGTTTCGTCAACTTTCTCAACTATTAAATTGGCCTTGCCTCTTGATTTCAGTATATAAAGGCCCGGTTTCCCTGAGATAGAAAGAATTGTCTGTTTCATCTTTATTATATACAAAAATTTATAATTAAATTAATTACACATTTACTCTAACTTAGCCAACGCTTCAAGTACGTCACTGATTTGCCTGTCAATGTCGCTTTTACCGTCGTTCAAAATAACATAGTCGCTCAATGCAGCCATCTCTTCTTGTAGCATCTGACGGTCAATCCATTCACATGCTTTCGCCATTGATATGCTATCGCGCTGCATCACTCTCTTAACTCTCACTTCCAGTGGAGCAGTAACACAAATAGTCTTATCAACAAGTTTGTCGAATCCGCTCGTAAATAATATAGCACATTCCATCCAAGTGTAACCCGACTTTATAAAGTCGTCAGCCACGGCAGGATGTACTATAGCATTTATCTTATTCATATTCTCCGGACTCTTTAACAGAAATGATGTCAGAGCGGCCTTGTTAAGTGTACCATCCACATAGGCACTCTCGCCCACAAGGGCTGTCAATCCAGCATGTATCTTATCAGATGTAGCCATCAGTCGCTTGGCAGCATCATCACAGCTATAGATCCTTATGCCATGTTTCTCCAGCATTCTGCAGATATAGCTTTTACCGCTTCCTATCCCTCCTGTAATTGCAACTTTCATCATTTGCTTTATTGCTCCTCGATAAGATAATCAACCTGATTTACGTCCATCCTTGCGTTACGCACTCCATGAGGAATATACCTCAGATAGATATTACACTTTTCTGACGGACTGTCAACCAGTTCATTATAGTCAACAATAACCTTAAATTTATCAGGCTGAATGGTTCTGAACATACTTGCGCCAACCGTAAACGTAACAGTGACACGCGACGGGAATGTACGCAATATTTTTCCTTCAGGCATATTTATTGCCACAATAGGCACTTCAACTTTCTCTTCAGTCAAGATGTCCGGGAATAAAGATATCTTCACCTTATCCGGCACATTCTTCACGCCACGTGTTTTTTGCAACGGCATCTGGCGTATCACCGTATCTGTCAAATTTACTATACTCAGACGCTCGGTATACACATATTTAATGCTGTCCAATACGTCACGTCTTGCATATATATCCACTGAATCAGGAGAAAACAGAACTTTGGCAAGGTAATAGCTTTGTCCAAGACCTATCTTTCCGTTCAATTTTACTGGCACACGTTTTTTTAGGCCATAATTAAAAAAGAATTCGTATTTGTCTGGCTTTACGCTCGTAATATGCGAAGAATTAAATAGCTGCTGATATATAAGTTTCTGCAGTTCTGCAGATGCAACAGTTCCTGTACCTGTCTTCTTCGCATAGCTGTTGAACTTTATCTTTATCGGACGTATCTTATTGCTGTATAAATATGCAAGAAGATAATAGCCCTTGTCACGTACCGTAACTCGTATATCAGTAGTTGTGTCGCTAGTCAGAACGACATTTTTAGGTATTTCTATCAAGGTGACAGGCACCTCTATTTCTTTTTCATAGGTCTCATTCAGGGTCATGAGCAACCAGAATGTACCGCTTAATATTAAGAAGAACAAGAAAATCAGAAACTCCTTGTTTACTGAACTAAACAAGAAGCTTCTGATAATTTTAAATATATGAAACAATTTTGAATCGTTCATTATTTGTTTTGACCGGCAGTAAGCTCTGATGATGTAACGTCAGCAAAAACGTAGCCTTTGTCTACACGGATAGTTACGCCTTTTGCAATTTCTATTTCAACAATATTTGTCGCAAGGTCTATTTTCTTAACTTCGCCATATATACCACCTCCAGTAACAACCTTTGTTCCTTCCTGAAGTGCATTCTGGAACTTGCGTATTTCTTTCTGCTTCTTCTGCTGAGGACGTATCATGAAGAACCACATGATAGCAAACACAGCTATCATAAGAATTAGAAAACTCATACTGCCACCTCCCTGCTGAGCTTGAGAAGCCAAAAACATAAATGTGTTCATTTCGTTAATTCAATTTTATTTATTAGTTAATTATTTTCTGTTATCACCCATAGGTTTCAATAGTACACCGGTATTTATCAAGTGTCTTGCTATGGTGTCCAGCATACCGTTTATATAGCCGGCACTCTTAGGAGTACTATAAACCTTTGCCAAATCAACATATTCATTAATAGTTACATTGACAGGGATATTGGCAAATGTAAGCATTTCGGCTATGGCTATCTGCATTATAACAACATCCATGTATGCCAAACGAGAAAAATCCCAGTTACGCGAAGTCTCGCTCATATAACGCTGATACTTGTCAGCATTCAATATTGTTGAGCGGAACAGCTTGCGTGCAAAGTCCTTATCCTCCTCATCCTTATATTCTGGCAGAAGTTCCTGCTTCTCATTATTGCTGGGATCGAAACGTTTAATCGTCTTCAAAACGAACGTATCAACAATTTCCTTGTCGTCATTCCAATAAAGACTCTTCTCCTCCAGCAAAGCATCAAGTTCTTCATTGTCCATAATGAATGTCTTGTATAACTTGCGCCACAGCTCGCGGTCGGCTTCATACGAAGCATCATCGCTAGCCATATAATCAAGGTATATACGGCTCTGCTTTATCTGTGCATACAGTTTTCTGACAAACTCGATATCATCATCCCATGTCTGTTTCTGAGTAGACATGAAATCGCACAATTGTTCGTTTGCCTCCAGTTGCATGGCAAACTTGTTGTCTACGAACTTGTCTGACGGCATTGCAGTCTTCTCGCGCGTAGCCCTTGCGACGTCGACATCATAGTGCTTGCGTGCCTCCTTAGACACAGCCACCATCAATGCCAATAAATAGTGATAAAGATGATATGCCTTTGAAAGGCTGAACAACAACTCTTTCTCCGCAACATCTATATTCCGATTGCCGTTTTGATAGTATGCATAGGTTAACTGGACTATCTTTATTCTAATTAATTCCCTGTTAATCATTATTTTATAGATATTTTCTACATTTAATACCTGCAAAAGTAGGCAAAAATAAGAATATTTGCAAGAAAACGGCATAGTTTTTATATGTTTTTATTGTTATTATTTGCTCATTAGAATAAAAAGTAATAACTTTGCATCGCTTTTTCAAAGCACAACGTGAAATTTATTCTCGTGTGATGGTGAATTAAGCACGTATTATTAACTTAATTTAGAGTAACACAACTATTATGAAAGAAATTGATGTAACTGGTAAAAAGAGAGACATCCTTGGTAAGAAATCAGCTAAGCACCTGAGAAAAGAGGGACTTATTCCATGTAACCTTTATGGTGAGGCTAAAGACGAAAACGGTGCTCCTAAAGCATTGGCATTCACATGCCCTATGAACGAGCTTCGTAAGATTGTCTACACTCCTCACATATACGTTATCAACCTTCACATTGACGGTGAGGCACACACAGCTATCTTGAAAGAGCTACAGTTCCATCCGGTAACAGACGCTGTTCTGCACGTTGATTTCTACGAGGTTAACGACCAGAAACCTATCACAATCGGTATTCCTGTTAAACTTACAGGTCTGGCTCAGGGTGTTCGCGATGGCGGACGTATGAACCTTTCTATCCGTAAGATTAACGTAACTGCTAAATATCAGGAAATACCTGAGCACCTTGACATTGACGTAACAAGCCTGAAGATCGGTAAGAGCATCAAGGTTGGTGATCTTCACTTCGAAGGTCTGGAAATGGCTACTGGTAAAGAGGTCGTTGTATGCTCAATCAAGGCTACTCGTAAGTCTGCAGCTGCCAGCAGCAGCGATGCTGACGCTGAATAACATTTAGTATGTTATGGAGAAATACTTGATTGTTGGACTCGGCAATCCGGGTGATGAATACCGGAATACCAGACACAATACAGGATTTATGATATTGGACGCTTTTGCTAAGGCGTCCAATATTATTTTTGACGACCGCAGATATGGATTCGTCGGAGAAACATCCGTCAAGGGGCGCAAACTATTTTTGCTGAAGCCGACAACATACATGAATCTGAGTGGCAATGCCGTCAGATACTGGATGAATAAAGAGAACATTCCTCTTGAGCATCTTCTTGTCGTTGTTGACGATCTGTCATTGCCATTAGGCTCATTACGTCTTAAAGCCAGCGGAAGCAATGGCGGCCATAACGGACTCGGCAACATTCAGAGTGTTATAGGCACACAGAAATACTCACGCCTTAGAGTCGGTATAGGCAATGACTTTCCTAAAGGAGCACAAGTAGACTGGGTATTGGGCAAATACGACGACGAAGACATGCAGACACTTACACCGGCAATAGATACGGCTATTGAAATAATAAAAAGCTTTGTATTGGCTGGTGTAGATATAACTATGAATCAGTTTAACAAAAAGCATCAATAATGGCAGACACAGCGAGAATTGACAAATGGCTATGGGCGTCACGCATATTCAAGACACGCTCATTGGCTGCCAATGCATGCAAGAACGGAAGAGTGACCATAAACGGTGTAAACGTGAAACCGTCACACATGGTGAAGGCCGGCGAGACAGTTAATGTCAAGAAACCGCCCGTAACTTATTCATTTAAAATCTTGCAGTGCATAGAACAAAGGGTCGGAGCCAAACTGCTACCCGGCATTTATGAGAATGTAACAGATGCTAAGCAGTATGAAATTCTGGAAATGAACCGCATTAGCGGATTCATTGACCGCGCACGCGGAACAGGACGCCCAACAAAGAAAGAAAGAAGAAGTCTCGACGCTTTTATCGAACCGGCCGAATTTGGATTTGACGACTGGGACGATTCTTATGAAGATGACGACGACGAGTATTAATACAATAAATAAAATAATCATACACTATGAATAACATTGCTATATTTGCATCCGGAAGCGGAACTAACTGTGAGAATATTATAAAATATTTTAAAGGCAACAAAGATATTAATGTAAGTCTAGTTGTGTGCAATAAACCTGATGCTTATGTTCTGACAAGAGCAGAAAAATGCAATGTTCCAAGTAAGGTTCTTACAAAACAGGAGATAAATAATCCTGATGTAATAATGCCATTGCTGAAGGACTTTAGCATTGACTTCATAGTGCTTGCCGGCTTCTTGCTCATGGTTCCCGAATTTCTTATAAAGCAATATCCTAATAAAATAATCAACATACATCCGTCTTTACTTCCAAAATTCGGTGGCAAAGGCATGTATGGACATCATGTACATGAGGCTGTAAAGGCTGCTAATGAGACAGAAACAGGTATTACAATTCATTTTGTAAGTAATGTATGTGATGGCGGAACTATTATAAAGCAGTTCAAAACTCAACTCGTCCCAACAGACTCTGTTGAGGATATTGAAAGTAAAATCCACGAATTGGAACAAGGACACTTTCCTCAAGTTATTGAAGAGGTGATTACAATGCAAGAAAAACGATGATCCGTTGTTGATTAAATGCAGCTAGGTAAAAGAAGAACATCATAATATTCTTCTTTTATTTATATCAGTTAAACAATTCTGTTTTTGACGTATACCCGCATAGCTTAAATATTAAGATATTATGCTGATATACGTCAAAATTGTAAATATAGCATAAATAAAATGATTTCTTTTGTTTTAACCAAAACAAGTATATGTTATGGGGCAGTAGAAAATCAGTGGGGATATCCATACAGCATCGCAATTCTGAAAAGGAAGAACCTTTTGTCCGTAACTCCGTGTAGGTTTGCTCTGAAAAGTTTGATTTTAGCATTGAATGATTCCGCGGCAGCGTTAGACGAGCGGTTATTGTAGAAGTTAAGGATCTCATCATAATGTTCATAGAAAGTAGCAGCAATAATGTTGAATTGCTTTATTCCGGCAGCCTCCACTTTGTTGTACCATCTTGCCATACTTAACCTTGCGGCATCCTTGACGGTATTCTTAGAGAATATCATTCTCAATGAATGTGACAGGCCGTATGCGATTTTAATATCTGGATATTCTTCAAAGAGGATTCTGGCCCTTTCCTTCTGTCTTTCCGTCCACTTGTCTGCGGATTTAAACAGCAGGTAGCGGCTTCTGATGAGCAATTCTGGACGTGTGTCTCCGTTAGAGAAGCGGAACGGTACATAGGGAATGCCTGAACGCTTGCATTCTTCCATATCCTCGTTGTTTTGCTGCAAGGCTTCCCAACGGTGCGCCACACGAAGCTCCTGTACAGCCTCACAGGCCAGCTTCTGTATATGGAAGCGGTCAATTACCCTTTTGGCTTTTGGAAAGGCCGTCAGAACTATCCTGCGCATCGAATCGGAAAGATCAAGGGTCACTTCCTCCACCTTCATACGTTCGTCCACGTCTATCTGTTTCAGCACCTGTATGACGTCTTCCGATTTTGTACCGGAAACGACCGCCACCAAGCTTCCCTCATTGGTGTGGCGGTCACGGTTGGTGACAAATGTATACAGCTCTCCGTTAGACAGTGAAGACTCATCTATGGCAAGACGAGGCCCCATGTTCTCCGGGAACAGCAGCCATTTCTCGGCATGGCCAAGCTGTTCCCAGCTGCGGAAACCGCTCAGCGTTTCCTTGTACTGTTTCTCAAAAGTATGCGCATTTATGTGGTAGAATGTTTCAAGCGTACGGCAGGTCACCGGGGATGTTTCCATAAGTCTCTTTTAAAAAAGCCCCGAACTCCTTGGAGTAACGGGTTCCCTTGCATACCATTTCAAGGTTGATGGGAATACTGAAGCTCTTGCCGGTGCGCAGGTCCGTCCATCTTCTGCGGCGCACGACCAATATGACCTTGTGGTCACGGATCGGGAAATCAGTGACATTCACAGGTTCCATAAAACCCTTGGACTCAAAATGAACATCACCGGACAAGAACGGATTCATCAGCTCATCAAGATGAATGTGAATTTCGGTTGGAGTCTGTTCAACATTTACTATCTCAAAATAATCCAGTATTTCGGAAGGCAGCACGATACGGGCAAGAGCTTCCATTTGATTTCTTTCCATAAAGCAAAGTTCGTAATTTTTATAGATTTGGGAAACAAATCCCCCATTAATTTTCTACTGCCCCTATTTTAAGCCAATTATTTAAAGGTCTCTTGCTGTAATAGTATTTATACATAAAAAAATATGATTATTTTTTTTGCAGAAATATAAAAGATATATTTTTGCATTGTCGTACATAAAGTGTAAAATTATGTGGAAATATTATGCATTGTTATCTGCCGTGTTTGCCTCGCTGACAGCTATTTTTGCAAAAATCGGCATAAAAGGTGTGAATTCTGATTTAGCAACAGCAATAAGAACTACAATCATTTTATTGCTAACATGGGGTATTGTATTTTTTAGTGGTGTTGAAGATAGAATTAAAGATATTGGTCTTCAATCATGGGTGTTTATAATTTTGTCAGGTGTAGCTACAGGTTGTTCTTGGCTGTTTTATTTTAAGGCATTACAAATTGGTTGTGCATCACGTGTTGCTCCTATAGATAAACTGAGTGTTCCAATAACAATATGTTTGTCATTCTTGATATTGAGGGAGCCTGTAAATTTTAAAACTATAATTGGCGGTTTATTAATAACAGGTGGTAGTATAATGTTGTTACTCAAATGAAAATATTGATTATTGAAGACGAAAAGGAACTTTCTGATAACATTGTAACATTTTTAAGTTCAGAGAACTATCTGTGTGAGCAGGCCTTTACTTGTGCAGATGCAAAAATGAAAGTGAATTTGTATGAATATGACTGTGTCATTTTAGATCTTATGCTGCCTGATGGTAATGGACTTGATTTATTAAGAAATATAAGGAATAATCATAATCAGGTTGGTGTTATAATAGTTTCGGCAAAAGATTCTATAAATGATAAAATAATAGGTTTAGAGGTTGGAGCTGATGATTATTTGTCAAAGCCTTTCAGTCTTCCTGAATTGAAAACACGTATATATGCAATAATACGTCGTAAACAATTTAATACAAATAACCTAATGTATAGTAATGGGGTTACAATTGATTTGCTTAAGAAAACCGTGAAGGTTGGTCCAAACATAATAACTTTAACAAGAACAGAATATGAACTTTTATTATTTCTTATAAGTAATAAAAATAAAGTTATTTCAAAACTTTCCATGGCTGAGCATTTAACTGGTGAAATGGCGGATATGCTTGATAATCACAATTTTGTATATACACATATTAAGAATCTTAAAGCTAAGCTTGCAATGAATGGTTGTTCGGAATGTATAAAGAACATATATGGAACAGGATATAAATGGGTAGAGGAATGAAAAAAAATAATCTCATAGATAAGACCATGATGCGATTCACAATTTGTGTGACGATTTTGATGCTATTGGCAACCCCATTATTTTATTGGCTTACAAAACATTATTATGCTGAAGATCTTATTCTAGTCATTGATACAATTAAATATGGACGTGATATACCTCCGCTTGATATTGAACGTGATATAATGCATGGAATAATGATACAGTTTGGCATGATAATATGCATTATAGGCATATCTGTGATATTGATAATGAAAAATATATCAGTAAAATTATGGACTCCATTTTATTATACTCTGAATGTAATTAACAAATTCAGACTTGAGGACAAAAACATTCCGGAATTGCCAGAAAATAATGTTAAAGAATTTACACAACTAAACAAGGCTGTAACAATACTGATGAAAAATAGTGTGATGAGCTATAATATACAAAAGGAGTTTACTGAAAATGCCTCGCATGAGATGCAGACACCTTTGGCAATCTTTCAAAGTAAACTAGATAACTTATTACAAGATGAACATCTTACAAAATACCAGGCAGAGACTATTCAGGATCTATACAATCTAACATTGCGTCTTACGCGTTTAAATAAGAATCTGTTGTTGTTGGCAAAAATAGACAACAACCAATATAAGGATATGTCTGATATTGATTTAATTTCAGTATTAGATAGAATATTACCATTACTACAGTCTATTTCAGAAGGAATAGTCATAAAGAAAGATTTCAAATTACCTTCAATGATGCTAAGATGCAATTCATCTCTGCTAGAAAGCATGATAAATAATTTAATAGTAAATGCATTAAAACATAATAGGGTTAATGGCGAAATAGTTATTACTGTTGATCAAAATAAAATGGTAATATCAAACACTTCAGATAAAATCAATCTTGATGAGAAAATGTTGTTTAACAGATTCTGTCGTCCTATACATAATATTAAAGGAAATGGCCTGGGCCTTGTTATAGTCAAAGCAATATGTGATTATCACAAGTGGATAATCGAATATAAATATGCAGACGGAAAAAATAATTTTATAGTTACTTTTTAGTATTTTCTAATTTTATGTTGTTGTGATTATGGTTTTGTAAGCACTGTATTAAGGTTTATAGAGATTATTTATTTACATACAATGCTATGTTTTGAGTATTAGAATATAAAAAAAGTAATATTTAACATAAATGTTCTAAAATCTACAAAATGTCTTCAAATTTTCCTGCTATTTTTGCACAAAAAACAGATGAAGAGGACTATTTTGATTTCTGCCGTTTCTGCTATTATCATTATTTTTTGTATAATTCCAGGATATTTATATCCAATATTTGGCATTTTGGATGCGGTAGATAGGCAAATAACGATAGCACTAAATTTTAACGGAGGTACAGTATTGGATGCGATATTGTATGCAATGTCATCTAGAATCACATGCTCAATATTCGTGTTGTCAATAATAGCATTGTTTTGGAACAGAAAATCAAAGTTAAGAAAATATATTGTTATTATATTGGGCTTGACGATTGTCATTACATTATGTGATCAGATTTCTTCATCATTCATAAAACCTTATGTCTGTAGACTACGTCCGTCACATACTGAAGGTGTTAGCGATTTCTTACATTATGTCTATGGTTATAAAGGAGGACGTTATGGCTTTGTTTCAAGCCATGCTGCAAATACATTTGGAGTTGCTGCATTCCTCTCTTTAGAAATGAGGAATAGAAAAATGGCCATGTTCTTATTTTTATGGGCAATTATTGTAAGTTATTCTAGAATATATTTAGGTGTTCACTATTTTGGTGATGTTGTTTGTGGTGGTATTCTTGGATTAATTATTGGAATTGTTATTGCATATATTGCTAGAATAGTTGTATTTAGGTATGTTCTTTGGAAGCATTCACGAGTTTATAAATCACAATTAAGTGAGATTTAGGTGTAGTCTTATATAATATTTTGTTTTTACAAACTCATTAATGAATGGTTTCTCATTAAATATTTTATAATATATTTTGTATAAAATATCCATAGAAAGAGTTTTATTCTTAAATTTGCAGGATGTTAAAGATTATTGGCTAGCATTGCTTTTTTATGTCATTCTAACTAACATGAAATGGTAAGTTATGCCTAAACATGGAAAATTATGAATAATAAAGAAAAAAAATTATTGTTGATCCTTGTGGCGATATGTGTTATATCGCTCATTTCATTTATAGGTCTTTCATTGTTTAATACTCGTGGTGAGCCACGTGAAGCAATAGTTTCATTGTCAATGCTTAAATACGGTAATTGGATATTACCGGTAAATAATGGTATCGATATAGCCTATAAGCCACCTTTTCTGCATTGGTGTATCGCGGCAATATCATACATTTATGGTGAGGTGACGCCATTTACGTCTCGTCTGCCGTCTTCCTTAGCTTTAATCGCAATGATTGCTGTTGGATATGTATTCTTTACAAAACGTAAAGATGCTACAACTGCATTTATTGCAGGAATTATTACTCTTACTTGTTTTGAAGTTCATCGTGCCGGAACGTCATGTCGTGTTGATATGCTGCTGAGCGCACTTATGGTAATAGCCCTATATCAGTTGCATAAGTGGGGTGAGAAAGGCATGAAAGGCTTTCCTGTCTTTGGCGTTTTAGCTCTTAGTGGTGCTTTTCTTACAAAAGGACCGGTTGGAATATTGTTGCCCTGTCTCGTCGAATTTGTATATTTGCTTATTCGTGGAACAAAACCTTTAAAATTAATAGGATTATTTATTCTGATAGGGATATCAGCATGCATAATTCCAGCTTTTTGGTATATAGCCGCTTATCGTCAAGGTGGCGATAAATTTTTAGAGTTGGTTTATGAGGAGAATGTATTACGTTTCCTAGGAAAGATGTCCTACTCCTCACACGAAAACCCGGCTTATTATAATGTCATAACTGTAATTGCAGGGTATGTTCCGTATACACTTCTTGTTCTCATTTCTCTATTTGCGATTAAATACAAATCACTGAATATAAAGATGGATCATTGGTGGACAAGACTGCGTAATCGCATTACATCTATGGATTCTGCTCATTTGTTTTCACTTTTGAGTATAGTTATAATTTTTGTCTTTTATTGTATTCCCAAAAGCAAGCGAAGCGTATATTTATTGCCAATATATCCGTTTATTGCATTTTTCCTTGCTGAATATATAATGTATTTGGCAAAAAAACATAGTGCTGTATTAAAAACATTTGGAAACATAATGTCAGGATTGACAATTTTGCTTATTCTTTGTTTTATTGCAGTAAGGGTTGGCCTGATACCGGAAACAATATTTTCAGGTAAACATGCATCCGAAAACATAAATATGTTGAGGGCTCTTGAGACTAAGGAATTGAATATTTTATCCATAATATTAATAGCGGTACCACTTATAGCTTCATTTATATTCTGGCGCATAAAAAATCAGAGTCCTAATAAATTGATTTTTTCAATGTTAGGCATTGTTTGGGGATTATTTATTTCGCTTGATGGTTTTTATCAGCCTATTGTGTTAAGTTCTAAGTCTGATTATGATGTTGCAATGAAGATAAAAGAAATAGTTCCGGAAGGGCGCCTTTATTCATATCGGACAGACATTGTTGTAGGAGATCGCATGCATCCGTTTACTATTAATTTTTATCTTGGTGACCGTGTAGTTCCATTTGACTGCTTTAATCCATCGTCAGGTTATCTCATTGCGGGTAATGATGATATTGATACATTTAAAAAGACCTATACATCTTATAATGTTGAAGAAGTCTATAATTTCAACCATCGCAGTTGTGATGACAAGAAATGGTTACATCTCTATAGATTTGCTAAACAAGCAAATTAAATAAAATTGGTTGAATAAAAAATGAAATATAAATATATAGCAAATGAACCTTTTAATAGTTGTACCATGTTATAATGAAGAAGAGATGTTGCCTGAGACAACGCGCCAACTGACAGCCGTGATTAAACGGATGGAAGAGGATAAAAGTATAAGTTCTGGACGCATCTTGTATGTTGATGATGGAAGTCGTGACCGGACATGGAGCCTTATAGAACAATATGCTTCTGAAAATTCTAAGGTTTGTGGCTTAAAACTTTCTAGGAATTCAGGGCATCAGTTTGCCCTTACTGCCGGACTTGAATGGGCTGCAGATAATGCAGATGCGGCAATATCCATTGATGCTGACCTTCAGGATGATGTAAACGCTATTTTTGATATGGTCAAAAGTTTCAATAATGGTGCAGATATCGTATATGGAGTTCGGCGTGAACGTAAGACAGATACTTTTTTCAAGCGTAATACAGCTCTGATGTTTTATAGACTTATGAACCGTTTAGGTGGTAAGATAATATATAATCACGCAGACTTCAGATTAATGAGCCGTAGGGCGTTAAAATCTTTGATGGAATATCCTGAACGTAATCTGTTCCTTCGTGGAATGGTTGCGTCATTAGGATATCCTTCAGATATAGTATATTATGACAGGCGTGAAAGAATGGCAGGGGTATCAAAATACCCTTTAAAGAAAATGATAAGTTTTGCACTTGATGGAATAACATCTTTTTCAATCAAGCCATTACATTATATCACTTATTTAGGATTTGTATTTATTCTTATATCCATTGCTGTTATTATTTATGCTTTAGTATCATATTTTGATGAAGAGGCAATACAGGGTTGGACGTCACTTCTTATATCTGTTTGGTTTATTGGCGGATGTATCTTAATTGCATGCGGAGTGACAGGAGAATATATAGGCAAAATCTATATAGAAACCAAAAGGAGACCTTTATATTTTATTGAAAAAAGAGTTGGTATGTCTAAGCAAGATTGTAAACTTCAAAATAAGTAATCTTAGTTATATAACAATCCAATATTTAAAAGTATCATTTGTACTAATATAAAAAGCCATGATTTAATTATTTGTCATGGCTTTTTATATAATAGGTGTATTTATTAATACTTCTTTCTATTTTGTTACATGGAACCAGTCTGCGTCAAGCCATCCTCTGTTGGCTTTTCCTGCTGGCTCTGCAGCAACGAATCCCATTTTGGCACCAATCCATTTGCCTTCACGCATTTTAAAATCTTCTCCTACGGCTTTAAATTTCTTTCCGTTAAGGCTATATGCAAAACGGCATATACCATCTTCAACTTTCATTTGCAGATAAATATCTTCATGAATAGCTGGTTGATAGTCTATTTTATCAACAGACGTAGGTTTCAGAGTTGCAATGACATTTGTAACTTCTTCCTTGCCTTTATCAGCATTTTTGCAAGTAACTTGTTGTAGTTGAAACTCCTCTCCCACTCTTTTTACTATTAGTGCAGAATAGTCAAGTCCCATCATTATCAATCCTCCGAATTGATTTTGATCTTTGGCTGTAATGCGTACTTTAGCAGTTGCTGTAAATTTATCAGCAGGAGTCTTTTGAAGTAGCATGTTAGGCACTTCCCATAAATTCACAAAATCTTTGCTGAGTTTATGAGTATATATTCTGAATGTTCCAAATGCTGTTGGCATACCAAAGAATTGGTTATAGTTTGCGTGCCACTGCCATTGCTTTCCCATTATGGGCTGGTTAAATTCATCACTTTCTACAGGATTCATTATTGGCCATGCCTTTGATGTCTTGGGCTTTTTGTATGTATTAACAGGGTCGCCACAGTAATCTCCGTCTTTGTCAATACCCATTACAGGCCAATTGTCTTTCCATGTAACAGGCTGCAGGTGAACTACTCTGCCGTAGCATCCTTTGTCCTGAAAGTGTAAAAACCAATCCTCGCCAAATGCAGTGTGTACCCATGCACCTTGATGAGGACCATTTATGTCGCTTTTACCTTGTGCCAGAACTTTCTTACATTCATATGGTCCAAATGGACTTTTGGATCTCATTGCAAGTTGAAATCCTGTAGGCACGCCTCCTGCCGGACACATAATCCAATACCATCCGTCACGTTTATAAAATTTTGGACCTTCGCAAGTTCGATTCTCAGTACCATTACCATCAAAAACTATCACAGGCTCGCCAATAGCTTTTGTACCGTCAGCAGAAAGTTCGCGTACAACTATTACAGAGGCAAAACGTGAGCGGCTGTTTGCATAAGCACTTACGAGATAACAGCGTCCGTCCTCATCCCATAATGGTGTGCTGTCAATATTTCCTGGACCAGGAATTACGCATACGGGATCTTCCCACTCTCCTGCCGGGTCTTTTGTCTTAACCATAAACACACCATAGTCAGGGTCACCCCAATATATGTAAAATTCACCATTATGATATCTTATACTTGGTGCCCAGACTCCATTTCCGTGTGATGGTTTGTCGTAAATTTCATTGGGCTTTATTTCTTTGATGGCATGTCCTATTATTTCCCAGTTAACAAGATCCTTAGAATGAAGGATAGGTAATCCCGGAATACAGTTAAATGAACTTGCTGTAAGATAGTAATCTTCACCTACAGCACATACATCAGGGTCGCTATAGTCAGCGTTAATCACAGGGTTTGTGTAAGTGCCGTTACCGTTATCTGGACACCATACTTCAGAGCGATACTGCGCACATGAAATCATGGGTACAAAGAGCAACGACATGATAAATGTCTTTTTCATTTGTTTAGTAAATTATTTTATGTATAATAGATATTAAACTAAATTTCAGATAACTTTTACAAAAGTCTTTTCTATAGATTCAAATCGTAATAAATAGTTCACATCATGTATGATGTGCATAAGTTCAGCTGGAGCATTGTCATCAACTCTTGCTGAATTTGCAACGTGTCCCATTGTGCGCCGTAAATTAATTTCTACACATGGATGCAATATAAATCCGTTGCTGCTGCCAACTACCATCATGTCTATTCCGAAAGGACCACGATACCAATCTTTTAATATTGGAGAAAGATAATTTTGTATACGCTGACTTACAAGGGCTAATAATTCTTTAGAAAGATATTTTGATATTATTTCTTCCTTATAACTTTCAGAGGCTATAATGTTACCGGTATAGGTTCCACAGTCAGTACTAAAAACAGATAATCCGCAATAATCGATATGTCCGTCCTCATGAGAATAAAATTCCATGGCAAAATCCTTTATCCTATTATAATATGGTTCAACAGACAAGCCGCCTTGACGTTTTATTATATTCTTAGCCCATCCGCTTAATGATTGGCTGATGTTAGAATCGGTGACATATCTTATTCCGCGGCCACTGCTGCTCCATGGCGCTTTAATGACAATATGTTTATATTGGTTTGCAAGCTTCAATAAATTGTCGAAGTTTGTTACATAAAAGCTTTTTCCACAAGTGATATTCTCTATACCTTTGCAGATATATTCAAGCATGCCAGATGTATGCTTGCGGTTAGACAAATCTTTAAGTTTGTCTAATAAAGAATTGTCTATTATCTGATTCGAATTTCTCCCATTAATTTTAATGCCTGATTTTGTTAGCATAGCACATAGGCTATGATCCCATCCCCATGGCTCAATTCCCGCAAATTCGGCACCTTTTATATCATCTTTATTGACGAATACGACATCCGCATGAGGCCTATGCACTTTTGCTAAAGCCTTTATGGCATACGGAACATCGTCCACAAGAATACAGTCACCATCGTTTGCCCACAATGCCGGAATATATCCTAGATTCATTTTAAACTCTTGTATTGTATGGGGCAAAGTGATATTTTCTTCCCCATAAGCCAATGCAATATCATGCTCCGGATTAAATATATGTAACTTCACTAAAAAATGCATTTATTGTTTCTGGTGCAAAAATAATAAAAAAAAACGAGTTTTTGTAATGTATGGTTTGCAAATAAAGAATAAAATATTATCTTTGCAGAAGAAAACAAATTGAAAAAGAATGGAAGCTTTCTTTCGTACCCATACTTACTTGGTAGAACATACAAACGCCCCCGTCCGCCGCATGTTAATGGACGAGATTAATTGGGACGAGAGGATGATTGGCATTAAAGGAACAAGAGGTGTCGGCAAAACAACCTTCCTCCTTCAATATGCTAAAGAGCATTTCGCTTCTAATGACCGTAGGTGTCTTTATGTAAATATGAACAACTTTTATTTCCAGGGAAGAGGCATCGCTGACTTTGCCGGCGAGTTCTACAGAAATGGAGGTAAAGTGTTGCTTATTGATCAGGTCTTTAAAGAGCCTGATTGGAGTAAGGAGTTGCGTATTTGTTATGAGAAATATCCTGGGCTTAAAATAATCTTCACTGGCAGTAGTGTCATGCATCTTAAGGAAGATAATCCGGAACTTAACGGTATTGCCAGAAGTTATAATTTGCGTGGATTCTCGTTTCGGGAATATGTCAACCTCGTTGCCGGAACAAATTTTAAAGCGTACACTTTAGACGAAATATTGCACGACCATGAACATATAACACGGCATATATTGCCCGAAGTGTCACCTGGAAAATATTTTAAGGAGTATCTTCATCATGGATTCTATCCGTTTTTTCTTGAGCACAGAAATTTTTCTGAAAATTTGCTTAAGACAATGAATATGATGACAGAGGTAGACATCCTTCTGATAAAGCAGATAGAGTTGAAATATCTTACAAAGATAAAGAAACTTTTCTATCAGTTGGCTGTTGACGGGCCTAAGGCTCCTAATATTAGTCAACTTGCTTCTGATATTGAGACTAGTCGTGCAACAGTAATGAATTATATAAAGTATCTAGCTGAGGCACGTTTAATAAACATAATATATCCCGTGGGACAGAAATTTCCTAAAAAACCGGGAAAGATAATGATGCATAACCCTAATCTTATATATGCAATATATCCTATTAGGGTTGAAGAGCAGGACTTGATGGAGACATTTTTCGTAAACTCAATGTGGAAAGACCATAAGGTTAACCAGAGCGGAAAGGATAATTGCTATATTGCTGACGAGAAAATAGAATTCAGAATATGCGATGCCACAGGAAGTGCGAAAATAAGAATGAATCCAGAAACCATATATGCCCGCTATAATACGGAAATAGGCAAAGGCAATCAGATACCATTATGGCTATTGGGTTTCCTTTATTGATATTGACACCTTATTATATTATAAGAAAATAAGAAAGTAACAGATACACTAACATTTAATATTTTATTAAAAAATGGCTAAAGAAAAAAAGTTTATCACTTGTGATGGTAACGAAGCTGCCGCTCACATTAGCTACATGTTTAGCGAAGTAGCAGCCATTTATCCTATCACACCATCTTCACCGATGGCAGAACACGTTGACGAATGGGCTGCAAAAGGCCGCAAGAACATTTTCGGACAGACCGTTTCTGTACAGGAAATGCAGTCTGAGGGTGGAGCTGCCGGTGCCGTACACGGTTCACTGCAGGCAGGAGCGCTTACAACAACGTTCACTGCATCTCAGGGCTTGCTGCTCATGATTCCTAACATGTACAAAATCGCCGGCGAACTTCTGCCTTGCGTTTTTGATGTTTCTGCACGTTCATTGGCATCTCACTCACTGTGTATCTTTGGTGACCATCAGGATGTTATGGCATGCCGTCAGACAGGTTTCGCAATGTTCTGCGAAGGTTCTGTACAGGAGGTTATGGATCTGACAGCCGTAGCTCACTTGGCATCTCTTAAGACAAGCGTTCCGTTCCTGAACTTCTTCGACGGTTTCCGTACATCTCATGAGTACCACAAAGTTGAGCTTCTTGAGCAGGAAGACATTGCTCCTCTGCTCGATATGGAAGATGTTAAGCGTTTCCGTGACCGTGCTCTTACACCGGAGCGTCCTGTTACACGCGGTACGGCTGAGAATCCTGAAACATTCTTCACACATCGTGAGTCTAGCAACAGCTACTATGACAAAGTTCCTGAGGTAGTTGAGCACTATCTTGGTGAAATCAGCAAGATTACAGGTCGTGAGTATCATCTGTTCTCATATTATGGAGCTGAAGATGCTGAGAGAATGATTATCCTTATGGGTTCTGCTACTGAGGCTGCTCGTGAGGCTATCGATTACCTCAATGCAAATGGTGAGAAAGTTGGTATGATTTCTGTTCACCTCTATCGTCCGTTCTCTGTTAAGCACCTGCTTGCTTCTGTTCCTAAGACAGTTAAGCGCATTGCTGTTCTTGACAGAACAAAAGAGCCGGGAGCTGAAGGTGAGCCTCTGTATCTTGACGTTAAGAGCGCATACTATGATGTTGAGGACAGACCTCTTATCGTTGGTGGACGTTATGGTTTGGGTTCTAGCGATACAACTCCTGCATCAATCATATCTGTATTCAACAACCTGAAGCTGAATGAACCGAAGAATCACTTCACTGTAGGTATCGTTGATGATGTTACATTCACATCACTTCCTCCTGTTGAGGAGATGGCTCTTGGTGGCGAAGGTATGTTCGAGGCTAAGTTCTATGGTCTTGGGGCTGATGGTACTGTAGGTGCTAACAAGAACTCAGTTAAGATTATCGGTGACAACACTAACAAGCATTGTCAGGCATATTTCTCTTATGACTCTAAGAAGTCTGGTGGTTTCACTTGCTCTCACCTGCGTTTCGGTGACTCTCCTATCCGCAGCACATATCTTGTAAACACACCTAACTTCGTTGCTTGTCACGTTCAGGCTTACCTGCACATGTATGATGTTACACGTGGTCTTCAGAAGAACGGTACATTCCTGCTGAACACAATATTCGATGGCGAGGAGCTTGTTAACTTCATTCCTAACAAGGTTAAACGCTATTTCGCTCAGAACAACATTACTGTTTACTATATCAATGCAACAAAGATTGCACAGGAGATTGGTTTGGGCAACCGTACAAATACAATCCTTCAGAGCGCATTCTTCCGTATAACAGGCGTTATTCCTGTTGACCTTGCTGTTGAGCAGATGAAGAAGTTCATCGTTAAGTCTTATGGCAAGAAGGGTCAGGATGTTGTTGATAAGAACTATTCAGCTGTTGACCGTGGTGGTGAATACAAGCAGCTTACAGTTGATCCGGCATGGGCTAATCTTGAAGATGAGGCTCCTGTTGAGGATAATGCTCCTGCATTCGTTAAGGAACTTGTTCGTCCTATCAATGCACAGGCTGGTGATTTGCTGAAGGTTTCTGACTTTGTAAATCATGATACTGTTGACGGAACATGGCAGAATGGCACAGCAGCTTACGAGAAGCGTGGTGTTGAAGCATTCGTTCCTTCATGGAATTCAGAGAACTGTATCCAGTGTAACAAGTGTGCTTACGTTTGTCCTCACGCAGCTATCCGTCCGTTCGTTCTGACAGACGAGGAGCTTAAGGGCTTTGATGACACAACTATTGAGATGAAGGCTCCTGCAGCAATGAAGGGCATGCACTTCGTTATCAAGGCTAGTGTTATGGATTGCCTTGGATGCGGTAACTGTGCTGATGTTTGTCCTGGAAATCCGAAGAAGGGTAAGGCTCTTACAATGGTTCCATTCGCAGGAAACGATGTTGAGGCTGCTCGTTGGGATTACTTGGTTAACAAAGTTTCAAGCAAGCAAGATCTTGTAGACATCAAGTCAAATGTTAAGAATTCTCAGTTTGCTAAACCTCTGTTCGAGTTCTCTGGAGCTTGCTCTGGTTGCGGTGAAACACCTTATGTAAAACTGATTTCTCAGCTCTTTGGTGATCGTGAGATGATAGCTAATGCTACAGGATGTTCTTCAATCTATTCTGCATCTATACCTTCTACTCCTTATTGCAAGAACGAGAAGGGTCAGGGTCCTGCATTCGACAACTCTCTGTTCGAGGACTTCTGCGAGTTCGGTATGGGTATGGTTCTTGGTAACAAGAAGATGAAAGAGCGTGTAACAGTTCTTTTGAACGAGGCTATTGCTAAGGATGATACTCCTGCTGAATTCAAGGCCGCAGCTCAGGAGTGGATTGACGCTCAGAACGATGCTGAAGGATCAAAGGCAGCAGCAGCTAAGCTGAAACCTATGATTGCAGCAGGTGCTGAATCTGGATGTGAGATTTGCAAGGAGCTTAAGACTCTTGATCACTATCTCGTTAAGCGCAGCCAGTGGATCATCGGTGGTGATGGTGCATCTTACGATATTGGTTACGGTGGTCTTGATCACGTTATCGCAAGTGGCGAAGATGTTAACATCCTCGTTCTTGATACTGAGGTTTACTCTAACACAGGTGGTCAGTCTTCTAAGGCTACTCCTCTGGGTGCTATCGCTCAGTTCGCTGCTCAGGGTAAGAGAATCCGCAAGAAGGATCTTGGTCTTATGGCAACAACTTACGGTTACGTTTACGTTGCACAGATTGCAATGGGCGCAGACCAGGCTCAGTGCTTGAAGGCTATCCGTGAGGCAGAGGCTTATCCAGGTCCGTCACTCATCATTGCTTACGCACCTTGTATCAACCATGGTCTTAAGGCTAAAGGTGGTATGGGTAAGAGCCAGGCTGAAGAGGCTAAGGCTGTTGATTGCGGTTATTGGCATCTTTGGAGATACAATCCTCAGTTGGCTGATGAGGGCAAGAATCCGTTCTCACTTGATTCTAAGGAGCCTGATTGGAGCAAATTCCATGACTTCCTGCTCGGTGAGGTTCGTTACCTCTCTGTAAAGAAGGCTTATCCTAACGAGGCTGAAGAGCTCTTCTCTGAGGCTGAGCGTATGGCTAAACTCCGTTACAAGAGCTACATCCGCAAGTCACAGGAAGACTGGAGCAACGAGGCTGAGGCTTAATTTGTAGTCTTATATATGGAATTCAAGGTCATTTGTTTAGTGACCTTGATTCTTTAAAATAAAAAAGGATTGCGCAAACTTATGGTTGTGCAATCCTTTTTATATATACATATTTGATAAAAATATAAGTCGAAGACTTTCAGATCATTATGATTCCGTAAATATTGATTGATGCGACATATTTATTATCTTTAATCGAAGACTTAAAAACAGTATAGGTACAAAGTCACTATATTTTATTGAAAATCAATGCTTTAATATAAATGGCTCAATATAATATTCGTATTATTCATGTCGTTTCAATGCGATATTGTTCGTGCCTTTATATATTTGTCCACGGGCATTAACTACAATCTGTCATTAGGCATATTGTTAAACCCAATTCGGTCGAATTCTAATGACTGATTTTATTAAAAATAAAAGACACATCGGAATTGAACTTTCCGGTGTGCCTTTAAATAATAAATTAAATATCTTAATTATTTCTTTTTTGCAACAGGTTTGTAGGCCTTGTTAAGACCTGCAATAACTTCGTTTGTTATATCGTAAGCCTTGTCTGCATATAAGATGTTGTCTCCTGCTTTGCTCAGAATAAGAGAGAATTTCTTGTCCTTATTGTAAACAGCCAGATAGTGCTGTATGCTGTCACGCAAAGCTTTGTTGAATTTCTCTGTTTCAGCCTGGAATTCTGAACCCAGTCTCTGCTGCAGAGCCTGCAAGTCAGCATTTTGTTTCTGCAGACCGGCCTGAACAGCTTCTGCCTGTTGCTGTGTATATTTGTTGTTCTGTATATCCTGCTGGAATTTAGCAGCAGCAGTCTGAAGAGAACGTCCCTTTGCATTTATTGTATTCTGAATGTTCTGGCTTTTCTTTTCAAGAATCAAAGAATACTCTTTGCAGAATTTATATTGAGACATAATAGAATCCACCTCTATATAAGCGATCTTCATACCTGCATTAGCGGTGGTTGTTGTAGTAGATTTCTCTTCTACTTTGGGAGCCTGCTTATTGCAAGAAGTCATAACAAGTGACATTAATGCAACAACAGCAGCTGAACAGATTATTTTTTTCATACCCATTACTGTTTTTAAAATTTATTTTATTACACTTATTTATTCTTGTCCAATCTTACAGCGCGTTTACGCCTTTCCTCTCTGTCCTCATCCATTACACAATGAATCTTGTTCTTGCGCAAGCCCGGATTATCGCCTACATGAGGTGACGCAAACTTCCCATTCTTTAATAATATTATCTTTATGCATAGTAATATTAAAGATATAGCAATTATTAACATGCTTATAAAGAAAGTTTCTGCCATTTTTCTTATTTTTGCATGCAAAGATAATGCAAATCAAAGACAATACAAAACAAACTCCTTTGTTTTTGTCGTTCTGATATTGCTTATCTCAAAGTAAAAGATTGATTTATAATAAAATAACATAAATGTAACTATTATAATGGAAAAAAATGAACTAAAGCCGGCAAGTGTGTTTGAGCACTTTGCACAAATCAACAAAATTCCGCGTCCGTCAAAGCACGAGGAAAAGATTATTGAGTATCTCAAGAATTTCGGTGAATCAAGGAATCTCGAGACTGTAGTTGACGAAACCGGAAATGTGGTTATCAGAAAGAAAGCATCGAAGGGATATGAGAATAAGAAGACTCTTATCCTGCAAAGCCACATGGATATGGTATGCGACAAGCTCGTTGATAAAGAAATAAACTTTGAAGAGGATCCGATCGAAACTTATGTTGACGGAGAATGGATGAAAGCCAAAGGCACAACTCTTGGTGCTGATGACGGAATTGGCTGTGCCATGCAGCTTGCCGTGCTTGACGATGATACTCTAGAGCATGGACCTGTTGAGTGTGTGTTTACAAGAGATGAGGAAACTGGTCTTACCGGTGCTAATGGCATGAAAGAAGGCTTCATGACTGGTGATATGTTGATTAATCTCGACAGTGAAGACGAAGGTCAGTTCTTTATTAGCTGTGCCGGAGGTATGACAACTATAGCCAAGTTTAAGACAGAAAGAGAAAATGCTCCTGAAGACTATTTCTTCATGAAACTTTCTCTTAAGGGACTGCATGGCGGACATAGTGGGGACGATATTAATAAGAAGTTTGCCAATGGTATTAAACTGCTTGCAAGATTTATCTATCTTATTAATGAGAAATATGGTGTTCGCCTTGTAAGTTTCAATTCCGGCCGTATGCATAATGCCATACCGCGTGATGGTGTTGTTGTTTTCGCTGTACCGGCTCAGTATAAGGAGAATGTCAGTGTTGACTTGAATGTATTTACCAAGGAGGTTGAAGATGAGTTCCATGTAACAGAAAATGATATTCATTTCAGCCTTGAAAGTACAGATAAGGCACCTGTAGTTAAAGAACCTGTTAATACAAAATTCATTCAGGCTCTTCAGGCTGTTGACAATGGTGTGATGGCAATGTGTCAGGACGAGGCTTTGGCATGGATGGTTGAGACTTCAAGTAATGTTGCAAGTGTTGCCACAACTGACAATGAGATTACAGTTGTTGCTTCTCAGCGTTCTAATGTAATGAGCAATCTTACTAATATGGGTAACACCATAAAGGCTTTGTTCCAGCTTGCCGGTGCTGAGGTAACTCAGGGTGACCAATATCCTGCTTGGCAGATGAAACAAGATAGCAAACTCACAGAAATTGTTGCTGAGACATATAGAAAGCTATTCAATAAGGAGCCACAGATCATCGGAATCCATGCTGGTTTGGAGTGTGGTCTCTTCTCTGAGAAATATCCTAACCTGGATATGGTTTCTATGGGTCCGACGCTTAGAGGCGTACATTCACCTGACGAGCGTCTTCTCATACCTACAGTACAGATGGTTTGGGTTCATCTCTTGGAGATAATGAAAAATATCCCTGAAAAATAACGCTTCATTATCAATGAGACGTTATATTAAGGCTTTTGTCATCTGTCTTACAACACTTGTTGCATTAAGTTGTGGCAATCAGCATAAGGCTGAAAGTGTTGTTAAAGATTTTCTTGATGAGAATATGATGTCAGCCGACTATTCAATAAGTTTTAATGGCATTGATTCCACAAGAAATCTCACGGACAGTATGATAAATGTAATGAAGATTAATGCGAAGAATAACAGTCTTTTCAAGAAGAATATAGCTTACGGAACAAATAAAGGCAAGAAACCGTATATCCTGACAAAGACAAGGATTTACAATGGTAAAGACACTGTTCCATATACATTCTATCTTGACAAGACTATGCAAAATGTCATTGCCTTTAAAATGAATTGACGGCAAAAGATATTAAAGTGTAAATGGAATCTTAATTCCTGTAAATCTGTTTGGTGGTGCATCCTTTATGCGTAAGGGTGCATCACTTTTTGTTTTTATTGGCTTTTTATGATTATTAGCTGATAAGCCATTGGTTATTAGGTTTAAGTCGAGATAACAAAATACGGCTGAAAGCATTAAAATCATAAATAGATAAAACTATATGCTGTCTAATAATCTTATTTTGGACAAATATAATATGTGGCTTTCTATTTCCTAAAATGCCACCTTTTACAATGTGAAATGCCGTATATCATAATATGTTTGGCGTGCGTTTGTATCAAATATAACAGAATGTTGCTCTATAATACAAAAAAGAAAATATGCCAAGATGCACATATCAGACTATATGAAGTCCGTAGCATCTTGACATATTTTCCGTTATTTCTCATTCTGCATACAGCCAATTATAAAGCAGTCTAAAAAATATTGTTGTTGACCGTATGCCTGTTATGCTGACATTGTTTTATTGCTGTCTGTTCACATTACGCAGCATTCCAATCCAATTTTATTTTGCACTGTTGGGCAGATGAAATTCGTATGATCTGTTAAACACCTCTTTCACGGTGTTAATTTCAAGGAATGTTGTTCCCCCACCCTTACCGAAACTGCCGCTAAGATATGCAATCTTGTCATCCATGCAGAGATAGCCTTTCTGGCGCAGCATACGCAATGCTGCCAAGAACTGCTCCTGAGCGCCAATCTGCTCGTGCTGTGCCACAGGAATTACTCCGTAGCTCAGTGCCAGCCAGCGCTGAGTCTTCTCTTTGTAGCATATTGCCAACACTGGATTAGGACCTCTGAATGCAGCAAGGTTTCTTGCTGTAAGACCAGTCTTACTGTCAGTGATAATTCCTTTCACGCCCAAACGCTTTGTTGCTTCAATGGCATTACGTGCCAGGAACTCTGTTACATCGCAGTTCTCGCTCAACGGGAAGTCCATGTTATGGTCAAACATATTGTCCTGTTCAGCCTGTTCTGCTATCGAAGCCATTGTCTTCACAGCTTCTACAGGATATTTTCCTGATGCTGTCTCACCGCTAAGCATAAGTGCGTCAGTTCTGTAATATATAGCATTTGCGATGTCTGTAACCTCAGCACGTGTAGGACGCGGGTTGTTAATCATTGTATGCAACATCTGTGTAGCCACGATAACAGGCTTTTTAGCGAGAATACATTTTCTGATAATCATTCTCTGTATTCCAGGAATCTTCTCGATAGGAACCTCAATACCCAGGTCACCGCGGGCAATCATTATACCATAAGAAGCCTCGATAATCTCGTCAATATTGTCAACACCCTCCTGGTTCTCTATTTTTGATATGATTTTGATGTCGCTGTTATGCTCGTCAAGTATCTTCTGAACGGCCAGAACGTCTTCCTTGCTTCTTACAAATGAATGGGCAATGAAGTCGATGTCTTCGTCAATGGCCAACAAAATATTGCGCTTGTCCTTTTCTGTAAGTGCTGGCAGGTCGATGTGTACGCCTGGCACGTTTACACTCTTGTGCGCTCCGAGCTGTCCGTCGTTTTGCACCTGAGCAACAACAGCAGGGCCATTAATTCCAATAACCTTCATGTCTATGGCACCATCGTCAAACAGTATGTCGTCACCTACATGAACGTCATTTGCAAAATTCTCATACGAAAGGTTCAGAATGTCATGTTCGGTATTCATCTCCGGGCGTCCGAAAATCTTTACTACGTCGCCTGTCTTATAGTCAATAGGTTTTTCTGTATCCGTAGTTCTAATTTCCGGTCCTTTTGTATCAATCAGTATACCGATATGTTTGCTTACAGCACGTGTGTTTCTTATTATCTGTCTGATACCGTCTTGTGTGGCATGTGCAGTGTTCATTCTTACGATGTTCATTCCTGCGTCGAAGAGTTGACGTATAAAGTCAACGTCACACCTGCGGTCGCTTATAGAAGCTACAATCTTAGTTTGTTTCATATAAAATAAGTATACGATTATTCTTTACCTTAAAATCTGGTGCAAATTTACAAAACAAATTTAACAAATGCAAGCTATTTTGTAGTAAAATCTTCCCAATCCTTAAACTTAAGCGTTCCTTCCACCCATTCGGGTCTTTGTCTTTCATTATGAGGATTTGAAACTGAAAGGCCAATTAATCTTACAGGTTTTGAAGAATAGTCCACCTGTTCCATTAAAGTTTTTGCAAGAGGAAGAATGGTGTCTTTGCTGTCCAGAGGCTTTATTGATGTCATGCTTCGCGTTACCTGAACGAAGTCGTGAAACTTTACTTTCAGCGTCAGTGTATGTCCGCAAAATTTACTTTTATTAAGTCGCTCCATAAGTTCAAGCACTATGTGATAAAGCTCTATGTATATTGCCGACTTCCTGTTAAGGTCAGTCAGAAAAGTCTGTTCACACCCTACTGATTTTCTTATTCTGACAGGTTCTACAGGTCGGTCGTCAATGCCTCTCGCAAAGTTGTAATACATTTCACCGGCTTTCCCAAAGACGTCTGTAAGATGATTCATTGTGCATTGGCGCAGTTGTAGTCCGTTGAATATTCCCATCTTGTGCATCATTGATGCTGTCTTCGGGCCAACACCCCAAAACTTTTCTATTGGCAGTTCAGCCAGAAAGTCTAACGCCTCTTCAGAACTTACTGAAAATATTCCGTCAGGTTTGTTATAGTCGGATGCTATCTTTGCAAGAAACTTATTGTAAGATATTCCCGCTGATGCAGTAAGACAAAGTTCGTTTCTGATTCTGTCTTTTATAGCCATGGCAATGTCTTCCGGACTGCGGTCAGTCTCGCTTTCCGTCACATCCAGAAACGCTTCATCTATCGACAGCGGTTCTATTTTGTCTGTAAAAGCGCAGAATATGTCATAAACCTGCATCGACACTTCCTTATAGTGTGCATGGTTTGTTGCGACAATAGTCAGGTCAGGGCACAGTTTTTTAGCCTTAACCACCGACATTGCCGAGTGTACGCCGTATTTTCTTGCCTCATAACTGGCTGTAGACACAACGCCTCTAGGCCCGTCAAACCCTACGATTATAGGCTTTCCGCGCAGGTCGGGATTATCTCTTTGCTCTATTGATGCAAAGAATGCATCCATGTCTATATGAATAATTCTGCGTTCCACTTTCTTAAATTAAGAGCATTCCTTTATGTTGTATCATAATTTCCATCTCCAGTGCTTAACCACAACATGCCCAAGTTTGCTTATCACCATTGTAATCTTGTTTACCGTGAGTGATTTTCCGGCAATGATAAACATTACTGCAATAAGAATCATAATCATTCCTGTTGCCATGCGTATTGTCATTTCTTCGTTAAACAGCACTACGCCTATTACCACGGCAGTCATCGGTTCAAGTGCTCCAAGTATTGCCGTTGGCGTTGAGCCGATTTCATGAACAGCAATAACCATGAGCAGTAGAGATATCACGGTCGGGAACAATGCCAATATTGACGCAAACATCCATTCTTTTGGATTACTCAATATGTGTATGTAATTGTCGCTTCCGCCTGCAAACGAATATACTATGATGAATATTACTCCAATTAGCAGCACGTAGAATGTCAGCTTTATCGACGACATTCTCAGTGGCGATTTATTCACTATTATGATATACACGGCATAGGTCAATGACGAAAGCATAACCAGCAGCACGCCTGTCATGTTCAGCACATCGCCGTTATCACCTTTATACAGAAGTCCTATACCGCTCAGAGCAAGTACTATTGACAGCACTGTAACCATTGTCAGTTTTTCCTTGAAGAACACGGTCATCATTACAGCCACCATTACAGGATATACGAAAAGTAGCGTACTGGCTATGCCGGCTGCCATGTAATGAAAGCTTAGGAACAATGTTAAAGATGATGTTACAAACAATACTCCAAGCACTGACAATACGGAAATCTCCTTCTTGGTTACGGCAAACGACTGACGCTTGAACAGCATGAACGCTGCAAGCAAGATCACCGCAAGGCTGTATCTGAAAAACAGTACGGTGTTTGTGTTTACTCCATCGGCATAAAGCGGCAGGGCGCCAAGCGGATTCAGTCCGTAACTTACTGCCGCACCAATGCCACATAAGGTTCCTTTTAATTTTGAGTTCATAAAAACACTTATTGTTTTTTATCTTTGATTATCTCAACTTCAATTCATATTATTTGTCCGGCTTACAGATGTTGTCATTATTGCTTTTCCGGTCTTCCGTCTGCGCTCCGAACAATAATGTCAGTTATAATATTTTCTGTTTAATGAAATACGGTATCAATTTGATATACAAACCATTATCACAACCGTTCAACTATTTTTATAGCTTCGCTGCGTGCTGGTTTGCCAGTTTGAGTCAATGGAATGTGTTCCACCGATACATACAGTTTTGGTTGCCAGTATTTCGGCAGACAGGCCTCGCATATTTTTCTTACATTGTCCGTGTCAGTGCTTTCAACAAGCATTACAACAATCTCTCCGAACTTATGGTCGTTCTTCTTTGTTATCATGTAAGGCACTGCAAGATGTTTGCGCAACGCAGCTTCCACTTCTTCAATCTGTATCTTTATACCTCCGCTGTCAATCACGTTGTCCTTGCGTCCCAATATGCGAAAATGTCTTCCGTCCTTGGCTATCTCTGCTATGTCGTTTGTAACAATTCTTGTTTCGGCAACTCTTGGGGCATCAATAACGAGACATCCTTCATTGTTTACGCTCACGTCAACGCTGTCAAACGGAGTGTACCAGCAACTCGCCTCCTTTCCGCTCAGCCGTCTTAATGCAATATGCGACAGTGTTTCGGTCATTCCGTAAGTGCTCCATACGGCGTTCGGGAAATCTCTCAGATCCTTCTCCGTTTTTTCGTCAACAGCACCCCCGCCAATTATCAGGTGCTTTACCTGCATCAGCAGTTCTTTTTCTTCAGGCACGTTAAGACTGTTATATACCTGCATCGGTATCATTGCTGCAAACACAGGTGCCTCCGTTAAACCTTGCAGGGGATGTCCCGACGGCTTGACGCTGATAAGTTTCAGTTTGCGTACTATTGAACGCACCACAACCATCTTTCCGGCAATATAGTCGAGCGGCATACACAGCAGAGCGGTGTCTCCGGCCTTCAGGTTTAAGAAGTCGCAGGTTATGGTTGCACTGGTTTCCATCCTGCGTTTCTCCACCATCATGGGCTTAGGCGTACCCGTAGATCCGCTTGTGTGTACCAGTATCTTGTCCGAGCCGTTGTTCCATTCGGCATAAAATTCGTCAAGTGTCATATTTCAGTTTTTTGCGACCTTACGCCACAGTTTGTTGTCCCTTATCTCCAAAGGCATGTCTATATTGTCAGTAAAGAGCATTCCTGTGCCGAGACCTTGCGGCATCTTTATGTCCGGTCCATACTCATGTGCGGTGAGTTGAGCTATCGAGTTAAGACCGACATTGCTTTCAAGGGCACTCGTTATCCATGTCTTTATGCCCTTGTCGTTGGCCGCTTCAATCCATTCCCTGACTCCCGCCATTCCTCCGTGCAGCGACGGCTTGAGTATTATATATGCCGGCTTTATAACGTTGAGCATATATTCTTTCATGTCCGGCTCGTTCACTCCTATCAGTTCCTCGTCGAGTGCTATCGGCAGTGGCGATTCACGGCAGAGTTGTGCCATGTTGCCCCATTGATGCTGCTTGATAGGCTGCTCTATTGAATGAATTGAGTATTGTGAAAGCAGTTCCAGCTTATACAGTGCTTCGTCAAACTTGAATCCGCCGTTAGCGTCAAGTCTTATTTCAAGTTCATTATGTGAGAAACGCTCACGGATATGTTTCACCATGTCAAGTTCCCTGTCAAAGTCTATGGCACCTATTTTAAGTTTTATGCATCTGAATCCGAGTTTTATTTTCTCATCAATGCGCTGCATCATTTCCTCAAACGTTCCCATCCAGACCAGTCCGTTTATCGGTATTCCTGCTTCTCCGCGACTGAATGGTGTGTCATAGAAGTCTATGCTGCCACATTCAAAATGTTTTAGTGCGGTTTCCAGTCCGAACAGCATCGACGGATAGTCGCGCATCTCTTTATAGTCGATACTTCCTTCGCTGACAAACTTGTCGCACATTCTGTGCAGTGTCTCTTCATAGTCGGGCTTGTAGTCACAGCTTAAATCCGGCAACGGGGCACATTCGCCTATGCCTTTTCGTCCGGGCATTTCTGGTGATGTAAGTTCAATCATCCATGACTGTCTTGTCGTATATACTCCACGCGAAGTACCGGCCGGCTGTTTAAAATGGAAAATGCGTGGCGTAATTTTTATTTCGTATTTCATACGTAATTCTTCCTTTATGGCATCTGTTTGTTGTGTATAGTCTTTGAGTATGATGCCGGCTACTCATATAGGCTTGTTTCTGAAGTTCAATTTCTGTTCTTCATTTAATCCAGATCGTTATCAAGATTCGGTCTAAAAGCATGAATGCACAAAATAGATAAAGCTATGTGCGGTCTAATGACTTATTTGGTCTTAATTTGTCAATGCCGCAGGATGCCGCCTTTTGACAGCGCCCTGCAGCATTTATGTTTCATGTCTGCTTATGGCAGCTTAGGATATTTCTTGAAGTCGGGCTTACGCTTCTCCAGGAAAGCCTTTCCGCCTTCCTGTGCCTCGTCAAGAAAATAATAAAGCATCGTAGCGTCGCCTGCAAGTTCCTGTATTCCTGCCTGACCGTCAAGTTCTGCGTTCAGTCCTGCCTTGATCATACGTAAAGCCAGCGGACTGCGTTCCATCATTGTCTCAGCCCATTCAACACAGGTGTCTTCCAGCTTGTCAAACGGTACTACACAGTTTACCAGTCCCATGCGCTCTGCCTCTGCCGCTGTGTACTGTCGGCACATAAACCATATCTCTCTTGCCTTTTTCTGTCCTACTATGCGTGCAAGATATGAAGCTCCGAATCCGGCATCGAACGAACCAACCTTAGGTCCTGTCTGTCCGAATATGGCGTTCTCGCTGGCTATTGTCAGGTCGCACACAACATGCAGCACATGACCGCCGCCAATGGCATATCCGTTTACCATCGCAATGACGGGTTTGGGCAATGAGCGTATCTGTTTCTGTACGTCAAGCACATTCAGGCGCGGCACTCCGTCCTCGCCTACATATCCGCCGCGTCCTTTTACGTGCATGTCTCCGCCTGAGCAGAATGCCTTATCGCCTGCGCCTGTAAGAATAACCACTCCTATGTTCTGAGCTTCACGGCAATACGAAAAAGCCTGACTCATCTCAAATGTCGTCCTCGGCGTGAACGCATTGCGGTAACGTGGACGGTTGATTGTTATCTTTGCTATTCCGTTGTATTGCTCAAACAATATCTCCTTAAAATCGAATCCCTTTATAGGTTCCCAGTTTCTCTGTGCCATATTTATTTTATATTTTTTACTAATTCACTTAATGCGTTACTGTCTGCCGATATGTCGGTAAACACTTCTAACATCATCGGACGCTTTGTATCCGATGTAAGCAGCAGGGCTATTCCCAGATGCAGCTCTTCTGCGTTGTGTGCTGCCACATACCCTATGTCGTTTTGCGTGCATATACCCTGTGCCGTAGTTTTGTGGCATGCAGCAACAAGTTTCTCACACGCGTCACTGTCTTTCAGTCCTTTCAGGTTATAAAAAATACCGCCACCGCTGTTGTTCAGTAGTAATATGCGGAAGTTTCCGCCAAGGTTTGTGTTCCACAGCGCGTTCTGATCGTAGAAGAAACTCAGGTCGCCGATAACGCAGAACACCATGTCACGGCATGCAACCGAAAATCCGGCAGCTGTTGACAGACTGCCTTCAATACCGTTCACTCCGCGGTTGCACCACACATAATGGTCGGCATATATGTCTGCCAGGCGTACAGCCGAGCTGTTGGCATAATGCACCTGATAGTCGTATTCCATGTCTGCCAGCGACTCTTCAAACTCTTTTACTACAGACATCTGTGAGTATCTCGGTTCAAATGCAGCAATCTTTTCGTCTATTATTGCTGTCTGTTCTTTCCACATCCGTCTGTATTCTGCGCTGTTGTCGGCTATGGCGCTGCTTTCGTCTTGTCCTTTGTCCGCTTCGGCTATTATTTCTGCCAGGGCTGTCAGCGCGTCTTTATAGTCGGCTTCTATTATCCCTGTAAGATGCATGAACGTGTCGTGTATCTCACGGTCTTCGCTCACGGCCCAGCTTTCTGCAGGATGTGCAAGACGCAGGAATTTCTTCAGGCGCTTGCTTACAATGTTGTCTCCAAGATAGAGCATAAAGTCGGGCATATAGCGCTCGTCTTTGCCTATTCGTGACAGCATAAGGTCGAAATGTGTCGTTACGTCCGACGCCAATGTCTCGGCTATCAGCACCGCTCTCTGCCCTATTGTCTTAAGTGCTTCGTTCACTTCATGGCTCTCTGCCCGTGTCTGCCCTATTATCACCAGCGGCTTTTGTGCCGTCAGCAGTCTTTCGGCTATCGGCATGAGTGCCTCTCTGTTCATTGTTGCCGGCACATAGCTTATTTTTCGTTCTACGGGTAATGTCGGCTGACTGAAGTTAAACAGCGGCTCGTTTATATGCACATTGATATGTACCGACTTTCTCTCATGTGAGTTTACGGCTATCAGTGCTTCGTTTACAAGTCGGTTGCAATACCAGTATTCTTGTTCGTTACTAGGTTCCGACAGCGATACGCATTTGCTTACATATCTTCCGAAAGCACCGCTCTGAGGCAATGTCTGGCCGTCAAGCTGGTCAATCCATTCAAGTGGACGGTCGGCAGATATCACTATGATGCCTCTGTGGCGATAAGATGCCTCTGCCACAGCCGGCACAAGGTTAAGCAGCGCCGTACCTGACGTTACGCATACTGCCACCGGACTGTCATCGGCAAGTGCCATGCCAAGGGCATAGAATCCGGCACTTCGCTCGTCTGTTGCCGGATAGCACATTATGTCGCTACACTCATTTAGATTATTCACTATGGGTGCGTTACGCGAACCCGGACACACAACAACACGCTTAACTCCATGTGCCACCAGCAATGAAGTCAGTACATTTATATTCTTTTTATCGCTAAACATCTTCTCATTGTATCCATTTTGGCCTCTGTCTCAAGCCATTCGGTTTCTACTTTGCTCTCACTTAACAGTCCGCCTCCTGCATACAGCCTGTAGCTTCTGCCGCTTATCTGCATACATCTTAGCGTAACAAACAGGTGGGTGGCGCAGTTGATGTTCAGCGGTCCTGAAAAACCGCTATAGTATCCTCTGTCGCCGTTTTCGTTTTCCAAGATAAACTTATACGCCTTATCTTTTGGCAGCCCGCATACAGCCGGCGTAGGATGTAGTGTTCCTACAAGTCGGCCCAGACTGTCATGGTCTTTCAGCTTAAATCTGAAATGGGTCACGATATGCATCAGCCTGCCTGCCACAAGAGTCTTTGGCTCTGTTTCCTCTATTTCGTGCGTAAAGTCATTCAGACACTCTCTGATATAGTCGGCAACATATTGCTGTTCGTGTATGTTCTTTTGGTCCCATACTTTTCTGATGTCTTCACCGCAGTCATTCTGTCCGCAAGATTCGTCGCTGTCGTTCATGCGCTTTGTTCCGGCAAGTGCCACCGTGTGCCATTCGTCTCCGCATCCTTCTACAAGAGTCTCCGGTGTCGCCATGAGCCATGTTCCGCTGTATGGCGTTGACACCAGGGCCACAAACTCATTGGGATACATACAGCAGGCACGCCTGAATATCTCTTCAGGGCTTGCATCCTTGCATGCTGTCTCATCACTGCTGCGCGCCAGTACAATCTTTCTGAAATTTCCTTCTTGCAGATTTGTGTGAAATGTAGTAAAGTTGCTTTCATACCGTAGCCTTTCCTTTTCCGTGTTACGGCATTCAAAGGGCTGTGGCTCTGTCTCGGCACAATCACTTACTTCACAGGTCTTAACCTCATCAGGTCTTATGAGCAGCAGAGGATGGTCGGCAGACATAATGAAAGGCGAAAACACGAAGCCTGTCTTTCCGCTCAGTTCGGCATATGATGTCAGTATCTCCGCATTGCCGTCGCATTGGCGCATTATGGTGCAGGTTGTCTCATGTGGCAACCTGTACATGACAAAGCTGTTATTCATCTTCCTGATTTTTTGGCGTAATGATGTAATTTGTAACATGGACGGTAGATATAAGCTCATCTGAAGAGTTGGTTATGTCCACATCCCATACATGCAGTTTGTGTCCGCGACTGACAAGTCGTGCCGTTGCTGTTACGGTGTCGCCTTCTTCCACGGCTTTCACGTGATTGCCGCTGACGCTTATGCCCACGCATATCTTGTCGGGGCACAGGGCTAGCGACCCTACTCCTGCCACATTTTCTGCCAGTGCCAGGGATGCGCCTCCGCTTAAGAAACCGAATGGCTGACGGTTGCGTTCGTCAACGGTCATCGTTGCCTTGCATACGTCGTCTTCGGGAGTTGATATGAAGTCCATGCCTAAAGCCGTCGACAAGTTGGGACGGCTTTCTATCAGCCGTTTCACTGCTTCTACATCCATTATGTCAGTTGCCTCCGTTATTTAAAGAACAGATAATAACAAGCCGCCAAAACGGCTATTATGATGATAAAGAATATTGTTTTCATAAGGCATCCTGCAACCTTCTTAATGACAAATATTCCTACAATGAGTGCTATAATGCAAAATATATAATATCCGAAGTTTTCCATTTTTCAATAAGTTAGTAATATCATGATCTTTGTCGCCAAGATGCAGCGTTACCGTTACTTAAACAGTTTTCTGAATGCTGCCGGTATTGGTGTCTCAAACTCCATGCGACGCCTTGTCACAGGGTGATAGAAACACAGCACATAGGCATGAAGACACAGACGTCCCACCGGATCGTCGCCATTGCCGTATTTTATGTCTCCGCATACGGGGTGCCCCATGTCTGCCGAATGTACGCGTATCTGGTTCTTTCTGCCTGTCTCCAGTCTGAATTCCACCAGACTGTGGTCTGTCGTGCGGTCTAATGTATGAAAGTGCGTAACGGCATATTTACCTCCGTTGTCATAGGGTGACGAATATGTTATATAGGCTTTGTTGTCTTTCAGCCAGCTTGTCATTGTTCCGTAGTCGTCTTCCATCTCACCGCTTACTACGGCAACGTATCTGCGGTCGTAAACAATGTCGTGCCACTCATGCTCCAGTGTCTGTTCTGTCTGTATGTCCTTGGCATATATCATCAGGCCGCTTGTGTCGCGGTCAAGTCTGTGAACCACATGCGCAGTGCATTTCTGTCTTGTCGACTTGAAGTATGAGTCGAGTACAGTCTTTACGTTTAACGAGCTGTGTCCCGCTGCCATAGACAATATGCCTATGTTTTTTTCTATCACAACGATATAGCGGTCTTCGTAGACAATCTTGATGTAGCGGTTTTTGAACATCTCTGATGTCTGCTTGCTCTTGCTCACGGCCACTTTCATGCCGCTCTTCAGTGGGTAGTCAAACTGGGTTATCACTTTTCCGTTTACCTTCACTCCCCTTCCCTGCAGAGTAGACTTTATCTTTGTGCGGCTTGTATTTTCTATGCTGTCAAGCAGAAATTCAAGCAACGGTTTGTCTTCTTTGACTATATAATGCTGATAATTATTCTCGTTATAATTTGTGCGCATATATGATTGTTGTTTAATGTGCGATAATAATGCATGCAAATCGAGAGCAGAATCATCCAAGTCTTGCTTGAATGTTATGCCGAGATGCAGCTTATCTTATGTGCAAAGATAATGCAAATCGGATGCTATTCAAAATAAATTCATCTATATTTATACTTTTACGACATTCAACATCAAGTTATGCTGTAAAATAAGAGATTGCGGTCATTATATTCCATGCCTGATAATCATTTTAGTCGTATCATTAATGCCGTTTCGCATCGTGATTTTAATCTAACTCTTGTGCCCTAAAATATTTAAAAAAATTTTTATTACCTTTGCACGCGAATTATCGCGCCGGCTTACAGCCCGGAGCGTAATAAACGTATCACACATTACAAATTGGCATAATGAGTCTTTTAGATATCACGTTTCTTGCCCTGGCTTTGGCCATGGACTGTTTCACTGTTTCAATAGTAAGTGGAGTTATCATCCGTAAATACGTCTTGTCTGTAATACTGCGTATGGCATTTCTGTTCGGCCTTTTTCAGGCAATGATGCCGTTTATAGGATGGTTGGGCACAAGTTATTTCAGTCATTACCTCGAATCCGTAGACCACTGGATAGCTTTCGGCCTTTTGGCATTTCTTGGCGGCAAGATGATAAAAGACTCTTTCGGAAGTGAAGATGAGGCACATTTCAATCCTTCTAAGCTGACCAGTCAGCTGCTTTTTGCAGTGGCGACAAGTATCGACGCATTGGCGGTGGGCATCTCCTTTGCGTGTCTTGGCTATAAGAGCGTAGACCAGCTTGCCGTGCCTCTTACCATTATCGGTATTTGTTCGTTCGTAATGTCTATACTTGGCAATGTCCTTGGCGTTGTGTGTGGTAAGTCTATTGTCAAGCGTCTGAAGCCTGAACTTATTGGCGGAATAATTCTTATCCTGATAGGTTTCCGTATTCTCTACGAACACATCGGCATTTAATCTGTCATTTTATTAGGATTTATCTGTACTGCCGTTTGTCTTAATTCAAATGGCGCCGTTAGCATCCATCTGAGATTTTTGCTTAACTCTTCCGGCATTTCTGACTATTAACAGAAATGTTAACCATGCCATATAAATCCTTCTTCTTTTTCTTGCCCTTTCACTACTCCATTTTCTTTCTTTTTCCACTCTAAAAGTGATAGGGTGACTAGGTACTTTATAAACTTTTTATATATATACGCGCGAAAAAAAATAAAATGATATATTATATACCCATTTATTTTATTTTTTACGTATATTTGTAAAAGTTTTAAAAATGCCTAGTCACCCTATCACTTTTTTGCGTATAAAATATCAAAAAATCATTATTGTGATATTTGTAATATATTAGTAGTCAATTACTTGAAAAACTGCTATGTAAAGAAAATTTTATATGTGACACCTTGACTACCTTTTTAGCAAAATTGTCGAAAAAAGCCATTTTATTTTTTTTAAAAATGAAAAAAACAAAAAAATAAAATGTAAAGTTTAATTACTGTCTTTTTTTATTTTTCAAAAAAAAGAAGCTCCTTTTTAGAACATTTTAGGTTATAAATCAGTCAAAAAAGTGACTACCATGTGATAACCATTATTTGGGCTATATTTTTAACCCCAAAAGGGAGTTAGGATTCGGTCTGTATTTTAGTTTTATATCAATCGTATTTTCGTTAGGTTTTTTAGGCATAGTGGGCTGTGTCAAAAGAAACGAATAAAAAGGCATCAATAGAAAACAAAAAGACGGCTGAAAGTATGAATGTACAAAATAGATAAAACTATGTATTGCCTAATTACTGATTGTGGCTTAATCCAAATCAGCCATTAGTATTCGTCAGTTTTGTAGTTTCCTATTAATCCCATTATCATTCTCTTTTAGCAGGCATAATGAGCCATATAAAGAAAGGCATACTTTAATATGGTAATATGAGAAAGACTTATGTCAGAAAGTATCAATATATCTGTAGGCTTAATCCATATTAAGTCTGATTATTGATTTGAATTTAATTGAATATTTGGTATGAATATAATGCAATTTAAACTTTAATACTTATATATAAATATCTGTTAATCAATGATATATGTTAAATTACTTAATTATATTATTATAAATACTCTTTTATAGTCATTTGAAATATCTGTTGTTATTAACCTGCCTTTGTTACGTTAGTCGGTCTATAATAGTTGTCATGAAATATCAGATTGAACAATAGTAAATATGGCTGTTGCATGATTGAAAAATAATAGAAATATGACACAAAACTCATTGAGTTTTGTGTCGTAACTCGATGAATCTATAATACAAATTCATTAGTTTGAATAAGAAATATTAAATAATTCGAGTTCTTTGTATTCTTTATAGGTACAGGTAATGGTTTCGGTTTATTTTCAGAGATATAATATTCAATGATGGGCCTGTTCCTGAAATATATAAGATTGATTTTGTTTTTCAATAATTTGTTTACACACTTCTGTTACATATTTTTATATGTATAATCTTGTTCCACATAGGTATAAGTTTATAGCTTTTAAAACCATGTATAATATATCACTGTCGGACAGAAGATTATAATCTCTCTAAAGTCGTTGCAAATGAAATGTTGCATTAAGTTGTCATCATTTCATCGTACCTTTCCTACTCTTGAAAGACTGATAAACACTTTGGTGAAATGTTTTTAGGCTTATGATATACTGGGATTACCAGTCTACTAAAGTGATGTCGGAATACTTTCTGGAAGAACACAGATACGGCATAGTTAAACAAAGGCACTATAAAATATTTTGTGTAAATGTAAAATACAGGATTCAAAATAGAGTTCTGTATTTTTTTATTTTATATATTTACACATTAGTGTCCAATAAAAATGGACGAGTTAAAAATTTAATCAAATAGTCCTTCAA
>ENA-ORRQ01000263-ORRQ01000263.1-human-gut-metagenome-genome-assembly--contig:-NODE-263-length-55768-cov-14.878700_pt1 | contig 55768 bp, 51 predicted proteins | sample MGYA00242177_ERZ509138 | MGnify/ENA primary metagenome ERZ509138 (study PRJEB26280, sample SAMEA2338628) | human gut metagenome | biome: human gut; feature: human-associated habitat; material: faeces... | reverse complement strand
TTGGGTCTGTCAACTCATGGTTGTGCTAAATGGCGGTAATGCGGACAAACAGAATAGTGATTTTCGGTTGAAGGCAAGAATTCCGTAAAAACGGATTTAAGCCATTGCAACATAACCTGGATAAAATAATCTTTCGAACACTAGTGATTGCAAATCCGCCAGTACATTACCATTGTGGCTCATAAGCAACGATATGTACCAACAAGATAATGTTCTGTCGGATATGTACGTGTTGTTTAGCGCAGCGAAAAATCTGCCGGAATTGATATAAAGATTTTGGCCTTGCTGCTTTTCTTAAAAAAACTGTGTGCAAATGTCAACAATAACATTTGCACACAGTTTAACTTTTATATATTTATCGGATTTACATTATAGCTTGTCCGACGGATAAACCACGCCCCATTCTTTGCGCAGGCTGTCGAGCAGCTCCATAATGCGTAAGGTTTCTGCGTGCGGCATGTCCTCAGGCTCAATCATTCCTTTGCGTATGGCTTCCATGGCGGCATGCACTTCATATTCATAGCCTGTGATTTGTGGCGGACAGGTGTATATGCCTGTCTGATTGTGTTTAGCGTCGTAAACTGTTACCGTGTGCGGATTGTTGATGTTGTCGATAACCATATAGCCTTTATCGCCCGATACCACTCCCATGCGGTCGTTGGCACAGCGTGCCGTGGTCTGCATAACAGCCATCTCTCCTTCGGGATAGATAAAGGTCATGCTGTTCTGCAGGTCAACTCCCAACTCGTTTTTGCTGCAGCATGACATTATGCGCTCAGGCGAATTTCCAAACAGCATGAAGGCAAGGTTGATGGGATATACGCCCAAGTCGAGCAGGGCACCGCCGCACAGTTCAGGTTTGCGTATGCGTTCTTTGTGCTCTATCGGATAGCCAAGGTTGGTTGTCAGCATATACGGGCGGCCTATCAGCTCGCCGCTGTGTGCCATCTTTACTATTTCTTTAGAGAAAGGCATGTAGCGTGTCCATATGGCTTCTGCGAGGAACACTTTGCGTTCATGTGACAATGCCACCAGCTCTTCTGCCTGTGCCTTGTTTGCTGTAAATGTCTTTTCGCACAGCACGGCCTTGCCGTTCAGCAGGCATTGGCGCGCCTGCTCATAATGATGCGAATGTGGGGTGGCAATATAAATCAGGTCAACCTGCGGGTCATGTATCAGTTCGTCGTAAGAGCCATAAGCCTTTTCCACTCCCCATTTGTTCTGAAACTCCTTAGCCTTTTCAATACTGCGCGATGCTATTGCATAAAGATGTGCCTCCGGCATGCGCCCAACTGTTTCGGCCATTGATGCCGCAATGCTGCCGGCGCCGATAATGCCTACACGAAATATTTGTTCCATATAGATATTCTTGTCTTAACGTAAATTTGATTAATCGTAAATGCTTGTAAGTATGGCGATTAGCGAAAACTGCCGTATCTTTGAAGTGGTAAAATATAAAGATAGACGAACAACAATCGCTCTGATTACCGAAAGCAAAGTTATACAATTATTTTGTATTACAGATAATTTGTCTATGCCGATTTTTCTATTCAACAGTTTTTTGATGTAATGGCAATGTAAAATTTACGAGCTTAATAGTGAATTGTAGAGGTGAAAATAAGAAAATGTTTTGAATTTAGAAGTGATGTGATTATTATCTTTGACGAATGTAATGACCTGATGGAGTTTATTGCGTAGAATGTTTATCTGAAAAAAAAATGATACGAAAATTAATATCAAAAAATTTGCAGATGATATTAATTTTCGTATCTTTGCATTGTGGTTGCTTTTATATCACATAATTTAATTGTTTAATTCCTTATTCTTAAAGAAAGGAGGCTCTGGTGAAATATAGTGAACTAGAAAGACAGTTAAAAAAGGCCGGTTGTAAACTGGTTGTTGCCGATGGCAGACATCCGACATGGTATAGTCCGAAAACAGAAAAATATTTTCAGACAAGCCATCATAAATCAGAAGAAGTGAAACCTGGTACTTTGAAAAGTATCAAGAGGGATGCGGGGATAAACTAATCTCCAGCATTTAAAGACATATTATATTTTTTATTTATACTTGATAAATCAATTACCAAGATTAAGGATATTATTATGGTACGTAAAAAAATCAACGTTGTTATAGAACGGGGAGTCGACGGCACCTATTCTGCTTTCATTGCTGATAATAACTGCAAGTTCGGTTGTATAGGAGAAGGTAAAAACGTTGAAGAAACCAAAACAGATTTTTTGGCTGCCGTTGACGATATGAAAGAAGTGTATCGAAAGAATGGAAAAGAATTTCCTGACGTAGAGTTTAATTTTACTTATGATGTGGCATCTTTTCTTAATTACTATGCCTATGCTTTCTCCTTGGCAGGTTTGGCGCGTATTACAGGAGTAAATCAAGGACAGCTGAGCCACTATGTCACAGGAAGACGTAAACCTTCAAAGACAACAATTGAAAAGATAGAAAAATCTTTGCACGACTTTGCTGTTGAGATTGCTGATATTAAGTTTGTGTGAACATGTGAAATAATAAAGATAAAGGAGCTGTCTGAAATTAATATTTTAAGACAGCTCTTTTTTTTGAATTGAATCTTTGATTATAAAAATAGTATTTGTCAGCATAATATGTATAGTTGCCCCGTGCCGACGGATATATACCAACAAGGCTAATGTCCAGGCTGATTTGTACGTGTTGTTGAGCGCAGCGAAAAATCTGCCGGAACTGAATATAATGATTTTCAATCCGATTACTTCCCATTTCTTATTTATAGGTATGCTTTGCGGATTACAAATTAGCTTAGCTGACCGTTGGCTATTATACTTTATGCTGCCGGATTTTTCGCTGCGCACAACAACTTGTACAAATCCGACAGAGCATTACCCTTGGTGGTTTTCAAACAACGATATATACAAACAAAAGTAAAAAGTAAGGACAAATATTTTTCTCAATCTAGAAAATGATTTTATAACGAGTGTTAATATTATTTGTTTGTTTATACCCTAATATTAACATTGGTTTACTTTTTATGAGCTATTTGCTTTAATAAATACCAGTTTTTAGGCTCTAAAACGTTGCTTTTTGTCGTGCAAATGGTGCGTTTCCGAATCGTAAATGGGCCACTTTTGAGTGGAAAGTGGCCGAGTAATATTTTTTAACTATTGCCTTTTTGTCCTGTAATATTGGTAAAAGCCGATATATTAATACTTTACCCAAAAAGTCGATTTTGTGCAATTTTTCGCACCAAACCACGGTTTCGTGATGAGCATGGCAATTCTGGAGAGGTTAAGTTTTAGAAGAAGTTAAAGGAGTTAAAGTCAAATGCTTTGTGGCTTAATAATAACGCCATATAGCAACAAAACTAATGTGCTGGTTGATTTGAACAGATTTTTCGCTGCGCTCAACAACACGTACAAATCCGACAGAACATTAGCCCTGTGGATTTATAATAACAAAGAATGCATACGTACTGAAGATTGATTATAATCTACAAGATATTTTACTTTAACTCTTTAATAAATAACTCCTAATAAATATCCTTTTGCCGTTTCGTCAGAAAATATTATCTTTGCAACAGACAACATGGTGCGGGTATGAATAGCTATTCATAAGATGCAGACGCCTTTTCCTACGGAGAATTTAATCACTCTACAATTTGATTTAAATGAAAACAATAATTTCTGATACACAAAACATTGCGGCCTGCGGTCTTTACTGTGGAGCATGCCGTAAATACCTTACAGAGAAATGTCCAGGATGCAGGCTGAACGAGAAAGCATCATGGTGCAAGACACGCTCATGCTGCATGGCAAACAAATTCAACACATGCGCCGAGTGTTCGCGCGACGTGAACGACTGCAAACTGTATTCAAACTGGATAGCAAAAGTGTTTGCCTTTCTGTTCAACTCAGACAGGGCGGCATGCATACGCTATATCAAAGAGAAAGGCGAAAAGGCATTTGCCGAAGAAATGAGCAAACGTAAATGTCAGACAATAAAAAGAAGATAAAAAGATGAAAAATGACAGTACTTTAGTCTTGTGGTTTAATGTGCCGTCGGATATGTAGTAGCAAGACTAATGTACTGGCTGATTTGCAATTGTTGTGCAAGCGAGAGCAGGAGCAAATTATATTTGGTTATGCCGAGCGCAGCCGGCAATCAATAAAATTAATCTGCCGGAATTAAGTATAATGATTTTGAGTTTCGGATCAAAGATCTTTCAATAAATTGATATTGTTTGGTAATTTTATTATATTTGCACTGCGTAAAAATACGCATTCCACTGCGTAAAATGTAAGACAATGTATAAAAGAGCTGAATATCAAATAATTAAGAACAGACTTGAAGAGCAAAGAAAGTTTATTCCCGTACCTCCTGTGTTGCTAGATATGTACCAACAAGACTAATATGCTGTTGTTTAGACCTTTTATAGTAAAAATGCATCTGACTTTAACTTGACATCATTTCAGAATTATTAGAATTAAGAAATAAATTAGATGTATACCATTTCGTCGCTTTTGTTGCTGTTTTATTTTATCGAAGTTAAACCATAATGCTTTTATGAGTTTATGGCCTTTTTGAGTATGGTGTTGTAGCCCATCAGATACGCGTAAAGGGCGGAAGGAATAAATGTCAGACTAACCTTGTCCAATTCTTTGCGCCCGAATTTTGTTCTTGACGATACGATGGCTTCATTAAGTTCATTGCTGACCATAAAAGAAAGAAGCGATGACAACTCTCCGGGCATTTCATAATAACGGTCTGACCATTTCATTTCAACGGCCCATACAGGTTTTTGACTCATTATGTCGAGTCCTACCATGTCTACCTCTCCGTCATTACGCCCAATTTTCCAATTTGCATAATATATGTCTTCCTCTCTTTGTATGCGCTGTGAAAATATAGCCGTTTCTACCATGTTTCCCAATGCGGCGTCCCCTTCATTGAGCGGAGAGAATAATGCGCACCTGATTGAAGGATTTGTAAGATATATTTTAAATCTTGTTATTCTTTGTAGTCTTTTGGCATTATTGTCTATTCTGTGGATGACTTTAATGAGAAACGCACTTTCAAGATAGCTGATATATTTTTTTATAAGTTCTTTTCTTATTCCGGAGTTTACCGATAGGTCTTCATACGTAAATTCGCATCCGGATCTGTAGGCTATGTGTATGAACAGACGATAGAGTTCCTGTGTGTCACTTATTCCATAAAGTCCAGGCAAATCTTTTACCATTACTTTGTCTACAATGTCACGACGCATGTATAGCCCCGGATTTCGTTGTATCTCATCAGAAAACACAACTTCTGGATATCCTCCGAAGTTTATGTATTTTATAAAGAGTCGGTTTAGTTCGTTTATGTCCACAGTGTCGAATGCGTTTATGTTTATCCCTTTCCATTCGATGCTACGCCTTATTATAAGGTTATCAAGTCCGAGAAGGTGTATATATTCGTTGAACGTTAATGGGGGCAGTTTGAAATCATGAAAACGCCCTGCGCCACTTTCGTCACTTTTCATCTTAAGGGCTGCAGCTGCTGAGCCTGACACAATGAATTTAGATTTTCGATATGTGTCAATCAGTGATTTTAAGTGCATTTCCCAGTTTTTCAGATATTGAACTTCATCATAGAAAATGTAGAGATTTTCTGCAGCTGGGTCCAGTTGCAATATGTTGCAGGCCGTTTTCAGAAGTGCTTCGAGAGACATTCCCATGTAGATAGGGGTATCTATTGACAGATATAAAATGTGCTGCGGATTTATTCCGTCGGCAATAAGTCTGTCAATGGTGTGGTATATCATGATAGTCTTTCCTACGCGGCGTGGTCCCATAAGAATAACGCCTCTCCTTACAGACGTTTCTTTCACCATGTCATAAAAAATGTCAAGATAAAGACGTCTGTTCATACTGTTGATATCTTCAGGTATTTTTCCTGTACTCCACCATGGATTGTCGATGCGCATCCGTTCCGCAATTTCTGTTATGAGTTCCTTATTGTCTGTTTTCATAAATTTACTGTGTTTTGCTGGCAAATATACAAAATAAACATTTCAATGCAAAATAAAAAAGTTAAAATAAACAATATTCATGCTACTTATTTTGACGAAAATGTAAAAATAGATAGTTCCTGTCAGTCTTATTTTGACGTTTTTGTTTAAATAAGATGTTTTGCTGTGTGTTTTGTTGCTTATTTGTACTAACGATATTAGCTTTGTTGATATATCTGTTGTTATTAAGCCACAAAGCATTTGACTTTAACTCCTTTAACTACTCTAACTCCTTTAACTCCTTAATAAATAACTCCTAAATAAATATCCTTTTGCCGTTTCGTCAGAAAATCTTATCTTTGCAACAGACAACACGGCACGGGTATGAATAGTTGTTCATAAGATGCAGATGCCGTGTTATTAGGATAAAATATAAAACAAGTATCAGATATGAAGATTTTTGCCGTAGGAATGAACTATATCCAGCACAATAAAGAGCTGGATGGAACGTTATATAAACCGGAAGAGCCTGTGATATTTACAAAGGCCGACTCAGCTCTGCTTAAAGACAGCAAACCGTTTTTCCTGCCCGACGAGCTCGGACGCATCGATTACGAAACAGAGCTGGTGGTGCGCATCTGCCGCCTCGGCAAGAGTATTCCGCAGCGCTTCGCCCACAGATACTACGATGCCGTAACCGTTGGCATCGACTTTACCGCCCGCGACCTGCAGAACAAACTGCGCGCCGAAGGCAAGCCGTGGGAGCTGTGCAAGGGCTTCGACGGATCGGCAGCCATAGGCGAGTGGGTAAGCGTTGAGAAGTTTCGCGACATACAGGCAATACATTTCCACCTCGACATCAACGGCAACACCGTTCAGGAAGGCTGTTCGAGTGACATGCTCTTCAAGGTAGACGAGATTATAGCCTACATAAGTCAATGGTTCACCCTTAAGACCGGCGACATCCTTTATACGGGCACTCCGGCCGGAGTGGGCCCCGTTCATATTGATGACCACCTTACGGGCTGGCTTGAAGACCGCAAGGTATTGGAGTTTAACGTTAAATGACAAAGAGAAATATATTACTGTCGGTTATCGCTCTGCTGTGCTGCTGCAATGTTATGGGCAGCAGTGTGCAGAAGTTTTTTAACCTCACTGCCGACGAGGTTAAGATAGACAGCGTGCTTCCGCGTTTTGCCTGCTCGCTGCCGCTCGGCGGCGCATGGGCCGACTCAGTATATACGGTAAAGATTGAATATCCCGAGTTTTACGACATGAGCAGCGGCGACATTGAACGCTGCATAAAGATAGCCGGCGACGATATGCCCGAAATGCCCAAGGTTGAGTTCAACGTGGTTTCTGAGCGTCGCCGTGGAAGCATCGAGGTTGCGTTTGTGCCGGTGGTTAAGCGCGGAGGCAAGTGGCAGAAGCTTGTCAGCTTTATGCTCAGCGTTGAGGCAAGGCCAAAAAGTACAGCCCTGAAGGCCGCCACGAGAGCCGAAACGGTGAGTCCTGCCGACCGCTATGTAGCCAACTCTGTGCTGGCAGAAGGCCATTGGGCAAAGATACGCGTGCCCTCTACGGGCATATATCAGATAACCGACGCGCTGATACGCCGCGCCGGATTCAGCGACATGAGCCGCGTAAAGGTGTATGGTTATGGCGGTGCGCTGCAGAACGAGAAACTTGTGGGCGACGACCTTATAAAATATGACGACCTGAAAGAGGTGCCTACATGCTATGTTGACGGCCGCAGGCTGTTCCATGCCCAAGGTCCTGTGTCGTGGAGCAGCAACACCGCTACAACACGCACGCGCAACCCTTACTCAGATTACGGCTACTATTTTCTGACAGAGAGCGACGGCGAGCCGCTCACCGTTGACAGCACAGCCTTTGTTGACTCGTTTTATCCTTCGGCCGACGACTATCATTTCCTGCACGAAACAGACAATTACGCATGGTATCAGGGCGGCCGCAATCTGTTTGAGAACACGCCGATAAACGCCGGAACGTCGAAGACCTACATCCTGGAGAACTCTTCGCCGTGTCAGGGCATGCGCACAGTGTATGCCAACGTTACTGCCGGACAGGCCACCACGGTGCAGATAAAGATAAACGGGTCGGACACCCGCACATTTACAATGAGCTTCGGCGAGTACGACCACGGCAAGTCGGTGAGCATGACTTACAGCAACGCCTACGCGTCGCCGTCGGACACAGTTACGATAACCACCGTATCGGGCGCTCCTGTAAGACTCGACTATATCAGCGTTACGCAGGAAGAGCCGCGCCCGCGCCCCACGTTGAGCGGACGTGAGTTCAGCGTGCCCGAATATGTTTATAACATAACCAACCAGAATCATCATGCCGACGACGCTGCCGACATGATTATCATAGTGCCGACATCCACTGCGCTTACTGCTCAGGCGGAGCGCATAAAGGAACTGCACGAGGAGAAAGACGGCATGAGGGTGCGCATAGTGCCGGCCGACGAGCTGTATAACGAGTTTTCGAGCGGTACGCCTGACGCCAACGCATACCGCCGTTACCTGAAGATGCTCTACGACCGTGCGGAGACTGAGGCCGACATGCCGTCGCACCTGCTGCTGTTTGGCGACTGCGTATGGGACAACCGCATGAATACGCAAGAATGTTCGAGTCTTAATCCTGACGATTTTCTGCTCTGTCATGAGAGCGAAAACTCGTTCAGCGCCACCGACTGCTATGTTGACGACGGATTTTTCTGCCTGCTCGACGACGGCGAAGGCGACAACCCTAAGACCGACAAGCTAGATATGGCTGTGGGACGCTTCCCCGTGCGCACGGCCGATGAGGCAAAGATAATGGTTGACAAAACCATAAGCTATGTGGAGAACAAAAACGCCGGAAGCTGGCAGAACGTTATGATGTTTATGGGCGACGACGGCAACGACAACATCCACATGGGCGACGCCGACGAAATGGCAAAGGTGGTTGAGAGCATCAATCCCGCCATACAGGTAAAGCGCGTAATGTGGGACGCATATACCTGCGTAACCACGTCGACCGGAAACACCTATCCCGACGTAACCAAGATAATAAAGCAGCAGCAAAGCGCCGGCGCGCTGATAATGGACTACAGCGGACACGGACGCGCCGACCAGATATCGCATGAGCGTGTGCTCACGCTGACCGACTTTGCCGACTTTACCAACACCAATCTTCCGCTGTGGATAACGGCGTCGTGCGACATCATGCCGTTCGACTCGCAGCAGCAGAACATCGGTGAGACGGCCGTGCTCAACAGCAACGGAGGTGCCGTGGCATTCTACGGAACAACGAGAACGGTGTGGGTAGACCGCAACAGAGCCATCAACCGCGCCTATCTTAAAGCCCTGCTCACTCCGCAGAACGGCACTTATGTGTCGATAGGCGAGGCGCAGCGGCTTGCAAAGAATAACCTTATAGAAACAGGTGCCGACAAGACTGAGAATAAGTTGCAGTATTCTCTCCTTGGCGACCCGGCGCTGAAGCTCAACTTGCCGCAGATGCGCGTCGTGGTAGACAGCATCAACGACGTGCCCCTGGCATCGGCCGAAACCCTGCCGCAGCTCAAAGCCGGTTCGGTGGCAACAGTGAAAGGTCACGTGGAGAGTACGACCGGCGATGTGGCAGACAGCTTTAAGGGCGTTGTTACACTGACTGTAAGAGACGCCGAGAAACTGGTTGTGTGCAAGCTTAACAACACATCGAGCGAGGGCGCAAGCACTCCGTTTGAATATTACGACCGCTCAAACACCCTGTTCAACGGCACCGACAGCGTAAGGGCAGGCAAGTTCAGCATGTCGTTTGCCGTAGGTAAAGACATCGACTACAGCGACGAGAGCGGACTTATAAACGTGTTTGCAATAAACAAGGACACAGGTGAGGCCGTTAACGGCTACAGCGAGGACTTCATCGTTGGCGGAACAGGCTCGCTCGACAACGACGGCATCGGCCCGTCTGTCTACTGTTATCTCAATTCGCCGACGTTTGTCAACGGAGGCAACGTTAATTCTACGCCCTATTTCGTGGCTGAGATAACAGACAAGGACGGCATAAACACAACGGGCAGCGGCATTGGACACGACCTGATGCTGACCATCGACGGCGATGCCAACAAGACATACGTGCTGAACGATAACTTTACTTACGACTTCGGCAGCTACACCAGCGGCTCTACATATTACAGTATTCCCGAGCTTGAGCCGGGCATGCACACGCTCAGGTTTAAGGCATGGGACATTATGAACAACCTCACCACAACCGAGCTTACGTTTAATGTGGTGAACGGCTTGTGCCCAGGACTGATAGACATCAACTGTACGGCCAACCCAGCCACGACATCCACCACGTTTATCATAAGTCACGACCGTGCCGGAAGCAACATCGACGTGGAGATAGAGGTGTTCGACACGAGCGGACGTCCGTTGTGGAAACACAGCGAGAGCGGTGTGTCGGCAAACAACAACTACACTGTTGACTGGGATCTGACGGGAAGCAACGGCGGAAAACTTCAGACAGGCGTATATATCTATCGTGTAAAGCTGGGCGGCGGTGGCAGCGACATGGTGTCGAAGGCCAAGAAACTTATAGTAATATCACGCTGATGAGGCTGTATTATGGCTTTAACGCGTATGGGAATGAGGCATATTACGCCTTATGGGGTAAACTATAAGGGTACACACAGAGTGTTTTTGTGGTATTAATGCCTGCCGGATACAATAAAATTGCTGAAAAGCGGTTAATATATAAAGGTGTGCGCAGCCTTTATGCGCACTTTGAGAGATAAAGTTGCATAACATTACAGAAAAAGAAATAAATACAAAGAATGAAAAATAGTCAGAGAATATTGTTGACCTTACTGCTCGCAGTGGTGTCGGCAGGAGTATTTGCTCAGGACAAGATGGATATGTTCAACCCTGTGAACACTTCTGTAACTTCACAGACCATAGCTCCTGACGCACGTGCCGCAGGTATGGGTGATGTCGGTGTAGCCACAGATCCTGATGTCAACTCGCAGTACTGGAACCCGGCTAAGTATCCTTTCTGTATCAGCCGTGCGGGCGTTTCGCTCAACTACACCCCGTGGTTGCGTCAGCTCGTAAGCGATATGGACCTTGCTTATCTGTCGGGATATTATCGTATAGGCGACTATAGTGCGGTGTCGGCTTCATTGAGATATTTCTCGCTCGGTGAGGTTATGACCAACTATGACAGCACAACAGGAGAAAGCAGCGGTATGACGATTAACCCTTATGAGATGTCGTTCGACGTGGCTTACTCGCTTATGCTTAGCGAGAAGTTTTCAATTGCGGCTGCCGTAAGATGGATTTATTCAGACCTTACCTATGACTATACTGAAGACACATCTCCGGGTAGTGCCTTTGCAGCCGACATTGCTTGCTATTACAACAATTATATCAACATCGGTGCGCGCGAGTGTCAGCTTGGTATCGGACTCAACATCAGCAACATCGGTAGTAAGATTACTTTTGGAGGTGATGACAACAGTGAGTTTATTCCTACCAATATGCGCCTTGGTGTTGCGCTGATGGTGCCAATCGACGAGTATAACAGATTTACAATTGCGGCTGATGCCAATAAACTGCTTGTGCCTACATATCCTAAACAGGAAGAGGGCGAGTCGACAGAGGCTTATCAGCAGCGCGTTCAGAAAGACTATTATGATGTGTCGAGCATCTCGGGTATATTCAAGAGCTTCGGCGATGCTCCCGGCGGATTCAAGGAAGAGTTGCAGGAAGTTAACTGGAGCGTTGGTGCCGAATATGTTTATAACGACAAGTTTACGCTCAGAGCCGGTTATCACCATGAGTCGGAGAACAAGGGTAACCGTAAATATTTCACAGTCGGTGCCGGTTTCCGCATGAGTGCATTCTCGCTCGACTGCGGTTATGTAATCGCAACGGCAAAGAGCAACCCGCTCGACCAGACACTGCGTTTCACCCTCGGATTTGACATGGACGGCCTTAAAGACCTGTTCCGAAGATAAACCGAAGGGAGCCGGAAAAACAAAAAGTCGCATGAGCCCGAAATACCGCGCCCATGCGACTTTTTGTTTTACGTCATTATATTGAAGATTAATACAGAAATAAAATAAACTATTATGAAGATTAGAACCGGATTTGGATTTGATGTACACAGACTCGTTGAGGGCCGCGAACTGTGGCTCGGAGGTATAAAGATAGAACACAGTATGGGACTGCTTGGCCACAGCGATGCCGACGTGCTTATACATGCCATCTGCGACGCGCTGCTCGGCGCTGCCAATATGCGCGACATTGGCTATCATTTTCCAGATACATCGGCCGATACGCTCAATATCGACAGTAAGGTGCTGCTGCGCAAGACCGTTGAGCTTATTGCCGGCAAGGGTTATGTCGTAGGTAATATTGACGCCACCGTGTGTGCCGAGCGTCCTAAAATCAATCCTCACGTGCCTGCCATGAAAGCATGCCTTGCCAAGGTTATCGGCACCGACGAAGACAACATCTCGATAAAGGCCACCACCACCGAGAAATTGGGTTTCACAGGCAGAGAAGAGGGCATAAGTGCTTATGCTGTGGTGCTGATAGAGCGCAAGGACGACTGAGTGTAGAGGTCGGCTGGCTGTGATTTCTTGAACAGTCCGCTGTGTCTGCGAAAAGTAAATGGCGATATGCAAAATATAAAAACCGTAATCCGGCGGGATATTACAGACCGATAATGGCTAAGATCTTGCGTTGATAATGTTTCGTTGGTTCCATCATCGCTGCCGGTAATGTTTATTTGGATATGCTATATAACAAAAACACGCTGCAACTTTCAACAAGCTGCAGCGTATTAAAAATATGTTTAACTAAAAAACCTTTTTCGATTCGAAAGGGGACCTCACGGTTACCTTTGTCATCCTAAATAATCATGAAAACTTTACCTTAAACTAATACTATTTACTAACCTAAACAATTTATTAACCTTTTGATGCTGCAAAGATACAGCGAAAAACGCTTCTTGTCAATACTCTAGCTTATATTTTTGCAATTAAATTGGCTTTTCTTGACTCAAATCAATAAATTGTGTGCGCAAACAGCATATAAACAGCTCTTATATTTGGTGGAATAAGTATTTTATTTTAATTTTGTGTTTATATTAAAAATAAAAAGATTTCAAACAATGCGGGTGCTAATCGTAAATACAAGCGAGAAAACCGGAGGAGCTGCCGTTGCCGCCAACCGGCTTATGGAGGCTCTCAACAATAATGGAGTGAAGGCTAAGATGCTGGTGCGCGACAAGGAGACATCGGATATCACTGTGGTGGGTCTGCCTAAGAGTTTATGGCTGCGCTGGAATTTCTTATGGGAACGCTGGTGCATCTTCTGTCACATGCACTTTTCCAAAAAGCATCTCTTTGAGGTGGATATAGCAAATGCCGGCACTGACATCACACGCCTTAGGGAGTTTAAGGAGGCTGACGTGATACATCTGAGCTGGATTAATCAGGGTATGCTCTCGATAAAGGACATCCGCAAGATTATAGACAGCGGAAAGCCTGTTGTGTGGACCATGCACGACTTTTGGCCGGCAACGTCGATATGCCATTACACCCGCAAGTGTAAATATTTTAAGACAGGCGGATGCCACAATTGTCAGTATCTGCCGGGCGGTGGTTCGGCCAACGATCTTTCTGCAAAGATATGGAAGCGTAAGGCAAAGGTTTGGTCGTCGCGCAACATCTTCTTTGTTACTTGCAGCCGCTGGCTGTGTCAGGCTGTGCGTGGCAGTGGACTGCTTGTCGGAAAGCAGGTGGTAAGCATTCCTAATCCTATTGACACACGTGAGTATAAGCCTGAAGACAAGCGTGAGGCCCGTATGCGTCTGTCGCTGCCCATTGACAGACGGCTCATTTTGGTAGTGTCGCAGCGTATAACCGACAAGCGTAAGGGCATGGACTATATGGTGCGTGCATGCGAGATTATGGCTGAACGCTGTCCTGAGATGAAGGATAGCACGAGTATTGTCATTCTGGGAGGCCATTCGGAAGAATATGCCGACAAGTTGCCGTTCCCGGTATGTCCGCTCGGATATGTAAGCGACCAGCGCAAGATTATTGATGTGTATAACGCTTCTGATTTGTTTGTGTTGCCTTCGCTTGAAGACAACTTGCCTAACACCATTATGGAAGCCATGGCGTGCGGTGTGCCTTGTGTCGGTTTTAAGTCGGGAGGTATTCCTGAAATGATTGATCACCGCAAAAATGGTTATGTGGCTGAATACAAGAGTGCGGAAGACTTGGCTGAAGGCATGCGCTGGGTTCTCTCTGAAGCTGATTATGATGAACTGAGCATCAATGCAGTCAAGAAGGTTTCTGTAAGTTATTCGCAGCAGAGCGTTGCGATGAAGTATATAGAAGTGTATAATCAGGCCAGGGCTTACAAGCATTACAGACTATGATAAAGTTTACAATTGTAACAATTACTTATAACGCGGCTGATGTGTTTATGCGCACGGCAGACAGTGTGGCGCGTCAGACTTATCCGGCTGTGGAGCATATTATCGTTGACGGGGCTTCGTCTGACGGCACGCAGAAGTTGGCTGAAGAATATAAAAAGGCTTCTGACGCCGCAGAGAATGGTCATGAGGTGAGAATTGTATCTGAACCCGACAAGGGCCTTTACGACGCAATGAACAAGGGCAGAAGGCTTGCTACTGGCGATTATATATGTTTCTTAAATGCCGGCGACTTCTTTCCGTCGGCTGACACTCTTTCCGTTATTGCCACTAATGCTCATTTAGATGAATGTGTCAGTGAAGACAAACCTCTTCCTGGAGTGCTTTATGGCGATACCGACTGGGTTGACAATGACGGCAATTATTTGAGTCGACGCAGACTTACACCTCCCGAAAAGCTTACATGGCGCTCTTTCCGACATGGCATGCTGGTGTGTCATCAGGCTTTTTATGCACGTACTGACTTGGCTCAGAAGGTGGCATACGACTTGCGTTACCGCTTTTCGGCTGACGTAGACTGGTGTATACGCATAATGAAAGAAGCTGAAAAGGAGTCGTTACCGTTGGTCAATGTTCATGCCACCATCGTCGACTATCAGCGTGAAGGTCAGTCGACGAAGAATCACAGGGCATCGCTCCTCGAGCGTTTCGATGTTATGAGCCGTCATTATGGCCTGTTCACAACAATCCTTATGCACATCTGGTTTGTAATAAGGGCAGTGAAGAATTAAAAATTAAGAATTAAAAATTAAGAAAATAACTAATAAAAGATTCCTGTCCACTTTCCAATTAAGAATTAAAAATTAAGAAAATCGTCAATAAAAAGCTTTCCCGTCCACTTTCCAATTATGAATTCTTAATTCTAAATTCTTAATTCTAAATTAAAAAAGCGGTTATCCACATAATGTAGACAACCGCTTTGCTATTTATAGACATTAACAATTATGAGTATCTGAGGATTTGTCCCGGACGAATACGCATTTTCTTCGTGAGGTGATTAAGTTTGCAAAGTTCTTCGATAGTTGTGCCACGTTTCTTTGCAATACTTGACAGGGTTTCTCCTTTTTGAACTTTGTGGTAGCGTATGTCACCGCTGTCGTTGTTCTTGTTGTTACCAGAAGAGTTGCGTTTGCTTGTTGAAGCATAGTCGTTATCAACCTTTCCTCTATCCTTGTTGGCCAGTTCTGACTCATTGTCATAAGTATCACGACGGAACAGATAAGTGTCGCCTGTGACATCCTGATTTCTGAAGTCGAACAAGAGGGCCGGGTTGAGGGCAACACCGCATAGACGTGTCTCAAAGTGGAGGTGTGAACCTGTGCTTCGTCCGGTGTTTCCGCCGAGTCCGATAGGTTCGCCGGCTCTGACGGTCTGGTTTTCTTCAACAAGTTGTTTAGACATGTGTCCGTATATAGTTTCAAGACCATTGTAGTGGCGGATAACAACATAATTTCCGTATCCGTTGGCCTCGTATCTTACAATTCTTACTTTTCCGCTGAATGCAGCGCGTATAGTGTCGCCAATATAAACTTTTACGTCTATACCCTTGTGCATGCGGCCCCAACGGCGTCCGAAGTTAGATGTGATGACCTTACTTGTTGTAGGCATGCAGAAGTGTTTCAGATTGATTAGGAATGAGTCGGGTAGATTAGTTGCGCGGTGAGCGTATTTGTTGCTCCATTCTTTGTAGAGCTGTGCAGAGGGTGAGTTTGTCTGCTCTCTGTGTATGATGTTTTTGAGAGCCAATGTATCTACAGCCTTCATCTTTCTGTCAATAGGAGCCTGACGGGCTAACAGGTCTTGAGCAGAGGCTGAAACTGCCGTTATTGTAAATAATGCCGTAAATGCTAATGTCTTTATTGTTCTTTTAAAATGCATAATTTATTGTTCTTGGTTAAGATAAAAATGCGGAGGCAGCCGCGGGTGATAGTCAGAAAAAGGTAACAGATAAGTATTTTCCGGTCTATCATAAAAACCTTTGCAAAGATAATAAAAATCTGTGATAGTTGATTTTCTGTTTAACAACTTTATTGACACTTTAACAAACCGGGTCGGAGGTGTTTAACAATTTAACTTATACTAACTGGTTGATATTCATATTGTTAGCATTTTAGTTAAAAATCACGATATTGCAGACCAGTTGATGTTTGTCTTTCTGAGCGAGTCGAGCCGTTTCCAGAGTATGTTATATTCTTGTTTTTTACACTGCGGATCGTTGTCAATTATTTTCTGTGCTTCATCGCGTGCGAGCTGTACAAGTTGTCCGTCTCTTGCTATGTCGGCAATCTTCAGGTCAAATGCCATTCCGCTTTGCTGTGTGCCCTCCAAGTCGCCGGGGCCGCGCAGTTTCAGGTCTGCTTCGGCAATCTTGAATCCGTCGTTTGTATCGCACATTATGTCAATGCGCTTGCGTGTCTCGTCGCTCAGCTTGCGTTTGCTTACCAGTATGCAGTACGACTGGTCGGCTCCGCGTCCTACACGTCCGCGCAGCTGATGCAACTGAGAAAGACCAAAACGTTCGGCGTTGAGGATTACCATTACAGATGCGTTTGGCACGTTTACGCCAACCTCAATCACCGTAGTGGCTACGAGTATCTGTGTCTCGCCAGAGACAAAGCGTTTCATCTCTTCCTCCTTTTCAGCTGGTTTCATCTTGCCGTGAACCTTGCTGAGTCTGAATTCGGGAAACACCTCTTTAAGGCCTTCAAAACCGTCTTCAAGATTTTTCAGGTCTATTTTCTCGCTCTCTTTTATCAGCGGGAATACGATATATACTTGCCGCCCCTCGTGAATCTGTTTTCTGATGCCGTTGTAAAGACTCGTCATCTGGTCGTCATACTTGTGTATGGTTACCACGGGCTTGCGTCCCGGCGGCAGTTCGTCGATGATGCTTACGTCGAGGTCGCCGTATAGAGTCATTGCAAGAGTGCGCGGAATAGGCGTTGCCGTCATAACCAGCACGTGGGGCGGGTTGTCGCTTTTGTTCCACAGGCGTGCCCTCTGTGCCACTCCGAATCTGTGTTGCTCGTCAACAACTACAAAGCCAAGGCGTGCAAACTGTACGGTGTCTTCTATTACGGCGTGAGTGCCTACAAGTATGTTTACGCTCCCGTCAGCCAGTCCTTCCAGCACAGCTTTGCGCCGTTTGCCCTTTACCATGCCGGTAAGTAGCTCAACGCTGACGGGCATGTCCTTGAGCATGCCCTTGATTGTGCTTAGATGCTGTTCGGCAAGTATTTCGGTTGGTGCCATTATGCATGCCTGAAATCCGTTGTCTACGGCAATGAGCATCGACATCAGAGCCACGAGTGTCTTGCCGCTGCCCACATCGCCTTGCAGCAGACGGTTCATCTGTCGGCCCGACCCCATGTCTTTTCTTATCTCCTTGATTACACGTTTCTGCGCTCCGGTGAGCGGAAAGGGCAGGTTGTTGAAATAGAAGTCGTTAAATGCGTTGCCGATACGGCTGAATATATATCCCCGGTATTTGCGCCTGTGGTCGTTGGCATAGCGCAGAATGTTCAGCTGTACATAAAAGAGTTCCTCAAATTTCAGTCTGTATCGTGCCTTTGTCATGTCGTCGGGCGTTTTGGGACAATGGATTTTCCTGAACGCCTCGTCTCTTGAAATCATGTGCAGCGGCATGGTTATGAAGTCTGGCAGAGTTTCCTTCAGCGGCTCTTTCATGTTTTCGAGCATGCTTTTAATTAATTTTTCAACGGCTCTCGACGTCATGCCCGCCTTCTTCATGTTTTCTGTTGTTACATAATAAGGCTGAAGCCCCATCTGCGACAATTGCATTTCTGACGCCGGGTCGATGTCGGGATGGGCAAACTGGTAGCGGCCGTTGAACACTGTAGGACGGCCGAAGATTATATAGTCGGTAGAAAGTTTGTAGTGTGAGATAATGTATTTAGCACCCGAAAACCACACAATGTCGGCTACTCCGGTGCCGTCGGATACATGGGCAACAACCCTTGTGCGGTGAAATCCCATGTCGAATGTCTCAAAGCTCAGTATTCGTGCGCATATCTGTACAAAGGGCATGTCGCCTGAAAGTTCCTTTATGCGGTATATGCGGCTGCGGTCGACATATTTGTATGGATAATATTCCAGCAGTTCTTTGTAGGTGCCTATTCCCAGCTCTTTACTGAGCAGGGTCTTGCGCCGGGGGCCTACACCTGGCAGAAACTGTATGTCTTGGTCTAATATGTCGAGCATTGTATCGTCTCAGAAACTGATATGTTGAGTGAATAATATATATTTTTCTGTTTGTGTGTTATGCGAGTATTCTTGCGATGCGCAGGTCGAATGGCGTTGTTATTTTTATGTTTTCGCGGTTGCCTTCTATGAGTAATGGCGGATATCCCATGTGCTCAACCACAGAGGCATCGTCAGTAAAGTCGTCGCAGTAAGGCTGTTCATAAGCTTTTTTGAGCAGCTGTATGTCGAAAGTCTGTGGAGTCTGCACAAGTCGGTATTCCTTTCTTGGCACAGTCCGGCTTGAATTGTCGTCGTTGAGGTGAATAAGCGTTTCAACAACCGGTATCACAGGCACAACGGTCTTGTGTTCTCTTGCAGTTTCGTAGCAGTTGGTTATTACCTCAACCGAGGGGAACGGGCGCACGCCGTCGTGTATGCCAACTACACCGTGTTCGTCGTCAGGAATTAGTGCCAGTCCGTTTTTTACAGAGTGAAATCGTGTTTCGCCTCCGTCGGCAATCTGATATTCTGCCGCAAAATGATATTTCTGACACAGTTCATGCCAGAATTCCTGCTGGTCTTTGGGCAGCACCAATATTATTTTCAGAGAGCTGCTGTATTCCACAAATCTCTTAATTGTTCTCATCAATACCGGAAAGCCGTTTACCGGTAAGAATTGTTTTGGTATGTCCGAGCCCATTCTGAGTCCTTTGCCTCCGGCTACAATTACAACGTAGTCCATAATTTCTTGTGATTTTATTGTTTGGTTATTTTGTCGGTAAGTTTTCTGTGTGTATGAGCATGCCGTTGCGCTCATGCAGGCAAATGCTTCTGGTGCGAGTCGGGCGTATTGTGGTGATGTCTGTCATATTTAGCGCCTTGAGCCGGCAAAGCATTAATTACGGTTACAGGCAGGAAACATAGCCTTAAAGCCAGTCTCCTGCCTGTATGCCGAGTGTTATTATTTCATCATTAGGTGCTTGTACATCATACCTTCAGCCACGCTGTCGGCAGTCTTGTGGTCGGTCAGGGCCTCAAGCAGAGTGTACGAGTAAGGCAGTGTTGCTGCCGGTCCTTCACCTGTTGTTATGTTGCCGTCAACGGTGCATAGCTCATGTGTATATTCAGCCTCGTCGAGATATTTCTCAAATCCAGGGTAGCATGTGGCACGCTTGCCGCTGAGCAGTCCGAGACCTCCGAGCACCATCGGTCCGGCACATATTGCGCCAATCATCTTTCCCTTACGGTTCTGTTCTATGAGAGCCTTCTTCACGCCTGTGTGCTCGTTAAGGTTGGTGGCTCCTGGCAGTCCGCCTGGAATCATCAGCAAGTCAGCGTCGCTAAAATCAGCTTCCTCGAACAGCAGGTCGGCTGTGATTTTAACGCCGTGTGACGATTCCACCTCTTTTGCGCCTGTAACGCTTACGGTTTTAAACTCAACGCCTGCGCGGCGCATGATATCTAATGGTAACAATGCTTCAACTTCTTCGAAGCCTGTAGCCAAAAATTCATAAACTTTAGCCATGATGTTTTCTTTGTAAGTTTTAATGATTTATATGTGTTATTTGTTTGCAGCCTGTTGCTTATTTCAGACATGCAAGATATCTTTTTATTGTTTCCTCAAGTCCGAGATAAAGCGCGTCGCATATCAGCGCGTGTCCTATGCTCACTTCGTCGAGCCATGGAATGTTCTTATGAAAATATTCCAGGTTCTGCAGACTGAGGTCGTGTCCCGCATTGAGGCCCAGTCCGGCAGCCTTGGCAGCCTTAGCCGCTTCGATAAACGGCTTTATAGCCTCTTCGCGGTTAGCTTCGTATCCCGATGCGTAAGGTTCGGTGTACAGCTCCACGCGGTCGGTTCCGCACTGCTGTGCCGCTTCAACCATCTTAGGGTCGGCGTCTACGAATATCGAAGTTCTTATGCCGGCCTCTCTAAACTGTCCTATTACGTCGGTCAGAAACTCTTTGTTGGTCACTGTGTCCCATCCGTGATTACTTGTAATCTGGTTGTCGGCATCAGGAACCAAGGTTACTTGAGTAGGCTTCACTTCGAGCACGAGCCTTATGTATTTGTCTATAGGGTTGCCCTCTATGTTCAGCTCTGTTGTTATCAGCGGTCTGATGTCTCTCACATCCTGATATCTGATGTGCCGTTCGTCGGGCCGGGGATGTACGGTGATGCCTTGCGCGCCAAACTTTTCACAATCAACAGCCACTTTCTGCACGTCAGGATTGTTGCCTCCACGTGCATTGCGTATGGTGGCCACCTTGTTGATGTTTACGCTTAATTTCGTCATTTTTTACAAATTTATTTAGTTCGCAGTATTTGTTATTCCGCAAAATGATGTACTTTTGCATGTGTCAAGCCGTAAGTACACAGCGTTCAGGCTGTTGTAGCGTAAGGCTTGTTCTGTCTTTGCAGATAAGTTTATTCATTGGCAAAGTTACTAAATGTTTGTCATTTTTCTGCATCCTATACGATAAAGAATTTTAAAAGCTTGTAAATTATGGGGTCGCGTAAGTTTAAATTCGCATTATTTGGAAACATATATCAGACTAAAAAGTCGGCTAATATTCAAAATATAATGTCATATCTCTCACGCCGTGATGCCGAAGTGTGCGTGGAAAAAAAGTTCTACGACTTTCTGGTAGGTGCCGGAAAACTCAGGCCGGGCAGCGTTGAGGTTTTTGAGGGCAGTGATTTCACTGCCGATTTCGTCATATCCATGGGCGGCGACGGCACTCTGCTGCGTGCAGCCGGAGTTGTGGGCAGCAAGAATATCCCTATAATAGGCATAAACATGGGACGTCTGGGATTTCTTGCCGACATTGTGCCTGCCGAGACCGAGAGCGCGCTCGACTCGCTCTACCGCGGTGACTACACCATAGAAAACCATTCTGTTATATGCGTTGAGGCCGACGGCAAGCCTCTGCCCGGAGTGTGCAACGCGCTTAACGACATAGCCGTGCTGAAGCGCGACAACGCATCGATGATATCAATACGCACAAGCATCAACGGCGAATATCTCGTTACGTATCAGGCCGACGGACTCATAGTCAGCACTCCTACAGGCTCAACGGCTTATTCGCTGTCTAACGGCGGACCTATCATAGTGCCGCAGACGGGCATCTTATGTCTTACTCCTGTTGCTGCCCACAGCCTTAACATACGTCCGATGGTTATTCCAGACGACTCGGAGATAACGCTCACCGTTGAGAGCCGCAATCATAATTTTCTTATAGCCGTTGACGGTCAGTCGTCAAAGTGCAACGAAAACACGGTGCTAACCATCCGCAAGGCATCATACAACATAAAGATAGTGAAGCGCAGCAGTCAGAAATATTTTTCAACCCTTCGGCAGAAGATGATGTGGGGAGCCGACACGCGCAGCTGATGATGTCTGCCTTTTAGGCGGAGGCTGCATCTTATTATTAAAATGCCGGATGAGGTGAACTCCGGTAATACCCGTTAAATACATTTCCATATAACTTATATGAAGATAAGCAACCTGTTAAGAATACCGCAGAACAAATATCCGGTCAAGGCTATTTTGCGCTGGTTGTGGCACGCTTGGCACGGCAACCGGCTTCAGGCCGTGCTCAACGCCGCGCTCGGACTGCTCGGCGTGGCTGCCAGCTTGATGTCGGTGTGGGCTGTTCAGAATGCCATCGACGTGGCATCTCATGTCCGCAGCGGCTCGCTCTATGCGGCAGTGGCGCTTATGGGCGTGTTTGTGCTTTGCGACTTTGGCGTCAGCATAGCTTCGGTATGGGTGAGGAACATTCTCGGAATAAAAGCTCAGAACCGCATGCAGCAGCAGATGCTCGACCGAATACTGCGTTCTGAATGGCACGGACGCGAACGCATGCACAGCGGCGACGTGCTCAACCGTCTTGAACTCGACGTAAAGAATGTGGTTGAGTTTCTTACCGAGACCATGCCCAGCACGTTGTCGGTAGTGGCCCTTTTCCTTGGTTCGTTTTTCTATCTGTTCTCGATGGACGCCATGCTGGCGGTGGTCATCGTGATAATGCTTCCGCTGTTTATGCTCGTCAGCAGGCTTTATGTGGGGCGCATGCGCAGTCTTACGCGCAACGTGCGCAACTGCGACAGCCGGGTGCAGAGCGTTCTTCAGGAAACGATACAGAACCGTATGCTCATAAAAACTCTTGAAAAGGACGAGGCCATGATAGAACGGCTGGAGACAACGCAGAGCGAACTGCGCCACAATGTGGTAAGGCGCACGGTGTTCTCGCTGTTTTCGAGCTTTGTCCTCAATTTCGGCTTTGCCGTTGGCTATCTTGTAGCTTTTCTGTGGGGAGCCGTAAGGATGTACGGCCATACGCTGTCGTTCGGCGGCATGACGGCCTTTCTTCAGCTTGTGGCACGCATACAGGGGCCGGCACGCAATCTGACAAAGCTGGTTCCGCAGTTTGTGTCGGTGCTTACGGCTGCCGAACGGCTTATGGAACTTGAGGAAAATCCGCTCGAGGAGCAGGGCGCGCCGGTGCATATTGCTGACGACGGAGGAGTAGGCGTGCGCTTTGAAAACGTTACTTATGCCTATGAAGACGGCGAGCGCGACATAATGAAAAACTTCTCGTTCGACTTCACCCCGGGCAGCTGTACGGCTGTGCTCGGCGAGACGGGAACAGGCAAGACAACCCTTGTGCGCATGATTCTGGCTCTGATACGTCCTGCCGAGGGGCGCGCCGTGATATACAACGGACGCGGCGACTGCCGCCAACTGTCATCGCTCACGCGCTGCAACTTTGTGTATGTGCCGCAGGGCAACACGCTGCTGAGCGGAACCATACGCGACAACCTCAGACTGGGCTGCCTGTCGGCTACCGACGAGGATATGTTAGATGCCCTTCACCGTGCCTGTGCCGACTTTGTCAGCGAGCTGCCCGACGGGCTCGACACCGTATGCTCTGAGTCGGGCGGTGGACTAAGTGAGGGGCAGGCACAGCGCATAGCCATAGCCCGCGCACTGCTGCGCGACGGCAGCGTGATGCTGTTTGATGAAGCGACAAGTTCGCTCGACCCTGACACTGAGCGCAGGTTGCTGTCGAATCTGCTTACCGACAAGCGGCGCACCATAATCTTTGTTACCCATCGCATGGCCGTTGTCGACTATTGCGACAAGGTGCTGCGAATGGAGCGGTTGTGATTTTTATTGTCGTGCCTGTTTCCGTAGTCGTGTCAGGCATAATGTTTGTATGTAGATTATTAACCCAAAATAAATTTTAGCGTTATGAAAAAACTTATCTTTATGGCGGCTTTCGCCATCATGACTGTCCTTGGCGCTGCGGCTCAGGATGCCGACTCGCGCTATGCCACCGAACTGCTGCAGCCCGGAACAGAGGCTCCCGACTTCACTCTGAAGGACATCAACGGCACAGAACACACGCTGAGCCAGTTGCGCGGAAGCTACGTCGTACTCGACTTCTGGGCTTCGTGGTGTCCCGACTGCCGAAAGGATGTGCCCATGCTGAAGGAACTTTATGCCAAATACGGCGAGCGCATCAAGTTTGTAAGTGTGTCGTTCGACGACAAAAAAGAAAATTGGAAAAACTATGTTGAGGCCAACGGCATGGACTGGCTCAACGTCAGCGAACTGAAGAAATGGAAGGAAACCCAAATTTCGCAGATGTATAAAATCAAGTGGATTCCTGCCATGTATCTTATCGACCGCCAGGGCAAGATCATCCTGTCAACGGTTATGATAGAGAAAATGGCTGACAAGCTGAAAGAACTTCACGAACTTTAAACTGAACCGTTCATCATAATCCTGTTGGGTTATCGTTTTATACAGAGCGTCTTGCCGTCTGCTTTTTTTGCATGAATAGAGCTTATGCCATGGAAAGGCCGACGGCAAGACAAATAAATAATAAATCATAAATATTGCTGGAAAATTCATGGGATTTCGTATATTTGTTCCATGTCTAATATTTCGCATTTTAATATGAATAAGTCAGACGAATTTTTCATACCCGACAACGAGGTTAAATTTTCAGAGGAACTTGATTATAGCCGAGTGGATGAATGCATCCGTTCGGTCGAGGCATTTTCGCGAATATCTTATCAGAGTGTCTATATCATCGATTATTTCAAGCAGAATTTTTTGTATGTGTCACCCAATCCTATGTTTCTGTGTGGACAATCACAGGAGCGTGTGAGAGAGTTAGGCTACCGATTTTATCTCGATTATGTTCCGGAAAATGATCTGTCATTGTTGTTGAGTATAAATAGAACAGGTTTTGCTTTCTACAATGATATCCCAGTTGAGGAACGCAAGGATTGGTATATCTCATACGACTTTCATATTCTCAACAAAGGACGAAAAATCCTTGTCAATCATAAGCTGACACCACTTAGACTCACTTCCGACGGTCGTGTATGGCTTGCATTATGCGTAGTGTCGGCGGCAACACATACCGATGCTGGACATATAGAGATGCACCATATAGGTACATCTGATTTCTTTGAGTATAATACCGTTTCTCGCAAATGGAAAAGAAAACAGATTCCTACGCTTACAGATGGAGAAAAATCTGTACTTACACTTTCCATGCAGGGATATACTATGGTGGAGATTGCAGATAAACTATGCTTGTCTCCCGACACGATAAAGAAATATCGACAACGCATATTTGAGAAACTTGATGTACGTAATATCTCTGAAGCCATAGCCGCGGCCACGAACAACAAACTAATCTAAGTTCCTGCAAAGGTAGAATTTTGGAAAATATTTTACTTTGCGATTAACGGCGATGTTGACAGCTATCCGTGCACAGACGTGCGCCGCTGTTTTCAGAGCAGCCTCACTTGTTTTGCCTTCTCTTATTGCCGAAAGGGCAGAATATAACCACTCGCATCCTTCTATATTCCAGAAAGCACAATAACCGGCCATATATTCAGCAACCCAAAAGCGCATATCACTTTTGTGATGTAATTCATTCTTGTCGTCAGGTTTTATTACAATTGCTCCTGCACCATATACAAAATCAAAAGGATATATTATAGGTATTGAAATGTTGTCCTTTAAACCGGAAATACAATCACCCACATACTCTATAATCATATCAACAGAGACAGTATCTGGATACCAGTCTGTTGATGAAATAATGGTAATTGACTTGAAACCGGATTTATACAATTCGGTCTTAATGTTGTTTGTAAAATCGGTAGATCCAGCAATCACAATCCTATAGTCTGAAATAAGGCGTATTTCTTCATTTGTCATATTCTTTATTATTTTTGAGGTGCAAAATTATGTCTATCTTCGACGATATGCCATACCTAAAAGTGTATTTTTTACCAATAAACACATTTGTATACTTTTGGGTATTGCAAAGAGTTTACGACGGCTGTAATTTTGTATCAAAAACCAATAATCAATTTAATATGAAAACAATATTCACATTAATTGTTATGGCTGTTACTTCGGTTACAGCAATGGCTCAAAGTATAACTGGCAAGGTTATGGACGAAAACAATTCTCCTCTTGGCTTTGTTAACGTGGTTCTACTAAGAGCCGATTCTACCTATATAACAGGTACAGTTACTGACGAAAATGGGATTTTCCTTTTCAGTGAAGAACAGAGTAATGCCGAATTGTTAAAATTGTCTTCAATTGGCTATGCAGACAAACTTGTTGTCATTCCATCTTCTGGGAATCTGGGCATAATTACGCTTAATACGGAGAATGTAATGCTGGGAGAGGTGGTTGTAAAAGCAAACCGCCCTGTAACAACGATGAAAGGAGATGTCCTTGTCACTAATGTGGCAGGCTCTCAACTTGAGCATGCAGGTACGGCAAATGATGTTCTTACACAAGTCCCTATGGTTCTTGGACGTGATGGTAATTTCGAAGTATTTGGTAAGGGTTCTCCTGCTATTTATATAAATGGTCGTGAAGTCATGGATCTTACGCAACTATCTCAGTTGAGTTCTGCAGATATTAAAAATATTGAAGTAATAACAAATCCTGGAGCAAAATATGATGCCTCGGTAAAATCAGTTATTCGTATTCAAACAAAACGACCTCAAGGTGACGGCTTTGGCATGACTATTCGGACACAGGGTGTTATGCAAAAATATTTCCGTACCGTTGACCAAGCAAACTTCAAATTCCGTACAGGCGGACTTGAATTATTTGGCAATTTCGGCTATATGTGGGGTAAATTCCAAAGTAGCAACGAAGTTGATATGCTCACACAGTCTTCCGTAATATGGAATCAGACGTTGGCTCAAGATGGAAATATGTGTACAAATGAGTTCTTTGGAAAAGCAGGCTTTTCATATATGTTCAGTGAAAATCATTCCATAGGAGCTTATTATTCTAATGGTTTTACGAAACAAAAGACAGAACATATTGGTATCAGTCAAATATTTACTGATGATATGCTTTATGATAATCTGGTAATGCTTGGCCGCACTAGAAATAACATACTCCCCAAACACCATGCAAATCTCTATTACAATGGTGAAATAGGCAAACTTGGAATAGACTTCAATATGGATTATATGTGGCGCAAAAGCAGGACGAATATGTGGAACGATGAGACAAGCGAGAATCAGGATAACTCTATTGTCAACTCCATCGGGGCAAATAGAAGCCACCTGTTTGCCGAAAGACTTGTTTTCAGTTATCCGCTATGGAAAGGAGGAATAGAAATAGGAGAGGAATATACATCTTCACGCTTCTCGTCTGATTACATTACAGATGCATCAATAATTGGTAGCTCAGCTTCTAACGTGGAAGAAAACAATATTGCCGGATTTTTTGAAATAGGCCAGTCTTTCAGAAATTTTAATGTCAACGTGGGTTTACGATATGAACATGTGAATTTTGATTATTTTGATAATGGCCAGAAAAAAGACGATCAAAGTAGAAGTTATAACAATCTTTTTCCATCGTTATCGCTGTCAACTAAGATTAAGAATGTACAGCTCTCCATAAGTTATACACACAAGACACAACGTCCGGAATATGCAGATCTTGACGGTACTGTGGACTATATTAACCGGTTTACTCTTGAAAGTGGCAATCCATTTCTTAAACAGGAGAAAATACATTCTTTGGAGCTAATGGGAGCATGGCATCAGTTCTTCGGTCAGATTACCTATACCTATAAGAAAGACCCGATAATGAACACCACTTGTCCGTATGGTGATGATGGCGAGATAAAACTTATAACAATGGATAATTTCTCTAAAATTCAAGGCTTACAGGCTTTTGTAGGTGGGCAGTTTAATGTTGGTATATGGCAACCGAGAGTCAACATGGGAATTATGAAACAATGGCTGGCCATAGAATATTCAAATGGTCGTAAGAGGTTGGAAAACCCCATCGGTCTTGTGCAATTTCAAAATGCAGTTCATCTGCCTTTTGATATTTGGATGAATGTGGATATGCAATGGATGAGTGCAGGAAACAGCGACAATACGTATCAGAAATCATCATCTTATCTCAATGCAAAACTGTATAAAGCTTTTTTCAATAATCGTTTCAGCATAACAATTGAGGCCAATGATATATTCAACAAAAGCAATCGTGATGTAACACTCATGAGCAAAGATGTTTCCATTTATAAGCTCAATACAACCAATAACCGTACTTTTATGCTTACTCTGCAATACACCTTTAACTCGACACGAGACAGGTACCGTGGACAAGGAGCAGGAGTAAATGAAATGAACCGTTTTTAAATTATATTTATATGAAAACATTTATAATTATATTTTTGTGGGTTGTCATAGCTTTGGCTGCCAAAGCAAAGCCTCATTGTCAAGGATTCAACAACTACGATGATAAGGTGACAATCGTTTTTACGGACAATCAAGTAGGAGAGCGATATTTGGTCTCAGATGTAAAACTCAGGTCGTCATCATGGAATGGAGAAGAATATTCTGCTACTTCTGTAAAAATAGCAGAAAAGAATGGCATAGTTACTGTAACACTTGTATTTCCTCATATTACCAAATTTTCAAATCCAAAAGTAACGCTTCGGGTTAATGGGAAAAAAGCCAAATTTAATGTATGCCAATAAAGGTGAATATTTATGGCATTTCTGCTGTTATTATATCACAATCATAATCTGTTTGGATTGTCATTCTATTATTATATAGCGTCTTGCCGTCTGTCTTTGTGTTGTTATAGAGGGCTATGCCATGGAAAGGCCGACGGCAAGACAAATAAATAATAAATCATAAATACTGATGAAAAAATCATGGAATTTTGTATATTTGTTTCATGTTTAACACATAATCTACAATCAGTATGCAAATTATAAATAGACTTTCATTTCTTCTTGTTACCTTTTTGTTGTGTTATGGCTCAGTTTATTCACAGACACAGGCTGATGTGAAAATGGGTGAAATCCTGAATGGTGGCGATTTGTTTCAGTTAAGAAAAGAATATCCTAAATTAAGAGACTCCGTGAGTGTAAAGATGCTTAATCTGGTAGCAGACGCACAGTTAGGTGTTGGATTTAATAAACTGGAAAATGCCGCCGTTGCTCTTGATAGTTTGTTATTGTATCATCAAAATGAACTTGGTGCACAAACATCAATAGGCATGGCAGCTTTGCAAGGCATGAACTTTTTGAATTTAGGCATGTATGAGCAGGCAGGAAATATTGGAGAAAGTCTGGTGAATGCACTCAAAAAATCAGTTCCGTTTGAATCTCTTTACAGTTTTGTGTTTATCGAAAAAGTTGGCAAAGCACTTGCCAATGTTCCAAAACCTTATCTTGAACGTCCTGATAGAGATGTTACCGTACCGTTAAGTGTTGAAACAGTAGGGCGAGGTAAGCATATTAATATACCTGTAGAGGTAAATGGAATAACGAAAAACTATATATTCGACACAGGTTGCTCTTTTGGTAATTTTGTTTCAGAAAAGTACGCCGAAGAAGTAGGACTGAAAATTGTAGAAGATTCGGTTCCGGTATCAGGTATGGAGATTGGTCTTGTAAAACTTGCTGTGGCAGATTCAATGAAAATAGGAGAAATGGTATATCATAATCCTGTTTTTATGGTTGCACCTCCCGATCATGAGGTCGATTCGGTATTTGCTTTTGATGGAGTTATAGGTTACCACTTTATCAAGGACGCCAAGGAAATAATCATAGACAATGAGGCCGGAAAGTTTGTCTTTCCGCAAAAAGTGTCTGAGGGGGAGCCAAATATGTATCTGGCATCAAATACGCCTCAAGTAAGAATCAGTTATGACGGACAACCTTTTGACTTGATTTTTGATACTGGAAATGTAAAGTCTGATTTGGGAAATAAATTTGCAAAAACATTTCCAAATGCCATTGGCGGATTGGCAGAACATGTAGCCTCCCGTGGGGGCTTTGGCGGAATATCGCAGATAAAAGCAGTAACATTGCCAAATTTCTGTTTCGAGGCGGCAGGTACTAAGGTGACATTGCATAATACAGAAGTGATTACGAATACAGAAAGCGGCAGCCAGTTGTTTGCAGGTTCGTTAGGAGCTGATTTTGTGTCGTCATTCAAACGGCTTGCAATCAACTATCAGAATATGTTTATTCGTGGAGAATAATAGTACTTTGATTAAAGCAACAATAGAATTGAATGGAATAGGATATTATAGTTAATTATAGTATCCTATTGTTTTACACTGAAAAAAGTTTTTTATAAACTCATCACTCGTCACATCCCTATGCAAAATGTTGAAATACAATGCATTATGATGTGACGAGTTTGTTTTCATACTCATCACACATGATTTATCTGGCCTTTTGCGTGATGAGTTCGCTTTTTAACTCGTCACACTCTAATATACTGATGTTCAACCGATTAAACCGCAATGTGATGAGTGATGAGTTTATCGAAAAACTTTTTTTGCTTTTATTTTCATGATATTATTCTACAGTTGATGAAGTATTACTGAAAGAGTTGACTCCATTGTGCTTTGCTCTGTTATTGCAGGATATTATCTGTGCTTCTCTAAAAGGTATGCTTTTGCATTGCGAAATGCCGCCTTTCAGCGTGTAAAAGCATACCTTTTACAATGCAGTTAGCCGTGTCTTATCCTGATGAAACAGCAAAAAGAAAGGCTCCCTCACATTTGCCTTGTGCGGCAGTGTGAGGGAGCCTTTTATATTATTGATAACAGTATTTGTTATTTCTTCATTGTGTCAGGCAGCATGATAACCTTGACGCTGTTGCCGCCGCCGATGATGACATCTTTCATAAACTTAGCCAGTTTCTCAGGAGTCATGGCGTTTACAATCTTCTTGTAGTCAGTGTCTGTATCTACACCATACTCGTCATAGCTTTGGATAACGCCGAGCCAGTAGCCGTTCTTCTTGGCATTCTCGTCGGCACGCTTCAGCATAAGTTCCTTAACCTTGTCGAGCATTTCAGGATCAACAGTCTTTGCCATCTTTGTAACCTCGTCGTTCATGATGCCGATAGCCATTTCGCTCTTCTCAGGCTTCATCGGGCAAACGCCGATTACGCATGTGAACGGAACGTCGCCTCCAAGTGCTGCATATCCGGCAGCTCCTGCTGAGTAGGCAGCGCTGGCCTCCTCACGTATCTTCTGCAGATAAATCATGCTCAGAATCTGTCCTGCTGCGTCAGCATAGATGCTGTTCTCGAGAGTGTAAGGAGTCTTGTTGTTATACCAGTACATGTAAGCGTTAGCCTTCGGAGTCTCCATCTTGCGGTAGAACTGGTTTACGGTGTTGCCCTTGTTGTATGTTGTAACAGGCTTCCAGTTCTCCTTAGCGCCTTTAGCAGGCAGCGAAGCTATATACTGCTCGATGAGCGGACGGATAGTTGCCTCGTCAAAGTTACCGATGATAGTGAATGTAAAGTCGGCAGCGTTGGCTGTGCGCTCTTTTGCAATCTGCAGTATGCGGTCGTAGTTAGCGTTCTCAACGTCCTTCATCTCGATAGATGCGAAGCGAGGATTGTGCATGTAGAGAGTGTTCTTAACTGAGTCAGACAGTGCCATCTCAGGTGAAAGCTCCTTGTTCTTCAGCGAGTTCTTAAGCATTGCAACCATAGAGTTGTAGCTCTTCTCGTCCTTGCTGATGTTTGTGAAGTAGAGATAAGTCATCTGGAACAGAGTCTCCAGGTCTTTAGGAGTAGACTTGCCGCTTACAGTCTCGTGCAGGTTCTGCATTGTGAGGTCAACGTTTACCTGTTTGCCGGCAAGAACCTTCTGAAGTTCTGTGCTGCTGAAGTTGCCCAGTCCGCTGTAGCCGATGGCCATGTCGAACATCTTGATGTTAGCATAGTCTTCCTTGCCGAGCAGAGAAGCACCACCCTTAGATGTAGCGCTGAGGATAACCTCGTCGTCCTTATAGTCAGTCTTCTTCAGCAATACTCTTGCACCGTTAGACAGAGTGAGCTCTTTGTAGCCGAACTTAGCGTTCTCTTTCTCGCTCTTGATGCTGCCTTTCTTGGGCAGAACGCTTATCAGCGGCTCGTTCTTAACGTTGTCAACCCATGCTGTGAGCTGTTCAGAGTGAACGTCGTCGATAGCCTTCTTGAGCGACTCGGCTGTAGGATATTTAGCTCCTTCTTTCTCTGTGTAGAATGCCAGCACGATGGTGTTAGTGTCAGTCTGGCTTATCAGTTCCTTGGTAATCTCGTTGACAGCGTCAACAGGGATAACCGGCGAAACCTGCTGCATAATCTGATATTCGTCTTCTATTGAAGGCATGGGCTCGTTGCCGAGATAGTTGTCACGGTATATGTCACCGTAGACAGCGTTGTCGCGCTTATTGCGGTTGGTGTAAACCTTCTCAAGTGAACTCATGTAGTCGGCCTTTGCACGCTCAAACTCAGTAGGAGTGAATCCGAACTTAACGGCACGCATAACCTCGCGTGTGGCTGTGCTGAGAGCCTGCTCGCTCATGCCGGGTTTCGGTATGATGACAAGGTTGAATGCCTTTGTTGTAGAAGCCAGAATGAAGTCGCCGTCGTAAGCATAAGCCTGGAGGAACGGGCAGTCAGGATTCTGCTGTATTTCCTGCAGACGTGCGTTGAGCATCTGTGTTGAGAGGCTTACTGCGTAGTTCTGAATAAGATATGCAAGGCTGCCTTTCAGACTGTCAGGCACTTCAGGATGCTTGTACATCAGCTGAATTACGTCAATCTGCTGCTCTTTGTCCTTGTCTACAATGATTATAGCCTCGTTGTTGTCGGGCACAGGCTCGTTGACAACTTTCGGTGCGTTAGGATCAAGCTTGATGCCGCTGAACAGCTCCTTGATCTTAGCCTCGGTGCGGTCAACGTCAACGTCACCTACTACGATGATGGCCTGGTTGTCGGGGCGATACCATTTGTGGTAATACTGACGGAGCACTTCAGGCTTGAAGTTGTTGATAATCTCCATCTTACCGATGGGCATGCGCTTGCCGTATTTGCTGCCCGGGTAAATCTTCTCGAGGTTGCGCTCAAACATTCGTGTCTGTGCGTCGGTGCGCAGACGCCACTCTTCGTTGATTACGCCACGCTCCTTGTCAATTTCACCGGCATCGAGAGTAAGGCCGTTAGACCAGTCTTTCAGGATGAGCAGACAAGAGTCGAGAGCCTCTACACGTGTAGAAGGAACGTTGCATATTCTGTATACGGTCTGGTCTACGCCTGTGTATGCGTTGAGGTCAGAACCGAACTCTACGCCGATAGAGCGCAAATATTCAATCAGGTTGTTGCCCTTAAAGTGGTCTGAGCCGTTGAAGGCCATGTGCTCAAGGAAGTGAGCCAGACCGCGCTGGTCTTCGTTCTCCTGAATAGAACCTACACGCTGTGCGATGTAGAAGTTAACACGGTGCTCGGGATAACCGTTGTTACGGATGTAATAGGTCAGTCCGTTGGCCAGTTTGCCTGTCCTCACTGCCGGGTCTACCGGGATTGGAGGCATCTGCATGCCCTGAGCCATGATGCCCACTGTGCTTGCCAAGAACAGTGCGGCCGTGATGATTAGATGTTTTATTTTCATAAAAAAGAGTTTAAAATAGTTCAACAAAGATAGTTTTTTTATCTCTTTAATGATGTTACTGGTTGTTATATTTAATAAATTTTATACGTTTTATATACAAAACTATTTTTTCCGTGTAAACCGGCATAATATGCCTGTTTATGTTTCATCCCTGTATTCAAGTATGTCGCCGGGCTGACAGCCCAGTTCGCGGCATATAGTCTCGAGCGTGCTGAAGCGTATGGCCTTAGCCTTGCCGGTCTTCAGTATTGACAGGTTAGCCTGCGTAAGTCCCACTCTTTCAGCCAGTTCGCCGAGCGAAATCTTGCGCTTTGCCATTTCCACGTCGAGGTTTACTATTATCTTCCCCATACCTTTTGCTTTAGAGTCTTTTTTACGTAGGTTATTATATTGTTAATTCTTGTTCCTCTTTCATTTTCAGACCGATAGAGAACGATTCGGCTATGACGAGCGAGAAGAGTCCGAAGAGTATTGTGCCCGTGTATATTGCGTCTGAATATCCTATGGTGTAGCCCGTAAGGCTGAATGTCTGTGTGGCAGCATATAAGTCGTTGCAATATTTAATCGTTGACAGCAGACCTATTATTATCATGCACCAGCCTATGCGCTTAAGATATTTGGTATTCTTGCGCGTGAAGATATTGTTGCGGTTGATGTTCAGCACGAAGCGTATGAACGATACAAGCGTTATTATGCCCAGCACGAGGAGGGCTATGCCTATTATCACTGATGCGATGCGTCCGGAAATGCCCGACGACGGTTCTGCCGGCAGGTTGATCTGTGTGGGCCATGCCTTATACGACTTATGGGTGGCGTTGTCGGTTATGGTTATAGCGTTGCGCCATGTTATTTCGTTAGGCACGAGCGACACCACACGATAGGCATCGACGCTTTCAACATTGGCCTCTTTAGAATGTTGCGCACTGTTGTATCCGCTTATTATTCCGCTGAACATCACGTCTGTTGCCATTATTATGTCTACTATGATAACGGCGAAGATAAGCAGGCAGAATATGTTGAGCTTTGTTTTCATCTTGTTGCGTCTTTTTCTTTTCTTTCTGTTCTTAAATTAGCCCGCCGCCTTCTTTCTGTCAAGCGGCGGGCGCTTTGTTTTATGTTTAATTTAATTAGAGAGAGTTCATGTCAATGTCAGTCGGCCAAGGCTATCAGGTGGTCGTTGTGGCTGCCCATTATCACGTAGTTGTCGTTAAGTTCATACGTGTTGTTCTTCTGGTCCCATGTGTAGCAGTCGACTCCCGTGGCATTTCCGCCGATGTTGCTGTATGTCATGCGCTGGCTCTGTTCGTAAGCCTTCTTGCTGCTGTTCCATGTCATCATGTCGAGCACGGTGTTGTCGGCATTGTAGGTGTAGCACATGCATTGGTAGTTTTCCCATTCATGCTTTTCGCTGTTCCATCTCATAACCTCTTTCTTTACAACGCGGTCGAGGTTGTCGTAGGTATATTGTTTGCGTGTCTTGGCTGTAAGATATTTGCCGTTGTTGTCGTAAGTTACAATAGCGCTTACTTTACCGTCCTGCATCTCGGCGTTGTATGAAAAATGGCTGTTTGAGTTGGCTGTTCCTGAGATATTCATGAACAAACTCATAATTGTTGCGGCAGTAATTGTAATCAGTTCCATAAGGCTATAAATTTTTTAATTGTTATGTTATTATCTTTTGTTATTTTATGTTTTGTCTTTCTTTTGTTTTTAGTCCGTCTGTATGTTAGACGTCCTTTGTTCTGAAAAACTACTTAATGATGTTGTATTTTTAGTATCCGTCTTGTTGTGGCGTTATCTAAAATCAATAATCATTTATCGTTTTTCGATATGCAAATGTAGAAACTATATTTGAATGTTCCAAATATTTTCAATAAAAATTTATCGAAAAACAATAATTTAACACATTAAAACAATAAATCTTCGGATTTTAACGGTCTTTTAACCGATACGGAGCCTTGTTTTATTGTTTTCAGATGTATATGAAGGTTAGTTTTTATGTGGCTGACAGCTTGATTTTTTTGCTGTCGGCATATCAGAATATTTTATAGTGCCATCTGGTAGATTTTCCTGTGTTCCGACCTGCCGGGGTCCGGCTGGCTTTCATAGCCCGGCATCTGCCTTTTTTATCCTCCTTTTTTCTCTCTCCGCAATAAAGCAAAAAAGGATGTAAATCAAGCATTTGAAAGATTTACACCCTTTTTCCCACCCAATAATATAAAGTTTGAGTATAAAAAGTATGTCAAGTGACTTTATATTTTCCAATAAGCCGCTATCTCTTTTATAATGACATTAAACTTGCAAAAAAGATCAATAGGATTATAATATGTTTAATTTTGTCATTTATGTTCTATATAATTTGTATTCTCAAGATAATATATTGCCTCCCCTCTATCTCCATTTTCCAAATCAGTTAATTCGATCTTAAATATTTTATAGGGCAGTGTTGTCGTTTTTTTAGGTTCACTTACTGTTATATAGTAAGCTATTCCGTATTCAGTTTCTTTATAATATTCTTTTATTTGCTGTTTCATCAAAACATCCACGCTTTCTCCATCAATCCATACTTTTATGCCTACCTTATCAATTGTCGGAGCTATGTTATCACATTTGGCCGTATCAGCAGATGACTTTTGAGTAATATTTGACAAATCCTCTTTATGTTGAGCGTTTTGTATGCCTTTATTTGTAAGAAATCTTGTTAAGCTCATAGGACGGACATAGATCTGATAGGCTGGTACAGCTCCGGGGATTTGAAAAACGTGCATTCCGTATGCTTCCATTCGGTTATATTGTATATTTAAAGTTGTATCTCTGTCTGCAATAAAATTCCAACCCCAAAACTTCAGTCTCAGATTCTCATTATTTGTTCCCACTTTCATTGTATGAGGATAAGTATCCATATTTATAGCACCTATGTTGCTGTATTTGCCTTTTGGTATATTTATTTGATATTTCCCTTTTTCGTCAGTTTTAGTCTCAAAGAGAACATCAAAATTTGAATTTTGGAACATAACAGAACAATTATCAATAGGATTGCCGTTATAGTCAGAAACTTTTCCTGTTATTGTTACCAGGTCTTTTTGCTTTTGTGCACTAATTGTTGAATTTAAACAAAAAAGCAGAAGTAAAATACTTAATAATTTCATTGCGTTTATTATTATAATGTGAGTTCGACGAATTGTAAATGCGTGTAAATTTGGTGATTATCGAAAATTGTTGTAACTTTATAGTGCTGAAGAACAAAGTATTACAAACAATAATCGTTATGATCATCGAGTGCAAAGTTATAGAATTATTTTGTATGGCAGACGATTTAGTTTCGCTGATTTTCAATTCTGCAAATTTTTTGATGCTATGATGGCAAAATATACGCTTAAACCAACCGCAAAGCGCAAATATCACCATGATTCTACCATGTCCAAGGCGGAAATCATGCTTATCATGAAACGGGCCGTTATTGAAACAGTCAATGACGAACTCAAAAATATAGCACAAGTGGAACATTCAAGGCATAAGGCCTTTGATAATTTTATCGTTAATCTCTTGAGTGCAATTGCGGCATATTGCTGTTTTCCTAAGAAGCCATGTATCAATGTTACGAGAACTATTGACACACAGCTTGCATTATTCTAAATTCGTCGAACTCACGTTATAATATGTATAAAGCGCGTCTGCACAAAACCTTTACAAATTCAGTCGAGTGTAGTGACTTTACGCAGACACGTGTTTTATTTTATGGTTGTATCGTTTATAGTCTTTGCTGCCTATGGCCTTTCCGTCTATGTTTGTTGTCATTGTTGGCGTGTTACGTTATGTCTGCGGCATATCTTTGACGGCTCATTCTTCCGCCTTATTCTGTTCATTCTCTTTTGCGGCAATGTTTCTTGGGTGATGGTTCAGAATTTCCTCGCGCAGAGTGTGCGTGTCTATGTGTGTATAAATCTCGGTTGTGCCTATGCTCTCGTGTCCGAGCATGCTCTGTATGGCGCGCAGGTCGGCTCCGCCTTCAAGCAGGGCGGTGGCAAAGCTGTGGCGCAGTGTGTGCGGACTTATCGTCTTCTGTATGCCTGCCTCGGCACCCAGCCGCTTTATCATTATCAGAATCATGGTGCGGGTGAGGTGTGCGCCTCGGCGGTTCAGAAAAACGTAGTCTTCTTCGCCCGGCTTTATTTTCATGTGGTTGCGGTCTATGAACCAGAATTTCAGTTGCTTTATGGCGTTTTCGGATATAGGCACAAGGCGCTCCTTTTTGCCCTTGCCGGATATTCGCAGAAACTGCTCGTCGAGATATAGAGCCGACATCTTCAGATTGACGAGTTCGCTTACACGCAGTCCGCAGCTGAACAGCACTTCTATGATTGCCAGATTGCGCTGTCCTTCCCATTTCGTAAGGTCGATAGCCTGTTCAAGGCGGTCTATTTCTTCTGTTGTCAGCACTTCGGGCAGATGGTCGCCAAGGCGTGGCGACTCGAGCAGTTCCGTGGGGTCGTCCTTTATATATCCGTCGAGTTGCAGATATTTATAGAATGATCTCACTCCGCTTAAAATTCTGCACTGTGAGCGTGGCGATATTCCTATGTCGTGTAGTGAGGCTGCAAAACATTGTATGTCGTTTAATTTAGCTTCTTCAGGCCTGATATTGTTGTCCTTCAGAAACTTTAATAGTTTGTTGATGTCAAGAATATATGCTTCAAGCGTGTTTCCCGAGAAGTTACGCTGAAGTTTCATGTAACGGACATATTTGCGTATGATGTTGTTTTGCTCGTTCTTAATCATTGTCGTTATTGTTTATATTTCTCCGGCTTTGTAGTCATTGCTTTGATGTCATTGCCGGCTTTAACCCCAGTCGGTCGTTAAACCGCACATAGCTTTATCTGTTTTATGCGTTCGTTCTTTCATCCCATTTTTTTTCTATTGGCGTCTTATAGTTTGCTTTTTTCTGAATAGCCAGCTATGCCTGCGAAATAGCATAACGAAAATCGGCTCAATATAAAGCAAAAATTCCGACCGAATTATAATACCCGATTGGGCCTTAAAAAATCCGGGGATTGTTACATGCCCCGGATTTCTTTATGTATATGCCGAGTCTGCGTTGTAGTCTCGGCAGAATATTCTTGAGTATTTATTTAATCACTCCGAGTTCCTTGCCCACCTTTATGAAGGCGTTGACAGCCTTGTCGAGATGCTCTTTCTCATGTCCGGCAGACAGCTGTACGCGTATGCGTGCCTGGCCTTTAGGTACAACGGGATAGTAGAATCCGGTTACATATATGCCTTCGTCCTGCATGCGGGCTGCAAAGTCCTGCGACAGTTTTGCGTCATACAGCATAACTGCGCATATTGCGCTCTGAGTAGGCTTGATGTCGAATCCGGCAGCAATCATCTTGTCGCGGAAGTATTCAACGTTCTTCATGAGTTTGGTGTGCAGTTCGTCGCTCTCTTTAAGCATCTTGAACATTTCGATGCTTGCTCCGATGATAGCCGGTGCAACTGAGTTAGAGAACAGATATGGTCTTGAGCGCTGGCGCAGCATGTCGATAATTTCCTTTCGGCCGGTGGTGAATCCTCCCATTGCTCCTCCGAACGATTTGCCTAATGTTCCGGTGAAGATGTCGATGCGTCCGTAAGCGTTGAATTTTTCAGCCACGCCATGACCTGTCGGGCCAACCACTCCTGCTGAGTGCGACTCGTCTACCATTACCAGTGCGTCGTATTTCTCGGCAAGCTCACATATCTTGTCCATCGGGGCTACGTTTCCGTCCATCGAGAACACGCCGTCGGTTGCTATTATGCGGTGGCGCTGTGCCTGTGCTTCCTGCAGGCATCTTTCAAGGTCGGCCATGTCGGCGTTGGCATAGCGGTATCTCTTAGCCTTGCAGAGGCGCACGCCGTCGATTATGGATGCATGGTTGAGAGCGTCAGATATGATGGCGTCCTCTTCGGTGAACAACGGCTCGAACAGACCTCCGTTGGCATCGAAACATGCAGCGTAAAGAATAGTGTCTTCAGTTTTGAAATAATCGGAAATTGCGGCTTCAAGCTGTTTGTGTATGTCTTGCGTTCCGCAGATGAATCTCACAGACGACATTCCGAAGCCTCTTGCCTCCATTGCTTTCTCAGCAGCCTTCACGAGGCGTGTGTTGTCAGAAAGTCCGAGATAGTTGTTTGCGCAGAAGTTGAGCACTTCCTGTCCTTCGCCAACTTTTATTCCTGCTCTCTGCGGAGTGGTTATTATACGCTCGTTCTTGTACAAGCCGGCGGCCTTGATGCCGTCCAGTTCCTTCGTGAGGAACTCTTTCATTTTTCCGTACATAATTCTTAGATTAAGTTTAACATCAATGTTTTCGTTTTACAAAGTTCTTGTTTTTTTTTGAAATTAGAGTAAATTATCCGATAAATTTTGTTATAATATAATCTTTTCTTCATATCTTTGCATTATATGCGTGCGCCGTATTGAGTTGCGGCGTATTATTATTGCCGATGCGGCGTTACTTCACATATTATATATGCCATGGTAATGGCGGCTCGGCGTGTTAACCTTAACTGATGTTGCGTATGGACATATCCGGTGTGGCATTGCCTTCAGGCCTGCGTTGTCGGTGTGTGTTGCCGGTGTTTTGACATGTCCTTCAAAAAAATGTGCATGTATCAAGATTAATTGTGAATCTAATATTTATAGTATGAAAAATGTTTTAGTTATTGGCTCTACCGGTCAGATTGGATCGGAGTTGACAATGAAGTTACGTGGACTTTACAATGGTAATATCGTAGCAGGTTATATTCCCGGAGCTGAGCCTAAGGGCGAACTTCTGGAGTCGGGCCCGTCGGCGGTTGTTGATGTTACCAAGCCTGAACAGATAGGCGAGGTGGTGTCTGAATACAAGATTGATACAATATACAATCTTGCTGCAATCCTTTCTGCCGTTGCCGAGGCTAAGCCGCAGCTTGCCTGGAAGATAGGCATGGGCGGACTTTTCAACGTGCTCGAGGTGGCGCGCGAGAAACATTGCGCCGTGTTCACTCCCAGTTCGATTGGCTCGTTTGGCGACAACACACCAAAGGACAAGACTCCGCAGGACACCGTGCGCGACCCTAAGACCATGTATGGCGTTACAAAGGTTTCGGGCGAGCTGCTCAGCAATTATTATTACGTGCGCTTTGGCGTCGACACACGCTCGGTGCGCTTCCCGGGACTTATATCTTACGTTACTCCTCCCGGAGGCGGCACAACCGACTATGCTGTTGACATCTATTATTCGGCCGTGAAGGGCGAGAAGTTTGAGTGCCCTATAGCTGCCGGCACATATATGGATATGATGTATATGCCCGACGGACTGCGTGCGGCAATAGAGATAATGGAGGCCGACCCGTCGAAACTGAAACACCGCAATTCGTTCAACATCGCTTCGATGAGCTTTGAACCTGAGATTATTTTCAATAAGATAAAAGAATATATACCCGACTTCAAGATGGAATATAAGGTCGACCCGCTGCGCCAGGCTATAGCCGAGTCTTGGCCTAATTCTCTTGACGACACATGTGCGCGTGAGGAGTGGGGATGGAAACCCGAGTATGACCTCGACGCCATGACACGCGACATGATTGAGAAGCTCAGAAAGCGTTTCGGCAAGTAAATTTTCTTAGGAAGACATATATTATTATAGAAAGGCGCTACAGGCATTTTGCGATATGCCTGTAGCGCCGTTTTTTTATTTATGATTCGTGCGTTTATATGATTTTTATTAATTTTGCATCATAATATAAATGATGTTGTTTATGGCGGCACGCATGCTGCCGCTTGACATATAAATCCGCGATATTATGAAGATAATGATTATTAACGGTCCTAACCTGAACCTGTTGGGACGCAGAGAGCCTGAGATTTACGGCAGTAACTCTTTTGAGGCTTATCTTGACGAACTGAGAAAAAAGATGGATAATGTAGAAATAGACTATTATCAGAGCAACATAGAGGGCGAACTTATCAACAAAATGCAGGAAGTGGGCTTCACTTACGACGGCATAGTGCTCAACGCAGGAGCCTACACTCACACGAGCATTGCCCTGCAGGACTGCATACGTTCACTGAAAGCTCCCGTTGTTGAGGTTCACATCTCTAACGTACACAAGCGCGAGGAGTTTCGCCATAAGTCAATGATTTCGTGCGCCTGCCTTGGCGTAATCTGCGGCTTCGGTCTCGACTCCTACAGACTTGCAATAGAAGGAATAATATTTAATTCATAATTCACAATTCATAATTCATAATTGGGAGGGAAGGAGAGGAAATTAAAAATTAAGAATTAAGAATTAAAAATTAAGAAAGCATCCCAATTATGAATTATGAATTGTGAATTATGAATTAGAAAACGTGAATTGTGAATTGTGAATTATGAATTAGAAAACGTGAATTAAGCAAGCATCCCAATTATGAATTGTGAATTATGAATTATGAATTAGAAAACGTGAATTATGAATTAGAAAACGTGAATTATGAATTAGAAAACTACGTTTTGTCCCATATCGACCCTGAGGGCGAATATCTTTACAAGCTGTGGCGTGCCACTAACGTTCACTTGTTGCGCGGACGCATGGCGAGCGGACACCTGCAGGGCAGACTGCTGAAGATGCTGGTGAGGATGATACGGCCGAAGAACATTCTTGAAGTGGGAACGTTCAGCGGATACAGTGCTATATGCATGGCGCAAGGACTGGAAGAAGGCGGAATGGTGTACACATACGAGATTAACGACGAGCAGGAAGACTTCACACGCCCGTGGATTGAAAACTCGCCCGTGGCCGACAAGATTCGCTTTATCATTGGTGACGCCATAAAGGAGGCGCCCAAACTGTGCATTGAGTTCGACATGGCTTTCATCGACGGCGACAAGCGCACATATATCGAGTCTTACGAAATGGCGCTGTCAGTGCTGCGTCCCGGCGGCTTCATTCTTGCCGACAACACGCTGTGGGACGGCCATGTGCTCGAAGTGCCCAAGAGCAGCGACCGCCAGACTGCCGGCATTGAACACTTCAACGACTACGTGATGAACGACACCCGCGTAGAAAAGGTCCTCTTGCCGTTGCGCGACGGACTGACGCTGATACGCAAAAATCCGTGATGAGGCTGTAACGTGTGAGAAAATATTTCCTTGTCTTTCATATAATTTGTATTAACTTTTACTTTGTTGTAATTATAAAAGAAAAACAGAATAGTTAGTCGCCATCAATTTACTGATGGCGATTTTATTATTTCTTTACATTACCACGTAATGATCTTGTCCACAATAGATTGTTGTTCGTTTGCTGTACGACGTAAATAGATACGTGTAGTTTCTATACTTTCGTGTCCCATCAAGTCTGCTAATAGAGAAATATCATTAAATTTTTCAAGGAAGTTTTTTGCATATCTATGTCTAAATGAATGTGGATAGACAATTTTGGGATTTAATCCATATTTAATTGCAAAATTCTTTAATTGTTGTGCAATACCACGTGTCGTTATTCGTTCTCCAAACCGATTGAGGAAAAGATAACCACTATCTCTACTGTTTATTTTAAGCCATTCCCTCGCTTCATCTCTCAATTTCTTAGGGATAAATAGACGTCGTATTTTACCACCTTTAGTATAAATGTCATAAAAGCCAATATGTACATGTTCTACCTTCAATTGAATTAATTCACTAACTCTTGCACCTGTAGCTGCAAGAAAACGTACAACAAAGTACCATTCTAAATTATTTTCCTTTTTCAATTTATTTTTCAGAAAAATGTAGTCGGCATTGCTGATGACATTCTCTAAATATGTACGTTGCTGCACTTTTACTGATTTAAGACGTAAACGAGGTTTATGTAGATACTCAAGATACTTGTTCAACGCTTGAATTCGTAAATTTACGGTTTTGGGCTTAAACGTCTCTATAAGATACGTTTTGTAAAGTAACAGATTTTTCTTCGTCAATTCCTTATATTGGGAATTGAAATCATTTACAGCATAAATGTATGCTGCAACAGTGTTTCTTGCCATGTTTGAATGGATTAGATAATCTTTGAATTTTTCTACCATGATAATTTATTTTATTATGTTTATTGTGGAATATACATTATTAACGTCGTAGATTAGTTGTTTTAATTCCTATTATGAGAAGTTTCTTGCTACGGGGGAGGTGAAATGTATTGATGAGGAGATTCCGTTTGAGATTCCGCAGGGGTGGGAGTGGTGTAGACTTGGAAACATTGGAATCGCAGAAACAGGAACAACCCCCCCAAAAACACATCCTGAATATTTCGGGCGCACAATACCTTTTATTGGTCCTGCAAATATATTAGAAGATCGTATATACTGTATCACTCAAGGATTATCTGAAGAAGGTAAACAATATGGACGTATTGTACCAACCAATAGTATTTTGCAGGTTTGTATCGGTGGTTCTATTGGTAAGTGTGCAATTAATAAACAACCAATAACATTCAATCAACAAATAAATTCTATTACGCCCATTTTTTGTGATTCAGCTTATGTTCATCTTGTTCTTCAATCTGAGACATTTAGACTTTGGATTATGGATAAGGCAACAGGTACTGCCACACCGATTATAAATCGTTCAAATTGGGAATCTTTATTTTTCCCTTGTCCTCCTTTGAATGAACAAAAAAGAATCGTTTGCAAATATCTTTCCGTTAAATATCTTATTGATAAATATAAATTAACACAAGAAGATTTAGATAATCTAAATCGTTCTTTACGAATTAAAATTCAAAAGTCTATTCTACAAGAGGCTATTCAAGGTAAACTTGTTCCACAGATTACAGAGGAAGGTACAGCACAAGAATTGCTAGAACAAATAATGTTTGAGAAACAAAAACTTGTTAAAGAGGGCAAACTAAAAAGATCTATCCTCAATAATTCCATTATTTACAAAGGTGACGATAACAAGTATTGGGAGAAGAAAGATAAAACCGAAAAAGATATAACCGATGAGATACCATTTGAAATACCTGATTCTTGGGCATGGGTAAGACATAATGATCTGTTTGATATTTCAGGTGGTTCTCAACCTCCAAAGTCTAAATTTATTGAACGAGAAAAAAAAGGATATATACGATTATTTCAAATTAGAGATTATGGACCTAACCCACAACCTATATATATACCGCTTTCTACAGCCAGTAAAATTTCTCTAAAAGGAGATATTCTGTTAGCTCGTTATGGTGCATCCTTAGGAAAGGTATTTTATGCAGAATACGGAGCTTACAATGTAGCCCTAGCAAAAGTCATACCATTATATGAATCTCCACTTATATTCCCCAAATACATTTATCTGTATTATTGTAGTTCTATATATCAAAATGAAATTGTCAATCGAAGTCGGTGTGCCCAAGCGGGATTTAATAAAGAAGATCTCAATTCATTATTATTTCCTTTGCCACCTTTAGCTGAGCAATGTAGAATTGTAGAAATGTATGAAAAAGCAATAGCAAGTATTATGAGAGGATAAATGGACAAATCGTTGAAATTGAACTTCCTTTTGAATATCCCAATAGCTGGGCAGTATTGCGTTTAAAAGATATATGCCAACTAATTGATGGCGAAAATAGAAATGGAAAGGGCATTTATCTGGATGCAAAGTTCTTGCGTGGGAAATCATCTGCCTCCATTGTAGAGCAAGGAAAATTTGTCTATGCTGGAGATAATATCATTCTTGTGGACGGTGAAAATTCTGGTGAAATTTTCTCTGTTCCACAGGATGGATATATGGGAAGCACATTCAAACAGTTATGGTTTTCTTCAGCCATGTGGAAACCATATATCTTAGCTTTCATTCTGTTCTACAAAGAGTTGTTGAGAAATTCAAAAAGAGGTGCGGCAATTCCACACCTCAATAAAGAGCGATTCTACAATCTGCATATTGGAATTCCACCATTTGCAGAACAGCAACATATAGCAGAACGCATAAATGAATTATCGCAGTTGCTCAAATAGTTTTTCTATTTGAACAACAATGCGATGCAGTTCTTTGATTGGAGGTAATGGTATTAATATTTCTTTTATTTTTGCTATGCTTACACCACCTATAATACCCGTTTTATTTTGATTAAACGCCTCAAAGAACGATGGTGATTGTAGATAATAGTATATGTATTTTCCGATTCCAACAAACGGTGAGAAACAACATAACTTATTACCAAAACATACATCTTGGTTCAGTATTGCAATTTTTCTTCCGGCACTTCCACCTTCAATACACATCAATATTGAGTTATTTGAAGCAATTCTAAAATCTTGTTCATATTGTTTCGGAATTGCAATACCATTATCATAAATAATCCGATTGTCAAAATCAACATCTTTAGTTCCTATATAATAACGTCCTACAACATCTGTAAATTTTGATTTCTTTTCAGTTTCACTAATACTGTTACCAGTGTAAATGTTTGCAATATAAGAAAGTCTTGTCCAAACCCAATTTACAGGAATTTCAAAAGGTATCTGTTCTGTTATATCCAAGCATTTTTTGCCTATCTGCTCATAATACTTGTTATCGTCACCTTTGTAAATAATGGAATTATTGAGGATAGATCTTTTTAGCTTACCCTCTTTAACAAGTTTTTGTTTCTCAAGCATTATTTGTTCTAGCAATTCTTGTGCTGTACCTTCTTCTATAATCTGTGGAACAAGTTTTCCTTGGATAGCCTCTTGTAATATAGATCTTTTAAGTTGTTCCTTAAGTCTTATATTCATTAAATGGAGAACATCTTGTTGTTTACTATAACGTTCTATAAAAGAAGAAACTATGTACAGCTTTTCTGTAATCCGTTTTTGTTCATTTATGGGTGGAATTGGTAGTAGCATTTTAGCAAGTGTTTTACCATTACAATTAGGTTGCGCAGTTGCAATTGTGCCATTTTTTAACTGATCCCAGTATAATTGGCTTTCCATAAATGCTTTCATATAACGAGGGCAAAGCAATGAACTATACCGAGTTCTTATTAAGTAACCTGCGTAAATGGCTTTCATTGGAACTTTTTCTACCAAAAATGATTTTCCTACTGTACCACCTGTTCTGGCAAATAGAATATCATTAACCTCTAACAGATAGGTCCCAATATTTTTCTCTTCTATCATACAGAAAGGAACTGTCTCCCAAAGTACTTTGTTCTTTTGAATATCACTAATACGCACCATCTTTATAACGCCTTTTTCTAATGCTGGTGTATTATAACCATACTGAATAGATTGAGAGATATTTCCCCAACGTTCCCATTCCCAACCTCGTGGAATCTCAAATGGAATCTCCTCATCAATACATTTCACCTCCCCTGTGGCAATAATATTCTCATAATAGGAATTATCGTCACCGCGGTAAATAATCGATTCTTTTTTATTTTTCCTTATTTTACCCTCCTTAACAAGTTTTGCTTTTTCTTCCCTGATTTTTTCAAGTAGTACAGATGCTGGTTCATCATTGGGGTCTTGCGGTACAAGTTTTCCCTGTATCGCCCATTGTAGTATGCTGTTTTTTAATTGTTTACCGTTCATCATATTCTAACCGATTTAGAAGTTCTCGTCTTTTTGTTTTTCAGTTAGGTAGAACTGATATAACTTTTTCCCTATCTTGTCTTTTTTGAAGGTACGTTCATGATTCATAGGTGTCATAGACAAACGAATTTTTGCCACTCCTTCATTTAATATTTTAAATTGTTGTGGAGTAATTCTAAATTGAGCTGTAGAACTAATTTCTGTAACAGGAATTACTATATTTCCACTTATAATACTGGTAGATTGACTTCCGTTACCAATTACAGTTCCTTTTAGTTCAAGATATTTACCTGTGAATGTCCTGATTTTCATAGTTGGTTCGTTAAGGAAATTCATCCTGTCTGAACGTACTGTAGCTATTATAGAATATATGGTGTCTTGTTTTGCCACACTATACTTCATGTAACAACCTTCGGCTGCAAGTGCTTTATAGGTGTAACCTACAGTTTGTGCTGATACGTTAGGAACAAAGACCAAGTATAAGAAAAAACTTAGTATGTAACGATATAAATTTTTTATCATTTTTCTATTGTAATACCTAAAATTTTTTGAATCTCTGATAAAGTTTTGTCTATTTCATGTTCAAGTGTAGCTCGTTTCTTGTAATAATCGGACAGCAGCTCTGCAGGAGGAAGAATTTCTTCTTCTTCCTTTGGAAATTTACATTGGTCAAAGTTACAATCTATGTCAAGAAGCTGTTGCGCTGTAAAACAGCGTGATTTTTCATCGTTATTTTCAGAATCTATAATTTCTTGACGGTTATTCCACCAGTCAATAATGGGCTGGCAGTGTTCTGCTCTCATTGGCTTTGTCTTAGAGAAGTGCTTGTATCCTTCCGGCATATCAAGGCGATAAAACCACGTGTTTTTTGTACAAAAGCCTTCTTCAGCTCCTTCAGCCTTTTCTTTATTAAAGAATATAATATTGGTTGCAATGCTTGTATATGGTGCGAAAATGCTTCCTGGCAGACGAATAATAGTATGAAGATTAAACTCCCGTAATAATTTTTCTTTGATGGCTAATTTTGCATTGTCTGTACCAAACAAGAAACCATCAGGCAAAATTACTGCTGCACGTCCTCCATTAGCAAGACGGTACATGATAAGTACCATGAATAGGTCGGCAGTTTCACTTGAACGTAAGTCTGATGGGAAATGTTGCTTTGTGTCATTTTTCTCATTGCCTCCGTATGGAGGATTCATCAAGATAACATCAAATTTATCTTCATCTGTATAATTAAGAACATCTTTTGTCAATGAGTTATCATGCATCACATGTGGAGAGTCTATGCCGTGTAATAGCATATTAGTAACGCACAACATATATGGAAACTGCTTCTTCTCAATGCCATAGATAGATTTTAAATATTCTTCCTGATCTTCCACGGTCTTGACTTTCTTTTCAAGAGCTTTTAGCCAGCTTGTTATGAATCCACCGGTACCGCAAGCAAAGTCAGCCATCTTTTCACCAATCTTCGGATCGATGATGTTTGCCATAAAGTCTGTTAAGGCACGTGGCGTGTAGAATTCTCCTGCTGATCCTGCTGACTGCATTTCTTTTAGAATGGATTCATAAATTTCTCCAAAAGCATGGCTCTCCTCATAATCGCCAAGGTCAAGTTTGTCTATGACATTTATTACTTGCCGAAGCAGCACTCCATCCTTCATATATTGGTTCGCATCTTCAAACGTAGTACGGACAATAGCACTACGCATAGGGGTTTCAGGTGTGACTGTCAGACCTTTTAATGTCGGAAATAGGGTGTTGTTTACAAAATCTAAAAGTTTGTCTGCTGTTAACGCTTCTCCATCTCCGTTGTCCTTTGCCCAGTTGCGCCATCGGCAATTTTCAGGAATAAAGGATGTATAATTTTCATCATCGAATTCCCAATCGTTCTCTTTCTCGTCATAAACTTTTAAAAACAGCATCCATGCAATTTGTTCAATGCGTTGGGCATCACCATTGATGCCTGCATCATTGCGCATAATGTTACGGATACTCTTGACAAAATTATTTAGTGCCATATTTGATTATACTATATTGCTATAAATTAAATTTTCAAGTTCTTTCACTGCAGATAAGTATTGTTTGTTACCGCCGAAAAATTTTGCTATATTAGATGGCGATCCCATTTTACTGAATGGGTCAAGGCGAAGAACATTCCTGCTCTCCAATTGTGTTATACCATCATCGGTGTATTTTTCCAGTAATGCTTCAAGTACTTTTTTTGCTTGTGTCCCGTATTTATTGAATATATCACGTTTCTTTACGTTTTCGGCTCTTTCACGCCTTGTTAATGGTTTCTTTCCATAAGCTATGTAGCATATGAAATCGAAGTCATCAACGTCGTCCATATTTTGCTCTTGTTTTAAGGCATGAAGGTCTATGCCATTTTCACGCAATAAATCTGTTATCTCAGTTTTGTTTTTCGCAGTATTCCAATGTAATATAAAATCATTAAGATTTTTATAAGTATCATTGATGTTCTTGCGAGTGTAATCTGTTATACTTTCTGTGCGTAAAAGTTTGCCATTGGTATCATATACTGAAACTATTTTATTGATAACCTTAACCGAACATCCATCCTTATTCACGATGGGCTTAAAATGATGTTCTGGCTCGCTGACCATAGAAGGTTTTTCTTTATATTGGGGATAGTTTATGGTTTCCTTGTATCCTTCGTTTATTGTTATAGGACCATCCCATTCCGGATCTGCAAACAGACGTGTAATATTGCGGAAATCCATAATGGTAAAGTATGTTTTACCTTCTTTTTCACGGATTCTGGTACCTCTACCGACAATCTGCTTAAACTCTGTCATAGAATTAATGCGTTGATCAAGCACAATAAGTTTCACCATTTTACAATCAACGCCTGTAGATAGCAGTTTGCTTGTTGTTGCGATTACGGGATATTTTGATGCTACAGAAATAAAATAATCCAATTTAGATTGACCATATGGATCACTGCCTGTAATTCGAACTACATAATCGGGATTTTTTCTGCACATATCAGAGTTCTCATTTATAAGGGCTGTCCTCATTCTGTCTGCATGGTCTTCATCTGCACAAAACACAATGGTTTTTGCCATTCTGTCTGTACTTTTCAAGTATTTTGTTATCTCATGTGCCACTTCTCTTATGCGGTCCTCAATAACAATATTATAATCATAATCTGAGTTATTATAGATTCGATCTTCTATAGGATTTCCATGTATATCCGTTTGTCCTTTTACAGGTCTCCATTCATCACCTATATTTGTAGTGATGTTAACGACTCTGAATGGTGCTAAGAATCCATCTTCAATACCTTCTTTTAAACTATACGTATAAATCGGGTCATTAAAATAGCTGATACTTGATTGATATTTGGTTTCTTTCGGAGTTGCGGTCATACCTAATTGTATTGCATCCGTAAAATAATCAAGTATTTCTCGCCAGTTACTGTCGTCTTTCGCACTGCCTCTGTGGCACTCATCAACAATGACCATATCAAAGAATTCAGGCTTAAACAATTCTTTATAATTCTGTTTTCCGCCTTGACCTATAAGTTGTTGATATAACGCAAAGTAAACTTCATATGCCGTACTGCCGTTGTTCAAATCTTGTTGATAATTTACTTTATGAACTGTTTTATTAAGCGGCTTGAAGTCTTGTTGTATGGATTGGTCAATCAAAATATTTCTGTCCGCCAGATATAACACCTTTTTTACCAAGCCTGCCTTTAATAATCGATAGACAATTTGAAAAGCTGTATACGTTTTACCTGTTCCTGTTGCCATGACGAGTAAAAGGCGTTTTTTCCCCTGTGCAACAGCATTGACTGTACGATTAATGGCATTACGTTGATAATATCTTGGAGGAAATATATCTTTTCCAGTACAGAATGGTTGTTCTATGACTTTCTTTTCTTTATCAGACAGACCGTGACCATCATTGATTTCTTTCAAAAAGCGTGAATATAATTCATCTTTAGTAGGGAATTCATCAATCGATAAGGCACGTTCCTTACCGGTTAAAAAGTCATATTCTTGATAACCAAATCCATTAGAACTGAATGCAAATGGTACATCCATCATTTGTGCATATTCTTTTGCTTGTTGCATGCCAAATCCAATTGCATGATTTGCATCTTTTGCTTCAATTATTGCAATTGGAGTAGCAGGATTATAGTAAAGGACATAGTCTGCGTATTTGGCTTTACTACGAGCCACTAAATTTCCCCTAAGGTTAATTTTGCCGTCTGTTAATTTAACCTTAGTCTCCATTGTTATATCTTCCACTGACCATCCTTTATTTAAAATAGATGGAGTAATATAACGTAGTTTCACGTCTTCTTCAGATAAATCCCCAATATTATCCATACGCAAGTCTGATAAGTGTATGTTGACTTTAAGTTAATAGATGTAATTACTTGTAAGTCTGTGATTGTTGAAATTTGTTGTAACTTTATTATGATATTATAAAGAAATACGAACAATAATTGTAATGATCACGGAATGCAAAGTTACAGAATTATTTTCTCCTTTGGATGATTTTTGCTGTTTTTTTATTCATGATATAAAAATATATAATTCTATTTGATGAAATGTTTATATTTAATCACGATTTAGTTACGTAAAAGATACGAATAATGTAAAACGCGAAATTCGTGATAATTTGGTTATCGTTTTTGTTTATAATTACTACATAATATTTGTATTTTATAAATAAGTCAGTGTATAAGTTTTATTTTTTTGTTATTTGTTTTTCATGGCTGTATATATACAGAAAAAATATCCCGCAATATATTTTCCCGGAAAATAATAGGATAAAACGCGGAATAAAGCGAATTTGAGCATTCTTACTGACAGTCAGAGAGTTTGGCTTCGAGTGGCACAGAACGGCATAAGGTCGGGAAAACGGATTTAGGCAGATTGCAGCAGCAGATGCACTTCCAAACCATTACCCGATACCAATTGCACATTTAACGCTAACAGGCTCTATTTCTGCGTTCTGCGTAGGTTTACATTCTGCCCTTACAACTCCCATAAACTAATTTTGCACCAAACAAAAAGAATGATTATGCGGAGCACTTTCAAGACGGTCTTCTATGTAAACGGAAGCAAGGAAAAGAACGGAATTGTCCCCATTATGGGACGGGTTACAATCAACGGGACTATCGCACAGTTCAGTTGCAAACAGAGCATTTCAAAGGAACTTTGGGATGCCAAAGGCAACCGTGCCAAAGGCAAGAGCCGTGAGGCGGTGGCGGTCAATTATGCCCTTGACAACATCAAGGCGCAGATAACGAAGCATTACCAGCGGCTTTCCGACCGTGAGGCGTTCGTAACGGCTGAAATGGTACGTAATGCCTATCAAGGTGTGGGCACGGAGTATGAAACATTGTTGCGTGCCTTTGACAAGGAGAACGAGGCGTTCGCCAAACGGGTGGGCAAAGACCGTTCCAAACGCACATATCTGAAATATGTCATTGTCAGGAGATATGTTGCGGAGTTTATCAAGAAGAAATACAAGCGGACGGACATAGCGATGAACGAACTGACCGAGGACTTCATCCGTGACTACTGCCTGTACCTGCGCAACGAAGTCGGGCTGGCTGGTTCTGTTCTTCATTGTTTTAGCAAACCATTGGTTTGCTGAATTTGTAAACAAGCGAGGATGTATTTGCTCAAAATAGCATTTCCTTATTGGTCTAATGTCTGTTTTGGCTGTGATTGGCACATATTGACATCCGAATTGGCACTATTGTCTGTTTCTCAGAAGGATGAAAATCCGGCTTTGTTCCCTGTAATCTCAATAAGGTGCAGGCTTGCACCCTATTCCCTTTCTTCTTTTGGGCAGCTTGGGCATCGGGAAACGATGCTTTGAAAGCCGAAATAACAACACTTGTTCAAATCCATTTATTGACGGATTTCTTGTGCTCTCAAAAGCACAGCAGCAAGGTGTCCTTCGAGTTACCCGAAGGCTTTTCGGTTACTGCCGAAAATGGCAGCTGCAAGGTATGTTTCGGGTTACTCCCGAAAACTTTGCCGCCGGGTTGCCTCTCCGAAGTCGGGCAACCTGTCTTAACCTGCGGTATTTTTATTCTGTTCCTTGCTGTCTATGCCAAACAATTTCATTCTGCTGTACAGAGTAGTGCGCCCGATACCGAGTAGTTCTGCCGCCAGCTTACTGACAACGGGGTTACAATGGCAAGAAAAGGCTGTGGTTTCAACAAGGCCCTTACCAATAGAGTGTTTTATGCCGAAGTGATTTGATGGAACAGCATCATTCCACAGCGCTGCTCACATCCACGTAATAATTCGTCGGGTCGTTGCGGTCCACATACACGCGTACCTTCTTTTTCGGGTTTATTTCGTAGCTGTCATACCAGAAGGAACCGCTGTGGAAGAAGTGTACCCGCCCGTCAGGCGCGGTGTAGCGGCATCTGAGCACGATGGGGTGGCGCCTGTTCATCGATTTGCCCGTGTCCTCGCTGATTTCGGTGATTTCCGCTTCCACCACTTTCCCGGTGGCCAACAGGCAGCGGACTTTCCGCTCATGCCTGCGCTTCACCATCCACACAGCCGCCCCCAACCCCACGAACACAAAGCCAACAAACGCGAAAATCAATACCAGCCAGTTGCTTGAATCCAAGTAACGCACTTCCTGCGGATTGCCCTTCTGGTAATAAACGGTAATCCGATTGCCCGGATGCATGGAAGACGTGGCTACGCTGAGCGTGGACGTATACGTTTTGCCGTCCACCGAATATTCCACGACGGGCGTGCCCAGCGATTCGTGGCTCACCCCGCGCATGGCCAGGATGACGGCCTCCACCGGCTCGGCTTTTTGCCGAAAGGAATGGTCGCTGACACTGACGCCGATGCCTGCGATGAGCAGGATGACACCCACTGAAATGAATGCGCCGCAAAATACGTGGATGAAAGTCTTCTCTCTCCGCTTGCCTTTGGCCAATGCCTTTTCTCTGTCGTAATGCATAATGAATATGTTTAAAAGTGAATAGTCATGGAAGCGTTTTGTCGGTATCATCCTTGTCTTTGATAAACTCGTCCAATCGGTCGCGATAGCTTTCGGGGATGAGTAGTCTCGGCGTATTTACCTCATTAGGTCGCGCCCCAAAAGCAAAAGAGAAGTCGTATTGCAGCTCAAGAGACTCGCTGCACTGGCTGTCATAACGCCAATCCTTCGTCCGTGTCACGCCAAACTCATCCAAATAGTAGCTCCATTCGTTGGTTTCGGGGTAGTACTGATAGACCTCCGTAGTTCCTTTGGAGGAAATATATGCGCCGAAAGGAAGCTCAATGGGGTCGTGGTGCATGTTCGGCACCAGGAGGGCAATGATTCCCGTCAGGATAGCAAAGGGAATCAGTATCATTATATAAGTGATGACATAATACGACCACATCGACTTTCTGGGTTTCCGGCTTCTCCACTGCGGCGTGTACGAGTCTTTGTTTTCTAACTTTTGGAGGTATTTGTCGAGGATGTGGCTATCCGCGTCTTGAACGCCAGGCATCTGTTTAAGCTCTTGCACCGTGTATTTCGAGACATCAGGATTCGCCAGATAAAAATTGAGCGGATTATTTGGGTCTACAAAGATGTCAAACTTGGCACCCACCTGTATGGCTCCCATTAGGCCGGCAATCGAGCTGTTGACAGGCCTTTTGAAACGGCGTTCTTCGCCTCCGGACAAGGTGAACCTATAGACAGCCACCGTAATCAAATTGCCATCCAAATCCGTTTCCTGCTTCAGTTCCACCACTTCGGCTTCGGTCCGGTATCCTCGCATGATCAGGTCACGCCTCTTTTTACATTTCTTCCGGAAGACATAGATGTAGCGGCAAATCACGATGATGAAAACAAGCCCAATCGCACTGCCGAAGAAAAAAGAAAACTGACCGAACCCAAACGCGGCAAGCATGCCCACACCCGTTGTCAATGCGCTGAAAGTAACCAACTTCGACTGTTTACTATCCTTGTATTCTTCGAAGGTTTCCTGACGTATGTCTCTTTCTCTCATCATACGAATGTTATTTTAGAGATTTGTTAACAAAAATAGCGGTTTGTTGTTTCATTCCGGTTGCATCGCTATGAAATCTGGAGAAAGCCTAAGACAACAACGCCAATTAACGCCAAATGCTTCCACGAAACTGCCAATCCATTGTCTGATGCCCGATACCCCTTTACTTTGCAGGCAAAACAGAGTATCAACAATAAAAACAGTATCGACAATGGAAGTTTTGATTATTCAGAAAGAAGCGTTTGAGGAAATGACGGTGAAGTTCAGCCGTTTCACGGAACGGGTGGATGCACTCCTCGAAAAGCAGGGCGGCAAGTCATTAAACGGGTGGATGGACAACCAAGAGGTGTGCCGACAGTTCAACGTCAGTCCGCGAACCTTGCAGACACTGCGCGACAACGGCACGCTGGCTTATTCGCAAATCAACCACAAAGTGTTTTCTTGGCTGCATGGTTGTTGGCATTTTTTGGAAATGACAGCTACTTGTGGATGAT